>Ga0208323_1000071_pt1 | contig 72772 bp, 69 predicted proteins | sample June2015DPH_10_1_2_FD_184703 | JGI IMG/M metagenome (GOLD analysis project Ga0208323, IMG submission 184703) | Peatland microbial communities from SPRUCE experiment site at the Marcell Experimental Forest, Minnesota, USA - June2015DPH_10_100... | ecosystem: Environmental > Terrestrial > Soil >... | reverse complement strand
TCGCCGAGGCGCGCGAAACGATCGAGGCATGGCGTCACGACTACAATCACCTGCGACCGCACGGCAGTCTCGGCGCCTTGACACCGGCCGAGTTCGCAGCGCTTAAAGAACAGGAAACGCAACCGCCCGAAGAGGGCCAAACTGCCGGCGGTCTCTACTTATGATTGGCTGGAAATTGGGGAGCACGCCACCGGCTTTGCATTGAACCGGGATTTCCCCTTTTGACTCTCCGATTCCAGCTCCCCTATAGAAGACTCGACGGCCTTCCTTATGGCAAGGCTCCACGCCGGTTTCGTTCCACGATGTTTCCGGCGCCGGCGCGCGACAACGGAGCGCGCTCTTAATACTGGGTGCAGGGCTCAGCCCTGCCCGTTGGCACGGGAGGCCAGTATTAAGCCATTGACAGGGCGCGCGCGACAACGGAGCGCGGCCTTAACATTGGGTGCAGGGGTCACCCCTGCCCTGCCTATTTCTTCTTGGCGGCCTTGCCGGTTCCCGACAGCCCCACTCTCTGCGGCGAGCCGGTCGCGTTGTCATAAATCACCAGGCTTCCAGTCTGCGCCGCCGTGTCCGTCGGACTGAAGGTCACCGATACCTTGCAACTCTTGCCGGGCTCGAGCGTTTCTTCGCATTCCGACTTGACCGCGAATGGCGCGGCGGCCGACTCGCCGGTGATCGACACGGCAATCTTGGATTTCTTGGAACTGTCGTTCATGAGCGTGACCGTCTTGGGCGCGCTGGTAGTTCCGACTTTCACCGTTTTTCCGAATGCCAGCGACGCCGGACTGATCTTCAGCTTGACCGACACTGGCGTCGGTGTCGCAGTCGGGGTTTGAGTGGCGGTGGGCGTGGCCGTCTTGGTAGCAGTCGCGGTTGCCGTGGCTGTCGGCGTGCCGACGGTTTTTGTCGCCGTTGCTGTCGCAGTCGCGGTTGCGGTCGGCGTCGCTGTCACCGTGGGCGTGGCCGTCTTGGTCGCCGTCGCTGTTGCGGTCGGGGTCGGGGTCGCCGTCGGGGTCGTCGCGGTTGCCGTCGCAGTCGGAGTGGGAGTTGCCGTGGCGGGCAAGGTTACTCCTATGTTGCTCGATACCGACGCATCACCGTTCTCCGTATCGGTAATGGTCAGATTGACGAGCGCGCCGTTGGGCGGCGTCGACGTGCCGTTGAGCACCGTCAGGTCAATGATGGCGGAAGTTGATGTTCCAGCGGACACCGAAAAATTGCCGGTGCAGAATTCCTCGCCCGCCCCGTAACCGCCTTCGGAGGTATTCGGCGGAACCAGGTAACAGATATTGGTGAGCTGGGCTGAGCTGGTGAGGTTGGTCACAGTCCACGTGAACACCGCCGCATTCCCGGGACCTACCGGGTTCATCGTCGTGGTCAACGCGTAGGAGAAAACCGGCGATGCGACCGCCGGTGTTGCTGCACGGGGGGACCCTCGTCCGCCACATAGATGCCGGGCACCTGCGTCGACGTCGAATTGGATCTCGTCCCGATGGGCGGCGGCACGGCCGTCTGCGCACGCGGCGTCGTCAGGCTTGCGAAAGCCGGGATCGCCAACGCAGCCGCACAAAAGATCGCGATCACCCCGATGCGCACTTTTCCCCAGGATGCACTCATCCATTCCCTCCCCAGACGAGACGGCCGCCAAGCGACAAATTGTGCCGCTCAGGTTAAACTTTTCCGGAATTTCCGTGCGTGAACCGCTAATCATGGACCCAATGGCCTCCCTATGGCAAGGTTCCGCGCGCCGGTTTTGTTCACACGATGTTTCCGGCGCTGGCGGGAGGAGTGAAAAAGCAAGCTTCGCGTCTGGCGGGCGCACGACGCCCGGAACAACCGCCTCGTCCAATTTGCCCCTCTTAACAGGCCCCTTCGGGTACTCAGGGTAAACTCCGCCCGCCCGAAGCAATGGCCGCGCGCGACAACGGAGCGCGGCCTTAACGGTGGATGCAGGGGTCACCCCTGGCGGACGGCGTGATCCGGTAGAACGTGAGATGGTCGCCGCGGAATTTCTCGATCACTGTGAAGCGCTTTGGATCGGGGAGTTCGGAGTTTGCCGCGTTGCCCTCCTTCCAACTGACCAGCCATCCACCGCCAGCCGATGACACCCGCTGCTCAATAGTCATTCGCGCGGCCGCAGCATCGAATCCCGGAATAGCTATTCGCAGATTGGTTCCCTTGAAGTAGTAATCGAATGGAACTGAGTAATAGCCAAATGGAAATCCGCCTTCAATCATGTCCGGGTGGGCGCGCGCTGCACTGACGAGGAAGGTGCTGTACTGACGTTCAGGAGGGCAGCTGAAAGGAGAGACAGACCGTCGTAGTTATCACACGATAAAAACACAGTCCCCGGACCGGCGCCTGGGTGCGTCTGGTCCGGGGATTTTTTGCGTTTCAGGCAGTCGCCGTGGCAGGGTGACGGCGGACGTGGATTTTGCTTTCGCGCTTGCGCGTGCGGGCGATGTCGTAGGACGACTGCATCCGCATCAGCGTTTCCATTTTCGGGCCGAAAGCCTTTTCGATCCGCAGCGCCATATCGCCGGATAGGTCCGACTTGCCGTTGAGCAGGGTCGACAGCGTCGGGCGCGAAACGCCGAGCGCGGTCGCGGCAGCGGTCACGGAAAGGCCGAGCGGCTCGATAACTTCAGAGCGGATAAATTCGCCGGGGTGCGGCGGGTTCAGCATACGCATGGTTTCCTCCTTCAATGGTAGTCCTCAAGGTTCAAGTCACAGATTTCGTTTTCTTCGATGCGCAACGTCAGCCGCCAGTTCAGCGTGACGTGCAGACTCCAGACGCCCCTGCGGTCGCCGGTCAGCCTGTGGGCTTTCCACACCGGGATCGTTCGCAGTTCGTCTTCGCTTTCCATGTCCTGCAGGAAGGCCAGCATCATACGGAGCTTATTCACGGTCGCGGCCGACACGCCCTTGGGGCTGTCTTCCGCGTAAAGGCGTTTGACGCCCTTGTGAATGATGTTCCGTATCTTCGTGTGATAAGTGTAGCCTAACGGGCTACATCCGTCAATGGTAATCGCCGCGGTTCTCGATCACGAATTGTTACAAAATGGTTAAGAGGCGGCCTTCGATTTTAAGGCTTCAGGCGACCGAACGACCGAGGCCACCCGATCTGACGGTGCTGGCGCGGGCGGGGAGCCTCGCGCCGCAAGAGCGCGGGCTTTTTGACTGCCAACGTTACCGAAGATCACACAGTAGAAGCTTGGAGTGGGCAGTGAGGCCGGTTTGTGCGCAGGTCCCTGGACTGGTCGCGGTAACTCTTCTCGAAGCTGTACCGAGAGTTCGAATCCACCTCTCGCCGCCATGCTGCCGGCGCCGCGAGGCCGCCGGCTGGGGCGATCGCTATCTTTGCGGATTCAAACTTCCGAATTGCTCGGCCCTTTCGAAGTCCACGTTAGTCTGCCGGTCGGACTGCGACGGCGCCCAGTTCCACAGCGTGTACTGGAAGTGACGGTAGCCGCCGGCAAAGTGCAGGCCTTTGGGAGGACCCGGCTCGAGCCCGTCGTGCGGCATCCAGTTCTGGTACTGATAGGGCTCCCAGGCGTGGTAAATCACGATCTGGTCGGGTCGCGTGCACGGGCTCAGCTTGGCCCTGACGATAAACGAGCCGTAGTCGTTGAAGACGCGGATATAATCGTGCTCGGCGATTCCCCTGCCCCTGGCAGCTTCATCATTGACGAACGCGAAAGGCTCTCCGCGATGCAGCTTGAGCATCTCTTCGGACACGACCCAGTTGGAATGGATACTCCAGCGCAGATGGCCACCGGTAAGCCGCATCGCTTGCGAGCCGCCGATGTTGGGCGGTTGCTTGTAGCGCACCAGATGCTCGTCCGCTTCGACGAACCACGGATGGTCGATGTAGAATTGTATTCTGCGCGTGGTGGTTGAATAGGGGACTTTCTGCTCCACTTGGTCGCGAAACGGCGCATGGATATGCCCCGGCACCATGTCGGCGTTCTGCACTACGCTCGCGTGCCAGGTGGGCCGGCCGCTAAGCCATGCGAAGCCGTTCTTGCGCAAGTTGGCCAGGTTCATCTCATCGCCGTCCACACTGGTGAACCATCCCATCTGTCCCAGGGCGTGGTAGGTGTCGTCCAAAAGACGTTCTTCGTCCTGGTTGCTGTCGCCGTAGCGATCGCCGAACGTGGCCCGCCATCCGAGCTCGCGCACGAGGATTTCCCCGTTCCCGGATTTGTAGCGCTCGACCCCGCGCGCCAGGAGGTGAGCCTGAACCTGCTGCAGCAACCCGAGCACGATCTGGCGGTCGGTCTTCGACTCCCCGAGCATCGGCACACTCTGGTCGGTAAAGGCGGTCAGGCGACTCACCGGAAGCGAGAGGCGCATATCGGCGTACTCGTAGAACGACGCGGCCGGCAGCACGTAGTCCGCGTAAAGCCCGCTCGTGCTCCAGCGGGAATCGACCACCACCGCAAGCTCCAGTTTGGACCATAGGTTCTTGAGATAGGTGTTCATGCCGCCGCGATGGCGGCGCAGCGGATTACCTCCCGAAACCAGCACCGCCTTGGGTGGGACGTCGCGGGCTGGGCGCTCGAACCCGTCCCACCATCCCTTGGCCACCGCTTGCTCGGCATATTCGCTGATCTTGCGCGGTGCGTTCGGATCGTTGAGGAACTTGTCCCACACTTCGCGATAGCCGGCGTGGTAAAGCCAGAGGAAAATCGGCGGCGCCGCCGTGCCCGCTGACCGCATCCCTTCGCGCATCGCGCCCAGAGCCGCCTCGGCCGGTGGCATAGTCGGATCCATTTTGAAGTGCGTGCGGTAATTCTCCTGCAGCATCTGCGACAGGTTCACCGCCGTCGTGATCGGGTCGCGCCCCTCCAGCAACTGATTCGGCATCGCGCCGACAAAGGCCGAACCTGCTACCGCTTCGGTGCCGGCCGACCAGCCGAGAATACCTGTGCCGGGTTTGCCGAGGTTGCCGGTCAGGGCCAGGATGTAGCAGTACGAGCGTTCGAGCAGATCGCCATGGTAAAGCTTTCCGGCGTTGGCAATCGAAGCAAAGAACACCTTGCGCGGCGGCTTGACCAGTTCCACCAGCTCGGCGAGCTGCTCGGGATGAATCCCTGAAATTTCGTGGACCTTCTCCGGCGTGTATTCCGCCACTCGTCGCTTGAGGATCGAAAAGACGGTGGTCACGGCTAGCTGACTGCCGTCCTTCAGAGTCACATCGAGCTCGGCCTCGAGCTCGTAATCGCACGCCATCGCGAGCGTGCCCTTGGGCAGCGGCTCAAGCTTGCCGCTTGCGCTGTCGATTACGTAAAACTGCTCGGCGTCGCCTTTCTCCTTGAGGTCCGCCTCGCGCAGGAAGGCCCCGTTATCGGAGCGCACCAACACCGGGGCGTCGGTCTGCTCCTTGACGAACTGCGTGTCGATCCACCCGCGGTCGATCAGGATATTGGCGACGCCAAGCCACAGCGCCGGGTCCGCCGACCAGTTGATCGGCAGCCACATGTCGGCAAACTGGGCGCTCGGATTCTTGTCGGGCAGGATTGCCACGACCTTCGCTCCGCGATAACGCGCCTCCAGCGTGTAGTGGATCTCGGAGATCATCGAGTAAACCGGGTTGCCCTGAGTGATCACGAGCGTGTCGGCGACAAAATAGTTCTCCATTCCCGGACTATGCTGGGATTGGCCGAACGTCAGATATTGGCCGGGGCTGAAGTCGCCGATGAGGAAGTTGACGTCGAGGCCGACGCCGCCCAGGCGCCCCACGAGGCCCGGCATCGACCCTTCGCCGCCGCCGCGCACGATTCCGGGGCCATTGGTCCCGCCGTCGCCAACGATCGCCTGCGCTCCATGGTGCTCGATGATATCGGCCAGCTTGCCGCCGATCTCCTCGAACGCCTGGTCCCAGGAAATTCTCTCCCATTGGCCGCTGCCCCGCTCCCCCTTGCGCTTCATCGGATACAGCACGCGGTCGGGGCCGTACATCGAGCGCGAATGCTGATAGCCCTTCTGACATCCGCGCGGATTGTCGTCGGGCAGGCGGAAGTCGGGATCGTCGAACGCGGGAAGGGTGCATGAGATCTCTTCGCGCACGACCTTTCCGCCCCGCATGTAAACGCGAAACGGGCAGCTGCCCGGCAGGCAATTGACCCGATGCGTGCCCCACCTCCACGAATCCCACTGCCAGTAATTGTCGCCTGTCATCGATCCCTCCGCGGCAGCATTAATCTCATCGTTGCTTCTTGCCTCTCTCTATTTGCGATAGATCCGCGGCCCGTCGGGCGCAAAGCGATCCATCAAGAAGCGCTCCTGCGGCTTTTCGGAGGCCGTCTTGGGAATCTCGTCAACCACCTGCAGGTACGAGGGAACGAAGTTCGGCTCCAGACCCTTCACGCAGGTCGCGAACACGCTGGCGGGATCGAAGCTCCTGGCGTCCACCGGCACGACGGCCGCCACCACGTCCCTCTCGCCCGGCGCACCGGAGGCCGCAGGCACTCCATAGACGAACACGTCGTCCACATGCGGATGCTCGGCAATGACCTTCTCGACGAAACCGGGATTGACGAAGTCGCCGTTGTGGCGAATGCCGCCGCCCTTGCGGAAATCGAAGTAGAACCAGCCGTCGGCGTCGCGATGGCACATGTCGCCGCTGCGCAGCCATCCGCCGCGCGTTTTGCTTTGCGAGGCTTCCTTGTTCTTGAAGTACTCGACCTCGACGCGCTCGCCTGTCGTCGGTCGCGAGATCAACTCGCCGACCACACCGGGCGGGCACTCAATCCCCTGCTCGTCAACGATCTTCATCTCGAGCGTCGGCGGCGGCTTGCCGAAGCTGCCGATAGGGCCGACGCCGATCGGATTGATCGCCAGGCCGCCCTCAACCGCGGCGTAAGCTTCGAGGATCTTCAGGTTGAAGCGCTGCTCGAAGGCTCGCCACAAGGCCGCGGGCATACCGCCGCTCAGCACCATGCGCACCGGGTTGTCGGCATCGTTCGGCTTCGGCGGCTCGCTGTAGATCGCCGTGGCCATGCCGCCGAGCAGGTTGAAGACCGTGCAGCCATGTTCGCGGCAGACGTCCCAGAGGCGCGACTTGGTGAACCGGCGGCTGAACACCGCGCGCAGCTTCATCACCAGCGACGGCGCCAGCGTGACGATCTGGGCGTTCCCGTGGGTCAGCGACAGCCCGTTGTACGGCCGGTCGCCGGGCTGCAAGCCCATCAGGTATCCCATCGCGCTCGCACCGACATAGCGTCCGTTGGCGCACACCACGCCCTTGGGATCCCCCGTCGTCCCCGACGTGTAGATGATCTCCAAAGGATCGCCGGGTGTATCGACCCGCGCCGTGACGTACCGCTCCGGTGTGTCGAGGATCGGAGCGAACGGCTCCGCCCCCGGTACCTCGGCTGTGCGCATGCTGTCGGGCTCCTCGCGCGACTCGAGCACGAGAATCCACTCTAGCTTGGGCAGGTCGCTGCGCACCGCAGCCACCTGCGCCAGCGCGTAATCGGCGCATACGATCCCGCGGCATTCGGAGTTGCGCAGCGTATAGGCGAGCTTCTCTCCCCTGGTGCGCGGATCGATCGGCACGAACACGCCGCCGCTGAGCGACGCCGCCACCATCGTCTCGATGAACTCCGGGTGGTTGCGCATCATCAAGCCGAAGCGATCGCCCTTGCCGAGCCCCTTGGCCATGAGACCGGCGGCGATGCGATTGCCATTCATCCAGAGATCGGCGTAGGTACGCACTTCGTGAGGGCGCACGCCGCCGCCGTCGAAGGTGACCACGTCGAAGTCTGGCGCCTGTTCCGCACGCGCCGCGATCAGATCTGCCAGGATCAACTCGTTGCGTTCTCGCATGGCCTATCCCCGCTAAGTGATGCGCCCTCGGCTCGCTATAGCTTCTCCGCTGTAATCAACGCCGGCGCCCCGTTGGTGCCCTCCTCGATCAACCAGGCACACGTCCTCACCTGGCCGCCATCTCTACCACGATCCGCTGCGGGTCGCCTCGCTTTGTGCGCAGCATCTCGAGCCCCTCGGCGACTTGGTCCAAACGAAGGCGGTGCGAGACCGACGCCTCGACGTTGATGATGCCGGTGTCTTCGAGGCGGAAGATCTCCTCGAGGTCGCGTTGGTGCGAGCCGAAGCTGCCCGGCACGGCACGCGAGCGCGTGATACGGGCTGGCAACGCAGTCGGTCGACACGGCCGCGGCCACCAGCGACACTCCGTCCGGCACGCGCACCAGTGTGCCGGCGGGCACCCGGATCGCTTCCGCGAACGCTCCGTCGATATGCAGGCCGGGCGCTACTAAATGAGGACAGCAGTTCGGATGGCCCGACACGCAGACGCGGCACGTGCCGCAGCCAGCACCGAGATGCAACGCCACGCGATCCCCTGGTTGCCAATCGCGAACGCCCACCCCGATTGTTTCGACGATCCCAGCGGGCTCGTGCCCGAGTGTAAAGGGCAGCCCGGCTGGGACCGGCATGCCTTCGAGGAAGTGCACGTCGGAGCCACAGATGCCGCAGGCGGCGACCCTGACCACAACGTCGCCCGGGCCGGGCACCGGATACGGGACCTCCTCGATCTTGATTTCGGTCCCGGGTCCGTAGAACCGGGCGGCTTGCATGCGGTGGTTCATCGTCAACTATTCATCCTGGCCCGCAAACTTCTCGCGCCTAAGAGCAGACGCGCCAGACTGGCGAGCGTCTCCTTTTCTTCGGTTTCTTCCATGTGACCACGCGCATCGCCGATGCATTCCCGCCAAGGATTGTCGCCCGGATAGATATTCCTGTCCAATGGTATTTTTTGATATCGATATGCTTATTGGCTATAGTGCGCTCTGGGAGGATTCCGACGTGGACATGCGGCAAGTACATCACCTGGTTGCGGTGGTTGAGCACGGCAACATGCTGCGCGCCGCAAGCGCCATACACATCTCCCAACCAGCGCTGAGCAAGAGCATTCAGAACCTGGAGGCAGAGCTGGGCGTGCGGCTGCTCGAGCGCAGCCCGCGCGGCGTCTCGCCGACGATCTACGGCACGACTCTCCTCAAGCACGCCCGCTTACTGCTCAACCAGAGAGAACAGGCTGTGGCGGAGATCGAGGCGATCAAGGATGGGCATCTCGGCCACTTGCGCCTGGGGGTAGCAAACTTCGCCATTGACTTCCTCCCGGCGGTGCTGGCGAAGCTGCTCTCCTCGAGGCCGGGCCTGTCCTTCGACATCGTTGACGGTACCTACGAAGGGTTGACTGCACTCGTGCGCGAGGGCGCGCTCGATGCAGTTGTGAGCGGGCTGCCACCTCTGCATCAGGCGGAGGATCTGGTCCACCAGGAGCTTACCGCCACAGAATTCGTGCGCGTCTGCCGGCCCGACTATCGGCCGTTTCAACAGCCGGAAGTGTCGACCGAAACGCTCGGCAAAGCGCGATGGATCCTCCCGAACCGGCCGCAGGCCATCATCGATTTGTGGGAGCTGACGTTCCGGGAGGTGCGCGTGACCCCGCCGAAGCCGGTGCTCCAGTCCGCCTCGATGATGTTCATCAAAGCCATGCTGATGGAGGGACAGTTCCTGACGGTGCTCCCCCGCGGCATCGTGGCGCCCGAGGTGGCGAGCGGGAGCCTGAAGGCGAATGCGCTCCATCACCCCTTCGCGATGGTCAAAGAGGGCATCATTTACCGCGCCGGCGGCGTGCAGCCACCCGCGCTCTTTGCGTTGATCGAGGCGATCCGGGCCGAGTCCAGCGGCAGCACCGGCGCGGGCCTCTCGCACGCAACCCGGCGCCACGCGAGGCGCTATCGCAAAGGAGCCTCTTCACCGCATTCTCGCCGTCGCTTGCGGTGAGGCGTTGCCAAGCAGCATCCGGGAAAATCGCGCCTGACCCGCCCGCTACAAGCTCTCAGCAGCCACCAGGCTCAGGAGATCGTTGCAGCCGTCCTCGATCATCGAGGCGCGGGCGTCGCGCATCAGCTTTTCGATCGGGTACTCGCGGGAGAGCCCGTTGCCCCCGAAGATTTGCAGCGCGCTGCTCGCGACCTCGAAGGCCGTGTTCGTCGAGGTGACCTTCGACGCGACCGCCAGATGCAGCTTCGGCGGCGTGTTGAGCGCGTTGTAGAGCGTGACCTGCCGGCTGAGCGCCCGGGCTGCCTGGACCTTCCGGAACATCTCGAACAGGCGCAGCTTCACGCTCTGGTGCTGGAAGATCGGCACTCCTCCCTGCACCCGCTGCTTCGCGTAGTCGATGGCGAGATCCAGCGCGGCCTGCGCCACGCCGACGAAGGTCGAGCCCATCCCGCCGTTCGCCATACTCAGGATCATCTCGGTCGCGAACCCGTACGCATCCGGCGGGATCACCATGTAGTCCGCGGGGATGCGCACCTGGTCGAAGAATATCTCCCCCTGATTCAGCGCGCGCTGTCCGATCTTGTTCAGCGGCTTGCCCTTCGACACGCCGGGGACATCGAGCGGCACGACGAACCCGGCGTCGGCGCGTTTCCCGTCGCCCATGTCCACCGCGCAGAACATCGCGGCGGCCTGAGCGATGGTTCCGTTCGAGACCCAGGCCGACTTCTGCCCGCTCAGCACGAAGGAGTCGCCGTCCTTGCGCGCGATGCAGTTGGGCCGGCCCGGCGCCTCAACGCCCGGCCTGTTCATGTAGTAGATCAAATCGCTGCCGTGGTCCGGCTCGGTGCCTGCCCAGCAGCCGATGCAGTCCTCGGCGCTGAAGCGCTCGATCACCTCGGGCTTCCCGGACATCTGGGCCATCATCCGCGGGAAGCCGGAAACGCCCAAGGCGATCGCCAGCCCCGCGTCACCCCAGCCCATCTCTTCGCTGATGATGCAGCGCAGTTTCGCCTGCTGTGCGGGCGTCAAGCCGCTGTTGGGAGCCGCGAGATCGGCGATGCCCAGCGCGCGATGTTTCTTGAACACGTCCCAGAGGATGGAATCCCTGGCGATGACGTCCTTGGGGTCCGCCATCGCGTCGAGCTTGGCGCCCGCCGGTCGCAAGACCTGCTCGGCAAATCTGCGAACCATATCCCGAACGGATCGCTCTCCCTCCGTCAGATCTGCTTCGTAGTCGATTCTGGCCATAGTACCCTCCCAAGCTGACCGCGCCTGTCGGTCGCGATGTTCACACTCACCTCAGTATGGTCGGAGCGTTTTCCTGAAACGCCGTAGTCACGCGTTGAGATCGCCAGCTAGCGGACCAGGATCGTTACGCACATCGAGGCCGCTTCCCTGCCCACGACTCCGCCCCCGTTGTGTGCCAGGGCCACTCTTGCGCCCTGGGCCTGCCGCTTGCCGCATCGGCCTTGCAGCTGCTCGGTGAGCTCGACGATCTGGGCAACTCCGGTCGCGCCAACAGGGTGTCCCTTGCGCAGCAGGCCGCCGGAGGTGTTCACCGGCAGGCGGCCTCCGAGCTTGGTCGTGCCTTCGTCGATCAGCTTGCCCCCGCCGCCCCTCTGACACAGACCGAGCGACTCGTAGGCGATTATCTCGGCTATGGCCGAGGCATCGTGGACCTCCACGACTCCCAGATCCTTGGGACCGAGGCTTGCCTCCTCGTAGGCTTCACTCGCGCAGAGCGTGGACGAGTCCAACGCCCCGGCCTCATGGTCCCACCCGGAGTGCAGGACGCTGGCAGCCACGCGCACCGGGCTCTCCAGGCCGAGCTGGCGCGCCTTGCGCTCGCTCACTAACACAACCGCGGCGGCGCCGTCGCCGATCGGAGAGCACATCGGCCGGGTGAGCGGCTCGTCGATCATGGGTGCGGCGAGCACCTGCTCGACCGTCATCACCTCACGGAACTGGGCCCGCGGATTGAGGCTGCCGTGAATGGAGTTCTTGACCGAGACCCCGGCGAGTTGCTCGACGGTCGTCCCGTATTGGCGCATGTGAGCTCGCGCCACGCTCGCGTAAAAGTCCATGGCGACCGAACGCTTCTTATCCGTGCCACCGTCCTTGGATGCAGCTGCGCTGGGTGATGCGTCCGCATGAAAGCGGGCCAAAGCCGACTCCAGCTCCTCGACGTCCATCCCGCCGGCCAGCGCCGCGAAGGTCCGCGCCTTGTCCGGATGGTAGAGCTTCTCCACACCGAGAGCGAGGACCACGTCGTAGCATCCGGTCGTGACCATCGTGCAAGCCTGCTGGAAGGCGGTCGAGCCGCTTCCGCAGGCATTATCGACGTTGATGACGGGGATGCGTCCGATGCCGATCGAACGCAAGATCACCTGACCGCGGACGCACTCCTGCCCCGTGATGAGACCGGCCATCGCGTTGCCGACGTAGGCCGCCTCGAGATCTGCGGCCTTGAGGCCGCAATCTTCGAGCGCCGCCGCAACGGCCTCCGCACCCAAGGCCTTGAGCCCGGTCTCCATGTGCTTTCCGAACCGGGTCATACCGACCCCAGCCACAATTGCTTTCATTCTCATGCTGTCCTCCTAATACACGGCGCTTTCCGAGCGATCCAGCGCGTCTTCGAAGAGCTCGCAATCGACCTCGATGTAGCGGTCGAAGAACAGGGCTGCCGCACAATGGGGCTGCGGGAGATGGAGCGGGCCCGCGCCACTTGGCTGTATGACTCAAACACCTGTGACAAGCAGTTGCCCGCCTACGATTCCCCTCCCGACTGAAAGCCGCTGAGCTGCCGCTCCTCCTCAATCCCGAGGGCGCGCACGACGTGCTTCAACTCCTCATCCCGCCACGGAAGAGGAGCAGCCTCCTGGATTAGCTTGGCTTGCTTCAACTCCTGCACGGTCTGGGGATCCGGCCGCATGGGCCGACCGTACTCCATCTCGAAGAACAGGCTCTCGAACGGCGCCTTGACAGTCTGCCCGCCCGCCGCGGCGGACTCAGCCGGGTAGCCCACCGACATGATGCAAACGATGGTAGCCGTCTCTGGCAGCTTCAAGAGCTTGTTGACCTTGTCGAGCATCATGGGGCCGCTCATCAAGCACGTCCCCAGCCCCTCATCGTAAGCCACCAAAGTGGCCTGGGCGACGGCCTGTCCGAGGTCCATGAACGCCAGCGGCGCCACGGCAGCTTGTTTCCACATCGCCGTGAACAACGGTCGAAGAGACTTGTCGATCTGCTGCTTGGTCGCCTCGGTGTCGGAGCCAAGCCGTCTGGTTTCGGCGAGACCCTTGAGGTCGCTGATCCACTTGTTGGCCTCGTACGCCGCCGCGTCCGAGTACCACACGATGAAGCAAGGCGCCGTCTGCATCTGCTGGTAGCCCAGCGGCGGAGTGAGCGCCTTGAGCAGCTCGGGGGATGCCTGGTCCCTCCAGACGACGATGGCCCGCGTGTTGTTGACGTTGCCCACGCACGAGGCGCGCCGAGCCGCCTCCAGCATCTTCTGAATCTTCGCTCGCTCCACCGGCCGGTATGGCCAGTAAAAACGAATCGAGCGCCGCCAACCTATGACCTCTTTCAATTCCACGTGATTTCCTCCTCACAAGGCTGTCGCCTGCGCCGGCGCGATGGCAGAGATGCCGGCGGTCCTCGCTCGTCTCGCCGGGCGCGGTTGCGTCCTTCTCATCGGCGTCTTCACTCCCTTATCGCGCGGACAGATATTTCTGTCCAACCGTATTTTTTGATATGGCTATGCCTTTCAGTTATAATGGTCGCCGCGCGGAAGTTGTCCACCACGACCGTAAGGTTGATCAGGGCGACGCTGAGCGTCGTTTTTCAGTCGGCCGTCGACGACCGGATCATCGACCGAAATCCCGTTGCGTCGGCGCGGACATCTCGGCGAAGCCGCAAAGCGAGGGCCGCAAATCGAGTTGCCGTCGCTAAGGAACGTGTCTTCACAGAAGCCCAGCAGATCGCAATCTTGTCATGGTGCAGCGAGCACGACCAGGAACTTCACGATCTGTTTTTCCTGGTGCTTCGTTCGGGACTCCGACCGGGCGAGTGTCGAGCGCTCGGCTGAAGTGATATCGATTTCACGAAGCGAAAGGTTCGGGTCGAATTCTCCGTGAGCGACAAGGGCACCTTCGGTCCCACAAAAACCGGCGAACGGCGAAGCGTCGATATGAGCCCCGCGCTAGCCGATGTCTTGCGGCTGCGGCAACTCAAGCGCACTCAGCGGGCTCCCGTAGATCGAGGCGAGGGCGTGGCGGAGTTGGTATTCTCGAACCCCTCCGGGACGCCGCTCGACGATTCCCGATTGCGAAAGCGTTTCGATCTGGCGATGGACGAGACGGCGACAATCGGCCACGTCCTTTACGATGCGCGGCATACTTACGCCTCCACGCTCCTGGCGCGTTGCCGCGACTTCGTTTACGTCGCCGCGCAGATGGGGCACGCCAGCCCCAAGACCACGATGGATCATTACGCCCACCTGTTGCCGGGCGTCGATCAGAGCTACGCCGACTTCCTCGACGAGTCGGAAGCAGATTGGCAGCGATTTGGCAGCGATGGCCGCGCGGCCCCGAAAAAGCCTGAAACGATCGCAAAAACCCTAGATTCTATTTGAGGTTTTTGGAGCCACCCGCCGGATTCGAACCGGCGACCTGCTGATTACGAATCAGCTGCTCTACCAACTGAGCTAGGGTGGCTCTCCATCGCGCTGCTCCGCAGACGGGAATAGCAGATTAGCGAAGCCGGCGCTGGCGAGAAAGACTCCTGGCTGGCCGCCGTTCGCGCCTGCCACCAGCGTCGGCACCGTCACTTTCGGCAAATTCGACGCCATGTTCGCGGGCTTACTCCCGAATTGCGGTGGTGTAGAATCCCGGAGATCGAGGTGGGATCAATTGAAGACCGGGATCATCGGCGCACGCGGCGCCGGGAAATCAACCGTATTTCACGCACTGACAGGACTCGCGCCGATTCCTGGCACGGCCGAGGGCCGCAATCGTGCGCGCCCGGGACAAATCAAGGTCGCGGATCCGCGTCTCGATTTTCTTGAATCGGCGTACGGTTCGAAGAAGAAGATCCCGGTCGAGCTCACCATCCTCGACTTCGCGCCAAATCCCAAAGAGCAGAAGGAGGGCGCTGCCCTCGATCCGAGTCTGCTGCCGCTGGTGCGCGACATGGACGCGCTGCTGATCGTGATTCCGCAATTCGCCGGCATGGAAAAAGACCTGGTCGCGACTCTCGAAAGTATCGAGGGCGAGCTGGTGTTCGCCGACTTCGACCAAGCCGAACGCCGCCTCGAGCGGCTGAAGAAGGAGAAGGGCGGCAGCGACTTCGAACGCGCGGCACTCGAGAAAGTGATCGCATGGCTCGGCGACGGCAGAGCACTGAGACTGCTCGAACTGACGGCGCAGGAGGCCCAGGCATTTTCGAGCTTCGGGTTTCTTTCGCGAAAGCCCGCGCTGGTCACCGTCAACTGCGAGATGGAACGCGCCGCCGCCGATGTCACCGACGCCGAGCGCGCCGCCGTTCGCGCGCACGGACTCGAGGTGTTCCGGCTCGCGGCCGCTTTCGAGTCGGAATTGTGGGAACTCGACGAGGCCGGCCAAAAGGAGATGCTCAAAGACGCGGGACTCGACGCGCCCGCGCGCGATCGGCTGATCGGCGCGCTCTACAATCATCTCGGGCTGATCACTTTCTACACCGCCGGCGAGCCCGAGGCGCATGCATGGTCGCTCCGCCGCGGCGAGTCGGCGCTCGATGCCGCCGGCGTGATCCACACTGATATCGCGCGCGGATTCATCCGGGCCGAAGTCGTCAGCTACGAGGATTTTGCCATCCACAAGTCTGACGCGAAGGTCAAAGAGGCCGGCAAGCTCAGGCTCGAGGGCCGCGACTACGTGATGCGCGACGGCGACATGATTCATATCCGCTTCAAGGTCTGACTCGGCTACGCGGCGATGCGCTGGAAGAAGCGGATCGCGCGGGTGCGGCGGGAAAGTTGCCGACGCAGAGCGACTCGTTGGACCTGCGAGGCGCATCCGCACCGGCTTCGGACACGGGACCTTTTCTGCCATCACGCTTTGGGTGCAAAGACCCAATCGCGCGATACGCCGAATATATTCGGCGATCCGGTATATGCAAACGATTCACATTCGCGCTCTGTGGAAAAAACCAAGGCGCGAAGCGCCACGGCGACTGACCGTTTTGCTCCGCGCCTGTTTCAGCAATCAATCAGGCTTCTTAATGCTCGGGCTTAAGGAGCTGAGGCCACCATCGCCTTCACTGAGCAGAAATCCTTGTCGACTGCCCCCATGTTGATGTACCAGCATTCGTGCTCGGGCGTGTGCTGGCCGGGCAGGTAACACATTGACGAGTAGTTACCCTGCGTGTCGATCGAAGCCGAACCCACTATGAACTCCCGCTTGAACGGGTAGATTGCAACGCGGGCATCCGGCACCGGGCGGTCGCGATAGGCCAGCCAGTAGATGTGCGCGCGCCATAAATGACCCTTTTGGTCATAGGTGTCGATGTACGGCTCGTACGCTAATTCGGCGTCCACAAATACGTCGGTCAAACTGTCGAGCGCACCCGGATTGCTCATGTCGCGCCGGGGTTTCGACTCGACGATGTATATGTGGCGCATCTCCCAAGCCTCGGGGCATGCGGTCGCACCGCCATCGTAGGGGCAAGTCTCTTCTGGCGAATGCTCCGCATGCGCACTCGCGAGCATCTGCCTGTCACCCAGGAACTTGTAGTTGTACTCCTCGACCTTGGAGTTGAAGCCCGCGAAGTGATCGGGATCGAAGCTCTGCGCTCCCGTCGCGCTGCTGTTTATCGCCTCGTTCAGACGCCGCACACGACGGGTGCCGGGCTGCCAATCCCAAGTGTCGTCGCCGCGGTTCGGATCCGCGTAGCGATAGCGGATCAGGCCTTGGCCGCGCTGGGCCTCCGGCGAAAGAAAGGGGTACAGAGCGAACAACCACAGGCGCCCCGACTGCTTGAAGTCCGGATCGACCGGCATTGGCTCGACCTCGGTCCGTCCGAAAAGGTTGTAGCCGGCGTAATGACCGATCTCCAAGTCCAAGATTATGTTCTGGTCCTGGCCCGGACGGACGTACTCGCTCTGGCAATCGAAGAAGCGCAGGTCGTAGTCATCGCTGCTGATGGGCCGCCACACGTTGTTCCAGATGATTTTCGTCCCCGCATAAGGGTCGTTCGGATCGATCAACGGAAACGGCAGGCCGGCGACATAGCCGAGCAGGCTGCGATGATCGTTAGCGAGCCGCACCTGCGGGGAATACTTTTCCGTCGCCTCCCTGTAAGGCGGCGGCCACTCGATCCGGTCGGAGGGCACGATCTCCATGTGCATTCCATGAGTCACGGCGTAAAATACCCCGGGTGAAACCAAGTCTTTGACCTGTGCCGCGTTTTCGGGTGTTATGACGTCACCCGGCTTCACTGTCGCGTTTGCTGAAGCCACGATGAGACATAAGAGCATTAACGTCCCCACGCCCGGCAATATCTTCCCCAAAGCATGCCTGGCCATTATCCACGACCTCCTGTCCATCTTTAGAATTCTAATTCTTGGTCGCTAAATTTTATTTAGTCAAGTACGTGACTCGTCATATTATCGGATTGTTCCTTAACTCTACAGGCTGACGTTCCGACGATAGAAAAGCGCGGGGCGGCACAGCTTTTTCGCTGCACCGCCCCGTTCGAGCTATTAGAGGGACGTAAAGCCCCTAATTTATCTGGCTAATTCGCTTACGGAGCAGCCTTTACCATCGCGTCGGCGGTGAAGAAATCTTTGTCCACCGCACCCATGTTGACGTACCAGCACTCGGGCTCGGGCGTGTTCTGCCCGGGCAGAGCAATGCGCGGAACCGTTATCGTTCCCAAACTATTCGTAGCGCAAAGCGTCGATCGGGTGTAGCAGGCTCGCTTTGCGAGCCGGGTAATAGCCGAAGAAAACTCCCACCGCCGCCGAAAAGACGAAACCGCCCACCACCGCTACCGGCGAGACCAGCGTCGGCCATTCCGCCAGCGCTGAAATCAGCTTCGACACGAGTATGCCCAGGATTATCCCCGCGAACCCGCCCATCGCCGACAGCAGCATCGCCTCGACCAGGAACTGCAGCATGATGTGGATGCGGCGCGCGCCGATCGCCATGCGAATTCCTATCTCGCGCGTGCGCTCCGTCACCGACACCAGCATGATGTTCATGATTCCGATTCCGCCCACCAGCAGCGAAATCGACGCCACTGCCAAAAGCAGCATCGTCATCACCTGCGTGGCGTTCTCGGACGCCGCCGCTATTTCGCTGAGATTGCGCACCGTGAAGTCGTCATCCTGTTTCGCCTGGATGTGATGGCGCTCGTGCAGCAGGCGCGTGATTTGCGTAACCGCGCTGTCCACCTGCTCGGAGCTGCTCGCCTTGATGTACATCGTATTCACGACGCCGGTGATTTTTGGAGCGCTCCCGAACGCGCTGGTCGATTCGGTGGTCGAGCTGTAAACCGAATTGGTCGTCGGTACCGACGCGTAAGGGTTGGTCGCGCTAGCTGTGGCTACTGCCGCGGGCGAGGCCGACGACGACGACGGCGCCGACACGCCCAGCACTTTGCGCTCTGCGGTGTTGAACGGCACGATTACCACGTCGTCCTGGTCCTGCCCGTAACTCGACTGTCCCTTGACGGACAGCACGCCAATTATTTTCATCGGGAAGTTCTTCACCCGAATCGTCGCGCCGACCGGATTCTGCCCCTCGCCGAACAGGTTGTTCACCACCGTCTGTCCAAGCAAGCATACTGCCGCGCCCGCCTTTTCCTCCGAGTCGGTGAAGATGCGTCCGATCGACGGCGGCCAGTCGCGGATCGCAAAATAATTCGAAGTCGTCCCCTGGATGTTGGTGCTCCAGTTGCGATTCCCCGAGACCACCTGCGCCACCTGCCGATCCATGTAGGTCACCAGCCCCACCGGCCCTCCGCCATGCGCAATTGCCTGCGCATCGCCGACCGTAAGCGTGGAATTGCTGCCCAGCCCCGCGCGCACGCCGTTGGCGGTCGTCGCGCCCGGCAGCACCACCAGCAGGTTGGTGCCGAGGCTGTTGATTTGCGCCTCCACCGACGCTCGCGCCCCGTCGCCCACCGCCACCATCGTGATCACCGCCGCGACGCCGATGAAAATACCGAGCATCGTGAGCGCCGCACGCAGCTTGTTGCGCTTGATCGCGCGACCCGCCGCGACCACCGCCATGCTGGCAAACGTCCACACCTCGTCCACGAGCGACCCGGCTCGATCCGCCGTCTCCGGCGCCGCCGCATTGCCGCCCGCGCCGCCACGCACGCCGGCGCCGTCTTTTCGAGTGTCCGAGATGATCACGCCGTCGCGAAACGTGACGACCCGGTCCGCGTAGGCCGCCACGTCGGGATCGTGCGTCACCACGATCACCGTGATTCCCTGTTCGCGATTGAGCTTGGTGAGCACCTCCATTATCTCGGCCGAGTTGGTCGAGTCGAGATTGCCGGTCGGCTCGTCGGCGAGCAGGATCGACGGGCGATTGACCAGCGCCCGCGCGATCGCCACCCGCTGCTGCTGCCCGCCTGAGAGTTGATTCGGATGGCTCTGCTCGCGGCCCGCCAGCCCGACCAGTTTCACCATGTCGGCCGCGCGGCTCTCTCCGTCCGAGGTCCACGCCGAATAGAACAGCGGCAGCTCGACGTTCTCCAGCGTCGAGGTTCGCGACAGCAGGTTGAAGTTCTGAAAAACGAACCCGACTCGCCGGCTGCGGATCGTCGCCAGCTCCGACTCGTTCAGTCGCGCGACGTCCTCGCCCTCCAGGATGTAGCGGCCGCTGGTGGGCCGGTCCAGGCATCCCAGCATGTTCATCAGCGTCGATTTGCCCGAGCCCGACGCACCCATCACTGCAACGAACTCGCCCCGATCGATCGTAAGGTTCACCCCGCGCAGCGCGTTAACCTCAATGTCGCCAAGCAGGTAGGTCTTGGTCAAATCGACCAGTTCAATCACTCTTTTCATCGGATCGCCGCCCGCGCCTAGTGGGGCATGTGCATCATCCCGCCTATTCCACCGCCGCCGCCGCCGTGCGACGAAGATGACCCCGCGCCATGCGATCCTGCGCCGCGCACTTCGTCCGTCACCACGCGATCGCCCGCTTGCACGTTGCCCTCGGCGACTTCGACCCAGGTTCCGTCGCTGAGCCCGGTGGTGATCGTGACCGGTGTGACTTTGCGATTCTCGAGAACCCAGACTCGGGTCTGGCGGCCTGGTGCTCCGTCAAGCGCCGCGGAATCCGCCGGCGGTTCTCCGGGCGGCGCAAAGCGCAGTGCGTCGATCGGAACGCGCACCACCTTGGCTTTTGACGCCGTTACGACGTTCACATTCGCCGTCATCCCCGGCTTCAGCAGCAGCTCGGGATTTTCCACGCTCACCACCACGTCGTAGGTCACCACGTTTTGAACCGTGATCGGCGCCTGCCGAACCTGGCTCACCACGCCCTCGAAATCGCGGTCGGGAAACGCGTCCACCCGAAACGTCGCCTTCTGCCCTTGCCGCACGTAGCCGATATCGGACTCGCTGACGTTGGAGTCCACCTGCATCTTGGTCAGGTCCTTCGCGATCAGAAACAGCGTCGGCGTCTGAAAGCTCGCCGCCACCGTCTGGCCCACGTCCACGTTGCGCGAGACCACCGTGCCGTCAACCGGTGACACGATATTGGTGTAATTCAGGTTGACCTCGGCCGCTTTCACGTTGGCCGTTTGCTGCTGGATATTGGCGTGATCGAGCTTGATCTGCGCGACATCCATCTGCCACGCGCTGTACGCCGAATCCAGCGTGTCCTTCGAGACTGCGTCGGCCTTGTACAGCGCCAGGTTGCGATCGTAGGTGACTTTCTTGTAGTCGAGGTCGGCGTTGTCCTTGCCCAGTTGCGCTAGCGAGTTCGCAAGCGTCGCACGCGCAACATCGACCGTCACCTGGTAGGTGCTCGGGTCAATCTTCGCGATTAGCTGCCCCTTCGTCACCGGCGCATTGTAGTCTTTATAAATTGCGATGATCGGTCCCGACACGTAAGTGCCGAGCTGCACCGTGATGACCGGATTGACCGTTCCAGTCGCCGTCACCGAGCGCACGATCGGCCCTTCTGTGACCGCGGCGGTAACAATTCTTGTCCCGGACGAACTCCGGCCAAGGAAATACCAGACGCCTACAATGATGATCGCGGCGATCGCGAGCATCCACGCGCTATTTTTCATGCTGGACAATTTCATGGGTGCTGCTCAATTATTATAACATTATTCATCGATTTCCAGCGATAAACGAAAAGTGAGAAAAAACACTAGCGCCTCTGTTAGACGTAACTCCGCCGCGGAAGTTTCGAGTCAGCGCACCGTCATAGCCGAACAGCCGCCCCCGCTGGCGGGAATAAAAGTTGTTGATCTGACGAGGTATTTCGCCGGTCCTTTCTGCACGCAAATCCTCGGCGATTACGGCGCCGAGATTTTCAAGATCGAACCGGTCGAAAATCCGCGCGGCGAGCTGGGCACCAGCAAAGGTCCCGACAACTACTTCTTTCTCTCCGCCAATCGATCCAAGAAAAGTCTGCGCCTCGCCATCAAAAAACCCGAGGGGCGCGAAATCCTGATGCGCCTGATCGACGCCGCCGACGTGGTCGTGGACAACTTCCGGCCCGGCGTCATGAAAGCGCTCGAGCTGGACTACGAAACGCTCGCGATACGCAATCCGCGCATCATCACCTGCTCCATCTCGGGCTTCGGCTCGACCGGGCCGCTGCGCGATTTCCCCGGCTTCGATCAGATAGCGCAGGGGATGTCGGGGCTGATGAGCGTGACGGGAACCGTCGAGAGCGGGCCGACCCGGGTCGGCATCGCCATCTGCGACCTGCTCGGCGGAATTTTTTCTGCGCAAGGCATCCTGCTCGCACTCGAGGCGCGCCATCGCGACGGTCGCGGCCAGCGCGTCGAGACTTCGCTGCTCGAATCCATCGTCAGCATCCTGACCTGGTCGGCGGGAATTTATTTCGAAACCGGGAAGACTCCCGCGCCCGCCGGCAATCATCATCCGCTTTTGTCGCCGTACGGCGTGTTCGAAGCGTCGGATCGGCCGTTCAACATCGCATGCGGGAACGAGGTGATGTGGCAAAACCTCGTCGCCGCAATTGGACGGCCGGAACTCGCCGCCGACGAACGATTCAAGAGCAGCGGCCGGCGGCTGAAAAATCGCGCCGCGTTGACCTTGGAAATAAATCGCGCGCTCGCCCCGCATCCCGCGGAGCATTGGATTCAATTGCTCAATCGCGAGGGCATCCCGTCGGGTCCGATTCTCACCATCGAGGAAATGTTCAAGCATCCGCAGACCGCCGCCCGCGCGATGCTGCTCCGGATGCCGCACCCAGAACTAGGCGAATATCTAACGACCGGGCTGGCCGCCAAGCTCGAGGCCACGCCGGGGAGGATCACGCGCCCGCCGCTGGTCGGCGAGCACACCGACGAAGTCCTCGCCGCGCACGGCTACTCGCCCGCCGATCTGAAACGCCTGCGCACCTCCGGCACGATCGCATAATCCAACCCTCTCTCCCTGATTTACCTGGAAAACCCGAAGCGGTTAGATTACAGTGTCAGCCTCCGGGTGCGGGGGTGAAGACGCAGGGCTGCAGCTATTCGACTACTTTCTTGCCTGACCACTGCGATGATACTTGACCTATGGACGTGAAGGGCGACTCGCCGTCGTGGTCGGGTTTCGACAGCGCCGCGATTTCAGCGTCGATAGTCGTTGCGACGGCGCTGCGGTTCTGGCACCTTGGGAGCCCCGCAGAACCCGTTTACGACGAAATAAAGGTTCTGAAGCAGGCACAGTCGTTCTTGCGCGGCTGGCGGCCGCCTTATTCCACTCATCCGCCAGGCGGGAAGCTGCTGGTAGCGCTCGGCGTTTTCCTCTTCGGCAATTGTCCGTGGGGTTGGCGCGCCGGAAACGCCTTGATGGGAACAGCGCTTGTGCCGATCACTTACCTTTTGGCGCGACGGTTGTTTCGTTCAAAGCTCGCTGCCTCGATCGCTGCGGCATTGGTTCTTTGCGAAGGAATGTTTTTGGTCGCGTCAAGATTGGCGATGATCAACATCGTGTACATCACGTTGGGAGCCTGGGCCTATCTTGCGCTTTGGTGCTTCGTCCAGAACCCTGCCCTCCGGACGCGGCGGATCCAGCTGGTGGCCATGAGCATACTGCTTGGACTCTTCGTAGGCACGAAGGCGGCCATCTCCGAGGTGGGCGTATCACTGACGCTTCTGGTTATTACGGTCACGTTGATCGTCGAGGGGCAGACGCGGCTCCCTGCTGAATCCACCAAGCTGATCGCCAGAAAGGTCATCGGTGCATGCGGCCTTGTCGTCGGCATCGTGTTGTTAGTCTATCTCGCAGTTTTCGTGACATACTATTGGACGGTATGGCGCGGAATCGGCGATTTCGTGGCTTATCACCAACGTGTGATTTCCCGCAATTTAAACTTGCCACCTGACTTTCCCAACGCCTCGCCATTCTGGAGCTGGCCGCTTCTTCTTCATCCATATCCGTATTGGAAGAAGGACCTGCTCAATGGCGCCGCCGAGGCGATATTCTGCGGGGGAAATCCGCTTCTCTGGTGGGCAGTCCTTCCTGCGATTCTGATTGCATTGGTTCGCGGATACACTCAGAAAAGTATGGCTTGGATGTTTTTGGCCGCCGGATACATGGCGAGTCTCGCGATGTGGATCCCGCTACGTCGCTACGTTTTCATTTACAGCTACATGCCGGCATTGTATTTCGGCCTTCTAGCTTTGGCGGGGGCACTCAAGGAGTGTTGGAATGGAGGCGCACGACGCTGGGAACACATCGTACTGTTAGCGCCGCTTCTGCCGTGTCTGATTCTCGGCTTAGGAGTTGTTTGGGGCGGATTCGCAGCTTGTTCAATCTCGATCGTTTACCTGCTCATGAGGCGACGCCCTGAAGGCTATGATGGAAAATTTGTTTGTCTGATATTCATGTCCGCGACCCTATTGCTGTTCGCGTACTTCTTTCCGCTGTGGATGGGTATTCCGCTTTCGGAAGCCGGTTACACGGCGCGCATATGGCTGCATGGACAGGGACTGGCGAGTTGGATTGGACATGAAGCAGCGCGGTAGCCGCAACGCATTTGAGCAAGCACTCATCGTTGCCGCCGCGATGACGGCAGCGATTATCTGCGGACTCTCGTACCTTGCAGACCGCCCTTGGAGCGGGAAGGCCGCTTCATCTAGTGAAATCGATTTGCTGGCGGGGAACTTGACCGGCCAGTGGTCGGTGTACGGCGCGCTGTCCGCCACTCAAGTCAGCTTCAATCGGATCAGCGATGGGTCTGTCGAGGTCAAGATTCACGCCGATGATCCGTCTTGGTCAACTGTGGATTCAGGCGTGAGTTATACGGCTGGTCTCTTTTTTCCGGGTTGGTATGAGTTTACCGGAGAGTTTCAAGCCGAGGTGGATAATAGCGAAGGTATCGGGGCGCAGCTCGAGGTGCATTCCAGTCGGTGGCGTTTCATTACTAAGGCCCACTCCCGCCGAAAAGGCCGCGGGGAGAAGATTAATGTCTATTTCCGGCCGGCCTATTCCGACCCTGCTGCAAAGATATCGTGCCAGTTCTGGGGTGGGACTGGCGACTCGGCTGGAAAGGCGGTCTTTCGGAACATGCGCATAGTTAGGATTGCCGGCGCGCCACCGGCGAAGGCTTTTTATGTCGACTTGGCGGTGCAGGAAGAAGCGCGACTCGGGAAGTCATGGCGTCCGCATAAGGGTAGGAACGCGCTCGGTTGGTGGATGCGTCTTGACCGCTTTCGCGGCGCAGGGGTGGCGGTTCTCCTCCTCGGGATGATCGTTGGCATATCCTGGCGGTTACTTGCGTAAGCCCGGCGTCTCCGTTAGATCAAGACTCCACTTCACGAACAGGGGCCGCGAGGTCCACCGATCGGGCTGGGTGTAGAATGGCGAAGTATGCGACTCTGAAATCGAGTACACTCAGGGCTGACGACCAAAACGCTAGCTTTCAAGGTGACCTTCCTTCCAAACGTCGCTCGTATCCTGGCTTCGCGCTTCGCGCGGTTCTTGGCGTCGCGATCGTAACCTTCCTCGTTTGGCGTTACGATGCCAGATCGGTTCTTCGGCTGCTCGCGCGCGAGCAGCCGAGATACTTCGTGGCCGCGATAGGTGTCTATGTATCGACCCAGGTGATATCAGCATACCGCTGGCAGCTGCTCGCCGCGGTTCTGAAGCTCTACGCGTCTTTCACCGATTTTGTCGCCCTTCGCTTCATCGCAACTTTCACGAACACTCTAGTCCCGGGCGTGGTCGGCGGCGACGCGCTTAGGGCCATTTATCTTGGGCGCCGGAACAGCCGCCTGGGCGAAGCCTTCGCGTCCGTGATCGCGGATCGCATCGTAGGGTTAATCGGGCTCTTCTGGCTGGCGGCAATCGCAGCGATTTTCCTGAATGGCGCAGGGCTGTCAGCCGTCGTGACTGCTCCTCCAATCGGAATTGGTCTAATCACCCTGGCGGCCTTTGTCGCCAGCCCGCTAGTCATCCGCCTCGTTCATATGATGCCACCGCGACTCAGCCGTTACGCGAGCTTCATCGTTGCGTATCTGGAACATCCCGGCGCGATGCTGGCCGCTCTGGTGATCTCGATGGTGGTGCAAAGTGCGCTCGCGGTCTGCCAATACCTGCTTGCCCGCGGGGTTGGCATCGATGCGTCTCTCACTTTGTTCCTCTTTTGCGTGCCAATCGCCGGCGTGTTCGCGAGTTTGCCGCTAACCGTGAACGGCCTGGGAGTTCGCGAGGGCGCATATCTGGTACTTTTCGGCATGGCTGGTATGGGCCGGACCAATGCCATTGCGCTGGGGCTGCTATGGTTCGTCAGTACTACGCTTGGCGCGCTGCCTGGAGTGATTGCTTTCGCTGTCACCCCGCTGGCGCGTGCTCACAGCAATGAGCGAGCGCGGCAGACCGCGGCTCGAGCGATGGAAGACACCCAGTAGTAGCGAGATTCCAGCGGCGTCATATCTCTTGCCTTGCGAATCGCCAGCAGCGCTTCCTCAACAGCTTCGCGGTGCGCGGCAAGCGCTTCCTCGAATAGCGACACCCCATAGTCATACAAGGCGAGATCGAATCGTTCCCACTCCTGGATCAGTGCGAGAGTCGCAGGCGCAACCAGTTGCTTCGGGATGCGGTTATCAGCTACCCGAAAGCTCCTATATCGTTTGACTTTCCAGCCGAGCACGACTTTGAGCAGAGCTAGTGTCTCGTCGAAGCGCTTGGTCAGTCCAACCACGGTGAATTGACGGGCCAGGTTCTCCTTGGCGATGCTCAAAATGGCGGCGTCACACACGCTGGGGAAAAGCTCGTGTGAATTCGGGCCCGCAAGAATTCTCGACTGAAGGTTGTGCTCATGCTTCTGTATGAAGTATTCCTCGAGAGTCAACCGATTTGCGGCGCGATGGTTACGGTGGGGCTTGAACCGGCGCGCGAAGTAGTAGTCTGAAATGGCGCGTTCAACTGGTTCGCGAAGAACCGTTATGTAGTTGGCAGGACGGGGCAAGAGGTTGTGCAGGCCAAACGGCATGTGACCCTTGAATACGTCCATGCGGGCCAGTCGTGGCCGTGGCCAGCGCATGATTTCCTGATAGGACGAGCGCCACCAAGTCGGCTCCACGCTACAGATTCGAGGCAGCTTATATTCCCATTCGATGATTCTGTTGAGGGTAGTGCCGCCGGTCTTGTACAAATGGACGAAGATAAGAACCGCGTCGCTCGGCGAAAACTCCGCCCGGCTCGAGGGTTGTGGATGCGCGAAGTGGTGGTTTCCGGCCCCGGGAAGCCGACCGCCATTTCGGCGGTCGGCGCTCTCTCCCGTTGCAGTTCCAACGCTGCTGGCCACGCTGCGCGCTTGGTCCGGTATCATGGTTCGGTCCCTCGGTCCGGCAGCGCTCGGGGCGTCCGTCGACTCGTAGACGGCAGGCGCGTGGCACTACGACGATCTACGGCTACAGTGATCTACGGCTACAGTGTCCCTGTAAGGCTCACGTCGTACAATTCAGGATAGGCCGCTGATGATCCTGTTCCAATCTTTTCTTTTCCCTTCTTGGTTTTCACCTTGCCAGTCACCGATACATCGTCCACACCCCCGGCATTGTACGCGAAGGTGCCCACACCGACGTCAAGGGCTAGCGCGTTCGGCTCCGACACCGGCCCGGCTTTATGACCTACGAAACTCTCGGCATAAACGGGATTCAGGAACTCATTACCGCAGGAATTCGATCCCGTCCTTCCGGTGACAGCAACTTTGACCCACCCAGCGGTGACCGTCAGCACAATCTCCCCATATTTGACATTCGGGTTCCCGCAATTTGGCCCGGTCTTTACAAGCCTGGCGGTGGATTTACCGCTGCGTTCAATTACCGCCCATCCATTTTTGGGTTCGACCGTGCCCGTGTAGAAGAAACCGAGTTCGGTGGGAGCTGAGGTCGAGGACGTCGTGCTAGTACCCTCGCGGACCGCTTTCTTATGAGCGGGGTGCTTAGAATTGCGACGGGAAGCGCCACTAGTACTAGTAGCAGTGCCGCTCCCACTACCAGCAGTGGCCAAGGAGATGTTGACCGTCGCGCCCAATAGCGCGCTGGGACTAATACTCCCGGTCGTCGTGGTCTGCGGAAGCGTCGCGGTGATGGTGAAGCTGCCGGCGGAAACTAAGTCGCAGGAAGTGGAGCCGCCGACTTTTGTGCATGACTCCTTGTCTTGCCAGCTCTCGGTATACACCTTCGGATCCGCACTTGCCGACCATGCTTGCGGGCACGCAAACACGAGCAATCCGCCCGTAACCGCTGCTACTTTCAATATTTTGCCAACCGATCTCATCGAAGATACCCTCCCGTTAAGCCGCGAAACCTGTCGTTTCAAAGTCGACGTGTAAAATGTTCACGGGCCACTAGAGCAAACTTCATCCCTAACGTCAAGTGCGGGCGTAATGCATCCGGATGCAGTTGCTGCTGAGGAATTTGTGCTTCAATTCGGGCATCGAAACGATGCTTGCCGCGCGCATGGACTACGAATGCTTGAGCTTTTTGATTTCCTCGGTTATCTCGGGCACCGCTTTGAACAGATCGGCGACCAGGCCGTAGTCGGCGACCGCGAAAATCGGCGCCTCTTCGTCCTTGTTGATCGCGCAGATGACCTTCGAGTCTTTCATCCCGGCCAGATGCTGTATCGCGCCTGAAATCCCGACTGCGATGTAAAGTTCAGGCGCAACCACCTTGCCCGTCTGTCCAACTTGCAGATCGTTGGGCACAAAGCCTGCATCGACCGCCGCGCGCGACGCGCCCATCGCGGCGCCCAACTCGTCCACCAGCGGCTCGAGCACGGCCTTGAAGTTTTCGCCCGCCTTGAGGCCGCGCCCGCCCGAAACGATTATCCGCGCCTCGGTGAGTTGCGGGCGATCGCTCTTGGTCGCGTTGAACGAAACGAATTCCATCTTGAGAGCGCCCGCGTCGATCTCGGCATTCTGCTTTTCGACCGGCGCAGCGCCGTCACCCGGCTTGGCGGCGTCGAATGCGGTGCCGCGCACCGTCAATACTTTGATCGGTCCGTCGATTTCGACCGTCGCCATCACGTTGCCCGCGTAAGTGGGGCGCACGAAGGTCTGGTCGTCGTTGATCGCGGTGATTTCCGACGCCATTCCGGCGCCGAGGCGCGCGGCCAGCCGCGGAAACAGGTCCTTGCCCATCGCAGTTGCCGTCGCCATTACAAATTCCGCGCCTTCCTTTTTCGCAAGTGCGGCGAGCGCCTGCGCGTGCGCGTCGGCGAGATAGTTCTTCAGCGCCGGATGCGCCAGCGCGATTACCTTGGCGACGCCGTACTTGGCGATTTCGCCCGCGGCCGCCTCTGGCGCGTCGCCCGCCACCACCGCGACGGCTTTGCCGCCGCGCTTTTTCGCCAGCTCGAGCCCCGCGTGAACCGCGGTCAGCGTGGACTTGGGGAAATGTCCCCCCTGATGCTCCGCGAAAATCAGAACGTCACCCATGTCAATTCACTCCGCCGTTCGCGATCGTAAAAGCCGGATTCAAATAACCTTTGCTTCGGTGTGAAGCAGCGACACCATCTCCTGCGCCGACGCGACCTTGCGCCCCCCCTGGCGCTTGGGCGGAGCGGCGAGAGTCTTTACCTTGAGCTTGGGCGCGAGATCGACGCCCAGGCTGTCGGCCGCAATCTCTTTCAGTTCTTTCTTGCGCGCCTTCATGATTCCCGGCAGCGAGGCATAGCGCGGCTCGTTGAGGCGAAGATCGGCAGTAATGACGGCGGGGATTTTGAACGCGATTGTCTCCAGACCGCCGTCAACTTCGCGCATCACCGAAATCTTGTCGGCCGCAATCTCAATCTTGGATGCGAATGTCGCCTGCGGCCATCCCAGCATCTCGGCCACCATTTGCCCGACCTGGTTCGCGTCGTCGTCGATCGCCTGCTTGCCCAGTATGATGAGGTCGGGCTTCTCGTCGCCGGCAATTTTCGCGAGGATTTTCGCGATTGCAAGCGAGTCGAGCGCGGCGTCGGTCTTGACCAGGATTGCGCGGTCGGCGCCCATCGCCAGCCCGGTGCGCAATTGCTCCTGCCAGGTGGACTGGCCGACCGTGACGAGGATGACCTCGCCGGTCTGCTTCTCCTTGATGCGGAGCGCTTCTTCGATCGCGATTTCGCAAAACGGGTTGATGACCCATTTCACGTTGTCGGTGGCGATGCCGGTGCCGTCGGGGAGGACGCGGATGGTGGTGGCGGGATCGGGAACTCGCTTGATTGGTACTAGAATCTTCAAAGCACTAAACTCCACGAATTCGTTGATGCATCGGTTGAATCCGAAAACACACGAGGTTGCCCGGAAATAGAGCCGAGGAACGTAAAAATTTCTAACAGCGCCCCGCCCGTTAGTCAAACCACACTAATGCCCGCCCCACCCCGCCAACCCCGGCAACCGCCCGCAACCGCCTCTTCCCCTTAACCTGCCGCAGGCGCGCGGTCTCTTAATACTGGCCAGCCGTGCCAACGGCCAAGGGTCATCCCTGCCCAAGGATGCGCGAAACCCACGGCGGGTTTCGCATCTGCGGGGATAAAGACTTATTCGTTGTAGCCGAGGCGACGCGACAGTTCGCGGCCGGCCTCGAGCAGGCTCGGCGCGATCTCGGCGGCGATTCGTTCCGGCCCGATGCGATAGGCCGGCCCGGCGACCGCAATCGATCCGACCACTGAGCGCGTGTAGTCGCGAATCGGGACCGCGACCGACGACACTTCTTCGATGAACTCGCCCGAATCCACCGCGTAACCGTCGCGCGCGACTGCTTCAAGCTGCGCGAACAGAGCGGCGCGATCGACGATTGTCCGATCGGTGAAGCGGCGCAGCGTCTCGGGCAACGCCGACTTGAGCTGCTCCTCGGCGTCGAAGGCAAGATGCGCCTTGCCGGCCGCCGTACAATGAAGCGGCAGGGTAATTCCGATGGGCGGCGTGATGCGCACCGCGCGATCTTCGGCCTCGGCCGCTTCGAGCGGGACGACGCCGTCGCGCCGGACGATCGCGACGTATGCGCTTTCACGGCATTTGCGGGCGACATCGGCGAGGATGGGGCGCGCTTGCCTCACCAAGCCCATATGATGGATGTAACGGCGTCCGAGATGCAGACACTTGATTCCGAGGCGATAATTCTCGGTGGCTTTGTTTTGTTCGATGTAGCCGCGCGCTTCGAGCGTCGCTAAGATTCGAAACACGTTGTTCTTATGCAGCTTGAGCCGCTTGGAAAGTTCAGTTACGCCGAGTTCGTCGACGTCGCCGAAGAACTGTTCGAGCACATCGAGCGCGTGGGCGACGGATTGGATGACGTAGTTGGTTTTGTCGCGTCTCACCATCGGCGTTCCGATACCGCGCTGGCGGTTCTCAATCCTCGCGAAGCGCGGTTTGTAAAAGTGTTTTACTTTAGATGACGCGCCCGAACCATGTCAACGATGCTCCTAAAATTCTCGTAAAGTTGCGCTAAATAGCTGATATTTAAGGATAAAAGTAACCTATCAACAGAGCCTCAAAACAGGATTTCACCACGTCCAGACAACTTCCCACCGATTTCTCCAGGCGCGTCGACGACGACGATGATGAGGTATTTTACTCGGCGCCGCAGCTCGCCGTTCATATCGACGATGGTGGGTTCGCGAAGGTTGGCGAGAACATCGAGCCGACGATCGGTCCGCAGTCTTTTTCTTCGCAAGTATTCATCGCAACCGGGCAACGGGCGCGAGGGCGCACGGGAGAAACGGCATGATGCTTAAGGGGCGCGCGACCGCCGCAGCTACGGCCGCATACGCGAGCCGGTTCCCGGAGTTGCCGGGAAATTTCCGGCCGGTGCTCGGGGTGTCGGTTTCATCGATCGGAATCGGCACATACCTGGGCGATCCCGACGACGAGACCGATCGGTTCTACGAAGCGGCGATCAAGGCGAGTCTTCGCGGCGGGATCAATCTGATCGATACGGCGGTGAATTACCGCTTCCAGCGCAGCGAACGGAATATCGGCAAAGCGATTGGCGAGATGGCCAAAACTGGCGAGATCGCGCGCGAGCAGGTGGTCGTCGCGACCAAGGGCGGTTACATAACGTTTGACGGGGGCGTGCCGGCCAATCCGCGCGCGTGGTTCGAAGAGCGCTACGTGAAGACGGGAATCGTCGCGCCCACCGATTTGGTTGACGGATCGCATTGCATGACGCCGAAGTACATCGGCACGATGCTGGAGTTGTCGCGCAAGAATCTCAATCTCGAGACGATCGACATCTATTACATCCACAATCCCGAGACACAGCTCGAAGCCGTCGAACGCAATGAGTTCCTGGCGAGAATGGCGACGATTTTCGAGTTCCTGGAAGGTGCGGTGGCCGACGGAAAGATCGGCGTGTACGGGACCGCGACGTGGAACGGCTACCGGGCGGCGCCAACGGAGCGCGGATGGCTCTCGCTCGACGAGTTGATGCGAATCGCGCGCGAGGTTGGCGGCGACGCGCATCATTTTCGCGCAATCCAGCTGCCGTACAATCTCGCGATGCCGGAGGCTGTCACGCGATCGAACCAGATCGTGCACGGCGGCAAGGCGACCACGCTGGCTGCCGCGAAGGCGCTCGGAGTCGCGGTTTCGGCGAGCGCGACGCTGCTGCAGGGGCAGTTATCGCGCGGGCTGCCGCCAATCGTCGCGAAGGCGTTCAGCGGTTTCGCCACCGATGCGCAGCGATCGATTCAGTTCACCCGCTCGACGCAGGGTGTGGACGTGGCGCTGGTCGGAATGAGGTCGGTCGATCACGTTCGCGACACGCTGGAGACGGCGCACAAGCCGCCGGCGACGCTCGAGGAGTTGATGCGCCTGTTCCAGCACGGCGACGAGCCGTAGGGCGGACGCCAGCTCCTGAACCTTAGTAAGGATAAAGAAAGATGCGGGCTTCGCCCTGTTAGAGCGGCTTGGGGGGGGGCATTCGGGTGGGGCGGCGTTGGGTTGCGCAGGTGGGGCGCGACTGAAAGAATGCATCGGTTGCCGCCCGTCCATAGAGGCGGTCTCCACCTGCCGATGCGCCGCGTCGAGACATACTTCATCGTTATAGCGATCGCGTTTTACGCCTGGTTCCTGACGCATTATGGGCCGGGACAGGTGATTGGCTACGTGCGGATGGCAGGATGGGGCCTGGCGCTGACAATTTCGCTGGAGGCGCTGGCGCGAATCGCAAACACGCTCGGCTGGCGGGTCACCATTGAGGACTATCCACCGAAGCTCAGGTTCATCGAGTTGTTTGCGGCGCGAATTGGCGGTGAGGCGATCGACTATGTGACGCCGTCGGCGCAGCTCGGGGGGCAGTTCGTGATGGCGGTGGATGTGCGCGAGAAACTGCGCATGCCGGTGGGGCTGGCGACGGTAATCGTCGCGTCGCTGGCCGAAGCGGTCGGGCAGATCGTGTTTCTCTCGATCGCGCTGGTGATTTCGCTGCGCCTGATACCGGTAGCCGCCAACCTCTACTGGTCGATAGTGGGCGGGTTTGCGCTGGCGATGGCGCTGGCGGGGGGCTTCTTTTTCGTGCAGATGAAGCGGCCGTTCTCGTATCTGTGGCGTGCCGCGACCAAGTTCAATATCGGGCGAATCAAAATCAACGTCGACGAAATCCGCGAGTCCGCCGATGAGGCCGACGCGGTGTTGCTCGATCTTTACGCGCACCATCGCGGCCGGCTCGCCGCGTCGTGCCTGTGCTATGCAGCCGCGTGGAGTTTCGGGCCGCTCGAAATTTATATCCTGCTGCGGCTGCTGCATCAGCCGGCGTCGTTACAGACAGCGCTGCTGGTCGAGGCGGTTGGGCTGCTGATCGAACGCGCGACCTTTCTGATTCCAGCCAAGCTGGTAAGCCAGGAGGGCGGTAAGGCGCTGATTGTGGGGATGCTCGGTTACCCGCCGGGGATAGGCTTCGCGGTGGGGTTTCTCCGCCGAATCAAAGAAATGGTATGGGTATTGTTCGGGCTGCTGAGCCTGATGATACATCGGATGGTCGTGCAGCAGCGCGGCGATATGATGGGCGCCGCCGCGGCGGGGCGCGATTCTGTGATAAAAATGCAACGAGCACAAGGAGAGCAATCGCTATGAGAAAATTAACCGCCCTGGTTGCGGGGATGACGCTCGCAATGACCGCGCTTCCCGCGGCCGCCGGGGTCGTCATCACGCAAAAGCAGCACGTGACCAACGGGGCCAACACTCGCGACGCCGTACAAACCATTTCGGTGCAGGGCAACAAGCAGAAGACGGAGACCGAGCGTCACACGATCATCACTGACCTCGACAAAGGGAAGATGTACGTGATCGATCCGAAGGCGAAGACCTACTTCGAGATCGAGTTTCCGCCCAAGGGGCAGATGGCGGCGATGATGGCGGCGAGCCAGAGCGCGGCGATGAACTTCAAGAAGGCCGGCACCACGCGCGAGATCGCGGGCTACAAGTGTGCCGACTACAACGGCGGCGGGCACATGATGCAGGGCGACTACACGGTCAAGGAATGCTTCTCGACTGCCGTGCCCGGCGCCGCGGAGTTTTCGGCGTTCGAGAAAAATATGGCGGACAAGCTCAAGAGCACAGGCGCCGTTCCGACCAGCGGCGGCGAGATTCCAGACGGAGTGCCACTCGCGACGGACTCGACGATGAAGATGGGGCACGTCTCGATGCCGGGGATGGCGCCGGAGCAGGCCGCCAAGATTAACGACATGATGGCGAAACGCCCGCCGGTCGTGATGAGCGAGACGGTCGAGAAGGTCGAATCAAAGAAGCTGGCGGACGCCGATTTCGCGGTTCCTGCAGGCTTCACCAAGAAAGAACTGCCGGCCGCGCCGGGCATGGGCTCAATGAAGATGGCGCCGGGTGCAGGCGCGCCGGGTGCGGGCGCGCCGCCGGCGGCGCATTGAGTCGCCCACGCGAACTTGCGCGGGGATTCATTCGACCGTCGCGAGTGAGTTGAACAAATAAATGACGAGCGGGGTCCGTCGGGGCCCCGCTCGTCGTGTCGATCCAACGCGAAAAACTAAATCGTGGTTGATGCGGATGCCTGCGCGCGTCTCCGGTGGCCATTGCTCGCGCAGGCGCTGTTCACTTTGTGTTTGCGCCGGTGGATTCGGCGACCAGTTCCGCGAGATCGCGCACGCGTATGCTCTCTTCGAGCGAGCGCGACTTCACCGCGTCTTCGAGCATCGTCATGCAGAACGGGCATCCCACCGCGATGCACTCGGGCTCGGCCTCGTTCAATTGATCGAAGCGCTTCAGATTGATCCGCGTGCCCTCGTGTTCCTCCTTCCAGAAGCATCCACCGCCCGCGCCGCAGCAGAAGGTGCGATTTTTGGACTGTTCGACCTCGGCCACCTCGGCGGCGGGGATCGCGCCGAGCGCGCTTCGTGCGCTGTCCCATTTGCGATTGTGACGCGCCATGTAGCACGGGTCGTGATAGGTGATGCGTTGGTTGATCTCGGCGCGGGGCTTCAAACGTCCGGCCTGGATTAGTTCGTCGATAAACTCGGCTTCATGCACGACCGTATAGTTACCGCCGAAGTCCGGATACTCATTCTTCAGGTTGTGATAGCAATGCGGGCATTGAGTGACTATTCGCCGCGGCTTGTAGCGATTGAGCGTCTCGACGTTCTGCGCCGCGACGGTCGCGTACAGGTATTCGTTGCCGAGCCGGCGGGCCGGGTCGCCGGTGCAGGTCTCCTCGCGCCCGAGGATCGCAAACTTGACGCCGGCCTGTTTCATCAAGGCCGCGAACGACTTGCTTACGCGCTGGATGCGTTCGTCGTACGAGCCGGCGCATCCCACCCAATACAGCACGTCGATCTCTGACGGATCGTCGAGCTCGGCGATCTCGGGAATTTCAAGTCCCTGTGCCCATTCGGCGCGCTTTTCCCGAGCAAGGCCCCATGGATTTCCCTGGTTCTCGATTCCCTTGAAGGCTCCCGTCAGTTCGGTCGGGAACCTCGACTCCATCAGTACGTCGTAGCGCCTCATGTCCACGATTCTTTGTATGTGCTCGATGCCGACCGGGCATCCCTCTTCGCACCATCCGCACGTCGTGCATGCCCAGACCGCTTCTTCGGTCGCGACCTGCGTGATCATGTCAGGGCCGTCCCATGTGGGCGCTTCGGCGCCGCCGCCCTGCCTGCCGTTTGCCTTCGCCGCGAGCAGAAAGGGCGCCTTGTCGAGCAGATGCTCGCGCTGTTCGATCACAAGATACTTGGGATTCAGCGTTTTGCCGGTGTTGACGGTGGGGCAGTTGATCGTGCAGCGGCCGCACTCGAGGCACGATCCCATGTCGAGCAGCTGCTTCCACGTGTAATCCTCGACCTGCGAGACGCCGAACGTCTCGGCGGTCTCGAAATCCTTGATCGGCGCGAGCCGTCCGCGCGGACCGAGGTTACGGAAGAACAGATTGAGCGGGCCGAAGATCAAATGACGCAGCTTGGTGAACGGAAAACAGAACAGCAGCGCGTACACGAACATCACGTGCACCAGCCACAGCCATCGATGGTAAGCAGAGCCGGCGCCGAGCGCGCCCTCGATACGGCCCACGACCCGTCCCACGTATGCCCATTCGGTGAACGCGGGATGCGCGGCGTTGATACGCGCGCCCTCGAGCATCAGGCCCGTGACGGCAGCCAGCACCATCATCGACATCGGGAACCAGTAGCCGAGCCGGTTCTCGAGATTGTCCCGGACTTTCTCCGCAGGCGGCTCATTGAGCACGGTGGGTTTGCGAAAAGCGCGCCGCGCACCTTCCATCAGCACGCCGAGGATCAGCAGGATGAAGAAGGTGTCCATCGCAACTTTGAAGTAAAGATAGAAATCGCCATAGAAAAAGTAGAAATCGAGGCCGAACAGAGCGAATAGATCGCGCACGTCGCTGTTGATCACGACGATCGTCGTACCGATGAACAGTCCGACAAATGCGACGTAAAACGCGTAATGCATCCATCCCCATGTCTCGCGAATCACGTTGCCCTGGCCGAACGAATCGCGCAGCGCCAGCAGCAGGCGCTGGAGTGGATGATCGAGGCGATCGTCGGACACGCCGAGACTCAGCAGCCGGTACCAGCGGAGGCCGGCGTAAATGAACCCGGCGATCAGCAGCCCGAGCATGGCGTACATCAGCACGATGAACGGAACGGGGATGTTCCAGAAGATTTGGCGGGTAACTTGCTCGTTCATTTGCGCTCCATCAGGACCATGCGGCCGGCGTCGAAGAGTGAACGACGAAAAACGAAAGGCCGGGGGCGAAGGCGCCTGTAACAGACTCTAACTCCTAGCAGGACCAGCATCGATCAGGAAAGAACAAAGTGCGCGCGAAACGGGGATTTCATTCAACGCGGAATCGAGCGTGATCCCGCGCCGCCTTGCGGCCTCGGCTCCCGGCCCGTGCCCCCGACCACGCGGATCGCCCAGCCTTCAGGTCCCGCTCGCCCGCAATCGACTCGCGCGACATCTGTCCCTAAACGCCCGGATCACCCCAGCCAATGAAAAATCGTTATGGGTTCATCGCCGCGACGGTGATCGATTTTTTGACGTCCTTGATCATGATGAAGAGACGAAGCGGATCACTGACCGAAGCGGTGAAGCCAAGGCCCTCGTAAAAGTTCGCCGCGTTTTGATCCTTGGCCTCTACCATGACGGCGCGAATGCCGAACCATTGCGCGGTCTTCAAAGTTTCCTCGAATGCGTGCCGGACCATAAACGTTCCGAGGCCGCTTCCTTGAAAGCGCATATCGACGCCGAACCTGCCGATCAGAACCACAGGAATAGGACTCCGTCCCATCCCCTGTGACACGCGCGGCGGGGCGACCGTGCGATCGGTATGAGAGGCAGAGAGGCAGAAGTACGCGGCTATCAGGTCTTGGGTAGGTTCAACAGTCACATACACGCGCGCGCCGCCACCCTGATGGCTTGGCCACGCATGCTTTTGAAGCCAATCGTTGAGAACGGGGACGCCGCAATCAAACCTTTGCGCGCGGGAAACATCCCCATGCTCCATGAGCCGGGGACGGGCGAACGGCACGCGCTAATCCCAAGGCGCTTTCGCGCGGAACAACTCCACGAGCTGGGGAATATCTCGCGGGGGACTCTCCAAGGCCGCGACGAACTGCTCCCAAGTACGCTCGTCAAGAACGAGCGTTTCACTTGTCGAAAACGCGCTGCCCGCATCGCGGATTACGTCGTTCCTCTGTTCCTTAGGACTGCCCATCGCATCCCTCGTAATACGTAATATTTAAGGTACGCTCGGTGGCGTCAGGCGTCAATGTGAACACCGCCGTCGCCTTCACATTGCATCCGAGCCCTTAAATCACATTGCCGGAACGTCGGGCCGCTACTCGCCGCCGCGCTCCTGGAAGCCCTCGAGGTTGCGCGATCTGCCGGTCTGGCGCAGTTTGCGCAACGCCTTGGCCTCGATCTGCCGGATGCGCTCGCGGGTGACGGCGAATTGTTTGCCGACTTCCTCCAGCGTGTAGTCGGTCTTCTGGCCGATGCCGAAGCGCATGCGCAGGATTTGCTCCTCGCGCGGGGTGAGCGTGGCCAACACCTTGCGCGTCTGCTCGCCGAGGTTGCCCTGAATTGCAGCCTCGACGGGCGACGGCGCGAGTTCGTCCTCGACAAAATCGCCGAGCGAACTTTCTTCTTCGTCGCCGATTGGCGTTTCGAGTGAGATGGGTTCCTTGACGATCTTGAGCACCTTCTGGACCTTGTCCAGCGGCATCTCCATCTGCTCCGCGATTTCTTCGGGCCCGGGTTCGCGGCCGAGCCGCTGCACGAGCAGGCGCGTGACGCGGAGCAGCTTGTTGATTGTCTCGACCATGTGGACCGGGATGCGAATGGTGCGGCCCTGGTCGGCGATCGCACGCGACATCGACTGCCTAATCCACCAGGTCGCGTAGGTCGAAAACTTGTAGCCGCGTTGATACTCGAACTTGTCCACCGCGCGCATCAGGCCGATGTTGCCTTCCTGGATGAGGTCGAGAAAGCCAAGGCCGCGATTGGTGTAACGCTTGGCCAGGCTGACGACGAGGCGCAAGTTGGCCTCGGTCAGCTCCTTTTTCGCGCGGCGGCTCTTGTCCTGTCCGGCGGCGATGGTCTCGAGCTTGCGCGCGTATTCCTCGCCGGTGTCCTTGGCCTTTTTTTCGACTTCGCGAATAGTTTTTTGCGCCAAGCGAATTCTGGCCGCGATATCGAGCAGGTTCTCGCGGACATCATTTATCTTCAGGACGTGCCGGCGGTCTTCGGCTTCGGCGGCTTCCTTGAGCAGGTGAGTGCGCGAGCGGCCGGTCGCTTCCTCGTACTTCGCGATCGTGTGCTGCGCGATGCGGAACTGTTCAAGGAAGTCGCGCATCTCGCCGATCACCGCTTCCATCAGGCGGCGCGACAACGCCATCGCGCGCAATTCCTTTTTCACGCGCTCGTTCAGACGGGTCAGGTTCTTGTCGAGGTTGGGCTTGCGGCGCGGACCGGGCTTGTTGCGGAGTTCTTCCTCGATTGCCTCGATTTTGGCGCGCAGGTCGGTGAGCTTCCTGGTCGCGAGCGTCAATTTCTTGCGCTGGCGCTCGTCGGCTTCGGGTCCGCGCTCTTCGTCGGGTTCGTCAGGCGTTTCGGCGGCGTCCTCGAAGACATCGCGCAGATCGGCTTCGCCTGCCTCCACGCGTTCGCCCACTCGAATCACGAAATCGAGCGTGATCGGCGAGCCCAACACTTCCTCTTCGACTTCGTTCTCGCCGGCTTCGATGCGCTTGGCAATTTCGACTTCCTGTTCCCTCGAGAGAAGCTGGAAGTTGCCCATCTCCTTGAGATAGAGCCGGACGGGGTCCGACGACTCGCCAAGCGAATCTGCAGCCGCCGGCGCGGCCTCGGGCGCTTCTTCGGGCTCTTCCTTGCCTTCGACCTCGACTTCGTCGGCGCCTTCGGTCGGGACTTCCTCGAGCACCTTGATATCAAGGTCCTCGAAGCTGTCCAGCGCGGCGCGCAGGTCGGTCGGTGAAGCGACATCCTGCGGCAGGTAGTCGTTGACCTGCTCGAAGGTCAGGTAGCCCTGCTCACGGCCGAGATCGACAAGACCCTGTAGGTCCTTACCTTCGTACTTCTGCTTCATTCGTTTTGCTTCCGTTTGGCGCGGGCGTTGGCCGCCGATGCGATGCGTGAAAATCGGCGCGCAATGCGGGCCGCCATTGCGACCGCGAGCCGGGAATCAAGTAGCCTCATTTATACAGACGAGAATACAAAGGCAAGTGAACCACACCAAAGAATCAAGTGTAAGGATCGCTAAGATGAGAGTCAACTTACGCATCGCCCTCGCCACGCGATCATTGGGCGAATTACGCTCTGCCGTGCGGCCTTATCGCGAATCCGCGCTCGTCGGTGACCGCTGCAGGTATTATACGCATCGTTTGGCCGTTTGGCTGCATTGCGGCCGATCTTTTCCTTCGACTCGAACCGAGGTGCTGGAAAATGAGTGCGCGCTGGAAATCGCGAGCGGGCCTCTCTATTCTCGACGCTGCTCCGCCCCCCTTTGAGCAGAATTTTGGCAATACACGCGATAATCCTGATGCTCAGCTTCGCGATAATCCTCGCAGGCTCGGAACTTTTTACCAATGGCGTCGAATGGGCGGGGCATCGATTGCATATTGCTGAGGCCGCGGTCGGGAGCCTGCTCGCCGCGGTCGGAACGGCGCTGCCGGAGACGTTCATCCCGGCGGTCGCGCTGTTGACCGGGCGCGACTCCGCGACGGCGCATGCCGCGGTCGGACTTGGAGCGATTGTCGGCGCACCGCTGATGCTGTCCACGGTGGCTATGTTCGTGATGGGCATTGCGGCGCTCGCATTTCGCAGGCGTCGGGGACGGATTGCGCTTAAAGTGGTACGCGAGGACGCGCGCCGGGATCTCGCATTCTTCTTTCCGGTTTTTTTGTGCGTGGTGATCGCAGGCACAATCGAGATGGGCGCGGTGCTTCGCCACGTCCTCGCAGTCGCATTGCTGGTAGTGTATGCGAGCTACGCGGTTGTGATGCTGCGGCTCAAGCGCGCGGTCGGCGCGGAGGTCGAGCACGGACTTTATTTCGAGTCGATTTTGCGCGGGAATCCGCTCGAGCCGCGCGCATCGGCGACGGCCGCGCAAATAATCGTAGGCGTACTCGCGATTCTGATCGGTGCAGTCGAGTTTGTCGATCAGATCATCGTGTTCTCAGCGCATGCGCATCTGAATCCCGGCGTACTTTCGCTCATGTTGAGCCCGCTCGCGACCGAACTGCCCGAGAAATACAACTCCGTGGTCTGGATTCGCCAGGGCAAGGACCATCTCGCGCTCGCCAACATCACCGGCGCGATGGTCTTCCAGTCGTGCATCCCCGTTGCACTGGGGCTCGTGTTTTCGCCGTGGCATCTGACGAATCCCGAACTGCTCGCGGGATCGATCGCGCTCGCTTCGGCAGCGATTCTTTACATCAACTTGCGCGACTCGGAACTCGGAACTCCGACGCTGATGATCGGCGCAGCCGCATACGCGATCTTTCTGGTTGGCCTTTGGTACCTCGGCACGCTCTGAATCTACGCGCGAGGACGCGTTGTCTGACGCGAGCTTGCGGGTGCACAATCGACGGACGCGGGTCGCGATGACTACTTACCAGGAGATTTCGGCGCAGTTTTACAGCAACCGCCTGCTGTTCGGCGATCCCGCCGATCCGGGCGTGGTCGCGGTCGAGATCGCTTCGAAGACCGAGATCGACGTTTACCGGCGCCTGTCGGGCAGGCTTGCGCGCGAGCGCCGTCCGATTCAGTCATTTCTGCTCGTCGAGGATTTGGCCTTGCTCGAAGCTTTCAGGCCCGTGCATGAGACGCGCGCGCTCGAGGGCGATTTCCGTTACCGGGTGCTCGTCACCTTCGGCTCGCTCGACGCTCTGGAAGCCGCCAAGCGCCATCTCAGGAACGTGACAGGCAAGGCGCCCAACGCGCCCGACGCGCCGTATCTGGTGCTGACCGATCCGGTCGAGCAGCATCTGATGCTGAGCGGGACGACGTTTTTCATCGGGATGGATTTCAGCGAGCTGCGCCGCCTCCAGCTCGATATCGAGACCTATATCTCGCCGGGGTTTGAGTTTCCGTCGGCGGCACGCGAGGGCGATCGCGTGATCGCGATCTCGCTCACCGACTCGACCGGTTTCGAGCGCTTGCTCAGGGGCACCGAGATGGACGAGCGCGCGATGCTGGAGGAGATGGTGCGAATCGTCCAGGATCGCGATCCCGACGTCGTCGAGGGCCACAATCTGTTCCGGTTCGATCTCGAATACCTGGAGACGCGGGCGCGCCGCCACGGGGTGAAGCTCAAGCTGGGGCGCGATGGCGGCGAGCTTCGTGCCCGCCCGTCGCGCATGCAAATTGCGGAACGATCGATCGCCTACCGCCGCTACGACATCCCGGGCCGCAGCATCATAGATACGTGGATCCTCGCGCAGCACTACGATATTTCGAGTCGCGAACTGGAGAGCCTGGGGCTGAAGCAGCTTGCGCAACATTTCGGGCTGGCGCGCAAGGATCGCGTGTATATCGATGCGTCGAAAATCAGCCACTACTTCGAACACGAACCGGAAAAGCTCTACGAGTACGCGCTCGACGATGCCCGTGAGACGCGCGCGCTGGCCCAGACGCTGTCTCCCAGTTACTTCGTGCAAGCGCAGATATTCCCGTACTCGTACCAGAGCGCGGTGCTGCGCGGGAATGCGACCAAGATTGACGCGCTCATGATGCGCGCGTATCTGGCGGCGGGGCATTCCATTCCCGAGCCGTCGGCGCCGAGCCCGGTCGCGGGCGGCTACACGGAGATTCGCCGATGCGGTGTCGCCCACGGTGTCCTTCACTGTGACGTGACGTCGCTGTATCCGTCGTTGATGCTGCAATATCGGCATGCGCCGGCCGCTGACCGGCTGGGCGTGTTCCTCAAGATGCTTGGCGATCTGCGCAGCTTCCGGGTGCAGGCCAAGGCGCTCGCGCGCGGACTCAAGGGTATCGAGCGGCGCAACGCCGACGCGCTCCAGCAGACGTTCAAGATCCTCATCAATTCATTTTACGGTTACCTGGGTTTTTCGCTCGGCCATTTCAATGACTTCGGCGCGGCCAACGCATTGACGAAGCGCGGACGCGATCTGATTCAGCGCGCAGTGGCGAAACTCGAGGAGCACGACGCGCAGGTTATCGAGGTCGATACCGACGGAATCTATTTCGTGCCGCCTCCCGATGCCGCCAGCGAGGAAGGCGCGGACAGGCTCCTGGAGCAGGTCGGGGCGATTATGCCCGAGGGAATCCGGCTGGAGATCGACGGTCGTTACCGCGCGATGTTCTCCTACAAAATGAAAAATTACGTCCTGCTGGATGAGACGGGAAAGATGACCATTCGCGGTTCGGGGCTGCGCTCGCGGGGACTCGAACGCTTCCAGCGCCGCTTCATGGAAGAGATGTTCCGCATGCTGCTGGAGGATCGACGCAGAGAAATTCCGAAACTCCATGACGACTATCGCGCGCGTCTGGCCCGCCACGAAATAGGAATCGCCGATCTGATGAAGACCGAGACGATCCAGGATTCGCTCGACACTTATCGCCACAAGATCGGTGACAACAGCCGCAATCCCGCGGCGGCCTACGAGCTTGCGCTCAAGGCCGAGCGGCCGTACCTTGCCGGCGATCAAATTTCATACTACGTCACCGGGCGCGGCGCGCGTGCGGCGGTAAACGAATTCGCGAAGATGGCGGCGGAGTACGATCCGGACAATCCCGACGAAAACGTCGAGTACTACCAAGCCAAGCTTGCCGACCTTTTTGAAAAATTCCAGGTGTTTGTCGAGCGGCCCGGTCTGTTCGCGCCAGCCGCGGAAGACGAGGGCAAGCCGGTTCAGCTCTCGATGTTCGCCGACCCGCAAGTCAGGCCTGAAGAACAGCGCGCGGCCCCCGAAAAGTAGCCGGGTCAGAAGCCCCAAGCATCTGGAAGCCTAGCCGGGGATGCCTGAATCGATAGATACTGCGCGTATCCGGAGGAAAACGATGGCCGGCGAAAAACAGCAGCTCGATTGGGACAAGATCAAGCAATTCTCGATGCAGGTATACAACGACATCGGCGCCGCGATGCTCGGGCCGCTGAGCTATATCGGCGATCGGCTGGGAATCTTCAGCGCGCTGGCCGAAGCGGGCGCCGTCACCAGCGCGGCGCTTGCGGATCGGACGGGACTCAGCGAGCGGTATCTGCGCGAATGGCTCAGTGCGATGACGGCGGCCGGGTACGTGAATTACGACGCCTCGGCGAAGACCTACGCGATGCCGGCGGAGCATGCGATGGTGCTGGCGCGCGACGACTCGCCGTTTTTCGCCGGCGGCTTTATCGAAATGATCGTCCCTCATGTGTCGATTGCGCCGAAAGTGATGGCGTCATTCAAGAACGGGGGCGGCGTATCGCAGAGCGAGTATCCGCCCGAGACGTGGGAGGCGATGGAGCGTTCGTCAGCCTCGCTATTCCGGCATCAGTTGATTCGCAAGTGGCTGCCGGCGATGCCGCAAGTGGTCGCGAAGCTGAGCGAAGGCGGGTCGTCGCTGGACGTTGGCTGTGGCAGCGGCCGCGCGTCGATCGCGATCGCATCCGCATTTCCCAAGGCCCAGGTTTTCGGCTTCGACGCGCACCTTGGATCGGTGGAGCGCGCGCGTGCAAACGCGAAAGCCGCCGGTCTGGGGGACAGAATCAAGTTTGACCTCGTTGATTGCACCAGGCTGCCGGCCGCGCAATTCGATTTCATCTCGACCTTCGACGTGGTGCATGACTCCGTCGATCCGGAGGCGCTGCTGAAATCGATTCGAGCTGCGCTCAAACCCGACGGCACTTACCTGATGGTCGAGGTAAACGTGTCGTCGAATCTCGAAGACAACATCAATCCGATGGGGCGGCTGATGTATTCGATAAGCACGCTGTACTGCATGACGGTATCGCTGGCGCACGGCGGCGCGGGAATCGGCGCGTGCATGGGCGAGGCAAAAGCGCGCGAGCTTGTCGCCGCGGCGGGGTTCAAGCACTTTCGCCGCCTGCAAGTCGGGGATATGTTTTCGGCGCTCTACGAAATCCGCGCGTAGTTGTAGCCGATCATTGAAGGCGCCGCTGGAAGGCATTCTGCAAAGCGGGCAGGATGGTATCCCAATCGGCGACCAACCCTATATTCGCGCGCTCGAAGATCAGCGCGTCGGCATCGTTGTTGATCGCGACGATGGTATCCGCGCGCTTGAGACCGCAGGTATGGTTGGGCGCGCCGCGCACCCCAATCGCAATATACAGGCGCGGATCGATCGATTTGCCGGTTAACCCGACCTGCAACTGCCGCGGCGCCCATCCATTGTCCGTCACGCGCCGCGTCGCGCACATCGCGGCGCCGAGCACTCGCGCGAACGCGGCGGCTTTCGCGACGCCGTCAGGTCCACCGATTCCCGTGCCGATGCCAACGACAACTTCGGCGCCTTCGAGCGGCGCAATGGTGGTATCGAGGATCGCGTGCGCCTTTATGAGCCTGCTTTTCGGCGGGCTCAGCTCAGGACGCGCGATCCGAATTTCGGCTTCCCTGGCTTCCGATGGCTCCGCGAGTTCGAACACGCCCGGCCGCACCGTCGCCATCTGCGGAAACGTTTTCGAGTAAATCGACGCGACGATGTTGCCGCCGAAAGCCGGCTTGAGCGCGACCATCCGATTCTCCGAGTCGAGCTCGATATCGATCGCATCGCCGGTGAGCCCCAAGCCCAGCCGCGCGGCCAGCCGAGGCCCCCAGTCGCGCCCGCGCTCGGTGGCGCCAATCAAAATTCCCCACGGCGCGTGCATCGAAACGAGCTTCGCAACAGCCTCAGCGGCGGCCTCGGGGGTGTACGAAACCAGCGCCGGATGCTCGATCATAAGCACCTGGTCGGCGCCGAAACTCGCCAGCAGCCCCGCGTGTCGCGCGACGGCGCGGTCAAATCCCACCGCGGCCATCGCGCCGCCCAATCGCGACGCGAGTTCGTCGCCGCGTGAAAGCAGTTCGAGCGTGCCGCGCGTGACGCGGCCTTCAAGGTCGGTCTCGCACACGATCCACAGGTCATGATTACGATTGCCCGCGCGCCGCGCCGTTCCGATCGAACGGCGATTGTGCGCGCGCGGGTTGAGCGCGCCGATTGTTTCGAGCGCCGACATCACCTCGGCCGCGGCGCGTTCGGCGTCGGTCGAGTCGATAAATTTACATTCGGTCTTCGGCGTCGTGACGACGCGGACCTCCTGCACCCACGTCGGCGAACCCGCGAGTCCGAATTCTTTCGGATCGGCGCCGAGCTCCGCTGCGCGCACGGATTGGATCGGCCCGGTCTTTGCCTCCTCGGAAGCACCCGGCTTCACCTTGACGGGCTGTGCGATGCGCTCGGCGCAGGTGATGACCGCGGGCATCCCGGCCTCGATTTCCTCGAATCCTTCGTCGCTTTCACGCTCGGCGCGAAGCCGGCGGCCGTCGAGTTCCAGCTTTCGCGCGCCGGTTATCTGCGCGGCGCCGATTAGTTCCGCGATCTCGGCGCCGACCTGCCCCGTCTCCGCATCGAGCGAATACTTGCCGAGCAGGATGAGATCGAAGTTTCCGCGCGCCAGCCAAATCGCAAGCGCACGCGCCGTTGCGAGCGTGTCCGCACCCGCGAAAGCGCGGTCTTCCAGATGCACCGCGCGGTCCATTCCCATCGCGAGCGCATCCACCAGCGCGTCGCGCGCCTGCGGCGGCCCCATCGTGACGACAGTAGTCTCGGCGCCGTGGCGATTTTTCAGCTCGACGGCGAGCGAGATCGCGCGCAGATCGAACGCGCTGATCACACTGGGCCCGTCGCGCTTGATGGTCTTGGTCGTGGAGTCGAAGTTGGCTTCCTCGATTAGCGGTATCTGCTTGATGCAAACGGCGATCTTGAGCACAGCGATTCTCCCCGTCCCGACGAGGCTAGTTGAGCGCGTCGAGCGGATGCAACAAAGCGCGAGGTTGCGCTTACCGGCGCCGGTACGATCAGGTAGTTTCGCGATGTGGGTTTGTATCGACTCGCGGCCGCCGCCGCGCTGTGCGTGTATGCTCTGGCGCTCGCGTCGCCGGCGAACGCGGCCGCTCGGATGCGGATCGTGTCGCTGGCGCCCTCGGTAACGGAGACACTGTTCGCGCTGGGCGCGGGTCCCGACGTCGTCGGCGTCTCGCAGTATTGTGACTACCCTCCGCAGGTGCGCGATCTGCCGCGGGTCGGTTCCTTTCTGACTCCGAATCTCGAAGCGATCATCGCGCTGCGCCCGACGCTGGTCGTCGGACTTGAACTGTCATCGGACGTGCGCCAGATTCGCGCGTTGAATTCGATGGGTTATCCGGTGCTGCTGGTCAGCGACGACTCTTTGCAACAAATCGAAACCAGTATCGAAACGGTGGGTGCGCGAATCAATCGCCAGCGCGAAGCGCATCAGCTCGTCGCGCGGATTCAGGCGCAGATCGCCGCAGTCCAAAATCGCCTCGCAAACGTAAAGCCGGAGCCTGCGTTGATGCTCGTCGGTCATCAGCCGATCGTCGCGGTGGGGGCGGGCACTTATCTCGATGAGATCATGCGCATAGCGCGCGCCGACAACATCGCTGCGGACGTCGGCGAGCAGTGGCCGCACCTGAGCATGGAGTACATAATCGCGATGCGTCCCCAGGTCGTCCTCGACGGTTCGATGGGCACCGATCCGTCGTCGTCGAGCGACTTCTGGGGAAAATATCCGGCGATTCCGGCGGTGCGCGACCATCGCGTCTTCGGCTATGCGGTGGATCCCATTCTCCATGCCGGCCCGCGCGTGGGGCAGTCGCTCGAGATAATCGCGCGGATGATTCATCCCGAGGCATGGGATCGCGCCGCCGGCGGTGCCCACCAGTGAATCCGACCGCCGGCAATCCTGCGCCGCAGCGCAACTCCACCGCGCACCTGACGCGCACCCGGCTGCTTTCGATACTGGCCGCGCTCGCAATTCTGCTGATTGTTTGCGCGGTCGCAGCCGCGCTGTTTGGCAGCGCGCATATCAGCCTCACGCGCGCATTTTCCGATCCCACCAGTCCCGATCACGCGATTTTCTTCGGCGCCCGATTGCCGCGGGTGCTGATGGGTGTAATCGTCGGCGCGATGCTGGCTGCGGTCGGAACGGCTCTGCAAGCGCTCGTGAGGAACCCGCTGGCAGAGGGCGGCATCCTCGGAATCTCCGGCGGCGGCGCGCTCGGCGCGATACTTGCGCTCGTGATGTCCGCGAAACTCGGCGGCGGCGAGGCGGCCGTCCCACTGTGCGCATTTGGCGCGGCGCTGCTCTCGACCGTGGCGGTTTATCGGCTCGCGATGGTTGACGGCCAGCTTGAACCATTCACGCTGCTGCTGGTCGGCGTCATCTTCAACGCGTTCTGGGGCGCGGCAATCATGCTCGTGAACAGCGTCGTCAACTTCTACTACGCGCACAGCATTCTGTTCTGGCTGATGGGCAGCCTCGAGGCGCCGACCTATCGCGAAGCGGCGGGCGTCGCGGGTTTGGGGCTGGCCGGCTTCGCCGTGCTGATGTTTCAAGCTCGCGATCTGAATCTGCTTAGTCTCGGCGACGAGTCGGCCGCCGAACTTGGCGTTGACGTGGACCGCCTTCGGCGCACGATCTTCATCGCGACCTCGGTCATGATCGGTGCCGCGGTCTCCGTCAGCGGAATCATTTCGTTCGTCGGACTGATCGTTCCGCATACTTTGAGATTGGTGTTCGGCGCGGATCATCGGCTGCTTCTGCCCGCGTCGCTGATAGGCGGCGCGGCATTCATGGTCGCGGCAGATTTGGTCGCGCGGGTCGCAATCGCCCCGGCCGAAATTCCCGTCGGCGCGATCACCGCGCTCTGCGGCGGCCCGTTCTTTATCTACATGCTGCGCCGCGAAGGCCGGAGACCGCTTTCGCTATGACGACGACATCGCGCGACACCGTCACCGCTATGCGTGCGAGCGCGATTCACGCGGGATATCCCGGCGTGCCCGTGCTGCATGGCGTCTCGATCGAAGTGGCGGCCGGCGAAATGCTCGCCATCGTCGGTCCAAACGGGGCCGGCAAGTCCACGCTGCTCAAGGTGCTCGGCGGCTCGATGAAGCCGGGTGCGGGAAGCGTCGAACTCTTCGGCCGCCCGCTCGATTCGATCGATCGCCGGGAATTCGCACGCACTGTTGCGTCGGTTGGCCAGGAAAACGCGGTCGCATTTCGCTTCACGGTGCTGGAAATCGCGCTGATGGGACGCGCGCCGCATCTCGGCGCCTTCCGCTTCGAGAGCCCCCACGATTTGGAAATCGCATCAGCGGCGCTCGACCGCTTCGACCTGCTCGATCTTGCGGCCCGCTACGTTCAGGAACTGTCCGGCGGCGAACGCAAGCGCGTGTTTCTGGCCCGCGCGCTCGCACAGGAGCCGAAGATTGCACTGCTCGACGAGCCGACCGCATTTCTGGATCTGAAGCACGTCGCCGAAATTTTCGCGCGCTTTCGCGAGCTGTGCACCGAGCGCGGCATGGCCGTAGTTGCGACGCTTCACGATCTCAATGCCGCCGCGCTCTATGCCGATCGCGTGCTGCTGCTCGCCGATGGCGCTGCCGTCGCATATGGAACTCCCGCGGAAGTTCTGACGGCGGAGAATCTGCGGCGCGTGTACGAGACCGACGTGTACGTCGGGCGCAATCCCTCGACGGGTGCGCTCATAATTCTGCCCGCCGCACTTCCCAACGCCCGCGCATAGCTTGTTCGGCGCGGGCGATTAGCCATTTGCCCGCTCAAGCGCGCGCCGGTACGCTGTACATAGATGCCCTCTTCTCCGACTGAGTCTTTGAATCTCGTATTCGACGCCGACGACACGCTCTGGGATTCCAATATCCATTTTCTCGAGGCGTTCGATTTCTTCGCTGCGGCCGTCGGTGACGCCGTCCTCGGCATCTCTCGCGTAGAGATTCACGCTGCGGTGCGCCGCGCCGAATTCCGGCTTATCAAAACGCATGGCTACGGCCGCCGTCCTTACGTGATAGCGCTGCATCAGGCGGCTGCTGAACTAGCGCCCGCAGGCCACGACGGATTGCGCGACGAGATCGAGCAAATCGGCGCGCATCTGCTCGACCGCGACTGCGCATTGCTGCCCGGCGTCGAGCCCACCCTTCAGGAGCTTTCGCAGCGTCACCGCCTCCTGATGTTCACCAAGGGCCAGCGCGACGAACAGTTGCACAAGCTCGCGCGTTCCGGTCTCGGCCCGCTTTTTGATCGCGTCGAGACCCCGCGCGAGAAGGACGTCGACGCCTATCGCCGCCTGGTACGCGACGCGGACCTCGATCCGTCGCTGACTTTTATGATTGGAAACAGTCCGCGCTCGGACATCAATCCCGCGGTCGCGGCCGGTCTGCGCGCCGTTTTCATACCGCATCCGCATACCTGGGACCTCGAGCACGAAGAAATCAACGATGCCGGCGACAGGATTATCGAACTAACCTCCTTCCGCCGCCTGGTCGAAGTATTCTAGTATCGATGATTCGATGTCCACTGCCGAACTCATAGACAACTTCCCCCCGCACCAGCCGGCCGTTGGCGCTGCCGTCCGTGCAAAGACCAAGCCTCCCCTGGCGCTGCGCCCGCTGCATCGAATGTGGCGGCGCACGATCGATGCGATTCAGGTGTCCGAGGTGGACCTGCCGGTGCGCGGATTACCTGCCGCTTTACGCGGACTGGTCGCATGCCAGATAAGCGACTTCCACGTCGATCGCGACGAGGATCTCGAACGATTGGCGCTCGCGGTCAAAGCCATCAATCAACAGCATCCCGACCTCATCTTTCTCACCGGTGATTACTTTTCCGGCCCCGACACGATGCATCGCTATCTAGGCGCGTTTCGCGACGCGCTCAGGCATCTGCGCCCGCAGGCGAGCCTGTTTGCGATCCTCGGCAACCATGACCATTGGTCGTCGGCCGAGCGGATCACCGATGCGCTCAAGCGCGCCGGCGCCGACGTGCTCGCCAATGACAGCCGCCGGCTCTTCATTCGCAACGAGAAACTCGTAATCGTCGGCATTGACGATCTGTGGTCGCGGCGCGCGGAGCCTGCGCGCGCGTTTGGCGACGTCAACAGCGATGACTGCACGATCGTCCTCGCGCATAATCCCGACACTGCGCTGTACACGCGCCATCTGAAGCCGGGCGTGATGCTCTCCGGCCACACGCATGGCGGTGTCGTGCGAATTCCGTTTTATGGTTCGCCGCTCAAATCGATCCTGCGCATCGGCAAAGAGTTCTACTCGGGCCTGAACCGCTACGAAGACTTTTACATTTACACCAATCGCGGTCTGGGCACGTTTTGGCTCAGGATCCGCATCAACTGCCCGCCGGAAGTCTCGCGCTTCTCGCTGACGCCTCTCCTCGACGTACCGCACGCCGAGAAATCAGACTTGACAGCGAAACTGCATCCGTTGAAGCGGGTCCGCCGCCGCCGGACGCCGCGCCCCGTCACTCACCGACCCCATCGAAAGCACGACTAGCCTGGAGTGGCTGCGATGCTCGATCTCGTGATCGTCGGCGCAACTGGTGGTAACGCGCTGGGGCGTGGGCCCCGACGACATTGATGGCCAAAACTGTCCTTCTCGCGGGTGGCTCGGGATTCATCGGTCGCGCGATCGCGCGGCGTCTGCTCGCTTCGGGCGAAACCAGGCTTCGCGTGCTCACGCGAAATCCCGAGGCGGCGCGCGCGCGGCTCGATCTACCCGGCATCGAGTTTGTTCGCGCAGACATCGGACAGCCCGCATCGCTCAAGGATGCGCTCCGGGGCGCGGACACGATTGTCGATGCGATCCAGTTCGATGGCTATCCGGTCGAAAATCCCCGCCGTGGCCTCACCTTTGAGCGAATCGACTACGCCGGCACAGTCGCGCTGATCGATGCGGCGAAGCAAGCCGGCGTGCAGCAATTCATCTACATCAGCGGCGCCGCCGCCGACGAGAACAGCACCCATCCCGGCTTTCGCGCCAAAGGCCGCGCCGAGCGCGCGATCCGCGAGTCGGGCCTGGCCTACACGATCTTCCGCCCATCGCTGGTGTACGGACCGGAGGACAAAGTCGTAAACGGTCTCGCCCGCGCGCTGCGTTTTGCGCCGGTCTTTGGCGTGCCCGGCACCGGGCGGCAGAAAATTCAGCCGGTACTCGTCGATGATCTCGCCGCGTGCGTGATGCTCGCGGTGTCGGGACGCGGCCGCAACGGAACTTACGAAATCGGCGGGCCGGATCTGATGACGTTCGACGAGATGATGCGGATCATCATGGACGCGAGCGGACATCGCCGCCCGCTGTTTCATATTCCGGAAGGCATCATGCGCACGATCGGCGGCCTGCTGGAAAAGCTGCCCAAGCCGATGCTGTCGCGCGACGCGGTCACGTTCGTCACGGCCGACAATGCGTGCAACATCAAGCCGCTGGTCGATGAGTTCGGAATAAATCTCACGCCGGCCCGCATCGGGATGGCGTATCTCGCGAAGAAATAGCCGCCGCTACAATCGGCGCCAGCCCGAGCCCTCGTGGCCGGAACGGAAAAGTTCTTGCGGCTGGGCTGCCGGATTCAATTCTTAATTCCCTGGCGGCTGCATCCCTTGATTTCGTCGCCGGCCACCGCGGCATTCATCAAGCTGAATCGCACATGGCTGCCGAGCCCGACGGGATCGACATCCTCCTTGATGAAGTATTGCTCGCCCGCGTGCGCATCGAACTTGTACTCCGTCTTTGTGTCGGTCGCGGCCGCGCAAGTCAGCGGTCCGCTGTCCTCGACGAACGCGTAATAGCCGCCTGGTTCCAATTCAATACTCTCATGCCCGCAGGTGATCATCGGAGTCGCCTCCCAACTGAGAACCTTGTAGGGCCGGTAAATGTAAATGACGCTCCTGGACGCGGGGATCGCCATCGGCTGATACGCTTCGCCCTGCGCGCCACATCCGGCGAGCATCATGCAAACCGCACCTGCGAGGATTCCTGCCACGCCGCGAATCATTCTTTGTCTCACGACTTCGATGCGCGAACGTAAAGGAACCACGGGATGTGATCGCGAAATTTGGCAAACGCCTCTGGATACAGCGCGCATGCGGACTCGGGGGCGCGCGGCTCGCAAATCTCCTCGAGCCGTAGACCAGCAGAGACGGTCGAGTTGATGTAGTCGGCAAGCGTGCGATCGAAGCGCGGCACGCCGAAGTCCTCGACCTGCGACGCGTTGGGCGCATGGCCGAACTTCCAGCGATCGACAAACGGTTCGCTGTTGAAGTAATCCGCGACGGTGAATTTGATGGCGCGCCCCGAATCATCTTTGATCCAGCCCATCCCCTTGGTCGCGAAACATGGATGCAGAATGCTGTACGCGAGCGTCCCGCCCGGGCGCAGCACGCGTGCGATTTCCCGCATCGCGCCGGGAAAATCAGGACCGTCCATCAGCGCCATCGTCGAGATGACCGCGTCGAATGACTCTGCACGGAAAGTTGCCAAGTCGCTGAAGGAAGCGCGTTCGTAGCGGATGCCAAGCGGTTCGCGGAGTTCCTCTTTGCGGGCGAAGTCGATCATTTTGGCGGACAGATCCACCCCCGTCATGCGGGCGCCGCGTCGCGCGAAGATCCTCGTGTTGTGGCCCTCGCCGCATCCGGCATCGAGCACGGCCTTCCCGCTCAAGTCGCCGGCGAATTCCAGGAAAGCGGGATTGTTCCAATGCTCGCGGAAGATGTCCCAGCGGTTGCGAACCTGGTCGGCCCACACAGCGGCATTGCGATCCCATTGCGCGGCGACTTCAGACTCACGAATTTCCGGCGGCATTCTTTCCCTCCTGCGCGCACTGGCCGACGCGCGACTGAAAAAAATGCGGACGAGAAAATCTCGTCCGCCAAGGGACCGGGTTGTGTCGGATGAGCGGTCGCACCGCGATCGTCATCCTGAGGGTTTCGCGAGTATATGCGTCCGGCTCAACGTTGACAACCGTACAACGCGGCTTGATCGTGAACGCATACGCGTCGCGCGCGGCCTGGCATTGTGCGCGCTTGACGCCGCCGGATGACGTCAGCACCTATCAAAACATCAGGTGCATTCTCAATCGTGAGATACGGTCACGACCTCTTAAGATTCGTTGGGATACCCACGGCCTCCGCTAATCGATGGCGAAAGTCTTCCCAGTCCGATCCAACCCGCCCAAGCACATGCGCAGCGTCGAACCACGAATTGGTAGTCGGCGACTCGGCTTTGAGTTTCCTCATATTGAGCCCCCTTTTGGCAATTACCGTCCAGAAATCGCGATAGCCGTCGTTCTTGGCCTTTTGGTGCGACTTTTCTGCTTCGCCAGCGCGATTGTGGGCATTGCTGATGTCCGTACCGCCCTTGATTTCCATAGCTACTTTATTGTGTTTCTTGGCACCAAATTCCTCTCGGACGCTCACGTCGGGATCGCTCGCAAGCGCAATTACGACAATGCGCCCCGAGGCATTGCGCACTTTCAGGATGCGATCACTCCGTTCGAAGATATAGTCGCTCACGATTTCGGCGATTGAACGGAAGACATCCAGAGTTGCCTGTTTCCCGATCGCATTGTTATTGCTGCCCTGAAACTGCGAACCGAGGGCGAGCAGCGGTAACTCGGCAAGATCGCGGTCGGTCAGCGTCGGAGACATCTGCCGAACCAAGTCCGCAAGACCAGAGCTCATGGCTTCGCAGAATGCCGGCAGCGACTCGTTGTCTGCGGGTCGGAGAGCGCCCCCCGCTTCCAGTCGCTTGAACCGCCCCATGCCAGAGTCGCGTCCATAAAATTTCTTCTGGGGCAGTCCGAGCAAGAGCCGATAGTATCCAATCAGTGTCGGCGTGGCCTCGAGCACTAGCGGCGTCGGAAAGACGTGTTCGTCTCGTACGCCCGCCGCCGCCAAGAGCCGCTGGACTTCTTCGGGCACGTACGTGCCTAACTGAATCTTGAGCGCGTTGGGATCTACGCGCATCAGGGTGTCCCTGAGCGCATCCATGAGCCATGTCTTACGTGCCGCGACCAATAGTTGATGAAACCGGACTTGGCGTGCGGCAGACGGAGGCTTGATTGCCAGCTTGCTACTCACACCGATCAGACTTTCTGAATACGAGCCAGTAACAGTGCTGCCGACGGCTATGATGGGCGTGCTTCCACTTCGGATCGACGATCGGACCCTTGCGGACCTTCACGATACAGTCGCAGGGACAAAAGCCAATTGCACGAGCCGCCTGAATCAAATCTATGTGCGCCCACTGGTAGCGGTGGTTGTGCACATAGTCGGCGATCTTGCAGAGCAGTAGACCCTCTGGCTTCAGCACGCGCCATGCTTCGGCAAGAAACGACGGATATGTGTGCGCGAAGCTGTAGTCACACTCTTTCGGCGATCGCCCGCCGAGGCCGAATCGCACATTGAAGTCTTTAGACTTGTCCCGGCCTTGATTGGGGATATGTGGAGGATCGTAAACGATCACATCAAAGACGTTCTGACGGAACGGCATCGCGGAATTATCTCCGGCGATGGTTGGCTCGTGCCTTCTTTCGATGTCGAGCCCCACGACGCGCCGCTGACTGCCGCGCCAAAAGCGCCCACCATTGACGGTCGCATCCAGAATTAGTCGGGGTCGCTTCCTCGGGTAGAAACGAATCAATTTTTCGAGGAGTTCGGCATCTTCCTCCCCGTGCCAGACCGAAGCGAGCGGCTCGTAGCCGTGCCGTGGCTTCCCATTGCCGACGCCGGGTGGGTCAACTAACGACAACCGCCATTGCGCTTTGTTCACACCGCCCATTCCGCCCCTCCGATGCTCCTTCATAGCAGCCTGAATCCGCCCTGTCACGTCATGGGCATCTTGCCACGTCCTCTGGGGCACACATATTACTGCCCGAATTAGAACATTACCCGGCGCCTTCGCCTGGCGTTCCGGGAGTAATGGTGGCCTCTCCGGCAGGTTCAGGCCAGGGTGTGGGGGTAGGTGGGCGTCAGCGCCGGCATCGTAAGGCCTAGCTGCTCGCATCGGCGGGATAGCATCGTGACGTACAGCTCGGCCAGTTCTTCGTTGTCGCGCGACTTCAGTCCGTAGCGGATGCAATCGTAGGTGAAGCCGGTGCCGGGCGGCCCGAAGAAATTCACCGCGCGCGGGATCCATCGGCGCAGCGCGTCATTGACCGGCTCGACGCCGAAGCGCTCGACGGCGTCGCCAAGCTGCCGCGAGGCGAAGATTTCATGGTCGGTTTCTTCGTCGAGAATTATTTCGGCGGCGCGCGCATGGGGCGCATAGCTGGACTGCCGGTAGTTTTCGCCGATCATGATGAGGCAGGTGGTATCGAGGCTGAGCGACCCCATCAGGAGGTCGAACTCGCCGGCGGCCTTGGCGGCGAAGTAGCTGGGCGCATCGAAGGACGGCGCCTTGAGCACGGAAATCATCGATCGGTCGGCGGCCTGCTGGGTAACTCCGAGTTCTTCGAGCGCGTCGTAGATAAGCCGCGCGTGTTTTTTTTCTTCGGCGAAATTTTTCTCGACGGTGGGCCGCAGCGCGGGATCGTCGAGCGTCGCGAGCGCGCGCTGATAGCCGAGCGCAGTGAGCTTCTCGGCCATCGCGTGCGCGGCGAGCAGCCGCAGCAGCACCTTGGTGTAATGCGGATCGACGCGGCCCTCGGCCAGAGCGGCGGCGTCGAGCGATCGCGGCGGGAACTCGCGCCGGATTGGCATCGCGGCTACCTCATCAGCTCGCGGCGCGCGAGGGCAGAATGACGGTGGCGGAGCCGGGGGTGGTCTTTTCGCCCTTGGCGTTCTCGAGCCAGATTTCGCAATCGACCATGTGATGGCCGCCTTCGGTGTATTTTTTGGAGACCTTGCCGCGCGCGACGACCCTGGCGCCGGGCTGATCCATCCCGCGGTACTGCACGCCGAGCTTGCGCAGCCATCCATGCTCGCCGGCGAAGTCGGTCATCAGGTGGCCGAGGAAGGCGTTCTTCAACGCGCCGTGCAGGATCACGCCGGGGAGACCGTTGCCGAGCGCGAAATCCTTGTCGTAGTGGATTTGATAGAAGTCGCCCGACGCGCCGGCGTACCTGACGAGCTGCTGGGTGGTCGGATTTTTTTCGAGCGGAACGACTTCGGCGCCGACTTCGACATCTTCGAAATAAATTTGCTTCGCCATCGTGGGCATCCTTTCGAGTAACTCTAGTAGCGGATTCCGGTCGAGCGTTGAATGACGCAGACCTCGCCGAACTGGTTGGTATAAGTGGTCTCGACGACGGTGAAGACCATCGGGCCGAGCCGGCCCGCGGCCTCGCGCAAATCGACGAGCTTGGACTGCACGGTGATGCGGTCGCCGGCGCGAATCGGCACGAAGTACTCCCAATCCGAGCCGCCGTCGAGGCCGCGGAAGGTCGGCATGTCGAGCTTGATGTTGGGGATCGGCGCGCCCATCGAGCGGCAGAAGGTGGGCGGCGCGATCATGGCGCCGAAGCGGGTCTTGCGCGCGTCGCGTTCGCTGTTGAAGAGCGGATTGGGATCCTCGATCGCCTCGGCGAAGCGGCGAATCGCGCCACGCTCGACCTCGTAAGTCCGCGGTTCGGAGACCTTGCCGATTTGTTTGCGAGCTTCGTCGGTAACGTATTTGTTCGCCATCGTCTTTTCAGTGTTCCCGGTGTACGTTTCGGTTCTGCTTGAGCCTGTATTACCACAGGCGCGCGCGACGGGTATAACGCAGCGTCATTTGCGATTGGGATGCGCGCGGCTAGGATGGGGACCGGAATGAGCCGGCGGTCGCGACCGGCCGCATGCGGAGGATTCCAGGATGGCGAAGCTCAACCCGGATCAGATCGCGGAGAAGCTCAACGCGCTCCCCGGATGGGAGTACAAGAACAACGCGATCAGCAAAACGTTCAAGTTCAAAGAATACCTGCATGGCATCGAGTTCGTGCAGAAGGTCGCCGAGATCGCCGAGGCCGCCGACCATCATCCCGACATTACGATCAACTACACGCGGGTCACGTTCTCATGCTCGACGCACGATGCCGGCGGGGTGACCGACAAGGACTTCAAGCTGGCGGACAATATCGAGATCGCATTCAACGATCGCGGCGCGTAGGGACGGGGATTGCGATACCAAATGGAAGACCCTCAGCTCTTGCGCGGGACGAAGTATTGAGTGCCGGCGCCGGCGCGATCGATCTCGCGAATCAGCTCGCCGAGGTCTTCGGGATTGGCGACGAAGTCGATGTCCGAAGTATCGACGACCAGCAGCGGCGCCTCGTCGTAGTAGAAAAAGAAATCGCGGTAGGCCGATGACACGCGCTCGAGGTAGTCGAAGCTGATGTGGCGCTCGAAATCACGATTGCGCTTGCGCAAGCGCTCGGCCAGCACCTCGATGGTGGCGCGCACGTAAACGACGAGGTCGGGCCGGGCGATCTCGGCGTCGAGCAGCTTGTACACGTTGTCGTAGAGCTTGAGTTCGTCGGGGACGAGATTCAACGCGGCGAAGATTTTATCCTTGGCGAAGAGATAGTCGGCGACGGTGGCCTGCGTGAAGAGATCCTGCTGCTTGAGCTCGCGCTGCTGGTTGTGGCGGGTGAGCAGGAAATAAAGCTGCGCGGGAAACGCGTACTTGTCGGGATCCTGGTAGAAGCGGGGCAGGAACGGGTTGTTGTCGGCATCCTCGAGCATCAGGCGCGCACCCAGCTCGCGGGCGAGCGCCTGCGCGAGGCTCGTTTTGCCGACCCCGATGGGGCCTTCGACCGCGATATAGCCGCGCCGGCGCATCGGGCCTCGATTGCGACCCTAGGTCATCTCACTTGCGATGCTTCTTGGCCTGGTCGCGAAGTTTGCGAACCACGTCGTCGGGCGCGCCGCCGCGCTCTTCCAAATCGGCGGCAGTGTCGTAGTCGGGCGGAGTCTTGGTCAGATAGACCTGCGCCAATTCGAGGTTGGCGACCTTGTCGTCGGGATAGATGCCGATCACGTCATTTAACAGCTTGAAGGTCGCGTCGGGCGTGCCGGCGGCCTTGGCGGCCTGGTTGATCTTATGCATCATCGGGTCCGCGTCGGGCCCGAGCGCTTCCATCTTATGCACCCTGGCCATCAGCATCGCGGCCTCGATGCCCTGCTCATAGGTCTTGACGGCGTCGGCGTACTTCTTGTCCTGCATCTGCTGGTCGCCGACTTTTTCGATGATCGGGATCGCATCCATAAGTGCGTGTACAGCTTTTTCGCGGGCCGCCGGGATCCTGGTGGTAAGCATGATGTCCTTGAGAGTGGCGACACCTTCAGTGACCTTGCCCGCCTTGATGTCGTCGAGCGCCTTGCCCGAGGAATTCGCCAAGTCAGCGAGCTTCTTGTAGAGCCGAGCCTTGTCGAGGAGTTTCTGATCGGTGGGATCGAGCTCAGAAGCGGCCTCGTACTCGCGCCCGGCACCTTCCTCATCGCCGAGCGCTTCATCTATATGCGCGAGAGACTTGTGCGCGTCGAGGCTGGTGGGGTCGGCCTTTATCGACAGCTCGAGTTCTTTTTTGGCGGCGTCGAGATCGCGTTTTTCGAACAGATCTTCAGCTTTGTATAGATGACGCTTCGCCTCGGACTGGCATCCGCTGACGAACGGGATGGCCAGCAGGACGGGCAATACCAGCGCGCGCACGATAGCTGTTCGCATCAGAATGTTCCTCTCCGCGTTTGGCTAAATCCGGATGAGTCTGCAAGCAATGGCGCGGAATTGTCAAGGCGAAATGCGGCGGGCGCGCGTGCGCAGATGGCTGGCGGGAATCGCCGCGCGGCTCAGTCGGCGGGCATCGGGAGCGGGAAATGCACCCGCTCCTTGGCGACGCTGAGCAACTCGACCTCGGCGCCGGAGCGGGCGAACGCACCGATAATTTCCTCGACCAGCCACTCAGGAGAGGAGGCGCTCGCGGTCAGGCCGAGCGCGCGCACACCGTCGAGCATCGCGGGCTCGACGTCGGCAATCGAATCGACCAGGAACGCGCGCGCGCCGCGCATCTGCGCGACCTCCACCAGCCGGTTCGCATTTGAACTCTGCTTCGAGCCGACCACCAGGATCGCATCGCTGACCTGCACCAGTTCCTTGACCGCGTTCTGACGGTTCTGGGTCGCGTAGCAGATGTCGTCGGTCCTGGGTTCCTGCATCGAGGGGAACCGCTCCTTGAGCGCCTCCATGATCTCGCGGGTGTCGTCGACACTGAGCGTGGTCTGCGTGACAGCCGCGATGCGCTCGGGATTCTCGACTTTGACGGTGCGCGCCTCGCCCACGGTGCCGACCAGCACCACCTTGCCGGGCGCGACGCCCAGCGTGCCCTTCACTTCCTCGTGGCCTGCGTGGCCGATGAGGATCACGCTGCGGCCTTCGTCGTCGTATTTCTTGACTTCGAGATGGACCTTGGTGACGAGCGGGCAGGTGGCGTCGATAACGCGCAGAGCGCGATCCTTGGCGCGGTCCCATTCGCTGGGCGCGACGCCATGAGCGCTGAAGATGACGCGCTGGCCGGTGGGAACCTTGTCGAGGCTCTCGACAAAAATCGCGCCTTCTTTTTCGAGCGCTTCGAGGACGAAACGGTTGTGGACGATCTGATGGCGCACGTAGAGCGGGCGGCCGTAGGAGCGCAGTGCGCTGCGGACGGCCTCGACCGCGCGATCGACGCCGGCGCAGAAGCCGCGTGGCTCAGCCAGGATGACTTTTTCGACCGATGTTTCTCCCAACGCCATCCTACCTTTGTAACTGGCAACTGTCCGCCCGGTCAATGATGCCCTGGTCCTTCGCCCGTTTTCACGGGAGAGGTCAGGTGAGGGTTCTGCGATGCGGCCAGGTTTCTATTCATGGGCCGGTGGATGCGAGGTTTGGCAGCCGATCCATACCTCGCCGCCTTCGAAATGCTCTTTTTTCCAAATCGGTACGATTTCTTTCAGGCGGTCGATCGCGAACCTGCAGGCCTCGAACGCTTCTGCGCGATGCGCCGCCGAGACCGCAATCGCCACCGATGTCTCGCCTATTTCGACGACGCCGATGCGATGCGCGATCGCGATGCGCACGATTTTCCATCGCGCGCCCGACTCGACGGCGAGCTTGCGCATCTCGGATAGCGCCATCGGCTCGTAGGCTTCGTACTCGAGGCGAATCACGACCCGACCTGCGTTGTCGCGGCGAGTGGTACCGGCGAACGATACGATTGCACCGGCCGCAGGGTCGGCAACTTCGCGTTCGAGGGCGGCCAAGTCGATCGGATGGCGGCCGATGGTGATTTTGCCGACGTACGCGGGCGTGTCCGTGCCGTCGGCGCCGCCGCTGACGGGCGGAATGAAGGCAATCTCGTCGCCCATCCGCGGCTTGAAGCTGCCTTCGACATATTCCTGGTTAACGGCGAAGCCTACAGAGTTGTGATGCCCGCCGAGCGCGGGAAATTCGCCGACCAGATGCATCCAGATCTCGCCGACGGTTGTGCCGTCGGGAAATTCGCGCGTCAGCTCGGCCGCATGCGCCCGCTCGCGAAGCGTCGCGAACAGTTTGATCGTGAACTTGTTCACTGGTTCATAGACTCAGCAGATAAGTGATGTGCCCGAGCTCGGGGATCAGCAGCTTCTCCATGGCAAGCCGGCACGCGTCGGGGGAACCGGGAATCGCGGCCACGAACTTGCGATGGCGCACTCCGGCAACAGCGCCGCTCAGCATCGCGGCCGCTCCGATTTCCTGAAACGAAAGCATCCGGAACAGTTCGCCGAAGCCTTCGAGCTCCTTGTCGATTATCGACTTCACAACTTCGGTGGTGCCGTCGCGCGCGGTAATACCGGTGCCGCCGTTGACGATAATCGCATCGAGATTCGGTAAATTATTGACGAGCGCGGCGGAAATCCTCTCACCGTCGTCGGGGATGATTTCGTAGTAGGCTACCAGGTGACCGGCTGCCTCCAGCAAAGTGCGGATGAGCTTACCGCTCTCGTCGGTTTCCGGGCTGCGCGAATCGCTGGCGGTGATGACGCCGACCTTGAGGTTTGCGCGCGCGTGTTTTTGGTGATCGTGGACCGACATGCGGATTAGGATTACACAATCCGCGGTGGCATTATAAGCAGTCCGCGTCCGCGATGCTCGCGGTAGAAACCAAAGAAATTGCCCGCCCCGCGAGCTACTACCGGCGGAACCTCAAGATGACCACCGCGTCCAGCCGAGCAGCCGGTTTCCTTCGCCCGAAAATTCTACTGATCGCCGCGGCCGCAATCGCGATCCTCTACGGCGCGCATCGCATTGGCGCCGGACCGTGGCTGACGAACGCGCTTGACTGGATCCGCGGGCTGGGTGCGCTGGCGCCGGTCGCGTTCATCGCAATCTACATCGCGGCGTGCGTCGCGTTTCTTCCGGGGTCGATCCTCACCATCGGCGCCGGCGTGATTTTCGGCGTGGTGCGCGGATCGATCTACGTTTCGATCGCGGCGACGCTCGGCGCTACGGCGGCTTTTCTCGTGGGCCGCTACCTTGCGCGCGATTGGGTGAGCGAAAGACTCGAAGGCAACGCGAAGTTCAAAGCGATCGACGAAGCGGTCGGGAGAGAAGGATGGAAGATAGTTGTCCTGACCCGCCTGTCGCCGGTGTTTCCATTCAACCTGCTCAACTATGCCTACGGGCTGACGCGCGTGACTCTGCGCGACTACTTTCTTGCGTCGTGGGCCGGGATGATTCCCGGCACAATTCTCTACGTGTATATCGGCTCACTGAGCGGCGACCTCGCGCGCGCGGCTGGGGGCAGCGCCAGGCGCACGCCCGCTGGATGGGCGCTCACCGCAATCGGATTCGCCGCGACAGTCGCGGTCGCCGTGTACGCAACGCGAATCGGCGCACGGGCGCTGCGCGAAAAGACCTAGCTAGAGGACACATCGATGGGATCGCACGCGCTGAAGCATGAGCCGCTCGACGCTTACAACCTCGCGCTGACTGAAAATCTGCATCCCGCCGGATGGATCAACCCCGAACCCGCGCGTCGCTACAGCATGGTAGTGATCGGAGCCGGGCCCGCGGGCCTCGTGATCGCTGCGGGCGCCGCCATTTTGGGTGCGAAGGTTGCGCTCGTCGAGCGTGACCTGATGGGCGGCGATTGCCTGAACTTCGGATGCGTCCCGTCCAAGGCGCTGATCCGCTCGGCGCGAGCGGCCGCGGCAGTTCGCGACGCGGGCCGCTTTGGCGTCGAGGTCCCGCCGGGTGTGCGGGTAAATTTTCAGGCCGTGATGGAGCGGATGCGCAAGCTGCGCGCCGAACTCAGCCCGACCGACTCCGCCAATCGATTTCGCTCTTTGGGCGTCGACGTGTTTATCGGGGACGGACGTTTCGTCGGTCCTGACTGCGTGGAGGTGGATGGCACAAAGCTCCGTTTCAGAAAGGCCGCGATCGCCACGGGAGCGCGCGCCGCCGCGATCCCGATACCGGGTCTTGCAGAGGCCGGCTATCTGACCAACGAGACGGTTTTTTCGCTGACCGCGTTGCCGCGGCGAATTGCCGTGATTGGAGCCGGACCGATCGGATGCGAACTTGCGCAGACGTTTGCACGATTCGGCGCGCAGGTCACCATCCTCGAAGTTGCCCCGCAAATCCTGATTCGCGAGGATCGCGACGCCGCAGGGCGAGTCGAGCGCGCTATCGCCCGGGACGGCGTGGAAATCATCACCGGATGCAGGATTTCCGGCGTCGAGTTGCGCGGCAATGAAAAAATAATCGCGACCGAACGGATCGGCGTCAGCCGCGAGATTATCGCCGACCAGATTTTGATCGGCGTCGGGCGAGTCCCCGCGGTCGAAGGGTTGAATCTCGAAGCCGCGATGATCGAATACGACAGGCAAAACGGCGTGAAGGTCGATGACTACCTGCGCACGACGAATCCGATAGTGTACGCGGCCGGCGACGTCGCATCGCCACACAAGTTTACTCACTTGGCCGATGCGCACGCGCGAATCATACTCCGCAACGCACTATTCTTCGGGCGCCGGCGCGCGAGCCGACTGACTATTCCATGGTGTACCTACACCGACCCTGAAATAGCGCACGTCGGACTATACGAAGCCGAGGCGAAACAGCGCGGAATCGCAGTTGCGACCTATACGCAGGAACTGGCCGAGGTCGATCGCGCGGTGCTGGACGGAGAAACCGACGGCTTCGTGAAGGTGCACGTCCGCGCGGGAAGCGATCGGATCGTCGGTGCGACGGTGGTCGCGAGCCACGCGGGCGAGATTATCTCGGAACTCACCACCGCGATCGCCGCGGGCATCGGATTGGGCCGCCTCGGTGACGTGATCCATCCATATCCGACACAGGCCGACGCGATCCGCCGCGCCGCCGGACTTTACACGCGCACGCGGCTCACGCCATTCGTCGCGGGACTGATGAAGCGCTGGTTCGCTCTCACGCGATGAGCGGCGGATTCCAGATCGGTTGCGGAGTTACCGCAGGCGCAGGTTGAATGCCTGACGGCCCTTCTCGCCCGGACGGACGTCGAACTGAACTTCGTTGCCCTCGCGCAGGTCGTCGAAATAGACCTTGGGCGACAGCGCCGACCGATGAAAGAAAACTTCGTCGCCGCCGTCGTCCGCGATGATGAAGCCGAAGCCCTTGTCCTTGACTATCTTCTTGATTGTGCCAAACACGCGATCCTCCGCCGAACGATATAGTGCCGGCGCCTTGAGCTTACGACGCCGGCAATTTAAGTAAAGAGCGTACTCGCACGAGGGCGCTTATGCTCAAGGCCGTCACATTGAAGGAAATTGAAAGAATCTTCGCCGTGATCGAACCGATGGGAATTTCGCGCGAGGCGGTTGTGATTCCGCTGCGCACCGGGCATCCGGGACGCGTCTCGATTCTGAAAGACGGCAAGTTGGAGATAGTCGTCGAGCGCGACGGCGATTTTGAGGATTGGATCACTCAACTCGAGGCGCGGATTCGCGAACTGACGAAGCCGGAGACGGACTAAGCTCGATCAGCACCGCGCCGTGATCGACCATCTGGCCCTCCTCGACGCGAACATGTTTCACAATCGCCGCGCTCTCGGCGGTGAGCGTCGTCTCCATTTTCATCGCTTCGATCACGACCAGCGGCTGTCCGGCCTCGACCAGATCGCCCTCGCGCACCATCACCATGAGCACTTTGCCGGGCATCGGCGCGATGATTTCGGCCGCTGCGAGCCCGCGCGCGCGGCGCCGGGAAGCCGCTTCTGCGGGCTTGAACTCGAAGGACGCGGGACCGACCGAAACGAGTATCGAATCCTTTCGCCGCGCGCCGAAAACCCGGTAGCGCCGGCCGTCGATCGTAAGAACCCCGCCGCCGTCCGCATTGGGCGTGAACTCCGCGGCGAGTTGCCTGTCTCCGATACGGACGCGAATCGCGCCGCCGTCGCGCGAGATCACTTCGGCGTCGATCTCGCGCAAGTCGCCCGCGCGCGTGAGTTTCATCGCCGCGATCCCCACAGCTCGAAGTTTTTGAGATCGTCCCACGGCGAACGACGCTCGGCGCCGGCCGGCAACGCAGGACCGTCTGACGGGATATCGCCCATCGCGCCGCCGGCGGTGATCGCCGCTGCGACAATTGCCGCATCGATTTCGGACTTGCCGATCTCCCACCCTGAAAAGAATGAGTCGATGAAGTGCGTGGAGAGTTTCGCGTCGCGAAATTGCCCGCTCGCTACGATATCGCGCAGGTAGGCGGCGTTGTTCGTCACGCCAAGCAAAGCGAATTCGCCGAGCGCATTGACCAGCCTGACGCGTGCCTCCTCGCGATTGGCGCCGTAGCAGACCAGCTTGCCGAGCAGACCGTCGTACCATGGCGTCACTTCGGCGCCGCGCGCCAGATGCGAGTCGAAGCGCACGCCCGGTCCGCCGGGGACGCTCAGATGAAGCACGGTTCCCGTCGCGGGACGGAAGTCATGCTCGGGATCCTCGGCGTTGATTCGGCATTCGATCGCCGCGCCGCGCGGGGCCGCGGGCTCCGGCGCCTTGCCGCCCGACGCGATCCGCAATTGCTCGCATACCAGGTCGCACCCAAAACGCATTTCGGTCACGGGATGCTCGACTTGCAGGCGCGCGTTGACTTCGAGGAAGTAGAAGTCGTCGCCCTCGACCAGAAACTCCGCGGTGCCCGCGTTGGTATAGTGCGCCGCGCGCGCGAGTTTCAGCGCCGCGCCGATTATTTTCGCGCGCATCTGATCGGTGAGTCCGGGCGCCGGCGACTCCTCGATAATCTTCTGATGCCGCCGCTGGATCGAGCAATCGCGCTCGCCGAGAGCGACCACGGCGCCGTGATTGTCGCCGAGAAACTGTATTTCGATGTGGCGCGGATGCGCGAGATATTTTTCGACGAATATCCGCCCGTCGCCGAATGCCGCCGCGGCTTCGCGCGCGGCCGCTCCCAGCGCGCTCTCGAGTTGCGCGGCTTCCGCCACCACGCGCATCCCGCGCCCGCCTCCGCCTGCCGCAGCCTTGATCACAAGAGGGTAGCCGACGAGCGCCGCATACTCGCGCGTCGCGGAAATCTCCGCGGCTTCGATTCCCGGCACCACCGGAACCCCGGCTGCAACTGCGATTCGCCGTGCCGCGACTTTGTCGCCGAGCGCCGCCATCACCTCCGGCCGCGGCCCGACAAACACGATCTGCGCATCGGCCGCAGCCTGCGCGAACTCGGGACGCTCGGAAAGAAATCCGTAGCCCGGATGAATCGCGTCGGCGCCGGAATGCTTTGCGGCGGCGATTATCGCCGCGATGTCGAGGTAGCTCTTTGCGGCCTCGGCGGGTCCGATGAGAATCGCCTCGTCAGCCGCGCCGACGTGTGCGCTTTTCGCGTCCGCCGCCGAATAGACAGCCACGGTTTTCAGGCCGAACAGGCGCGCACTGCGGATGATCCGAAGAGCAATTTCGCCGCGATTGGCGACCAGCAGTTTTGTGAGCCGGCGTTCCATCAATTCGTCGAAAAAAAACTAGCACAAGCCGGATCCACACGCTCGAACTCAAGGCGCCCGGCGTCGGTGAAAAATGAAAAAGTGAAAAAGTGGGAAACTGAAAATATATTGTGAATTGATCGTCAAAAAGATTGATCGGCGGCGCGATTTCACTATCTTGTTTGATCCGAGTCTGACTCGGGCGCGCGGTTGAAAAGTCGAAACGAAAAAAGCCGCCACGCGTACCAAATGGCGGGAAAGACTAACTGGCTCGAGGAGCGCTAGCGGAGAATGAGCGACAAAATCACGGTTCGTACGGTGTACGACTTCCCCGTCGCCGCTCATCTGTGCGACGGCGGAACCGTGCGTTACGTAAAACTGGTCCGCCGCAGCGGCCAACCGCCGGAAGGCACCTGCCAGCAGTGCAAGACTTCGTTTTTGTATCGAAAGCCCAAACCCTCAAAAAACGCGCGCCATCCCGACGGCGAGGGCATCGTCCACTTTTAGAGATCAAATCTTTTTCCAGAAATCGGATCGTTTTTTAGAAATCACTCCCGCTATTTTGTCCGGCGCGCGCTGCCCGGCGCATCGCCACCCGTCTTCACGAGCATGACCTGCGGGCCCTTGTAGTAGCGCGTGGCTTCGTCGCCGACGAACGCGAATCCGTCGTTCGGATCGAACCATGCGTGAATCTTGGGCGCCAAAGCCGCGACGATTACGTTCAACCATCCAAAATCCGGCCGGACTTCGACTCGGATCGCCTCGGCGCCGTAGGGCGCCCACACCGCATTTGCCGGATCGACCGTCACGCTGATCGCAAATATCTTCGGGCCGGGCGCGCAGTTGAAGAAGTGGATTGGACGAGCCAATCCCTTGTCGCGCGCGCGCAATAAATCCTGAATCGGAATCACTATGCTCGCGCCCGCCCAGGTGTTGTCCGGGATGCTGAGCAGCTCGGCCTGCTCGCTCTTTTGTGCGCCGGAGTTGTCGATACAAGTCGTGGCGCCCGACTTCAAATCCAGATGGGCGCGTCGCTGGATCGATCCGTCGGCGTTGAAGAACGTGTGATCGAATTCGACCAGCCGGGGTGGCTCGCTGCCGGCGCCCCGTTGCAACTCGGCGGTCTCGACGTCGGACTGATCGTCATAGTAGGTACTCTCGCCGTGCATCGTCGCGCCCTCGCCGGTATTCTCGATACGGTAGCGGCCGCGCCCGATCGCAATACCGGTATCACGATTCAGAATCATGAAGCTGGTCGGCGGAAAGCTGAGCGCATCGGCTGAAAACGCGGGGCGCGCACCGGCCATCGTCAGGATTATCGCCGACGCCGCGACAGCGACAGTCCATCCTCGCTTCCGTATTGTAATCATGCCCTTGCCAATGCAAATTCCTGTCTGGAACGTTAACTCGGCGGCTGATCTGCGCGCTAGCAGCGCGATAAAAGGCATCGGATGCTCGATTCGATCTTCGGCGCGAACCCGGACATCAAGCGCATGCAATCGCGATGCGCCCGCGTGCTGTTCAGCGCGGGAATCACCGCCAACGTCGCCACGATTCTCGCCGCGCTCGCCGGCATCGCATCGGGGATCGCATTCGCGATCGCCCACGTGGCGTGGGCGATCGTCGCGCTCGGCGTCAGCGCCGCCCTCGACGCGCTCGACGGCACGATTGCGCGCGAATGCGCCGCGCCGAGCGCTCTCGGCGGCGTGCTCGACCTGTCGGCCGATCGCATCGTCGAGGCTTGTGTAATCGTCGGCATCGCGTGGCGCGATCCGGCGCTCTATTTCCCGGCGCTCGTCCTGGTCGCCACCTGGTACGTGAACATCACGGTATTTCTCGCGGTCGGAGCCGCAATCGAGCGCCCGGGCGCCAAGCTAATCGAGTACCCGCCCGGAATCCTCGAGCGCACCGAAGCGATCATCTTCTTCATCGTGCTCGGAATGGTCGAAGCATCGCCGACTATTCGCCCGACAGGCCCAATACTCTGCTATGCGATGGCAGCGATGGAGATCGTGACCGGCGCCCAACGCCTGCTATTCGGCCTGCGAATGCTCCGCCCGGATTAATCCGCCCCCCGTCAGCCGCGCGCACTACTCGACCGTCACCGACTTCGCCAGATTGCGCGGCTGATCGACGTCGGTGCCGCGCTCCACCGCGATGTGATACGCGAGCAACTGGATCGGCACCGTCATCAGCACCGGCGTCAGCATCCGGTTCGTCTCCGGCACTTCGATAATTTCCGCGGCGACGCTTTTGAGTTCGTCGGTCGCGCGATTGGTCACCGCGATAATCCGGCCGTTGCGCGATTCGACTTCCTTCAGATTCGACATCGACTTCTCGAACAGGTCGTCATTGGGAATTATCACCACCACCGGCATCTTCTCGTCGATAAGCGCGATCGGCCCGTGCTTCATCTCGCCCGCGGAGTAACCTTCGGCGTGAATGTAGGAAATTTCCTTCAGCTTGAGCGCGCCCTCGAGCGCGATTGGGTAGTTGATACCGCGGCCGAGGAACAGGAAGTCCCGCGCCGGCGCGTACTTGCGCGCGATCTGCTGAATATTCGGCTCACCCTCGAAAATAGCCTCGATCTGTCCGGGGATCGCGAACGCCGGTTGCAGCAACTTGCCGGCATCCGCGCCCGACAGCCGTCCCATCCGCGCCGCCAGATGAATCGCGAACAGATAGTAGGCCTCGAGCTGCGTGAGAAAGCATTTGGTCGTCGTCACGCTCGTCTCGGGACCGCATCGCGTGTACAACTGCGCGTCGGCCTTGCGCGCGATCGACGAATCCACCGTGTTGGTGATCGCCAGCAGATGCGCACCGCGCGCGCGTCCTTCTTCCATCGCGGCGATCGTGTCGGCGGTCTCGCCCGACTGCGACACGGCGATGATCATCGTGCGGTCGTCAATCGGCGGCCGGCGATAGCGGAACTCGGATGAGTAATCGACCTCGACCGGAATCGCGGCAAGGTCCTCGATCATGAACTTGCCCACCTGCGCGGTTATCCACGACGCGCCCGCACCCAGCATTACGATTCGCCCGATCGACGCGGGACCGCCCGCCGGGATCAGTTCGCCTTCGAAGCGGACGGTTGTCGAGCCGCCGTCCGCCCGTCCCGCCATCGTGTCGATCCACGCCTGCGGCTGGTCGTTGATTTCCTTGCGCAGGTAATGGCGAAAGCCGCCCTTGGTGGCGGCGACTGCGTCCCATTCCACTTGACGGGGTCGGCGAGTAACCACAGTGCCATCGAACTTCATCAGCCGCGCGGTGGTGGCGGTGACCTCGGCAAGCTCGCCGTCTTCGAGGACGATCACGCGGCGAGTGTGTTCGAGGATCGCGGGAATATCCGAAGCGATGAAGTTCTCGCCGTCGCCCAGCCCCAGGACCAACGGCGTCGCGGTCTTGGCGGCGACCAGCTTGTCGGGTTCGGTTTCCGACAGCACGACGATCGAGAACGAACCGCGCAATCGCAAAACGGCTTCGCGCACGGCCTCGGTCAGCCCGCGTCCGCCTTTGAGCTTTTCCTCGATCAGGTGCGAGATCAGCTCGGTGTCGGTTTGGGAGCGGAGCTTGTGGCCGCGAGCGAGCAGTTCGGCGCGCAGCTCGATGAAGTTCTCGACGATGCCGTTGTGGATGACGGCGACCGGCCCGGCTTTGTGCGGATGCGCATTTTCCTCCGACGGGCGGCCGTGAGTCGCCCATCGCGTGTGCCCGATCCCGATGTGGCCGTGCAGGGGAGAGCGGGCCAGCAGATGGCGCAGGTTTTCGAGCTTGCCTTTGGCGCGGCGAATTTCGAGCTTGTTGTCAACTAAAGTTGCGATGCCGGCCGAATCGTACCCGCGATACTCCAGGCGGCCGAGCCCTTCGAGCAGGATAGGATAGGCTTCGCGCGGCCCGACATACCCGATTATTCCGCACATGATCGTTCGCTCCTTCCCCCGCAATTGTAGGGAAGCTTACAGAGTTATCCGCCACGGCACGGCATCCCGTGCTCACCTCGGGGACGATGCGGCCCCGGCGCGCGGGCGTCGGCATCCTGATGCGAGCCCACGGACGGAGCGAAATGGTTGTTCGCGGGAGAGTTTAGAAAATCACGTCAGAGCCGGATGCTCTGCCACTCGAGGCGCATTTTGTCGCGTGGTCACCCGCGCGGTTTGCTCGCCTCTATCGACTGTGGAGCCGGGAAGCCATCCGCCGATCATCTTCGATTCTGCTTCCACCTCGTCAACTCATGGATGTCCAAATGTGTCCACGAGTTCTGGCGCTACTCTCGCTCTCTATTGTCTATCGCCTCGACCATCACCTCGTTATGGATTGGCACATCATGCCCCTTGGCCTCAATTATTCCCGCCCGCGCGAGCAAGTTCAAGCGACGCGCGGCTCGCGCAACCATCTAATCTTAGGGAGGAGATGCGTTTGATAGCCGCCGCCTCTTCCATGAATCGCGGATTTCTAACCACGTGGCATTGAGTGCCAGGGGTATTGACGATCGTGCTCATGCAGTCGATCATCAGCGGCCAGCCGGTCCCCCAAGGGACTATCTCCTGTTGAACGCACATCATGCCAGCGCCCTCGACGAATGCGCGCATCTTTTCAGCACTCATAGAAGGTGCACGCCAATGTTGATCAAAGGGGAGACGTGAGAGCCGTCTTTTTATTTTGTCCAACACCGAACGACGGCGAACAGCGTCAAGGTTGGAATGGTGAAGAAACGCGAACCCGCCCGGCTTGAGCACACGCGCAAGCTCGTTAGCATAGCTGGACATCACATCGGACTCGGCGTGAACCAGCGAATCAAATGAAAACGCGAAGTCAATTGATGCGTTTTCAATCATGGGGAAGGTGAGGCCGTCGTTGACCTTAAATTCAAGATTCGGATAGTGACCAAAGCGCTCAGTGCATCGGTCGACACAGACTTGCGCTAAATCGATCCCGATCAACGACGTACAGTGAGGCTGGAGGAATTGCGTCCACCGACCATGGCCTGGCGCTATCTCCAGGATGCGGCCTTTCAAGAAAGGAAAGACGCGAGGCAGCAGGCAACCAACCCATTGCGCATGCGCTGTTCCCCAATACTCAGACCACTCGTCACCCTCTTGTGACCAATCGTCGGCTCCGCCAAACCTCTGCCTGTTTTCAGAAACCGATGGCATCTAATGGATTGTATATCGGAGCATGCCGTCCTACCAGTGTGCCCGGCGCGCCTTGACCGATTTACACACGGCAACGCGGCGATCACCACGTCCGCTCCCATTCCGTCATCCCGACCGACCCCGAGCGACCCCAGATCCGTGACTTCCCGAGTTAGTAGTGTTCCGGATGAGTTCGAGTGCCGAACCTTCTCGAAGACTAACTGGTCGGTTTCGGCTTCTTCCTGGTGACCGCCGCTTTCTTCTTGTTGGCCAGCGCAATCTTCTTGTTGGCCAGCGCTTTGGCGACCGATTCTCGCAGGGGCAAGTCGGAAGTGGCGCCGAAGCGGGCGATTACGTCGTCATAGACCGCGATGGCCCCCTTGCTTCGGCCGAGTTGGCCGAGCGTGACGCCCTTGTTGACCAGCGCTTTGGCGACCGATTCTCGCAGGGGTAATTCGGACGCGGAGCCGTAGCGGGCGAGTACGTCGTCGCTGACCGCGATTGCCTCCTCGCTTCGGCCGAGTTTGCCGAGCCTGTAGCCCTTGTTGACCAGCGCTTTGGCGACCTGTTCTCGCAGGGGCAATTCGGATGCAGAGCCGAAGCGGGCGATTAGGTCGTCGTAGACCGCGATTTCTTCCTCGCTTCGGCCGAGTTGACCAAGCGTGATCCCCTTGTTGAGCAACGCTTTGGCAACATGTTCTCGCAGGGGCAAATCGGACGCGGAGCGAAAGCGGGCTAGTACCTCTTCGTAAATCGCAATTTCTTCCTCACTCCGGCCGAGCTGGCCGAGCATGATCCCCTTGTTGACCAGCGCTTTGGCGACCTGTTCTCGCAGTAGCAGTTCGGACGCAGAGCCGAAGCGGGCCAGTACGTCGTCGCATGCCGCGATGGCCTCCTCGCTTCGGCCAAGTTGGCCGAGACTAATCCCCTTATTAACAAGCGCAGAGGCGACCTCTTCTAGCAGGGGCAATTCGGACGCAGACCCGAAGCGGGCGACTACCTCGTCGCAGACCGCGATGCCCTCCGCACCTCGGTCTAGTTTGCTGAGCGCGACCCCCTTGTTGACTGTTCCCCGTCAGCACAAGTTGGACAGTTTGCAGCGATTGAGGAAGAGAGGGTTTTTGGCTCATCTTAACCCCAAAAGGAGCGGAGATGAGATCGAAAGCAGATACGCATTCGGAGGAAGCGGAAAA
>Ga0208323_1000060_pt1 | contig 79731 bp, 58 predicted proteins | sample June2015DPH_10_1_2_FD_184703 | JGI IMG/M metagenome (GOLD analysis project Ga0208323, IMG submission 184703) | Peatland microbial communities from SPRUCE experiment site at the Marcell Experimental Forest, Minnesota, USA - June2015DPH_10_100... | ecosystem: Environmental > Terrestrial > Soil >... | reverse complement strand
CCTGACGCCAGTTTATTCACACTCGGGGAAGACCGCTTCGCCGAGTTATCCACACTGCTGCTGCGCTGGCGTCCGTGGGGCCGCTGCGCAGCATCATGGATAACGTCGGCAACGGTATCAGGGGGACACTCGTGCTTTTTCGAAGAGGCGACATCCGGCTGTAAGCTGCTGGGGACTGGTCGGGTCGCTGCGCGAGAAAGTGGAGCAGTAGACAGTAGAGCAGGAGATAGCGTCAGAGCGTCAGTCGATTCCCGGCGCGCCGGGACTTCGGGGTACCTCAGCATTACCGGCTCAATCTCGTAGCGTGGGCCGTGAGGCAAGGGGCGCGGAACATGAAACGGGGACGGAACCTGAGGTGGGGACCAGCCGCTCTTTCGCGTGTCTAGCAACCAGCAACTAGCAACCAGCAACTTCTTCACCTACCATTGCCCAACAAGGAGAATCCACATGGAAAACGCCCCGCTGAAGGTTGGTCAGGCAGCTCCCGACTTTGAGCTGATGAATCAGGACAAGAACAAGGTGAAGCTGTCGGATTTCCTCGGCAAAAAGAAGGTCGTGCTGCTGTTCTATCCGATGGACTTCAGCCCGATCTGCACGCAGGAGCACTGCGCCTTCGGGCCGCAGATGAGCAAGATCGTCAAGGACGATCAGACCGTCGTCTTGGGCGTGAGCTGCGACAGCCCGTTCAGTCATGAGGCGTTCAAGAAGCAATACCACATTCCCTACGACCTGCTGGCCGACCCGACGCGGAAGATGGCCAAGGCCTACGGCATGTGGGCGGGCCAGGAGCCGTACAACTGCACCAAGCGCGGCACCGTGGTCGTGGCCAAGGACGGCAAGATCGCCTATTACAAGGAACAGCCGAGTCTCAAAGACGCACGCAGCGTTGAAGACGTGGCTAAGGCGGCATCCGCGTGATCCGCATCGGTCCCGTTCAATTCGAAGAGCCGTTCTGCCAGGCCGGACTAGCCGGATACAGCGACCGCGCCATGCGCGTTGTTGCCCGTCGCCGCGGCTGCCCCTATGCCGTCACCGAGGCCCTCTTGGACGTCATCCTCTGCAACGGCGGGCAGGGGCTGAAAAATTCCATCGACATTAACGACGAGGACCATCCCGTCGCCGGCCAACTCATCGGCAGCGATCCCCAGACCATGACGCGGGGAGCGACGATCCTGGCCGAAGCCGGCTACGACGTGATCGACCTGAACTTCGCCTGCCCCGTCAAGAAGATCAGGAACAAATCCCGCGGCGGGCACATGCTGGCGGACGCCCCCCTGGCAAAATCCATCCTGCAAAGCGTCGTGCAAGCCGTGGGCGATCGTTTGCCCATCACGCTCAGCCTGCGCCGCGGTTTTGACGATTCGGCCGAATCAGAGCAGCGATTTCACGAGATTCTGGATTTCGCCTGGTCGCTCGGCGTCGCCGCCGTGCGCGTCCATGCGCGAACCGTCGAGCAAAAATACTTCGGCCCGTCGCGCTGGCCGTTCCTGACGCAGCTCAAGCGGCGACACTCCGGCCGCACCATCCTGGGCAGCGGCGACGTCTTCACCGCCCAGGATGCCGTGCGCATGCTCCGCGAAACGGGCGTCGATGCCGTCTGGATTGCCCGCGGCGCCATCGGCAATCCGTGGATTTTCGCCCAGGTTGCGCGGTTGCTAAAAGACCCCGACGCGTCGATTTCGCCGCCGACGATCAGTGAGCAACGCGAAGCGCTGGCGGAGCATTTTGAGATCGCCGTGGAGATTCACGGCGAGCAGTTGGCCGCGCGGCGGATGCGCAAGATGGGGATCAAGTATAGCCGCTTCCATCCCGCTTCCGCGGAGGTGAAGCGCGATTTCATTCTTGTGCGCAGCCTGCGCGACTGGAAAAGCGTGCTGGATCGCTGGTACGGCGTGGACGGTCCGGGCGTCATGCCGCAGCCGACCGCCGCCGATGAAGTGAACGATCTGGACCTGGCCGCGGCAGCTTCATAGTCGTCATGTCTTCGCGTTCATTGCCTCGAAATCGTCTGGCCAAGCCGTTGCCGGACCAGTGGCGCAAGTTCCTCGTTGAACACGGCGTGCCGAAGCGCAAATACACCGCCGTCTGCCGCGTGACCCTGGCCGGTGACCGCGTCATCGACGAACTGGTCATCGAAGAAGGCTGGATCATCGCCCTGAGCAAACAGGGTCTTGCCGGCACGTTCGAGCAGCGGATCAATTTCGATCCGCGAACGATCCTGTCGCTGGAACTGCTGCAGGTGGTGTGACCATCATCCGGCGGTGCGGCGGGGGACGTTGCGGCGGGTGGCGTCCGAGCCGTAGGTCTGATCGTGGCCCACCTGTTTGTTGGGGTCGAACGGCGCGGCCGATTTTTTCTGTCCGGCCGGGCTCACCTTGTCCAGCAGGCCGCCCATGACTTGCGAATGCGGCTTGTTCAGCGAATCCTTGAGATGCCGGAAAAAGGCGGATTCCGTTCCCGCCGGCTGGGCCGATGCCGTGGGCGCGACCTTGTTGGCGACCATCGCCGCCGCTGCCGCCGCGGACTCGCCGGCGTCGATCACCGGCACGGATGGGTCCGCCTGCGGTTTGGACGCTTGCGGTTGCGGCTTTTTCCCCGCCTGCGGCGCCACCCGCTTGGGTTTGGCCCCCGTTTTCTTCGCTGCCGGTTTCTTCGCCTGCGCCATGATTCAGTCCTCCGAATTTACATCATAAGCTATCCAGCCGCTGTTGTTTATCCAATTCCAGCAGGGCATCCAGCAGCGGATCGAGCTGGCCCTGCATGATCTGGGTGAGATTGAAGTTTTTTTCCCCGCCGCCGCCCTCGCCGCCCAGGCGGTGGTCCGTGCAGCGATTTTGCGGGAAATTGTAGGTGCGGATGCGTTGGCTGCGGTCGCCGCTGCCCATCATGGTTCTTCGGGCGCTGGTTCTGGCGGCATGCTGCTTGGCCTGCTCCATCTCGTAGAGCGTCGCGCGCAACAAAGCCCAGGCGCGTTCCTTGTTCATGGCCTGGCTCTTGTGTTCGGTCATTTTGAATTGCAGGCCGGTGGGTTTGTACAGGATTCGCCAGCCGGTTTCGACCTTGTTGACGTTTTGCCCGCCGGGCCCGCCGCCGCGGCAGCCGAATTCCTCCACGTCCTTGGGATTGATCTCGATCTTCACGTCCGGCATTTCGGGCAAAACGGCGACGGTGGCGGCGCTGGTATGGATGCGGCCCTGGGCTTCGGTCTCGGGCACGCGCTGCACGCGATGCCCGCCGCCCTCGAAGCGCAGCCGCCGGTACGCCTCCTCGCCGCGGACGTTGACGATCACTTCCTTGAATCCCCCGCGGTCGCTGGCGGAAAAGTCGCTGACCTCGAAGCGGTATCCCTTGGCCTCGCAGTAGCGGCGATACATTTCAAAAAGGTCGCGGGCGAAAAGTGCCGCCTCCTCGCCGCCCGTGCCGGCGCGGATTTCCAGGAAAAACGAATCCACCGGGCTTTCCTCAGCGGCCAGGAATCGGTCCTTGAGCTCCTCGAGCAGCGCTGCGGCGCGGGCCCGCGTGGTGGTCAGTTCGCCCGCCGCAAGCTGGGCCATTTCCGCATCCGCCTTGTTGGCGGCCATTTCCTGCAACTCATCCGCCGACCTCTGGGCCTTGAGATACTCCTCAAACCGCGACACCACCGGCTCCAGTTGTCCCGCCTCGCGCGTGGCGGAAATCAGTTTTTGCGGATGGCTCAGCACCGCGGGATCACTCAGCGACGCCTGAAGGGCGCCGTATTTCTGGAGCATTTCTTGGAGCTTGCGGATCAGCGGCGTGGTCGGGGCGGTTGACATGGCTTGGGGTGCGGTGACGACGGGAACAGGGCGATGCCTTGGGCGAGGTGCGGGGGTCGCTAACTGGTGGTTTCGCCGCCGGCGGTCTCGACCAGTTGGATTGACTCTTCCGGTTTTTGCGGGGCCGCGGGGAATCGGATGGTGGGCAATCGCGCCACCGCCTGCCGCAGCGCCGCCTGCCAGCGCATGGCGATCTTGGTCAGGTCCGTGTCCTCGGCGTTGAACCGCCGCTGGTGCGTGATCGTCAACTGATCCACCTCGTAGGCCAGCAGATCGATGGGTGGGCCGACGGTGACGTTGGACTTCATCGTCGAATCCAGCGACAGCAGGGCGTACTTGGCCGCCTCTTCCAAAGACGTTTTGTCGAAAATGATGCCGCGGTCCAGAATGGGCCGGCCGTATTTGGTTTCGCCGACTTGCAGATAGGGGGATTCTTCGGTGGCCTGGAGCGGGTTGCCCTGGGGATAGATCAGGAACAGGGCCGGCCTCTCGCCGCGGATTTGCCCGCCCAGCAGGAAATGGACGTTGAACTTGTACTCGTCGCGTTCCAGGGAAGGGCGGTCCATGTCGGCGACGCGGCGGACCTGCTCGCCGATGATCCGCGCGGCATCGTACATGCCCGTGGCCGTCGCCAAGCCTTCCCCCTTGTCGAAATCCCGCTGCAGCAGCGTGATGACCGATTGCGTGCACGATAAGCTGCCGCTGGCCAGCAGCACGAAGACCTTCTCCCCCTTCTGCACGAAGGTGTACATCTTTCGGGAGACGTTCACCTGATCGTATCCGGCGTTGGTGCGCGAATCCGAGGCCATCACCAGGCCGAATTTGGTCACAATGCCCAGACAGTAGGTCATACGCCTGTGCATCCTAGCAAACCAAACGAACCTTGCCAAAGCCGCACAAACCGGTCATCGCAAGTCCATGGTGGATCACGCAAAGCGACGCACAAGGATTACTTGGCGCCGGCGATGGTGGAGATGCCCGTCACCCGTTTGGGCGTTTCAGGCACGCGGAAGGTGGTTTGACAATACTGACACTTGACTTGCTTGCCCCGGGCCTCGTCGGGCACCGATAAAACCTTTCGGCAGCGCAGGTTGGGGCAAATCATCTGCATGGGAAGCGCACCTCTAGCCGTTACCTTATCGGTCAATTCCGCGGCGGGCTTGAATCTACCGGTCCAACCGCCGGCGGCTGCGGCCCGGTCGTCGGTTCACTCGCCGCAGCGCCCACCGCCGCACGCAGCGGCGCCGGCAGGTCCGCCACCTTCAGCGCTGGGTGCGCCTTGTACGGCGTGTACAGCGGATCGCCGATGCAGGCGATCAGCCAACTCGTCATCGGCGTGGTCTTCCAGTACACCTCCGCCAGCGTCAACTTGCCCGTCAGCAGCAGGGCGAAGAATTCGTCGGGTTTGGGAAACGCGGTCAGATACGGTTCGGCCACCGGTCCCAACGTGGCGACGACGCCGTCGCTCAGCAGCCCGCGAACCCATCCGCCCGTCGGCGCGTGCAGCGTCACCATCTCGAAGCTGGCCACGTGAAAACCGACCGCCCCGGGATTGAAATCGCATCCCGGCACATACTGCCCCGGGCTGTGCCAGCCGCAATACAACGCCACCCCTTTCACCGAGTGCGGCGGGAAAAGCGCTTCCCGGTCGTCCACACGCAGCTTCAATTCGGTCTTGGTGCGAATCAGCGCTACCATGTTCCGCAGACGTTCATCGAAAAGCCCGTACTCATCCGTCGGAGGCAAACCGCGGGCATCCACCGCCGCGATTCCCTGCAGGCCGGTCTTTTCCACGTCCACGCTGGTGCGCATCATCTTCTCGACCGTCGCCGGATCGGGGCCGTCCAGACGCATCGTCATCAGCACCGGCGGCGTTTGAGCGTGCACGTGACAATTCAGCGGATTGATCTGCCAGTTGGACCGCGGATAGTAATCCCACCACAACAGCGCCAGCTCGCTGTCCGTGGCGGCGGCGGTCCGATCGGTCTGAAAATACGCCGACTGCGCTTCCAGCACGTGCAGCGCGCCAAGCAGTCCAAACGCATCCAACGACATCTGGCGCATTTCGGCCCGCGCCCCCGCGTCCCAGCGCAGCACCCTAAGCTGACCGATCCGCATCGCGTCCATCAGCACCTGCTCGTGCAGCTTCTGCCACTGCGCGCGATCCTCGGGGCTTTTGCCCGGCATGTCGCGCTGCTGTTGGCCGATGCGGCCGTCCAACTCCGCCCGGCCGCCCAGCTTCTCCAGCTTGCTCATCAACCGCCCCATGGCTTGCACCTGGACCGCCAAGTCGCCCAGCGACGGAAGGTTTTTCAAGACCGCCCTGGCCGCCGTTTGCGTTCGGATCTGCATCGTCTGCGCGGAATCCGGGTTGCCCGATTCCGGTCGGAATGACGGATCCATCTCCATCGCCTGCTTCTCGACCTCCGCCACGATCGGGCCCGCCTGCGCCATCAGCTCCGTCCGATTCCGCAGCAGCTCCGCCAGTTCCTTTTGCTCCGCATCCGTGTTGGTCTTGGCCGCGACGCGGAAGGGGACCCCGTAAAACGTCAGCAGGCACGTGACCTGGCCTTTCAGTTGATGCTCGATCAAATACTGCCGCAGCGGCGCCACCACGTTGGTTTCGTAGACCGCAAACGGCATCTCCTCCGCGTTCGGCAGGTCCAGTTGGACCAACTGATCCGGCGGGACGCCGCGCAGCGACGCGTACAGGTCGGCCAGTTTCTTGCTTTCCGGGTCGTTTTTGTTGGTGACCAGCAGAATCTGATCGGCCTGCAGCGCCCACGCCGGGCGGGCTGCGGCGGCCATGACCAAACAAGCGACGACGATGCACGTCGCCCAGCGCCAACAGCGGTGTGGAATCACGAGCATATGGTACGCGCCCCGAAGCGACTTTTCACACACGTGACTGTTAACCGCCATCGCGTCGCGGGATCTGGTTTCTCCGGTTCTTTCGGGATGTCGGCCGCGCCAGAAGAATGGACATCTGCAGGTTACCTCGGGTTTTTCAGACATAGTTAGCAGGGCGAACAGTTACCGAAGGGGCGCAATTCTTAGGTGCGAGTCGCTTCCGACCCTTTAGAATCGTCAAACCAAATGCGCGGTGGAGAACAGCCTTATGCCTCGCCAAAAACGGTTGACTTGCGTCTCAGGCGATTTGAATTCGGCTACCCCTTTGAATTCGCCATATCCCAATCCGCTGAACCTTTGATTCCACGGCATCTCTTTGGTTAAACGGATACCTCAGGGCACAGCCCCACGTACGGCCGCCGGTCATGAATCGCATCGTGCCGCTCCTGTTACACCCCTTATCTCGCTGCATAGGCAAGGAACGTAAAGAGCAGTATAATAGCCTCGGTTTGCGGGTCGACGGGCACCTTCGCGGAAGAACGTGCCATGTTAAAGGCCTTGAGAATTTGCCTACTGCACCCGGTCATCTTAACGGCGCTGGGGTGCAGTCATAACAGTCCGCCGCCTCCAATCATCCCGACCTCCGCTTATCAGTATCCTCATCGGATCGAGCAATCGGGCTTGGTTATCGCCGCCGATCCTTATGTCGAGCACGACCGACTCATGAGCGCCTTCCGCGCCGACCTGCTTGATGTCGGCGTTCTGCCAGTCCTGATCGTCGTTGAAAACCACCGGCCCGTGGGCGGGTGCTTGATCTGCAAAGAAGAATTCGGTTTGGCCCTACCAGGAGGCGCGACGCGCGACGCAATCGCCTCTGGGGCCGCTTTGGCCCCTCAACACGGTTGGGCAGTCGATATGGCGAACATCAGTTCCGCGATGTGTGCCGTGGCGCCACTCGCTCCCGTCGCACTTATTCCGGCCTTGGCGGGCGTGCCTGCCGGGAAGGACATTGCCAACATCAACATCACCAACCAGGCGATCACCAACCGTGCGCTGATCGATCGGACGCTTTTCCCTGGCGAATCCGACTGCGGTTTCGTCTATTTCCGCGTCCGCCAACGTGCGGACATCGGAAATCTCGGGCCGTTGACGGTGCGGGTGAGTGATCTGGTTTCTGGTCGAGAAATCATATTCACGGTCGACCTCAAGTAGTGGGCCGATATGATTCGCTCGACGCCTGGGGATAGGAACCTGTTATGGAAGCACGAATTCCCTTTTCTGGATGGGTCACTCCGCTGCTCCTCGTCGTCGCGGCGGCGGGCGGATGCAAGACGATGAACGAGATCAAGCCACACCCCGCGCTGGCCGGCCCGCCAGGCAACATCCCTCTGAGGGCGGGACTCTATCTGAGCCCGGTACTCTGCAGGTTACAGGTTCCGATGTGGCGCGAGGGTACCCTCATCTCCTTGAACACGCAGTACGCCGTTCTCGGGCCGGCGCTCGCCGCCGACTCGGAAACGGTCGTGCGCCGGGCATTTCAGCACGCCGTCTTGGTGAATTCGCCCGATCCAACCCAGATGAGCCCCGATCTGGATGTTCTGGTCATCCCGGAACCCGAGCAGGTGGGCGTCGGTTTGGAAGGAGCGGTACTACGCATGCGATGGACCGTGAAGAATCGTGCGGGCCGAACGGTCTATCTCAATTCGTTCAGGAGCGCGAAGTACTCTGGGTACAACGATACCTTTTTTGCCTGGGAGCATCGCTCCCAGGCTATCGCTGCCATGGACAGCGCCATGGAAGAACAGTTCAATAAGGCGTTTGCGGGAATGACCACGAGCCCTTGGTATGGACGGCCACCGCCGGCCACAGCACCATGAGGTGCGATCGCTTCCCGGGAACCGTTCATTCCGCGCCGGCGCTAGTTATCGGGTATCAATTTTCGGGCAGTGCCGGGATAATTGTTTAACGTGCCGGAATCGCCCATAAAAGCAGAGCTTCCGAGCGCGGTCCATGCAGCGATCCGATCTCGGCTTCGCCAAAAAACTCAGAAAAATCCGTCGTCGCCACACGAAGACGGCAAACAGTTACTCACACATCCCCTTAGAGCGCCCCACTGGCCGAACTTGAATGCGAACGGGCAGTTTCATATACTTTCCTCCTTCCATTGTTGCACTAAAGCAAGGATTTGCATGCCGACCATCAATCAGTTGATCAAGAAGCCGCGGCGAAGTCTGCCGCGAATCAATAAGGTCAAAGACTTGGACGCCTGCCCCCAGAAGCGGGGGGTGTGTCTACAGGTCAAGACGATGACGCCCAAGAAGCCCAATTCGGCGCTGCGGAAGATCGCGCGGGTGCGGCTGAGCAACGGGCGCGAAGTGACGGCGTACATTCCCGGCGAGGAGCACAACCTGCAGGAGCACAGCATCGTGCTGGTGCGCGGCGGCCGCGTGCGCGATCTCCCGGGGGTGCGCTATCATGTGATCCGCGGCACGCTCGACGCCCTGGGCGTCGACGGCCGCAAACGCAGTCGCAGCAAGTACGGAGCCAAGGCTGGCAAGTAGTCGTTCATGATGGTGCAGTTCCTGGCCGACGCCCAACTGGATACGCAGGGCTACGCCGCGAACCTGAAAAATCTGATTTTCTTCGGCGTCGTTGTTCTCGCCGTGATCGCCGCCATTATCTGGTGGCTGCGTCGTTAGGATCGAAAGCATGGCTTACAAAAAATTCACCGCCTCGGAAGACACTCTCAAGCCTGACCCGCGCTACAACAGCAAGCTGGTCAGCAAGTTCATCAATTGCCTGATGTGGCAGGGCAAGAAGACGGTGGCGCGGCGGGTGGTCTACGGCGCCATGGATCAGATTTCCAAGAAGGTCAAGGACGTGCCGGTGCTGGAACTGTTCGAGACCGCGGTGAACAACGTCAAGCCGTACGTCGAGGTGCGCAGCCGGCGCGTCGGCGGGGCCAACTATCAGGTGCCGATGCAAGTCAACAAGCGCCGCCAGCAGAGCCTGGCCTTCCGGTGGATTTTGCAGGCCTGCCGGGAATCCGGCGGCCGGTCCATGGCCGACCGCCTCGCCGATGAGCTCATGGCCGCCTTCAAGAAAGAGGGCAAGGCCATGAGCACCCGCGAGAACACCCACCGCATGGCCGAAGCCAACAAGGCCTTTGCCCATTTCGCCTGGTAGGGTCATGATTGACATCAAGCTCCTGCGCGAAAACCCGGAGAAATATCGGCGCGCCGCGGAGCTCAAGAAAATTCAGGTCGATGTCGCGGCCGTCCTCGATCTGGACAGCGCCCTTCTTAAACTTCAACAGGAATTCGAGAAGCTCCGCGCCGAGCAAAACGAAGCCTCCAAACAGATCGGCCGCCTCAAAGACCCGGATCAGAAGCAGGCCGCCATCGCCAAAGTCTCGGCGCTGAAGGATCAGGTCAAGCAGGCCGAGCAGCGCTGGAAATCGGCCGAGGCGCAGTTGCGGCCGCTGCTTTTGCAGGTCCCCCAGCCGCCCGATGAGGACGTCCCGCTCGGCAAAGACGACAGCGAAAACGTCGAAATCAAGCGCTGGGGCGAAGTCCGCCCATTCGATTTTGAGCCCAAGGATCACGTGACCCTGGGGGCCAAGCTCGGCCTGATCGACATCGAACGCGGCGTAAAGCTCGCCGGAACGCGCAGCTATTTTCTGCTCGGCCTTGGCACACTATTGCACCAAGCCGTCCTGCGGCTGGCGCAGGACATGATGCTCGAGCGCGGCTTCGTGCCCATGACCGTCCCCGTCCTCGTGCGCGCTGAGCCGATGGAAGGCACCGGCTACTTCCCCATCGGCCGCGAGCAATCCTACGCCATGACCAACGAGGACCCGCCCGTCTACCTCGTGGGCACCGCCGAGGTGTCCCTGACGGCCTATCACATGAACGAGACGCTGGATGTCGCCTCGCTGCCCAGAAGATACGTCGCCACCAGTTCCTGTTTTCGCCGCGAAGCCGGCACCTATGGCAAGGACACCGCCGGCCTCTACCGCATTCACCAGTTCGACAAGGTCGAGCAGGTCATCATTTGCAGGAACGACGTCGAGGAATCGAAGCGCTGGCACCAGGCCATCCTCGCCAATGCCGAGGACGTCGTGCAGCGGCTGAAGTTGCCGTACCGCGTCGTCGTCGTCTGCACTGGCGATCTGGGCCAGGGCCAGGCGGCCAAGTACGACATCGAAACCTGGATGCCCTCCCGCAAAAACTACGGCGAAACGCACTCGGCGTCGCGTTTCTACGATTTTCAAGCCCGCCGCCTGAATCTCCGCTACCGCGACACGGACGGCAAGGTCCGTTACTGCCACACGCTGAACAACACGGTGATCGCCAGTCCGCGCATATTGATCTCCATCCTGGAGAACTACCAGAACGCCGACGGCAGCGTCACGATTCCCGAGGCTCTGCGTCCGTATCTCGGCGGACGCGAAAAGATCGGCTGATTCCCCGACCGCGGGTCTGTCAATATTTTCGGGAGGCCGCATTTCCTCCTCCTCCGGTACTCCGGGGGAGGAACGAGGTGGGGGTTCGAAGAGAGTTGCCGTCGAGTGCTAAGTTGCGATTTCACGCGATATCGGCAAACCCCGACCCAACCTCCCCCGGATTACCCAACTTTTTTCATCTGTGCTGTAAGTCCTTCATTTTCAGGGCTGCTATCCGCGCGCTCGAAACGCAAGATGTCACCGCGGAGATCGCTGAGAACGCCGAGAAATACGTCGGTGGCCGTGGCACTGCGTCGTCTCTGCGCGCTCTGCGCACTCCGCGGTGATATTAGAACGTGCCAGACAAGAAGTTACGCCGAAGATGAAAAAAGTTGGGATTACCGGGGGAGGAGAAAGGCTGCAATCGCCTGCTCACCAGCGTCTTGATTTCCGGCAGCCACCGCAGCGGATGCTGCGGAACATATCTTTGCTCCGGCTCGGAAGTCATCCGATCCACCTCGACGGTCGTTTAATCGACATTATCGGTCACTGCCACCGGATTGTCATAGGTGATTGTTTGCCGCCCTGTCTCCGCCCAGCGGAGATATAATCCGGCCATGGTGACGGCGCGACCCAAGGTGGTGGTGGCGATGAGCGGCGGAGTGGACAGCTCCGTCGCCGCGGCCCTGCTCGTGCGCCAGGGATACGATTGTCTCGGCGCATTTCTGCGCCTGGGCTCGCCCAACGGCGTGGAAGTGGCCGAAGATGCCTCGGGGCACCGCCAGGGATGCTGCTCGGTCCTGGACGCCGCCGATGCGCGCCGCGTGGCCGGCGTGCTGGGCATCCCGTTTTACGTGCTCAATTTCCAGGACGAATTCTCGCGCGTAATCGACTATTTCGTCGACGAATACAACCGCGGCCGAACGCCCAACCCCTGTGTGCGCTGCAACGACTGGCTCAAGTTCGGCCGCCTGGCCCGCTATGCCGAAGCCGTGGGGGCGGATTTCGTGGCCTCCGGACATTACGCCCGCGTCGGCGTCGATCCGGCCACCGGCCGAAAGTCGCTCCTGCGCTCCCGCGATCCGCGCAAGGACCAAAGCTACGTTTTGTTCGGCATGTCGCCAAAGATGCTCGACCGGATGCTCCTGCCCATCGGCGAATATGAAAAGCCGCAGGTCCGCGCCATCGCCGAGGAATTGAATCTGCCCGTGTACAACAAGCCCGACTCGCAGGAAATCTGTTTCGTTCCCGACCAGGATTACGCCGGCCTGCTCAAGCGGCGAAGCGGGCAAGCGGTGCGCAGCGGCGAATTGGTTTTGGCGGATGGCGCCGTCGTCGGCCGCCACGAGGGCCATCAGCATTTCACCATCGGCCAGCGCAAGGGCGTGCGCCTGGCCCTGGGCCGGCCGGTGTACGTCACCGCCATCGACCCCGCTTCCAATCGCGTCACGGTGGGACCAAAGCAGGCCCTGCTGCGGCGGGGATTGGTGGCCGCGCAGGCCAATTGGCTCAGTGATCGCGTGATCGTGGACGGTCCGCCCTTGCGATGCTCCGCCAAGATTCGCTACAACCACGATCCGCAGCCGGCCGAGGTGGCCGCGACGGCGGATGGCCGCATGACCGTCCGTTTCGATCAGCCGCAATCGGCCATCACCCCCGGTCAGGCCGTTGTTGTTTACGACGGCGACGTTCTGCTCGGCGGCGGGTGGATCGAGCAGGCGATGGATTGAATCTGAAATTTGAAATTTCAAATTTGAGATTTCAGAATTGAGCGATGTTCCGCCGCAACGTGTTGATCTTTCATGCCGGGGCCCTGGGCGATTTCGTGCTCAGTTGGCCTCTGGGCTTGGCCCTGGGGAGGCTGTATCCCCAAAGCCGCATCCTCTACGTCACCCAAAAGCACAAGGGCGAGTTGGTCGAGCGAGTGCTGCGCCTGGAAGCGACCGACGTCGAATTGGGTTGGCATCATCTCTTCGGCGATGCCGAGCAACTGCCGGAGCGCTGCCGCGAAAAACTGCGCGACACACATGACATTTTCACATACGTCGCCGGGCCGTCCGACCCGTGGACCAGCGCGGTGTGCTCGATCGCCCCGCAGGCGGATATCGTGCCGATCGACTTGCGGCTCCATCTGTCTGGCAGCCACGCATCCGAGGTTTTGTTGGATGCTCTCACGGACCGCCCAACCGTGCAGGCCGCCGTGCGCCAGGTGCTTTCTTCCATCTCCGCCAGGGGCGTCGGCACGTTGGCGTTTGCGGACAAGCGCGTGCTGATCCATCCCGGCAGCGGCTCGCGCGATAAATGCTGGCCGCTGGAGGCCTACCTGAAGCTGGCCGAAAAAATCCGCGCTGGGGGCGGATCGTGCCAATTCCTCCTCGGCGAAGTGGAGCTGGATCGCTGGCCGGCCCAGGCGATCGCGCGGATCGAATCCGCCGCTCCGGTGGCGCGCCCCGCGACCTACGTCGATCTGCTGGGCGAGCTTTGCCAGGCGGCGGCCTTTGTCGGCAACGACAGTGGGCCGACGCACCTTGCGGCCATCATCGGCTTGCCCACGGTGGCGCTGTTTGGCCCCAGCGACCCCGCCGTCTGGCGGCCCCTGGGCCCGCGCGTCACGGTCCTGCATCGCCAGCCGCTGTCCGACATCACGGTCGAAGAAGTTCACGCCGCGACGTTGCCTGTTGCCGCCGCCCGGATGTAGGCTTATTCCCGTGAGCACGATCGACGCCGCCATCGACGCCCGCGCCGCCCAAGCGGTCCAGCTGCGCCATCAATTGCATCGCATTCCCGAACTGGGCTACGAGGAGTTCCAGACCGCCGCCGCCATTCGCGCCGAACTGGACCGTTTGCGTATCGCGCACGTCGACGGCTTGGCCGATGTGCCCACCGCGACGATTGTGCTGATCGGCGACACTTCCAAGCCGTGCATCGCCCTGCGCGCCGACATCGACGCGCTGCCGATTACGGAACAGACCGGCTTGCCCTACGCCAGCACGCACGCGGGGAAAATGCACGCCTGCGGTCACGACGGGCACATGGCGGCGCTGCTGGGCGCGGCCGCGGTCCTGCAATCGATCCAAAACGAGTTGCCGGTCTGCGTGAAGCTGATCTGGCAGCCGGCCGAGGAAGGCGGTGGGGGCGCCCAGCGCCTGGTCAACGCCGGCGTGCTCGACGGCCGCGTCGGACCCAAGGTCCGGGCGATTTTCGGCCTGCACGGCTGGCCCGGCCTCCCCGTGGGATGTGTGGCCACCAAGCCCGGCGCGCTCTTGGCCGCCACGGACAATTTCCGCGTCACCTTCATCGGCAAGGGCTGTCACGGGGCGTTTCCGCATCTGGGCGCCGACCCGATCGTCGCCGCCGCCGAGGCGGTGGTGAATCTCCAGCAGATCGTGGCCCGGCAGATCGATCCGACCGAGCCGGCCCTGGTGACGGTTGGCATAATCAGCGGCGGCACGGCCACCAACATCATCCCCGACCAAGCCGTCATCGAAGGCACCGTGCGCACCCTGGGCGAGCCGACGCGCAAGCTGGCCCGTTCGGCCATCGGGCAGCGCTGCCAGTCCATCGCCGCCGCCGGCGGCTGTTCGGCCAAGCTCGACTGGTTCGAAGGCTATCCGGCGACGATCAACGATCCCGCCATGTCCGATTACGTTGCCTTCGTCGCCCGCCAGACGCTGGGCTCCGACCGTTTCATCCCCGTCGCACGGCCGTGCATGGGCGGCGAGGATTTCGCGTACTATCTGGAGCAGATTCCCGGCTGTTTTTTTCTGATCGGCGTCGAGCCGCCCGGCCTCGGCGGCGGCGCCTATCCGTCCCTGCACAGCGACCGCTACGATTTTCTGGACGCTGCCGTGCCCGTGGGCATGCGCATGTTCGTCGCTTTAGCCATCAATTTCGTGGTCTGATAGAGACTTCCAATTGTCTTAAAATCAGATGCAACCGCAGAGACGCAGAGACGCAGAGACAGCCGCTGGGGAAAAATTTCTCTCTTCTTCGCGTCCTTCGCGCCTTCGCGGTTTAACTAAATTTCGGTTTACCGCGAAGGCGCGAAGCTCGCGAAAACATGCGTGAGAAGGTTAAGGCGGTTCAGCGGCAATGGGTTGTGTCTCTGCGGTTGCATTTTAGATCCCGACGCTCTGATCCGCCGCTTGCAATGCGAAGAGGGCGTTTATAGACTTTGGCTCCATCGCGGGCGTAGCTCAGTGGTAGAGCGTCACGTTGCCAACGTGAATGTCGAGGGTTCGACCCCCTTCGCCCGCTCTTGACGTGAATCCCACCAAACGCTTGGCATTGCGTACCCGTTCAATGTTGAACGGCGCGGCCGAAGACGCCTGAGAAACCATAGAGCACGGTCACCCCTGTGTCTCCGAACATATAGCCGCATCGAATTCTCGTCGCGACGCCGCTCCCTTTGCGTTCTTTGCCGTCACAGGGGTTTGCAAGCCGGGCACGGCTGCGATCTAGCGCTGCGGTCCAGCCAACCTTGCAGTTGCACTTTGCCTCACGCTGGAGTCCTCATCCTGGGCGGCAATCTTGGCCAGGAGCGTTTGATCAATGAGCTTCCCAACGGCGACGCGGCGGACATCCGAGTCCTTGTCCTCGACGGCCACCTTGGCCAGAACCGCCTGATCGGTCAGCTCCTCGACTGCAGCACGGCGGAGAAGGGGCCGGTCACTCTGGATGGCGAGTTTGGCGAGCGTGGGCGCAGAAAGAAGACCGCAAATATCTCGGGGAAAATCCAACTCCTCTATCCTCGCTTCCTGCCAAACCGGCCAAACCTGGTGTTCTCGCAGCACCGACGGGAAGTCGGTAGCCCAGCAGTGGGAAACGACGCGGTCCATCTTGCTCAGCTTGACAGATACCGTGAATCGTTCTCCGTCTATATGCGGTCCTGCAAGATACGGGTCTCCATTTTGACTGTAACCTTGCGAGAGAGCTTCCCAGGTGATGTTTATATCCTTCACATTGCCAAGCTCCGTGGTCACAAGAGGGTCCATTAGCGAGTCGAGAATTCCCGCCAGGACCCCACCACAGAGCCGATCCCTATGCTTCTGCGGGATCGGCTGGCAACCGCTCTGGATCTTCAAAAGAATGGACGCATACAGACGCGTGGTCGGATCTGCGGCGGTGGCAAAGAGTTCGGCAAGGGTTTCGGAATCGCTAAGCTTACGAAAGGCGGCGCGGCGGACATCGCTATCCTTGTCGTTGATGGACACCTTTGCCAGAACCGCCTGATCGGTGATTTTGTCGACGGCGGCGCGGCGGACACCGCTTTCCTTCTCCTCGACCGCGACCTTTTCCAGAACCGCCTGATCGGTGAGCCTCTCGACGGCGGCGCGCCGGACGTTGGTATCTTTGTCATCGACTGCCACCTTGGCCAGAACCAACTGATCAGTGAGCTTCTCGACGGCGGCGTAGCGGACCTGCCAGTCTTTGTCCTCGACGGCCACCTTGGCCAGGACCGAGTGATCGGTGAGCCTCTCGACAGCGGCGCGCCGGACGTTGCTATCCTTGTCATCGAGGGCCATTTTAGCCAGAACCGACTGATCGTCGAGCTTCCCGACGGCGGCGCGCCGGAGTTTGCTATCCGTGTCATCGACGGCCACCTTGGTTAGAACCGACTGATCGGTGAGCTTCTCGACGGCGGCGTGCCGGACGTTGGCATCTTTGTCATCGACGGCCACCTTGGCTAGAACCGACTGATCGGTGAGCTTCTCGACGGCGGCGCACCGGACGTTGGCATCTTTGTCATCGACGGTCACCTTGGCTAGAACCGGCTGATCGGTGAGCTTCTCGACGGCGGCGCGCCGGAGGTTGGCATCTTTGTCATCGACGGCCACCTTGGCCAGAACCGACTGATCAGTGAGCTTCTCGACGGAGGCGCGGCGAACATAGCTATCCTGATCCTCGAGGGCCATCTTGGCCAAAGCCGCCTGATCGGTGATTTTATCGACGGCTGCGTCGCGGACAGCGCTATCCTTACCCTCGACGGCCACCTTGGCCAGAGCTGCCTGATCGGTGAGCTTGACGAAGGCGGCGAGTCGGGCGTCCACGGTATGGCCCTCGACGGCCACCTTGGCCAGAACCGCCTGATCGCTGAGCTTCTCGACGGCGGCGTGGCGGACCTGCCGGTCTTTGTCCTCGACCGCCACCTTGGCCAGAGCCGCCTGATCGGTGAGCTTGTCAAAGGCGGCGCGGCGGACACAGTAATCCTGATCTTCGACGGCCACCTTGGCCAGAACCGCTTGGTCGGTCAAATTCTCCACGGCGCGGACACGCTCGTCGGGATCAGTGCTGTCCAACTTTGGCTTGCAGCCTGCCACCAAGGCAATCACAGCGATCGCGAGACACCAAGTCGCCGCGCGGCGCAACGAGAGGCACCCTGAATACGCGGCCAGTTGTCTGAGCAAGCCGTTCCCCCGTTTTTTCCAACCTAGGACGAGTCCCAAACCCATGGCATCCGCCTGTCGACCGAGGAAATGCCCGCAAAGCCAAGTCCGCCAAGCGGCGGATGATTCCTATGCGGTGGTTACACAACAGTATCCCGCCATCGCCAGAGCAGGACAAGCAGTTTGGCAAGCAAATACGCCGAAGGCATGGATGCTGGGTCAGCATCAGGCCATCAGGCCCGACAAAACCTTCAACCCCAGGCCGAGAATGCGGCCTCGCCGTAAGGAGGGAGGAAAGCCAAATCGCCCGGTGGAGCCGGTCCTTAGGCATGAAGAGATCGGGGCAGATGGCGGCAAGCGCCACCGCGGCGAGGTTGTGCTCGTGTGCGCCCAAGACAACCAGAAAACCAGTAGACTATTGGTTTACCGTTTGGAGTGACGCCTCGGCCAAAGCCCTTGCACGGTCAGCGGCGCCAGAAGCATGCGGCTCACCGGCGTTTTTTTCGCTTCTTTTCTCGTTCGCGGCTCCACTGCCGAATCCGGTTTTGGACCTTGGCCGTCGTGGCCTCGAGCCAGTCGATGGCGCCAGGCATCTCGTGCCATCCATCGGCGATCTGTTTCACACAGGCGATGGCTTCGTCTTCGCTTCCTGGACTAAATGAAGACGGCGGCTCCAGCGGCATCGGCGTCCGGCCGGTCATCAGCGGTACGACAAACCGGTTGCGCCTCTGCGCCTCATCGAGCCGCTTCCTTGCCTCGGGCGTGTCTCCCTGGCGACGGTATGCAAGCAACGCACGCGTGAATGCCCACTCGGCGTCAGAATCGTCACGGTATTGCGGGCCATTGAGCAGCTCATCCAGCTCGTCCAGCTTGTTGGCGTACAGCAGACACTGCGCCAAATGATAGCGGTTTCCCTGGTTGTCGCCGGGGTTCAGTCGAAGCATTTCGCTCAAGTGGCTGGCGGCTTCGTCAAACGCATCAAGTTCCATGAGCGTGAGGGCGAGTTGCTGCCTGGCCAGCATGTAGGGACGCGTCTCGACGATTTCCCAAAAGTGTCCGATGTCGTTCTTGAATCGGCTTGCCTCCAATTGCCTCTGGCCGCCTTCCACGGCGCGCCGACATAACGGCAATGCCGATTCAGGATCACCCGCTCGCTCGGCCAGAAGAATCAGGGCGTCACAGCAGTCCGGGTCGATGGCCAATGCCTGCCGCGCTAACTGCACTTGCCGCCGGCCGCGCGATTCGCAGGCCTGAAAAAACAAGGCCTGCGCCCGCTCGGCGTCTGTTGTCGGCGTGAACGTCTGCGGTTTGCCTTGGATCGATGCCAGGAATTGGTTCAATTCGGCTTCACTCATCGGGCCGCGACCGGCCAACTGCTGGCCGATCGCGCGGAGCATCGATTCCGCCGCGATTCTGCCGGCGTGAACGGACCTCGCCGGATCAACGACGCTCTTGCCCGCCACCTGTTCCAGCAGCAAAGGCATCGAAAACCTGTAGGTCGTTGCACCTCCGAGCGTTTCGACATGCTTTTCCCACTGGCCGCGGTCCAATTCATCCTCGGTGGTGGTGGCCAGCGCTCGCAACAACCCTTCGGCCCATACCAGTTGAGCCGGCAGGGGGTGGCTATAACCCTCCGATTGGGTGAAACGGCCGAAGCTCGGATAAGCAAATGGTCCGGCAACGGCCAGGCCATGCCGTTCCCAGGCTTCCCCATCTTCGTAGGAAATTTCGTCGATGTCCCCAAAGAGCAAACTCCAAACACCGCCGCGCGGCAGGCCCTGGCCGCTGCGCATCTCCTCATGCACCTGACGTGAGGCCACAAAGCCAAGTCCGTACGTGCTTCCGCCGGCGCCCAGCACCTGCGTGAACTGCGTGCCCGGCGGACCTGACGGTGATTCGATGGCGATCAAGTCGTCATCGATCAGATGTCGCCACGGGCGGGCTTCATAAAACGCCTTCGCCGCGTCCGCGAAGGCCATGACGTGATCGAGCGTCATATCTGGCACGTTCAGCAAGCCCGGCTCGGGCTTGCCGCTGATCCGCTTGAACTCCATCAGGCTGGTGAGGGCCTCGTCCAGCATCGGCAACGATTCCCGCACCACGACCTCGATGCCGGAAGGTTCCAGCGCCTGCTTGAGTTCGCCGGCCAATTTTGTATCTCGCAGTTGAATCTGCCGTGGCACACCGCCCATTCGCTCCGCCACCGCAGCCAGCGAATCGACCACCAGTGGCAGGTAACTGGGCATCGGCTCACTAAGCTCGAAATGTAGGATCATGCCCGTGCCCTGGTCCACCCACAAACACATTCGCGGGCGGTATCTTTCCTGGGGCCTCGCGCCAACGCTCGTGCGCATTCTGACCACGCCTAATTCGACCACGGCATCCAGGACCGGCGGCAGTTTGGGATGGGTATCCATGATGGCCGGATGATATGCGACCGACTCCGCCACAACACCGGCAGCGCCGCGTTGGTAACAGAAAATGCACAAACTCGCCCCAATGCCACCGGCGACCAGCGGCGGCGATGCGGCGAGTGCTCCAGTGCTCCCTTGTCGCCACCCGCTGGCGGAATCCCTTGATCCTCTCTAGAATTCCCTCAATTCCTGTGAATTCTCGATGGATTCGACCCCCTTCACCCGCCTTCTCCTGCGTTCTGATCGGGGTGGATTCGCCTCTGCACGAGGACAACCTATGACCAAAACCATCACGCTGGGCGTGTGCGTCGCGGTGTGTTTGTGGATCGCCGGCTGCGGCAAGCGCCCAAGCGGCTCCGCCGGCGCCGCCAAGACCTTGCACCTGGCGTTCGTCACCAACAACGCCTCCGATTTCTGGACCATCGCCCGCGCCGGGTGCGACAAGGCGCAGCAGGAGCTGCCCAACGTCACCGTGGAATTTCAGATTCCCGGCGACGGCACGGCCGCCAGCCAAATCCGCATCATCGACGATCTGCTGGCCAAAGGCGTCGACGGCATCGCCATCAGCCCCGTCGATCCGGCCAACGAAACGCCCAAGCTCAACGACGTGGCCAAGCAGACCCTGCTGTTTTGCCACGATTCCGATGCTCCCGGCAGCGATCGCGCCTGTTACGTCGGCACCAACAACGTGGATGCCGGCAAGCAGGCCGGCGAGCTGATCAAGAAGGCCCTGCCCGGCGGCGGCAAGATCATGGTCTTCGTCGGCACCCTCGATGCCCAGAACGCCAAGGACCGCTACGCGGGACTCAAGCAGGCGCTGGACGGCTCCAACGTCTCCATCGTCGACGTTCGCACGGATGAATCCGACCGCGTCCGCGCCAAGGCCAACGCGCAGGACACGCTGGTGCGCTATCCGGAGGTGTCGTGCCTGGTGGGCCTGTGGAGCTACAACGGCCCGGCGATCCTCAACGCCCTGACGGAGTCGGGCAAAGTCGGCAAGATCAAAGTCGTCTGTTTTGATGAGGAAGATGAGACCCTCGCGGGCGTCAAGAGCGGCGCCATATTCTCCACGGTCGTGCAGCAGCCGTACGAGTTCGGCCACCAGGCGATCACGCTCATGGCCAAGGTGCTTCGCGGCGACAGGTCCGTCATTCCCCCGGGCAAGCAGATTTTCATTCCCACCCTGGCCATCGACGCTTCCAACGTCGACGATTTTCACGCCAGGCTGATGAAGCTGCGCGGCAGGTGATCCGCCAGGGCTGCCAGCGCCGCAAGGCCCATGGAAACGACTCCCATCCTGAATCTTCTCGGCGTCTGCAAACGCTTTCCCGGCGTGGTGGCCCTGGACAACGTGAATCTGTCTTTAGGAAGCGGCGAAATCCTGGCCCTGATCGGCGAGAATGGCGCGGGGAAATCCACGCTGGTGAAAATCCTGGCCGGCGTGCTGCAGCCGGATGCCGGCCGGATCGTGCTGGACGGCCGCGACCTGTCCGTGCGCAGCGCCGCCGATGCCGCGGCCTTGGGCTTCGGAGTCGTGCATCAGGAGCTGAACCTCCTGGACAATCTGGACGTGGCGGGGAATCTGTTTTTAGGCCGCGAGCCGGCGCGCTTCGCGTGGGCCGGGCCGCTGCGCTGGATCGATTCCGCCGCCATGGTCCGCCAAAGCCGGCCGCATCTGGATCGTCTGGGTCTGAACATTTCGCCGCGCACGCCGCTGGCCCAGCTATCGCTCGCCCAGCAGCAGATGGTGGAGATCGCCAAGGCCCTCTCGCAAAACGCGCGCATCCTGGTGCTGGATGAGCCGACCAGCTCCCTCACCCGCGCCGAGACGTACCGGCTGCTCTTGACACTGAAGGACCTGAGCCGCCAGGGCGTCAGCGTGCTCTTCATTTCCCATCGGCTGGGCGAAATCTGCGAGATTGCCAACCGCGTCGTGGCCCTGCGGGATGGCAAGAACGCTGGCGAGCTGCCACACGACCGGATCGATCACGCCAACATGGTCCGCCTGATGATCGGCCGGGACCTGCGCAGCTTTTACGTGCCGGCGTCGAGCACCGCGCGGCGCATCCGGTTGCAGGTTCGCGGCCTTCGCACCACGGCCTGGCCGGATCAGGCCGTCAGTTTCGACGCCGCCGGCGGCGAAATCCTCGGTTTAGCGGGGCTGGTCGGCTGTGGCCGCTCGGAACTGGCGCGGGCGATTTTCGGCGTCGATCCCATGCCCGCCGGCCAGATCGCCCTGGACGGCCGACCTCTGCGCATCGGCAGCGCCCGCGACGCCATCGACGCCGGCGTTTACCTGGTGCCCGAAGACCGCCGCCGCACCGGACTCATCGTGGACATGACCGTGCGCCAAAACATTTCCCTGCCGGCCCTGCGGCGATTCGCCTCGATGTTGCTCATTCGCCCGGACCGCGAGACGCGCCACGCCGACCAGCAGGTCCGCATGCTGCAAATCAAAACGCCATCGTGTGAAACCCCCGCCATGAATCTCAGCGGCGGCAACCAGCAGAAAGTCGTCCTGGCCAAATGGCTGGGCATGAAACCCAAGGTGCTGATCGTCGATGAGCCGACGCGCGGCATCGACGTCGGCGCCAAAGCCGAAATCTACCGCCTGCTACGCGCCCTGGCCGACCAGGATGTGGCCGTCATCGTCATCTCCAGCGATCTGGAGGAAGTCCTGGGCGTCAGCGACCGCGTGGCCGTCATGCGCGAAGGAAAAATCGTGGGGATTCTGCCGCGCAGCGAATTTTCCGAGCGGGCCGTCATGGACCTGGCCTTTGGAACCGCCTCGGCTACCGCCGCTTCCGGCGGGGGGGACCGTTCATGAAAAAGGAATTGGGCATCGGCATCCTGCTCCTGGTTCTGTGCGTCGCCGTGGCCATCTTGAATCCGCAGTTTCTCTCCACGGCGAATCTGCAGAACACTTCGCGCTTGGTCGGCATGTTCGGCATCTTCAGCATCGGCATGGGTCTGGTGATCATCACCGGCGGCATTGATTTGTCCGTCGGCTCCGTCTTTGCCCTCCAGGGGATCGTGCTGGCGATCCTGCTGACCCGAGCCCACTGGCCCTGGCCCGCGGCCACGGCGGCCGTGGTCGTCGGCGTCGTGCTATTGGGCGTCGGACACGGCTTTCTGATCACCGTGGTGCGCCTTCAGCCTTTCATCGTGACGTTGTGCGGCCTGCTGTTTTACCGGGGGCTGGCGCGGTTCATTTCCAACGATGAAACGCGCGGCTTTGGCACGAGCAGTTTTGGGCTGCTGCGTCCGCTGGCCGCGGGCAAACTGGGCCCCGTGCCCATGCCGTTTGTTGTGCTGCTCGTCGTCGCGGCCGTGATGGCCGTGGTGCTGCACCGCTCGGTCTACGGCCGCTACCTCTACGCCGTGGGAAGAAACGAGGAAGCCGCCCGATTCTCCGGCATCAACACGCGCCTGGTCATCGGCTCGGCCTACGCCGTCTCCATGCTCCTGGCCGCCATCTCCGGCATTCAACTGGCGTTCTACACCAACTCCGTCTCCCCCAGCGGCCACGGCCTCTCCTACGAGCTCTACGGCATCGCCGCCGCCGTCCTGGGCGGATGCAGTCTCCGCGGCGGCGAAGGCTCCATCCTCGGCATCCTCCTTGGCAGCGCCCTGCTCCAGGTGCTACAGAACCTGGTGAATCTCCTAGGCATTCCCAGTTCCCTGAACCTGGCCGTCATGGGCGCCGTCATCCTCGCCGGCATTTGCGTCGATCAACTCCTCGCCTCCCGCGCCAAGCGAACCCGTAAGCCGGCCTGACGGCATGAAAACCATCGCGGTTTTCGATTACACTGTCGGCCTCCATGCGACGCACGATTCTCGCCGCCGTTTTTGTTCTGATCGCCATGGCGCTTTCGCGGCCCGTGGCGGGGCAGACGGCCGCGAAAATCTCCGTCGGCGTTGACAAGCCGGGCGTTGCCATCAGCCCGATCCTCTACGGCCTGATGACCGAGGAGATCAATCATTCCTACGACGGCGGCCTGTACGCCGAGCTGATCCAAAACCGCATATTCAAAGATGATCCTGCTAAACCGGTGCATTGGTCGCTGGCTGCCGGTGCGGGTTCTGGCGGCAGCATATCGCTGGATGATTCCAATCCGGTCAACACGACGGCGCTGACCACGAGCCTGCGTCTCGATGTTACTGCCGTCGCGGCAGGGGGGCGCGTCGGCGTGGCCAATAACGGTTATTGGGGCATCCCGGTCGCGCCCAGCACGCGCTATACGGCATCGTTCTACGCCCGGGCCAGCGCCGCCTTCTCCGGACCGCTGACGGTGGGCATCGAGAGCAGCGATGGCTCCAAAATCTGGGCGTCGGCAACCATCCCGGCCGTCGGCCAGCAATGGCAACACTACAGCGTCCGGCTCGACACCGGCTCAGCGCCGCCGTCGACGGACAACCGCTTTGTCATTTCCACCGGTGCCGCGGGTTCCGTGTGGTTCAATCTCGTCTCCCTGTTTCCGCCCACGTTCAACGACCGTCCCAACGGCAATCGCATCGGCCTGATGCAGAAATTGGCCGATCTGCATCCGGCCTTTCTGCGATTCCCCGGCGGCAATTACTTGGAGGGCGACTCCATCGCCGACCGTTTCGCCTGGGAAAAAACGGTGCACGGCCTGGAAGATCGCCCGGGACATCCCGGCCCGTGGCGATATCGCTCTTCCGATGGGCTTGGGTTGCTCGAATTCTTGCAGTGGTGCCAAGACCTGCGCATGCAGCCCCTGCTGGCCGTGTTCGCCGGATATTCGCTCAAGGGCCAGGGCGTCACCGGCGAAAAGCTCCAGCCGTTCGTGCAGGAGGCGCTGGATGAAATCGAATACGTCACGGGCGACTCGTCCACGCCCTGGGGCCGCCAGCGCGCTCTGGACGGCCATCCCCAGCCGTTTGAATTGAACTACGTCGAGATCGGCAACGAGGATTATTTCGACCGCACCGGCAACTACGACCAGCGATTCACCCAGTTCTACGATGCGATCAAGGCCAAGTATCCGCGGCTGCAACTGATCGCCAGCGCCCCGCTCAAGACGCGCCGTCCGGATTTGGTGGATGACCATTTTTACCGCTCCGCCCGCCACATGGAGCGGGACGTGGATCACTACGACGGGCGCGATCGCGGCGAACCCAAGGTGCTTGTGGGCGAATGGGCGACCAAGCAAGGCTCGCCCACGCCGACGTTGAATTCCGCCCTGGCGGATGCCGCCTGGCTTACGGGTCTGGATCGCAATTCGGATGTGGTGATGATGTCCTGCTACGCGCCGCTTCTGGTGAACGTGAATCTCGGCGCTTCCCAGTGGCCGACCAATCTGATCGGCTTCGACGCCCAGAGCAGTTTCGGCTCGCCGTCGTATTACGTGCAAAAAATGTTCGCCGAAAATCGCGGCGACCAGGTGCTTCCCGTGCGGATCGAGACGCCGCCCCAGGCGGCCGTCGCTCTCCCGCCTCCCTCTGGAAAAATCGGCGTCGGAACCTGGACCAGCGCCGCCGAGTTTAAGGATTTCCGCGTGACCAGGGCCGATACCGTCGGACCCATCGACTTCAAAACCGGTAAGGGAACCTGGAGCATTAAGGACGGCGCCCTGCGTCAATCGGACGATCACGGCGAATACCGCGCCCTGGCCGGCGACGACGGCTGGACCGATTACACCTACAGCTTCAAGGCCCGCAAACTCTCCGGCGACAACGGCTTCGTCGCCGTCTTCCACTACCGCGGCGGGGAGGATTATCTGCGCTGGAACATCGGCGGATGGCACAATACCGCGGCGGCGATCGAGCAGATCGCCGACGGCATGACCACGTCCATCAGCCCATCTGTGCCCACCACCATCGAGACCGGCAAGTGGTACGACGTGCGCATCGAACTGGCTGGCCGAAACATCAAATGCTATCTGGGCGACAAGTTGATCATCGAGGCGGTTGACGCGCCCCAGCCGCCGCTGCCGACCTTATTTGCCGCCGCCAGCCGCGAGGAAAAAAACGGCCAGGTCATTTTGAAAGTGGTCAACACCGCCGCCACAGTGCAGCCGGCGCAGATCCTCCTTGGCGGCGCCGCCGACGTGGCCAAGAGCGCCGCCGTGGAAGTATTGACCGGCCAGCCGTCGGACATGAACACGATCCAGACGCCTGAAAAGATCGTGCCGCGTCGTCAGGACATTACGGATGCGGCCCCCGATTTCGTGCACGATTTTCCGCCGTATTCCGTCAGCGTCATGAGGTTCACCGTCAAATAGCGTTTAGCCGCGTCGCTTGCGACGCGCGTTTGTCTCCCATTCGAGGTGATTCATGCGAAATTTCGACAGTCTCAGCGAGCGTGAAGTGCTGGCGCTTGCCATCGGGATGGAGGAGCAGGACTCGCGCGTTTACGGCGACTACGCCGACGGCCTGAAGGAGCAGTATCCGGCGTCGGCCGAGGTGTTTGAGCGCATGCGCGAGCAGGAGGTCGGCCACCGCCAGCGCCTGACGGAGCTGTACCGCCAGAAATTCGGCGAGCACATTCCCCTGATCCGCCGCGAGGACATCAAGGGTTTCGTGCGTCGCCGGCCGTTGTGGATGATGCGGCCCCTGGGTCTGGACGCCGTGCGCAAGCAGGCCGCGTCCATGGAGGCCGAGGTTCAGCGCTTCTACGCCGCCGCCGCCAAACGATCCACCGACGTCAGCGTCCGCGGTCTGTTGAACGATCTGGCCGAGGAGGAACGCTCGCACGAGCGGCTCGCCGAGGAACTGGAGCAGAAGACGCTGACCCCGGATGTGCGGGCCAACGAAGACGAGACCAACCGCCGCCTGTTCCTTTTGCAGGTGGTCCAGCCGGGACTGGCCGGATTGATGGACGGTTCGGTCTCGACGCTGGCGCCGGTGTTTGCCGCGGCGTTTGCCACCAAGGAGAGTTGGTTCGCGTTCACCGTCGGACTGGCCGCGTCCGTGGGGGCGGGCATCAGCATGGGCTTCGCCGAGGCCCTCAGCGACGACGGCAGCCTGACCGGCCGCGGCCGGCCGATCATTCGCGGCATCATCTGCGGCCTCATGACCGCCCTCGGCGGCATCGGTCACACCCTGCCGTTTCTCATCCGGCAGTTTTACGTGGCCACCGCCGTCGCCGCCGTCGTCGTCGTGGCCGAGCTGATCACCATCTCCTGGATTCGCTATCGCTACATGGACACGCCATTTTTATCCGCGGCGTTTCAGGTGGTCGTCGGCGGCGCGCTGGTGTTTGTGGCCGGGATTCTCATAGGGATTTCGTAGGTTCCGCACCCCCATTGGCGGTTCGGCCCCGCTTCCCCAGAGAGCCGGGCGGTCCCCCGCCCGGTCTTTTCGCGCGACGACAACGCCGCCCAGCCCCTACGCCGCCGGCAAACCCTCCGCTTTTCCCGCGCAGCGGATTTGCACGTTCATTTGGCTGAGGCGCCGGTAAATCCGCCCCTCGTTGCGGATCGGCCACCAGTCGTACAGGAAAATCTCCAGCGGCCGCCACATCGCCACCCAGCCGCCGATGAGCAAGCTCTCGCGGAGGATTTGCACCGATCCGCTATCGTGAAAGCGTCCGGCGATCCAGTCGCCGCCCAACACGCACGCCGCCAGGAACATCAGCCCGATGAGCAGGCTGGTTCTCCCCGTGCGCAGCAACTGCCGCAGCCGCTGCGCCGCCAATTCCGCGCGATGCTTGAAGAAGTCCTGCACCGCCTGCCGCAACGCGTCATCGGCATCCGGCGGAACCGCCGGCCGATCCAAATGCACCAGCAGCGTCAGCGCTTGATTGGCCGGCAATTCCTTGGCCCAGCTCAGGATGAATTCATGCGCATCGTCGTCCAGGTCCTTTTCACGGAACGGCGACGGATCGATCGAGTTGAACAGCTGATCGATCTCGCGCACGTGGACCTGGATCACGCCGCTGACCGGCGGCGGCGGAGCCGCGCTCTGCTGCGATTGGTTCAGATCGGTCGTCAACGCTTCCTTCACTGATCCATCACCACGCCCCACGCCTTACGACAGCGTGCCCATTTCGTGCAGGCCCTTGCCCATTTCCATTTCGTGCAGCCCCTTGCCGCTGGGCACCATGGGGTAGACGTGCTCGTTGGGCTCGACGCAAAAATCCACCACCACCGGGCCTTTGTGGCTGATCATCTCCTTGACGATCTTGGGCACATCGCTCTTGTTCTCGCAGCGGATGCCGCGGATACCGCACGCCTCGGCCACGGCCGCGAAGTTGGGGTTCATCATCTTCGTCTGGCTATAGCGGTGATCGTAGAACAAATCCTGCCACTGCTTGACCATCCCCTGGAAATCGTTGTTGAGGATGGCCACTTTGACCGGGATGTTGTACTGGGCGATGGTGACCAGCTCGCTCATGGTCATCAAAAAGCTGGCGTCGCCGTCGATATCGATGACCAGTTTCCCCGGGCTGCCCAGTTGTGCCCCCATCGAGCCGGGCAATCCGTAGCCCATGGTGCCCAGCCCGCCGCTGGTAATCATCTGCCTTGGATATCGCCACCGGTAAAACTGTGCCGCCCACATCTGGTGCTGTCCCACGCCCGTGGCGATGACCGCGTCCCCGCCCGTCTGCCGGTTGATCTCCTCGATCACGTACTGCGGCTTGGCGAGCTTGGAATCGTCCAGGTACTTGAACGGAAACTTCTTCCGCCAGGCATCGACCTTCGCCCACCACTGGTTGCGATCGCGGTGCTCGATCAGCGGCAGCATCGCCTCCAGCGACGCCTTGGCGTCGCCGACCACCGGCACATCCACGTCCACGTTCTTGCTGATGCTGCTCGGATCGATGTCGATGTGGATGATCTTCGCCTTGGGCGCGAACGTCGCCAGGTTGCCCGTGACGCGGTCGTCGAATCGCGCCCCGATGCTGATCAAGCAATCGCAATCCTGCACGGCGAAGTTGGCCGCGGCCGAGCCGTGCATGCCCAGCATGAACAGGCTTCCGTGGTCCAATTCGTCAAACGCCCCCAGGCCCAATAGCGTAGTCGTGCACGGGATGTTTCCCTTTTCCGCCAGCTTGCGCAGGACCGCCGAAGCCCCGCTGATGATCGCGCCGCCGCCCACGTAGAGGATCGGCCGCTCGCTGCGGTTGATCATCTCCGCCGCTTCCTGCACCTGCTTGGCATGCGCCACCTGGTAGATGGTCTTGCGCTTCATGACGTGCGGCCTCGGCGTATCATCCACCTCGCGCGTACACACGCCCGAGGTCACGTCCTTGGGCAGATCGACCAGCACCGGCCCCGGCCTCCCGCTCGTCGCCACCAAAAACGCCTCATTAATGACTCGCGGCAGATCGTGCACGTCCTTAATCAGGTAATTCCACTTGGTGCACGGCCGCGAAATCCCCGTGACATCCGCCTCCTGGAACGCGTCGTTCCCGATGACCTTGGTCGCCACCTGCCCGCTGAACACCAGGATCGGAATGGAATCCAACAGCGCCGTAGCCAACGGCGTGATGGTATTAGTCGCCCCCGGCCCACTGGTCACCACGCACACGCCCGGCTTGCCCGTCACCCGCGCGTACCCATCGGCGCAATGCCCCGCCCCTTGCTCGTGCCGATTGAGGATGAACTTGGCCGGCGTCCTGTAAAGCTCATCGAACACCGGCAAAATCGCTCCGCCCGGATACCCGAACATCACTTCCACTTTGTGCTGCTGAACCAGCATTTCGTGGAAGATCTTCGCTCCGGTCTTCCCCTGGTACTTGGGCTTGGCTTCGATCGCTGCGGAGCTGGGTCGAGATTCGGTTTTGAGCATAGCCATGATGGTGCCTCTATTTTCGGTAAAGTGCGGCGATGTTAAGCGTGGGCCGCAGTGCTTACAACCAATTTCCTGTTAACGCTTTGGACAAAGGGCAATAAGGACGATTTTCGGAGGTGGGCCGCTCGCGGCCGGTGCACACTCGTGTGAGCGGATGCACCAGACCGCCGGCCTATCGTACGACGACCGTAAGGGGCAGAGCTGTCAAAAGACCTGACATAGCACTTAATGTATCGGCCACAGCCCCCGGGGTCAATCGCGGTTCCTCGTATTTTAGCCTAATTTATTGCCTGACCAGTCTTTAAGATCATTTCTGTCCGACGGACGATCTCGATTCTCGACACTAAGGCGTCAACCGGGTTGCCTGCCGACATTCATCAGAGGAACACCTGACGCAGCTTGTCAGGATCGCTCTTTAACGGCTCAGGAGATCCATCGTATGTGACTTTCCCAAGTTTTAAGCAACAGACACGCTGGCAGATATTCAGAACTTCGCGAACCTTTTGCTCAACGATGAGGACAGTGAGTCCGCCGTCTCGATTCAGTTGCTGAATGCGGGAGAGAGCGGCAGTCACCAAGGGTGGCGCCAGGCCTAAGGAAGGTTCATCAAGCAGCAAGAAACGCGGAGAAAGCACAATCGCATTTGCTAGAGCAAGCATCTGCTTCTGACCCCCTGATAGCGTTGCGGCGCGTTGCTTCAACCGCTCCCGCAAGACTGGGAATAAAATTAACGCCCGAGTGATTCCCTCATGCAATAGTTTTTTGTTCTCGAGGGTTATCCCACCTATTGCCAAGTTCTCGCGGACCGTAAGGTCCGTGAAGACTCGGTTGCCTTGCGGGACATAGGCGATTCCCATGTGCAACAGGTCGCGCGGTTTGGCTGACTTCAGCGATTGCCCGTCGAAAAATAGTTTCCCTTCCCAGAGCGGTTGCAAACCGAAGATAGTTCTCAAAAGCGTAGACTTGCCAGCGCCGTTATGGCCGATCAGCGCAACAATCTCACCTTGGCCTACGGAAAGAGTGATCCCATTCAGGATTAGTTTCTTTCCGTACCCTGTAACGACGGCGTCCACCTGCAGGAGAGGCCGTGTCGCATCAGCCAAGGTACGCCTCCATAATCTCCGGCCTCTCCAGCACTTCTGCAGGTGATCCCTGAGCCACAACTTTGCCGTCGTCCATGACGATTACTTGATCGGCGATCTCTCGAACTACGCTGATATCGTGCTCAATGAAAACGATTCCCTTATGCTGGCAGGATACCGCTCGAAGGCGGTCGAGAATCTCTGCGACCATTTGAGGTGCAACACCCGCAACGGGTTCATCAAGAAACAGGATGGAGGCTTGCGTGGCAAGGCAACAGGCAAGTGCCAACAACTTCTGCTGACCATAAGAAAGCTCGCCAGCTAGATCATGGGCTCTTGATTCCAATTCGACAAACCGAAGCAAGTCCATGGCCGCGGCGCAGTTCCGGGTTTCCTCTTTGGCGACGCCGAAACGCAGCAGTGCTGGCAACAATCGTTCTCCGCGCTGAGCGGGACACGCGACAAGGACGTTGTCCAATACCGACACTTGTGTAATGAGCCGCAGGTCTTGGAATGTTCGACCCACACCCGTTCGCGCAATTCGATGCGGAGGCCAGCGCGTAATTTCCTGAGCGCCGATGTAACAGTGACCTGCGTCAGGCCGCACAAAGCCCGTCAGCACATTCACGAGCGTCGTCTTGCCGGCACCGTTGGGGCCGATGATGGCTGTAATTCCTGAAGGCGGGAACCGAAGGCTAACATCAAGTAGGGCTTGAACGCCACCAAACGACTTGTTGACTATTTGGCAGCGTAAGGCGTTCATTATTCCTCACCGTCCAAAGCCGTAACGTCCCACCAACCCCTGAGGCCGGAACATCATCATGATTACCAGCAAGGCGCCGTAGAACACCTGTCGCAGATTCGCCGCCACGGCGCTCGGCAAGCCGGTGAAACGTAGCGCTTCAGGCAAAGTCACGAGCACCGCCGCCCCGATAAGCGGCCCCCACGTGCTTGCGGGCCCACCGATGATCACCATTGAAATCACCAGGATAGACTCCATGACCGTGAAACTGCTCGGGTCGACGTAGCTAATGTAATGCGCGTACAGACTACCAGCCGAGGCCGCAAGTGCTGCGCTCACTGCAAAGGCGGCTACCTTGAATTTTAGCGTGTTCTTACCGATCGACCTCGCGAACACCTCGTCCTGGCGAATCGCGCGTAGCACACGACCAAAGGGAGAGTGGGACAACCGGCCAACCACAAAATACGCGAAACACGCGAAAAGCAACCCTAGACACGCAAACTTCCAATTACTATTAATCTGCCATCCGAAGATCGTCGGCTGAGGGATGCCGGCAATGCCCAGCGGTCCATGGGTTAAGTCCACCCAATTATTAAAGATGCTGAACAAGATCATCTGAAATCCGAACGTGGCAATGACAAAGTAGTCGTCGTGCAGGCGGAGGGACGGCACTGAAACCAAGAGGGAGACTACTGCCGCGCATAACATGCCAGCCAAGACGCTGACTAGGATCGGCAGGTGCAGGGCGGTGGCGAGCAGAGCGGACGAATACGCTCCGATGCCGTAGAAAGCTGCATGAGCAAGAGAAAGCAACCCTGTCTGCCCGGCCAACAAATCCAATGACACGGCAAGCGTCGTGTAAATCGCCGCAATGATTACAATGTGTAGGAGGTAATCCATTTTTACACGGCGACTTTTCCAATTGGCCTACCCGAAAAACCCTGTGGTCGCAAAATCATAAACGCAAGCAAAATTATGAATGTCGCGCACCCCTGCCACTGTGTGCTGAGTTTCCAAACGCCGAACTGGTTAGCGAATGCAATCAGCGCGGCACCAAGGGCAACTCCCGGTATGCTGCCAAAGCCGCCGATTACGACTGCAACTGTCGCCGCCAGAAAAGCACCCATCCCCAACGTCGGCGAAACATCAACATTCATGGCCATGAAAATTCCCGACAGGCCCGCAAGTCCACCTGCTAAAGCGTGGGCAATTAATTTCCATTTATCGGCCGTAATGCCCACGATAATCGCAAGCGTCGCATCATTTGCGATCGCGCGAAGGACCTTTCCTGCTCGCGTTAGGGCTTGGAGTAAGATCAAACCGCCGATCACGCATAGACTCCCAACGACGCACAAAACCTGCGCTTTCGTTATTCTTCCTCCGAGAATTCGAATTCCCGCTTGGACCGGTCCTAACCGCAATGACTTTGTGCTATCGCCGAAAAGCAACGAGATGAAGTTCTGAACCACAATATAAATCCCCAGTGAGGCAAGCATTGCGAACAGCGTGCTTGAGCGCTTGTTCCGAAGGGGACGATACGCCCAAGCTTCCGTTAAAAGTGCAAACAATGCACCTACGCCGACGCCAAGCGGAATCGCCGCGCCGAGTGACAACCCACACCCGTTTTTCAAAACCCACGAACAATACACTGAACCGATAAAGCTGGCCCCCAAGGCAAAGTCAAAGAAACCATTAATCCAGTAGACAATCGCGCAGCCTATGGTCAATGGGATTACCGCGGACGCCCCGGCAATCGCATTCAAGGATAGTTGCCAGAACATCTCAACTCAGTTCCAAATTGGGCACAGCGTGACTTCGAAACAGCCACGGAGATCGACGTTGGTTGTTTCATCGCTCTTCGCCAATCGATCGCGTGTACAATCGTTCGTCGAAGCTCCCGGGCGGGTATTCGGCAGCGATACTGGTCTGTCAGATGAAGGTTTCGGACTTTTGCGAAACCGTGTTACGAACTGACCCATATATCCTCACATTAACAAACAATTAATCAAAACTTGAAATCAGGTCGGCGATCGCGTCGATTTGCTCTGCAAACATTCTCCACCTGGGACGGATGCTCGCAAGTGAATTTCGGGCGGCCCGGCAAAACTCTTTTGTCTTTCCGATGGCATATTCCAAAGAGCCTGCTTTTGTTAACAACGCGCACGCACGCTCAATCTCGCCGTCGGAAATTGGTTCCTGACCCTTAAGCAGGCACAGGAGCCACTGCCGGTCATGTCCGTCCAATTGGCGCAGGGCGTGCACGAGCGGTAATCTCATTCGTCGTTGTCGAAGATCACCGAATTGCGGCTTGCCTGTGCAATCGGAATCTCCAAGGAAGTCGATCACGTCATCCCTGACCTGGTAGGCTACGCCTAATTTCAACCCAATTGAATCCAGCGACGCTGTTAGCTCTGTTGGCGCTCCCCAAAGCAATGCTCCAGCTACGAGCGGAGCTCTTATGAAACACGCGGTAGTCCTAGTGATTATGTTGAAGTATTGATCCTCCGACAAATCAGGTCTTCCAGCGTAACGCAAATCCAAAAACTGGCCGGTATAAATTTCTTGCTGAACTTGCGCGAACAGTTGCAATATTGCAACAGCCTCTTTGGGCGGGGCACCGCGCGTGAGAAATTCTGCAATTGTCCTCATCCCCAAAGCGCCTAGGACCATCCCGATAGCCGTAGCTTCCTTGTCACCGCACCGTGACCTAATGGAAGCGCGTCCGTTACGCGTAATCGCATCGTCGAATATGTCATCCACCAACAATGCGGACACCTGCAAGAATTCAATGCCCGCACACAACGGGAGCACTTGTTCATACGAGCAGCCAGAAATCTCGTATGACATTCTCAGTAAGGTCGAGAGTATCCTATGACCTGCGTCGTTGATGCTCGCCCGTGCCTCCGCGTACAACTCAGGCGCTTCCTCCGAGCTCTCCGCAACAATGCAATCCATCGTCGCTTCAACGGCTGAAGTCGTGTCCTGCAGGAGCTTGTAAATCTCCAAGGCCAAGACTGGTGTTTCTTGCGCGCAAATAACTCCCGAACTCTTCGTCATTTAACATCCTCGAACCATGTCATTCGCCCACCCACGTCGTTCGCCCGCGAATTCCTTTCATTGTCTCCGTCCAGTTGCCGTTGAGCATGCCTTTGTCGATAACCACTTGCACGCGGACGAGATTCTTGTTGTAAGCGTTGCCCCCTTGAGCTGTTTCTGTAATCTCGCCAGCGTCGACTAACCATTGTGCGCCGTGGGATTCAAAGTAAACAAAATCCCTGCAATACCTATTCTCTAGCGATGGCGCTAGGTCTAAGTCCTCGCTCCTGCAGAGCCCCATCTTGATACCGTGATCTTTGTGCCGCGGCAGCAGTTTTGCAACCGCGTCTTTTTCCGTCTCAGAGTCCAGCGTTGAACCCTTGCAAATAAAGACTCTCTCCATCGTCAACCGGTCACCAATATACTGCTTCCGGTCTGCCTGTTTCTTTAGGTAGAGCATAACGTTTTTATTTGCTAGAAACGTAGATGGAGCAACTAAACTCGTGGCAAACATGCAGGTTTCAACGCGATCTAATGACATGTCCAAGAGCATCAAGTACTCCTCAAGTGGAAGAATCTCTGCTCGGCGGGTAATGTGGAGGAGGGCCCGGTCGGCGTATGCACGTAGTAAATCGAAGACGATGGGATCCTCGTTCGCGAAACGAGGTGTCATTGGAGTGACGGCAGTTTTGATATACCTGAGATCTGCCTCGAATTTCTGCTGTTGCAGCCTATGCCGTTCAGCTTGCTCGGCCCGAAGGTAGCGGAGCCGAAACAGGTTGAAAATTGACCACGCCAAAAACGCGCCCACTACACCGAAAACCGCGGGCATCCACCAACTCGGCAATTTCGTAACGTCCTTGGCTTCAAATCCAAAAAGAAGTGAAACCACGCTTCCAATGAGCGAGCTTACGATTTCTACGATGATCAGGGTAGCCCGGTTATGCCGACCGTTGGGTTGATCTGGGCTCATGGGAGATGCGCTCCGTTCGACGCATTCTAACTACGCCAAACGAATTTTCCGTCTTGGATTACCTTAATTCCCATAGGCTTGTGCACGTCTCCTCTTTCGTCAAAGGTCATCATGCCGGAAGCGCCAGAATAGTCCTTGAGTGTCGACAGACCTTGGCGAAGTTGGTCCCCCGCAGCATCCTTCGACACTTCAATAGCACGGGCAATCATTCTGACGGCGTCATATCCAACGTCGGCCAGCACCGGCGGGGCCTTCGAATACTTGGCTGCGAACGCCGTCTTGAAATTGTCCACTTGATTCCCTGTTGGATCCTTCGGGAATGGGAAAACCACGCCGTCGGCTGCGTGTCCCGCGATATCAATCAGTTGTTGGTCGTGCAACGCCACAGTCCCGAGCAGCTTTGCCGAGATGCCGAGTTCTTTCGATTGACGCAGCGCCGCACCTATCTCTTTTGGGTAACCTACAAGGTAGATGCCATCAGGATTGGTCGCTCCGATTTTGGTGAGTTGGGTTCGAAAGTCGGTTGCGCCTTGTTCAAAAGCCTCTTCTGTGGCGATTCTGCCTCCACGGCCAAGGAACTGTGCGCGGAATACCCCTTTGAGACCCTGGCCGTATTCGTTGTTGCAGTAAAGTATCGCGACGTTCTTCAGACTCATTTCCGCGAACGCGCACTCAGCGATGACTTGTCCCTCATACGCGTCCGAATTCCAAATGCGAAACACGTACTTACTCACGCCGGATATTTGGGGTGCAGTGGCACCCGTAGCCAAGATGACAACGTGATCCCTGTCCGCAAGAGGTGCCATCGCGAGGGTGACGCTACTTACGCTGTCATCGATAATAGCTGGCACCTTGTTAACGCTCACGAGCTTCTGGTACGCAGTAACACCCTCCTTTGCCAGGGCCTGGGTGTCCTCGTATTGGATTGTGATTTTACGGCCCAGCACGCCTCCTGCATCATTTATCTCCTTAACTGCAAGGTCGATGCCTTCTTGGGTGTTTTTGCCAAAAACCGCTGCATCACCGCTGAGTGGCAACGTGGCGCCAATTGTGATTCCACCTTGCTTCGAAAGTCTTGTTCTCAAGGCGAAAACAGCGAGAGCCGCTATGGCGACTGCAACCGCGACCCCTAACCAAGCCTTCTTGGACACTTGAAATTCCTCCCGATCATGCAGCCGAGGGCAGGATTATAAGTATTCCCTTGGCCGAGGCCAGTTTGTCGCTCTGGACAGACATCCCCTGCGGCCACAGCTTCTGATGTTCTGGCGGTGGTCGTTCAAGCGGGGCCTGTGATCGCCTCACACCTCTCCTTTCTACTTTCCACTCTCAACTTTCTCGTAGGTCCTCCAAGGACCGTACGCGGGTGAAGGTTTTCCAAATTGTTCTCGTAACCCAAATCCATCCAATTGCTTACGCGATCATCGGCTGCTTTGTCGCGCTCGCGCTAGCGCGCAATCCATTGCTATAAATACATTTATGTCAATAAAAAAGGGGGTCAGGACCCCTTTTCGGAACGTAACATAAATGAATACAACAGCTTATGCGTTTTCGGCCCATTTTCGGGGCCGCTCGCTACAGGAGTTACAACTCAGATTGGCGATATTGCGCCCAAAACGGCTTCGCCAAACTCACTTCCAGTTCGGTCCGAGCGCCCGGGGAAAACTTTTTTGGAAAAATGGTGAATGTTTCCAGCGCAACGCCTTTCTCGGGCAATGGATGCGAGCAACGGCCTGCGCGCATGTGGATTTCGACCGCATTGCGCAGGCCTTTCCCCAATCAGGACTTGCATCGCGCGCCCCCGCGGGGGCGAGAAAGGAGACAGTAGAAAGTAGAAAGTGGAGGTTACTTACGCAGCTCGTGGAGAAGGTGGGGAAACGAGATAGTGGAAAGTAGAAAGTGGAAAGTAGAGGCTATTTACGAAGTTCGTGAAGCAAATGGCCAAGTTCGGGGAGGATCAGGCGAGTTAGGGCCAGCTCGACGGCAGCCGGGCTGCCGGGGAGGGCGAAAAGCAATTTGCCCCGAGCCACGCCGCCCACCGCACGGCTCAGCATCGCGCCGCTGCCGATCTCGCTCCAGCTTAACATCCGGAATAGCTCGCCGAAGCCGGGCAATGCAATGTCGAAAAACTCCTGCACGACCTCAATCGTCCGATCTTTACGGGCGATCCCGCTCCCGCCGTTAGTCAGAATCGCATCCACATCCGCACGAGCCAATAGATCGGCCAGCAAATTTCGCAGCCGCTTGGGGTCGTCCGGGATGATCTGGTAATCGGCCACGGCGTGCCCGGCGGCGGTGAGCAGGTCGCTGATTTTCTTGCCGCTGGCATCCGTCTGGACGGTCCGCGTGTCGCTAAGCGTCACCACCGCGCAGCGGGCCTTAATCGTCTGCGATTGATCGCGATGTTCCTGGTACATGGAAGCGAAGCGCGTCGCACGCAACGCGGTTAAAAGATCATTGACGCGGTTGCACCGCCAACTGGCCGGCGTCGGCCACGACGTCCAGGTCGTTGCGGCCGGGGGTCAGAAGGTAATCGAAACGATCGGGACTCCCGCGGCTGATGGCCAGGATCGAGTCGAAATGCACCGAGCGGTAGACGCGCAGGACGGGGTGCTGGCCGGATTCGAACTGGGCGGACATCTTCGTGCCGCGGGATTCGCCCGGCGGGACGATCACGCCGCCGATGTGCGTGTCGGAGGTGGTTTGCAGGGCCAGGGCCTCCGGCGGCTGCCAGCCGTCCTCGTAGGGGCCGGAAGTCTTGGTCAGCCAGACCGTCACCGGCGTGGCCGAGCGGTTGGTCACGCGGATGTCAAAACTATGCGTGGCCGTGCAGCCCAAGCAGCCGCCAGCGAGCAGAAAAATGGCGATAAGGGGGAGGTTTCGCATCATAAGCACAATCGTAACCGAGGCGGGGCGGGCCGGCTATTCGCTTTCCATCCTCCGCACCGAAAGCTCCAGGATTTCGCTGGGGGCGGCCGCGTAGGCGGTGCGGAGATGATCTTCATTTTCATAGGTGACGGCGGGCAGGCGCTTGGCCGGGACTTGCAGGTCGATGCGCGGCTCATCGAACGGCCAGGGATCCAGATGCACGGCCCCATCATCGTCGTCGCGCTCGAAGCGCACGGTGACGGGCGATTCGCCCGGGCGAGGAAAAACGTTCTGGACCTCCCGGAATACCAGGCGGTCAAAGCAAAGCACCAGACTGAGCTGGTCGAGCAACTCAAGCAAGTGGAAATTGGCCAGCAGCAGGTCTTCCTCCGGCGCGGCGCCCGGCCGGGCGAGCCCCAGGCGCAGGGCCAGGTCGGTTCGCATCGCCAATCGCTGACGCAGGGACTGCTGGATTTCGACCTGGCGTTGGTGGAACTGATGGATTTTGAACAGCTCCTGGCGCGATTGTGGCGTGACCGGCTTGGCGAGATGTTCGGCGGCCAGGGCGGCCAGGTTCATGGTGTGCAGGCTGACCAAGAGGGCGGCGTAGGGATCGGCGGCGCAGGCCTCCTCGACGGACCGCGACCAAGCGGCCAGGGCGATTTCGTGACTGATTTCGAACACGTGACTGGGCGAACCCTGCGGATTAAGCGTGGGGCGGTCGTCCTGGCTTTGCCAGCCGCAATCGTGCTGGGCGACGGCATGGACGACGGGCGACAGAGGGGATGGCGGGGCGAAGAGTTCATTGCCGATGTGCAAAGTGAGATGTCCGGCGAGCAGGGCATGGTCGTGTTGAGCGATGAGAAGGAAGTCGAGGCCCTCGTGGCGGCGGATCATGGTTGCGGAGTGCCGTTTACCAGCCGGAGCGGGAAGATGCAAATCTGGCGGGTTTTCTGAAGTCTTTCCGCGGAAATTTGGGCCTGTTATCGGTCGGCAGACAGCGAAATATGGTTTATGAGGTTTATACCGTTACAGACATCACAAACAAAAGTGTGGGGAAAATTAAGATTCTGACGGGGAAATTTGTACATCTTTATCATTTGGTCCTTTTTGCGGGCATGGGCATACTCAGACTACGAAGGCCGTCAGGGCGGCCTAACTGCCAGAAGCATCATCGATGCTCGGGAAAGCTCGCACAGCCGGCGACTCTGCGCCCGCGTGCGGGGCGTTGGCATCGGTCGTGTTTCTGAACGTGCTTTGAACAAAACGGGTTGGTAGCGGGCGGCGCGGCGGAGCTGCCATCGGCGGCGTGTCGCTGTGCGGCGGAGGCGCTGCGTCTGCGCGTTCGAGGAGCTGTCACATGACCAAGGGTGGCGGGTGCGCGCGCGTTTCTTGTCATCACAAAAAGCAGATTCTTCGAGGCCGAGCGGCGCGGGCTTTGGCCTTGGCCGTTTCGGCGGCGGTGGGGCTGGCGGCGCAGAAAGCGCTGGCCGCGGTCAACACGTACACTTGGATCGGCGGCTCTGGCGCGAACTGGTCGAGCGCTGGAAACTGGGGCGGCGGGGGTTACTTCCCGGGCAACGGCAGTACTGGCAACTTCGTCTTCGATGGAACGAGCACGACCACCAACACAAACAACCTAACCAACCTCACTGCCACGAGCATCACCTTCAACAGCGGCGCCGGCGCGTTCGTCATTGGCGGTGACGCCATCGACCTCAGCGGTAACATTATCGACAACAGCGGCGTCAACCCGGAGACCATCAACCTCAATCTGGCGCTGCAGTCCTCAAGCAATGTGAACGTGGTCAGCGGGGGTATTCTGCAGTTTGGCGGGGTGATCAGCGGCAACGGATTGGGTTTGGCGCTCAACGGCGCGGGCTCGGTTGTCCTGAATGGGGCAAACACGTACTCGGGCACCACGACGGTCAACGATGGAGCGCTGTTACTGAACTTCGCGGCGATCGGGGCGCCAACGAGCAACATCGTCAGCAGCAATTCGGCCCTGGTCATGGGTGGCGGTAACCTGGGTATCAACGGCAAATCGAACACCTTCAATGCCCAGACGTTTCATGGATTGACGCTGAATGCGGGTCAATCCACCCTTAGCATGGCGGTATCCGGCGGATCACTGACCGAGACGCTGGGTGCCATCACAAGGAACGTGGGTTCGACGTTGGATTTCGAGGAAAGCGGCGCCACTGGCGGCGGGACCAACGGATATTTCAGTAGCAGCGGCAGCACCAACGGCATTCTTGGGGGCTGGGCGACGTTCGGTGGGAACACCTGGGCGGTGGCCAGCAACGGCACGAATCAGAGCATCTCCGGTCTGGCCAACAGTTCGTACACCGGCAATACCAGCAGCAGCATCGGGTCGGGTTCGCAAAACGGGGACGTCAACAGCAGCATCACCACTATGCTAAACAGCACCACTTCGGTGAACAGCCTGCGATTCAGCGCAACCAACCCCGGCCAAGTCTCGCTGACCGGCTTGACATTTCTGACGATCACATCGGGCGGCATCCTGGTCACGCCGGCGGTGGCCAGCACGGCAGTTATCGGCGGTGGAGTCCTCCGCGGCCCAACCGGCGGCGACTTGGTCCTGATCCAGAACAGCACCAAGGCCAACCTTGAGATCGACTCAGCCATCCAGGACAACGGCGTGGCGACGAGTTTGACCAAGAGCGGACCGGGCAAAGTCATCCTGACGGCACTCAACTCGTATTCCGGCAAGACCTTCTTGAACGGGGGCGTACTGAATATCAACAGCGATTATGCGCTAGGCGCGGTGCCGACTTCGCCTATTGCCGACAGTTTGACTTTCAACGGGGGCACGCTGCAAACGGCCACAAACATCACCATGAACTCCAATCGGGGCATAACGCTGAACGCCGGCGGCGGAACATTCGACAGCAACGGATGGCAAAGCTTCTGCAGTGGAATAATCACGGGTTCGGGAGCCCTCACTAAAGTTGGCATGGGCTACATCACGCTTTCCGGCACTAATACCTATACTGGCGGAACCGTGTTGAATAGTGGTGACCTCGAGGTCTCCTCCGACGCAAATTTGGGGGACTCTTCCGGTGCCGTGACCTTCAACGGTGGGACGCTTTTTTTGGCCTCGCCGATCGTCAACACCAGCCGCCATATGATACTGAATTCGACTGGCGGGCCTGATTTCGCACTCGAAAACGGCACCACGCTAACGTTAGCGGGTCCAATCACCGGCACTGGCGCGCTGGTGACGTCCGGCGTCGGCGGTATCGTGATCATTTCCAACGCCAGTAATTCCTACACCGGCGGAACGTACATCAATTACGGCACTCTCCAATTGAATAATTCCGCGGCACTCCCCGGCGGTTCCGGATATGGCGATGTAACGGTTAATGGAACACTGGAACTGAATTCGTATTCGCCCGTTATCAATGCGCTGAACGGCAGCGGCGTCGTGGACTCGCATGCCCAAACGGGCGGTCTTTCACAACTCACCATCGGCAGCAACGGAGATTCCGGAACATTCAGCGGGGTGATCCAGAATACGGTCCGACAAGTCTCGGTTGTCAAGACCGGGACGGGTACTGAAATCCTGTCGGGGGCCAACACTTATACAGGCACCACCACAATCAACAACGGCACCCTGCAGATCGACGGATCAACCGCCGCCGGATCCACCGTTAACGTTGGAGGTGCTACCACTACGGGAACCCCGATTCTCTCGGGCACCGGCAGGGTCAACGGAACGGTTAACATCAGCGATTCGGCGACCAACGTATGGGGAACGCTGAGCCCCGGAGACAGTGGCGGCGGCATCGGTACTTTGACTACCGGACCTCTGAATGCTTTGGGAACCTACAACGTTATTTTGGGAACCCCGGGAACTTCCAACAGCAGTCCAGGCATTTCAACCCTGACGGTCGTTAACGGAGCATTGCAATACAGCGATTCTCTTAATCTATCTAACAACGCAAACTTCAACGGCCAGGGAAGTGAAGGCGCTGGCGCTTATTGCATTTTCAAGTGCGTGGGGACACCCCTTGGCGGCTTTACACTGGTGGCCTACGATCCGAATCTCGGATTTGATCCCAAGATCGTTGTGGCCAGCGGTCCCGGGCAGTTCACCAGTGTCCTCGTCGACATGTGCCGCTGGGCGCAAGTTAACACGCTTCCGACAACGATCAACCTGGGCAACGTGCATGTCAACGGATTTCTCAAACCAGCCACCCCCAACATTCAAAACACCGCCCCTACCGACGGATTCTCCGAAAACCTTGGTGCCGGGTTTACTTTGCGCAACGGTTCACCCGTGCTGACTTTCGATCAACTTGCTCCGGGCCAAACGACCAATGCCATTTCGTTGGGAGTAAACAGCACCGCGACCGCAGGGCCAGTCAGCCAGACGAGCACAATCACGTTCTATAGCGATGACGTAGCCAACAGTCTGCTCCAAACGGCAATTTCGGCGCAGACCATTACGGTCAGCGGCGGTGTATACCGCTTGGCGGCGCCGAATTCCGTTTCATCGGTCAGCCTTGCGCCCCAATTTGTCGGCTCGTCACTATCGCAAGCTCTGAGCATTACCAATACGGCCGCCAACGACGGTTACAGCGAAAAATTGGATGCGTCGTTCGGATCCATTACCGGAAATGCAACCAACAATGGAGGGGCGATCAGCCTACTCAGCCCGCTTGCAACCGACGGTTCCACAATGAGCGTGGGCATCAACACCAACACGGCCGGCACGCAAAGCGGCACAATCAAAATCAACCTCACATCCGACGGCACCGGCACCAGCGGACTTGGTAACACGAACCTTACGAACCAAACAATCAACGTCTCTGGCACGGTCTTCGACCATGCCGTCATTGCAAATCAGACGATCAGCACGCCGCATGTCACTCAGGGTCAGAGCGTCAATTTCAGCTACGCGCTGAGCAATCCGCTGGGCGGTTCGGCGCTGCGCGACGGAGCGACGGTTTCGACCGTGTCGCCGGATGCCAACGGCTACGCCAGCGGATTCGCCGGCCCGGTCAACATCGCCTCTGGCGGGTCCAGCGCACTTTTCACCGGCACGTTCACGCCACAATACGGCGGGCCCGCCAGCCAGCAGTTCACCTTCACTTACGGCGACCAGGACCAATACGCCGGCTACAACAGCAACCAGACCGCGACGCTGACGGTCAATGCTCAGGTGGATGCGCTGGTCGAGCTGACGGCGGACAACAGCAACGCGGTGGCCGCCGGGCGTCCGCTGCTTAGCGGCTTGGGCGACGGCCAAGGGGCCAGCAGGGGATATCTGAATGTGCCATCGGGCACCGGGCAGGTCATGTTCGCTTTTAACTCGGGAAGCGATTTGGCGTCGCTGGAATCCGATTTAACCGCGTTTCATTACACCTGGTACGATGCGAGCGGGAACTATTCGCTGGGCGACGGCACGCAAAACAGCGGTAACAGCGGTCTCTTGTCGGTTTATAATGACTATCAAATGGAAGTCGATTTGAGCGGGGTTTCGGCAACGGATCCTGTCCTGGATTTCGACTTCAGCAAATATAGCGGCCTGGAAATCGTGGGCGTCGCGGTGGCGGTGCCTGAGCCGTCGATATTGGGGCTTTTGGGCGCTGGAGCTGGCGGCATGCTTCTGCGTCGGCGCCGCATATTTAGATAAACCATCCCATCTTTCACTCGGCGCCGGCGTAAGGTTTGGCCAGGCTTTCCCGGACGAGGTGAAACGCCGATTGGTTTTTCTGCATTCCCCTATTACGACAAATCAGGGACATATTGCGACGGGCGCCGGCATAAGCGGAATAAGCGGAAAAGTCGGCAAGCAAATCGCGCTGGAAAATCCGAAAATTTTGTTTTCAGGATTGTCTTTGCCCGGAGATGGGGCAAATTGAGAAGCAACAGTGGCCGTCAGGGCGGCCCTACTGCCAGAAGCATCATCGATGCCCGGGAATGCCGTACAGCCGGCGATTTTTCGCCCGCGTGCGGCGCGTCAGTGTCGGTCATGTTTCTAAACGTGTTTTGAACAACTTGGGATGGTAACGCGCAGCGCGATGAAGCTGCCAACAGCGATGTTGCTGTTGAGCGGGGACAGTGCGTGTGCGTGCTGAAGGAGTGGAGAGATGACAAGCGACACGGGTATCGCCACAAATAACTGTATCCACAACAAACGAACAATTAGTCGCCGCAGGACGCGGGCGCTGGCCCTGGCCGTTTCGGCGGCGGTGGGGCTGGTGGCGCAGCAAGCGCTGGCCACGCAGCGCACGTGGAGCAGCAGCCCTACCAGCAACAACTGGAACCTCGGCTCCAACTGGGGTGGCACGGTGCCGGGGACGGGCGACAGCGTGGCGTTTGGCACATCGTCGAGGACGACCCTGAACAACGACGAGACCGCGGGCCTGAGCCTCGTGGGGGTCACCTTCAACAGCGGCGCCAGCGCATATACGATCACCGGCAGTTCCATCGCCCTCAGCGGCAGCACCGGGCTGGTGGATAACGCCACGGCCACGGAGACGTTTGACCTGGGCATAACGCTGGGAAGCAACCAAAACGTCAGCGTCGGCACGAGCGGCACGCTGGTTTTGACGACGGGCGTGATCAGCGACGGGAGCAACACGTTCGGGTTGAATTTCACCGGACCGGGCACGCTGCGGCTGGGCGGAACCAACACGTTTAAAGGCGGGGTGACGGTCAACTCCGGCACGTTGCAAGTCCAGAACGCCGCGGGCATGGGCACGGGGACTTTGACCCTGGCCGGCGGCACGCTGGATTTGCAGAACACCTCGGCAAGCGCGGAGACTTACAACAATGCGGTGACGGTGAGCAACACCGCCACGATCGACGTGGATCGCACGAGCACGAACACGACCAGCTCGATATTGGGAGCGCTGTCCATCGGCAGCCAGACGCTGAACATCGCCAACGGCTCGGGCATCGCCAGCGGTACCGCTTACAACCTGACTTTCGGAGCGACCAAGGTAACGGGCAGCACCGTTTTCGACGTGAAAGACAACGGCACGGGTATCGGCACGCTGACCCTGGGCGCGTTGAGCGACGACGCCATCGCGCACACGATCACTTTCCAGGACACCGGCGCCATCACGCTGGGCAGCGCTGCCACGCTGACCAGCGGCACGGCGGTCACCCTAGGATCGGGCACGACGCTGAACCTTGGCAATGCCACCGCCTTGGGCAGCAACATAACGGATGTTTCCAGCAGCGGCACGCTGGCCCTGCAGGCGGCTGCCAACCTACGGTCGTTAACCGGTACGGGCGCGGTCACCCTCGGCGGCAACGCGCTGACCCTCAATCCCTCCACGACCACATCCAACATTTCCGGCCTGATCAGCGGCACGGGCGGCAGCATCGTGATGGGCGGCAGCGGGACGCTGACGTTGTCCGACGCGTCCAACAGCTACACCGGCGGCACGACGATCAACTCGGGCACCGTGCAAGCCTCAGGGGCGGCGGCCCTGGGCACGGGCACGGCGACCATCTACAACGGCGGAACACTCAGCATCAACAACGTCACGGCCGCCAACGCCATCGCCCTCAACAACGGCGGCACGCTGATCGGCACCGGCGCCAGCGCGACCAGCAGCGGCGTCACCACGGTGGGCGCCACGGCCAGCAGCGTGTCCATTGGCACCGGCAGCAGCACATCCGACGCCTTCACACTGGGGACTTCGGGCACCCCGTTGGTCGGAGGCGCCACGACTACGACGATCAACGTGGTTGGATCAGGCACCCTGTACCTGAACCTGGGCAGCACTTACGCGGGGATATGGAACATCGGCAACGGGGCGACGGTGAACTTCGGCACGGGAGGCAACGCGTTTGGTACGGCGCCCGGCTCGACTGTGGCCAACTACATCACGCTCAACGGCGGCACGATGTTCGACAACGTGAACACGTTCACATTCGGCAGCACTCGCGGCATCGAGTTGGGCAACGCCGGCGGCACCATCGACGTCAAGAGCGCCAACTCGATGACCTATGCTGGAACCATCGCCGACGTTCCCACGCAAAGCGGCGCCTTGACCTTTGGCGGGCCCGGTACGTTGATTCTTCAGGGCGCCAATACCTACAGCGGGGGCACGGCGATCAACGGCGGCACGCTGTCGATTTCGGCGGATAACAACCTGGGTGCGACCGGGACGGCACTGAGCATGAACGGGGGCACGCTGAACCCGACGGTCAGCTTCTCCAGCAATCGCAACATCACGCTCGGCAGCAGCGGCGGCACGTTCAACATGGGCAGTGGCGCGACGCTGACCGAATCCGGACTGATCGGCGGCACGGGCGGGCTGACGATGTCGACGGGCACCGGCACACTGCTTCTGTCCGGCGCCGACACGTACTTGGGTACGACGACGATCAGCAGCGGCGTGCTACAGCTTGGCAACGCCAGCGCGGTGCAGAACAGCACGGTGTCGGTCGGCGCGACCAACGGGCTGACCTTCGGCACGGGCCTGTCGCCGTTCACCTTGGGCGGCTTGTCCGGCGCCAGCAACTTCGCCCTGAGCGACACGGGCAGCAGCGCCGTCACCATCAACGTGGGCAACAACAGCGCCAACTCGACGTATTCTGGCGTGATGAGCGGTGCTGGCGGGCTGAGCAAGATCGGCACGGGCACACTGACGCTGTCCAGCGCCAACACGTATGCGGGGGCCACGAGCATTTCGGCGGGGACGGTGCAGCTGGGCGTGGCCAACGCCATCCCCGGCGGCGCGGGCAAGGGAGATGTCACAGTCAACGGCACGTTGGATTTGCACACCTTCTCGGAGACGATCAACGGATTGATCGGCAGTGGCACGGTGGACACGGTGACCGGCGGCACGCCGACCTTGACCATCGGCAGCAACGGCGACGGCGGCACCTTCAGCGGCGTGATCAAGAACACGGCCGGAACGCTCGCCCTGGTGAAGTCCGGCGCCGGCACCGAAATCCTTTCCGGCGCCAACACGTATTCGGGGGCCACGACGGTTTCCGCGGGGACGTTGCAACTGGGCGCGGGCAACGCGATTCCCAGCGGTACGGGCAAGGGGGATGTCACCGTCAACGGCACTTTGGATCTCAACACGTTCTCGGCCACCATCAACGGGCTGATCGGCAGCGGCACGGTGGACACGGTGGCCGGCGGCACGCCGGTTTTGACCCTCGGCAGCAACGGCGACGGCGGGACCTTCAGCGGCGCGATCAAGAACACGGCCGGCACGCTCTCCCTGATCAAGAGCGGCGCCGGGACGGAAATCCTCTCGGGCATCAACACGTACACTGGCGGGACGACCATCAACGGCGGCGGCACGCTGCAAATCCAGGCCGACAGCGGCCTGGGCAACGCCTCCGGCGCCTTGGCCATAGGCGGCGGCACGCTGAACACAACGGCCAACATATTGTCCAGCCGCGGCATTACGCTCAACACGGGCACGGACACGTTCAACGTCAACAGTGGCTTCACGCTGACCGAGTCAGGCATCATCGGCAGCACGGGCGGGCTGACCAAGGCCACGGGCACCGGCACGTTGGTTTTGTCCAACAACAGCAATAGCTACGGCGGCGGCACGACGCTGAGCGCCGGCACGCTGCAAGTTGGTGCAGTGGGAGCCCTGGGCAGCGGCTCCGTCACACTGAACGGAGGCACGCTCGACCTGGCCACCGACAATAGCGTCAACGCGTACAACACGACCATCGGCGGCACGGTGACGATCGCATCCGACCGGGCAAGCAGCGGCGCGGGGATTACCCATACCTTGGGCACGTTGTCCATCGCGGCGGGGGATACTCTGAACCTGACCAAAGGCGCCAACGTCTCCAGCAGCACGGCAGGATTGACGTTCGGAACCACGACTCTCCCAGGCAGCGGTACGGCACCGATATTCAACGAGGCCAGTGGAACCCTTCTGACGTTGGGGGCTTTGAGCGGAGCCTCCAACTTGAACGAACAGGGCAGCGGTCAGTTGACGCTCGCCACAGCCTCTTCCAACACCAGCGGCACGGCGACCTTAACCGGCGGCACGATGGTTCTGGGCAATACCAGCGCTCTGGGCAGCAGCGCGGTTGCCCTGCATCTCAACGGAGGCACGCTCGATCTGGCCACCGACAGCAGTGTCAACCCGTACAGCACGACCGTCGGCGGGACGGCGACGATCGCCTCCGACCTGGCCGGCAGCGGGGGGGCGATTACCCATACCTTGGGCACACTGTCCATCGGCGCGAATACTTTGGACCTGACCAAGGGCGCCAACGTCGCCAGCGGCATCGCCGGGCTGACGTTTGGAAACACCACGCTCTCGGCCAATAATGCGGTGTTCGACACCGCTTCGGGCACGAATCTGACGCTGGGGGCGCTGAGCGGCAACTTCAGCTTCACCAAACAGGACACGGGTACGCTGACGTTGAACAGCGTCAGCGGCCGAACCAGCGGCACGGTGACGCTAAGTGGCGGCACGATGGTCCTGGGCAACGCCAGCGCTTTGGGTTCAACGGGTGTTTCGCTGGCACTCAACGGCGGCACTCTGGATCTGGATACGGGCACCAGCGTCAACGCCTACGGCATCAGCGGCATCGGCGGCACGCCGGTGGGCATCGTTTGCGACTCGCCCACTTCGGTGAGCTCCGTCAGCTATACCCTGGGCAGCATTACGACCATCGCCGCCGATCAAGTGAATGTGACCAAAGGCGCCAACGTGACCGGCACGGCGCAGCTCACACTGGGAACAGTTGCGCCATCGGCTGGCGGCGCGACGTTCGATACCGGACCCGGCGTCACTCTGTATCTGGGTGCGTTCAGCAGCCACCACTCCTGGACCAAACAGGACAGCGGGACGCTCATAATGAACTCGCCGTCCATCGATACCGGCGCCACCGTGACGTTGGCGGGCGGCACAATGGTTCTGGGCAGCACCAGCGCCCTGGGCGACTCCGGCAAGGCTCTTGCCATCAGCAGCGGCACGCTGGACCTGGCCACCAACACAAGCATCACCGCGTACAACACCACGATCAGCGGACCGGCCAGCATCCTTTCTGACCGCCTGTCGGGCGGCAGCGGAATCACCCACACACTGGGCAACTTGACCATCAACGGCAGCCAACTGAGCGTCTCGGCTGGGTCGAACGTCAGCGCCAATAGCGCTTACGGCCTGGCGTTCCTGGGCACCGGGACTACCACGCTCAGCGGCAACCCGACCTTCGACGTGGCCGACAACGGCAGCGGCGTGGGCACGCTGACCTTGGGTGCGTTGAACGACGGCGGCACGGCACGCACCATCACCTTGCAGGACAACGGCGCGATGGTCCTGGGCACCGCGGCCAACACCATCACCGCCGGGACCAACTTCTCCATCGGGCCCAACTTCACATTGAATTTGAACCAGATCAGCGACCTGGGCACGACCACCGGCGGCCGTGTGGACTTGAACAACAGCGGCGCCCTGGTTCTCGGGGCTAACCAGCAGTACGTGCGGTCCCTGACCGGCTCGGGTTCCGTGAACCTCAACAGCTACACTCTGACGGTGAGCCCGACCACGACCACGCCGAATATTTCCGGCGGGATCAGCGGCAGCGGCAGCTTCGTGATGGCCGGCACCGGGGCGGTCACGCTTTCGGGCAATAACAGCTACGGCGGCACCACGAGCCTCAATGCGGGCACGACGTACCTGGACGGCATCACCAGCGGGCAGGGCAACTATTCCGTCGGCGCCAACGCCGCTCTGGGCGGCATCGGCACCATCGGCTTGGCCAACAACGCCAGCTTGTCCCTGACGGGCACCTCGGCCAGCGCTATGGCGATCCTTTCGCCCGGCGACATCGCCAACCCACTGGGAACTTTGGCCGTCACCACCAGCGGCACGGGCAAAGTCACCCTCGGCAACTTCAGCGAATTGGCCATCGACATCAACGGCGCCAACGCCGATGCGCTTCATGTCACCGGCAATCTGAACACCAACAGCGCCAGCAACAAGCTGCTGCTGAACATGACCGGCGCCAATCAGGGGCTGTATCCGATCGCGACGTATACCTCGCTGACCTCCGGAGCCAACCCCTTCGCATCCGTCAGCGGCCTGGACGCCAACTACATGCTGCAGGCGGGAACGACGGAACTGGACGTGATTCACAGGGGGACCATCGGCACCATCACGGCCTCCAGCCCGACGGTCATCGTCAACGGCACGGTGCCGTTCACGTTCACGGTGCAGAACACAGCGCCCACGGGCGGCGCGGCGTTGAGTTTCAGCGCCAGCGGCGTCAGCAACGTGATCGGCTCGGCCTCGGGCAGCGCCAAAGCCGGCTACGCCAGCGACGATACCGGCGGTTTGTACTTCACAGCGGGCAGCACCACGGGCACGGTGCTGGGAAGCTTCAGCGTCAGCGACTCCAGCGCCACCAACAGCCCGCAGACCGGCTCGGTCAGCGCGACGGTGGAAGACCACGCTTCCGGGTCGATCAACCCGGTTAGCGGGTCAACGGATTTCGGCACGGTGATCACCCAGGCATCGGTGACGCCGTACGTGTTCAACATCGGCAACGCTTCGGGCCTGCGTGCCGGATTGCAGGTCAACTCCGTGGCGGGCAGCGGCTCGGCGGGCACGCTGAGCGGCGGTCCGGCGTACTCCTACGTGGTGGCGGCCGGCGGCACCAGCTCGTCCAGCTACACGTTCACGCCGGACACCAGCACGATCGGGGCTTACTCGGCGACGCAGACGTTCACCACGGGCGATGACCAAAACGTCTGGGGTCATAACACGCCGTCGGCGAATCTTGCAGTCCAAGTCACGGGCAACGTGGAGGACCACGCTTCCGGCACGGCATCCGTGACGGCGGGGGACAATTTCAACGCGTTCGTGAACACCAATTTGACGGCAACGGTCAATCTGGCGGCGGCGGCGACGGACGGGAGCGGGGCCGATCGGGCCGGACTGCAAGTCGGCGGAACCAGCGGAAATCTCAGCGGCGGAACCATCGGCGTAATCGGAGCCGGGTCGTCGAGCAACTACACGGCCGCCTTCAACACCGGCGCTACGGCCGGGGCGGGCGGCGTGCAGGTGAGTTTCGATACCGGCGACGATCAGAGCCTTCCCGGGGCCGGGAGCATTACCACCGGGAATGTGACCGCGACGATTACCGGATCGATCCTCGACCACGCGGTCGTGCCGGATCTGCCCGTGACCACGCCGCACGTCACCCAGGGCCAGAGCGTCAACTTCACCTATGCCCTGTCCAACCTGGGTGGCTCTGCCAATCGCGACGACGCGGCGGTTTCGAGCGTGTCAGGGGAAGCCAACGGCTACGCCAGCGGGTTTACCGTGCCGATCACAATCGCCTCGGGCGGGCCCAGCGCGTGGCTGACCGGCACCTTCACGCCGACCTACGGCGGGCCGAGCAGCCAGCAGTTCAGCTTCACCTATGGTGACCTGCACAACAACTATTCCGGGGCCAACAACAACAATCAGACGGCCAACGTGACCGTCAACGGCACGGTGGATGCGCTAGTGGAAGTGGATGCGGACAGCAGCAACGCGACGGCGGCCGGCCGTCCGCAACTGGACGGAACGAGCAACATCAACGGCGGAGCCGGCGCTAACAGGGGATACGTGAGCGTTACCGCCGACAACAGCCAAGGCACGCTGCCGGTGCTGTTCGGATTCGTCTCCGATGGCAATCTGGCGACGAACCTGGCCGCGTTGGAAGCCGACCTGACCACGTTTCACTACACGTGGCTCGATGCATCCGGCAACTACTCCAGCGGCGACGGCCTCATGGGCAGCGGCGACACCGCCGACGCCCTGGCCCTGGGCGATTTCGGATTGGAAGTGGATGCGCCCAACGTCCTCAATCCCGATCCGGTGGTTTCATTCGACTTCAGCAAGTACGGCAGCCTGGAAGTGCTGGACATCGCCACGTTGAGCAGCCTGCCCGAGCCGTCCACGGCGGCGATGATGGCCCTGGCTGGCGTCGGCGTGCTGACTCGCCGCCGCCGCCGAAGGACGGCGCACACGAACTGATCGCAACGGCTTCCCCTGCCGCGTCTCTCCTTCAACGCGGCTTGTCCCCGTCCCCGAGCCCTGATTTACCACAGGGCTCGGGACTTTTTTTTGCGCCCCCTTTTCCATCCGCATAAAGATTCCGTCAGATTCCCAGGCCGTCGGAGACGTATTGGTGGTGATCGGGGTGGGGGACGTAGCGTTCGACAAATTTGCCGAAGGCGTAGAGCAGCTCGCGCGGGGCGCCGGTGGGAGGCGGGGTTTGGCGAAGGAAGGCTTCGACGGCTTCCAAGACGCCGGCGAGGGTGTCGCTGGCGCCGCGGGCGTAGCCTTGCTCGTGGCCTTGGTTGCGATAGGCGTCGAAGATCGCGGGGAAGACGCCGCCCTGTGCCGGCTCGTTGGCGACGCTGGTGCGAGCGCTAGTAGACATGGGACACTTCCTTTTGCTGGTGGGCGATGAGGCGGCCGAGGGCCGCACCCACGACGGTGCCCGGGCCGGGCGCCACGGAGGAGAAAATGGCTGCGGAAATGGAAGCGGGGCGGAGACCCTGAGCGGCCACGGCCGAAGCGCCCAGGCGAGCGGCACGGAGGCGGTCGCGGATGAAGCCGGACTCGGCCAACTCGCGCATGTTCTGTATGAGAGGTTGCGAGACTTGCGGGACTTCGTCAGGGGTATGTCGCGTCAAATGCACGAGCAGACGGGCTTCGCGCGCGCCGACGAGAAGCAGGATCGGGGGAATCTGCAGGGCGCGGGCGAGTTCGACGATGGTGGTGAGTCGCGGGTCGCCGCAGCCGGTTTCCAGTTGAGCGATGGTGGCGCGGGAAATACGCGAGGCGTCGGCGAGTTGACGCTGGGTGATACCGGCAGCCTGACGGGCGATGACGAGATTGGTGGCCAGGGTGGCCTTGGGACTTTCGAACGTGACGTTTGGTGTTGATGTCATGGGCGGTCCTTTGCCCAAGTGCGAACGTTTTTCCGGTCAAAACATCGATCATGGTGCGATGGCGGGGGCAGCCGGCGCGATTCAACACTCGCGGCGACAGCAGGCGCACCTAGCGCGAGGGCGCGGCGGCCTGAGCGCAGCGGCGGGGCGGCTGCAACGTTGCGGAGGGCGAGATGTGGAAGTCGAGTCTCGCATGGCTAATTCCTGCTCGGCGGCAGATATTTCCTAGATATCCCACCGACAAACTAGGAATATCGCTGAGCAGTGTATCGGCGGCTTGTCACCTGTCAATATCACGTGCACAAATTTCTGGGCCGCGGCTTCGCAAACGGGTGGCCAGAAATAATCTTTATATGTGTATGTAAAATGTTGTAAAAAAACATCTTGCGCCACATTGTAGGTTTACATTTCCTGCGTTTTTGGCGGACATGAGCGTGAGCTGCATTACACAATCATGGGCGGCCCGACACGCAAATAATTCGGCGCCTAATTTACTGGACATTGGTCAAAAACGACTTGCGTGTGTTGATGGTCGGGGTAGTCTCCCGCGCGGTTACGCTCGTGAAACGGACCCAACCATTCTCTGTTGTCGAGGCCAGGAGAACCGTCTTGGCCAGTCTTGAGGCGCGGGCGGCGGTGACGTGCGCGTGTATGTTCGCATCCGCTGGCTGAGCAGGTCCTGCGGGATCGTTCGGCCAGCGGCAAACCTCAACCGCTGCGGGCGTGCGCTCGGGCGGCCGTTCCATTGTTGATCCAGAAATCACGCTTGGCCAGCGCGTCTGTGCGCGACTTGGCTTGAGGAGCTTCGCACCATGAAAAAGTCTGTTGTTGCCGCGATTGCCGCGGCCGTCTTGGCGTTTGCTGTTTCCCAAAGCCTGGCCGACGAGGCGCAGACAGCGCCGACGGAGAAATCCGCTGAAGCGCAGAAGGGTCCGCCGCTGCCGTTTCACACGATCGAAGGCTACGGCGGCGGGGCGATCACGCCGATGGCGTATCTGGTCAATCCGCCGCTGGGAGACCACATATTCGGCCAACCGTCGATTGCGACCTCGTATGTGAATCTCGGCCAGAAGGACTTGGAGGCGTTCACCGTCACGGAAAATATTTTGGGTCGCGTGGAGTTGGGCTTCGGCGCCGATCGGCTGAACCTGGGGCGGTTGCCAGATGATATTCTGAACGCCACGGGGGTGAACATTGGCATCCATGACGAGTGGCTTTTCAACGTCAACGCCCGCGGGCTAATTTTGCCGGAGAACAGCTTCGATACCAAGTGGGTGCCGGCGGTGACGGCGGGCGTGCATTACAAATACAACAACGAGATCGCGGCCGTCAATAACGATCTGGGCGGAGCGCTGACTTCGATTGGGTATCACAGCAGGGACGGCGTGGATTTCACGCTGACCGCATCCAAGACGCTTGCGGATGTTCTGGGTCGGCCGCTGATCGTCAGCGGCGGCGTGCGCCTCAGCGAAGCCGCGCAGCTCGGCACGCTGGGTTTCGGCGACAGTTATGCCGCGACATTCGAGGGCAACCTCGCCTACCTGCCGACCAACTGGCTGCTGATCGCGTACGAGTTTCGCCAGAAGAACGATCCCTACGGCACGATTCCGGGGTTGGTTGGCAAGGAAGAGAATTGGCACGCGTTTGACGTCAGTTGGCTGGCGAATTCGCACCTGGACGTGGTGGGCGGCGTGGGCTATTTCGGCCTGCTGGCCAACTCGCGCGCGGACGCGGCGTTTTGGGTGGAGCTCAAATACGAGTGGTAACGAGCCTCCGTCAGGCGGGGGCGGTCGCCGCCGAATCACGGCCGCTCCCGCATCCTTTAACACGATGGGAATAGACACATGGCAAGCGTATTTGATTCGATTGTTCAGACCACGTACAACACGCCACTGGTCAAGCTGTCCAAGATCGTGCCCGACGGGGCCGCCACGGTGTTGGTCAAGTTGGAATTTTTCAATCCGCTGGCCAGCGTCAAGGACCGCATCGGGCGGTCGATGATCGAGGACGCGGAAAGTCGCGGTGTGCTGAGCCGCCAGAGTCACATTATCGAGCCGACCAGCGGCAATACGGGGATCGCGCTGGCGTTCGTGGCGGCTTCGCGTGGGTACCGGCTGACGCTGACGATGCCCGAATCGATGAGCATTGAACGTCGCGCGTTGCTGAAGTTCCTGGGCGCCAACCTGGTTCTGACGCCCGCGGCCGAGGGAATGCGCGGCGCGATCAACAAGGCCAACGAATTGGTCGAGGCGTACGAGAACAGTTGGATGCCACAGCAGTTCGACAATCCGGCCAATCCCCTGATTCACGAGCAGACCACCGGCCCGGAAATCTGGAAGGACAGCGGCGGGAAGGTGGACCTGATCGTGGCCGGCGTGGGAACCGGCGGAACGATCACCGGCGTGACGCGGTTTTTGCGGACGAAGAATCCCGAGGTCCGCGCCGTCGCCGTGGAGCCGGTCGATTCGCCGGTCATCTCCGGCGGGAAGCCGGGCCTGCATAAGATCCAGGGCATCGGGGCGGGATTCGTCCCGAAGAATCTGGATACATCGCTGCTGAGCGGCGTGGAATTGGTCGGCAACGACGAGGCCGTGCAAACCGCGCGGCGGCTGGCCAAGGAGGAAGGCATCCCCGGCGGAATCAGCGCCGGCGCCAACGTTGCCGCCGCCCTCCGCCTGGCGGCGAAAAAAGAAAATCGCGGCAAGACCGTCGTCACCTTTATTCCCGATTTTTCCGAAAGGTATCTGTCGACCCTCTTGTTCGCTTCGGATCAACCGCTCGCCGCTGCGAAGAATAATTCGTATTCCGTTTAGAAAGGAATGATTTCATGGCTACGGCTCAATCGCCTCATTTCGGTACGCTGGCGCTGCACGCGGGACAGGAAGTGGACCCCACCACCCAAGCGCGGGCGGTGCCCATCTACGCGACGACCAGTTACGTCTTCAAGAGCCCCGAGCACGCGGCCGATCTATTTGGCCTGCGGGAATTCGGGAACATCTACTCGCGGTTGATGAACCCGACCAACGACGTGCTGGAAAAACGTCTGGCGGCCCTGGACGGCGGGGCGGCGGGATTGGTCTTCGCCAGCGGCCAGGCCGCCATCACCGCGGCGCTGCTGACCATCGTTCACGCGGGGCAGAATTTCATATCGGCCACCAGCCTCTACGGCGGAACGTGGACACTGTTCACGCAGACGTTCCCCAAGCTCGGCATCGAGGTGCGATTCTTCGATCCGAGCAAACCCGAGACGCTCAGCAAACTGGTGGACAAGAATACGCGGGCCGTATACCTCGAGACGCCCGGCAACCCGAAGAACGACGTGCCGGACTACCGGAAGCTGACGGACATTATTCATCGTCACGCCCTGCCGGCTATCGTCGACAACACCGCGTTGACCGCGGCGCTGTTCCGCCCCATCGAGCACGGCTTTGACATCGTGGTCTACTCCACGACGAAGTTCATAGGCGGCCACGGCGTGCATATCGGCGGGGCGATCGTCGACAGCGGCAAATTTCCCTGGGCCAAGGACCCGAAAAAGTGGCCGGAATTCACCGCGCCGGACCCGGCGTATCACGGCGTGGTTTTTGAAGAGGCCTTGCGCCCCATCGGGAACATCGCGTACATCATTTACATCCGCACGCATTGGCTGCGCGACACCGGCGCGTGTCAAAGCCCGTTCGCATCGTTCCTGACGCTATTGGGTCTGGAGACGCTGCACCTGCGGCTGCAACGGCATTCCGAAAACGCTTTGGCCGTGGCGCAGTTCCTGCAGAAGCATCCGGCCGTCGCATGGGTGAACTATCCGGGCCTGCCCACCCATCCCGATGCGGCCAACGCCAAGAAGTATCTGCCGGATGGGCAGGGGGCGATCGTCGGCTTCGGCATCAAGGGCGGCAAAGACGCCGGCGCGAAGCTCATCCGCAACGTAAAGCTGTTCAGTCACTTGGCCAACATCGGCGATGCCAAATCGCTGATCATTCACCCGGCGACGACGACGCATTCGCAGTTGACTCCCGAGGAGCAGGTGCAAACCGGGGTCACGCCGGAATACGTGCGGCTTTCCATCGGCATCGAGGACGTGCGTGATATCATTGCGGACTTGGATCAGGCCCTGAGGGCCTCACAATCATGAGCGACGCCGGCGCCATCGACAAGGCGATTTTTGAAAGCAGCGACAGCGTGCGTTCCGCGGCTCCGCTGCCGCACGCCAAGTTGGTGACGTTCCGCCAGCCGCTGAAGCTGGAGTTGGGCGCGCAGCTTCCGGAAGTCGCGGTGGTGTACGAGACCTACGGAACGCTGGATGCCCAGCGGAGCAACGCGGTGCTGATCTGCCACGCTCTCAGCGGCGACTCGCACGTGGCGCGGCACGACGCGGGCGACACGCCCGGATGGTGGGACATCGCCGTGGGGCCGGGCAAAGCCATCGACACCGATCGCTTCTTCGTCATCTGCCCGAACATGTTGGGCGGATGCCGCGGCAGCACGGGGCCCAACTCCGTCAATCCCCGCACGCAGCGCCGCTACGCCGCGGATTTTCCCACGCTCACCATCGGCGACACGGTGGAGGCGCATCGGCTGCTGCTGGATCACCTGGGAATCGAGCGGCTGCACGCGGTGGTCGGCGGCTCCATGGGCGGGCAGCAGGCCATGCTGTGGGCCACGCGGTATCCCCAGCGCGTCGGCTCGTGCGTTCTGGTCGCCACGGCGGCGCGGCTGAGCAGCCAGGCGCTGGCCTTCGACATCGTGGCGCGCAACGCCATCCTGCGCGATCCCAATTACCACGGGGGCAATTATTACGATCGACCGCCGGGGCCGGCCGTCGGTTTGGCGATCGCCCGTATGCTCGGGCACATCACGTATCTTTCGCAGGAAGCGATGTCGGCCAAGTTCGACCCCAGCCGCCTGCGGCCCCGCGACGTCCCCACGGCTTTCGAAAAACGCTTCTCCGTCGGGGCGTATCTGGCCCATCAGGGCGACAAGTTCGTCGAGCGGTTCGACGCCAACAGTTATGTGAGTCTCTCGCTGATGATGGATCTGTTCGATCTGGGCCACTCTGACGCGGCGTTGCGCGAGGCGCTGGCGCCGGCGACTTGCCGGTGGCTCATATTGAGCTTCTCCAGCGACTGGCTTTTCCCCACGGAGCAGAGCCGGCAGATCATCGACGCCCTGATTGCCACGGACAAACCCGTCAGCTCGTGCGAGGTGCAAACGCCGTCCGGCCACGATGCCTTTCTCCTTCAGGACAGCCTCGACACCTACGGCGATTTGATCCGGGCGTTTCTGGCCGGCGCCGATCCGGCCACGCCAGGCCCGGAAGATGCCACGGAACGCCCCGCGATGGCGCCGCTGCCGATTTTCCAGGGCAACCGGCCCGACCATTCGGCCATTGTCAACCTGATCCCGCCCGGCAGCAGCGTGCTGGACCTGGGCTGCGGCAACGGCGAGCTGCTGTCGCGCCTGGCGCGTGGCGGCGGCGGACGCCGCGTGGGCGTGGAACTGGAACCCCGCGCCATCATCTCCGGCGTGCAGCGCGGCCTGGACATCGTGCACGCCGACGTGGGCAAATCCCTGGCCGCTTTCCGCGACGGTCAGTTCGACGTCGTCGTGCTCTCGCAGGCGCTGCAGTGCATCGTGGACACGGAACAGGTTCTCAGGGACATCGTGCGCATTGGCCGCCAGGCCATCGTGAGCTTTCCGAATTTCGCCTACCGGCGTTTACGCGACATGTTTCAGCGCGAGGGCCGCGCGCCAAAAATGGAAGGCCCGTTTGGCTACGACTGGTACGACACGCCCAATCGGCGCTTTCCCTCGATCGTCGACGTCGAGGAGCTTTGCCATCGGCTGGGCATTCGGATCGTGCGCAAGATCTGCCTCAACAGCGAAGAGCGTTGTTTTGTGGAGGACGATCCCAACAACAACGCCACGGAAGCGGTGTTCGTTCTGGTGCGGGGGGAGCGGCCGCCGGAGCGGGGGAATAGAGCAGTAGAACAGTAGAACAGTAGACCGCAGTGGAGTCGCTGGTTCTTCCGTATTTTCTTTGCTCTACTGTTCCACTGATCTACTGCTCCACTGCTCTGTTCGCCTTCGGCGAACTGCTCCACTGCTCTATTTCGGCCGAAGGCCGAAATGGGAGCACCAGTCCCCGAACACTTCGCAAAAACCCCTGAAAAACCGGGGATGGCCGGGCCGGGCGGCGCAGAATCAGGCGCACGCGGCGCAGATTCGGGGGGGATGGACGCCGGGTTAGCAAAGGTGATTGTGGCATGGCCGAAGCTGACGGAAGCCGACCGCCGGGCGGTCCTGGCCGTCGTGGAACGGGCAAAGTAACGGCGTCAGGCACAACTGGCCCCGGAAAATGCGCGTTACGAATGGGCTGCATTCCAAGGCGAGCGAGAGGTGACAGGCCACCCCATCCAAGTCAATTTTTGTGCATCGTCAGTTCTGTTGCCTATCGGCAAAATCCACGACCTTCCCATTTTGGAGTTCGACCGTAATGAAGCGGCCCAGCGTCCACCGGGTTTTCTCCGTCACCGGCGGTGCGGTCGAGGTGTGCGTTTGTATATAGTTGTCCAAGTCCGTGGCATTGGTAAATACCGGGGTCGTTTCCTGCACCTGCATCAGACGATTCCACTCCATGTGTTCCGATCCATCAGAATCCGTTTGATCCATCGTGGGCTTGCCGAGAATGTCCAGCAATTGATCCTTGGTCATGCCTTTGGCGAGTTTTTGTCCGGCAGGCGGAGTGACGATGGGATTGGCGGCAACCTGTTTTTTCAGAGAGGCATTCTCCATGCGGAGTTGGCCAATTTCAGTCCGAAGCTGGTCGATCTGCTTGCGCTGATCGGCAACAATGGACTTCAAGAGCGCGATTTCGTAAGCGTCGCTAGATGGTTGAGTAGCGGCGTCAGTGAGTGATCCGGGCCGTGTTGCCGCCGCTAGACGGGCGGCCTGTTTCTGTTCGAGCCGTGCTTGCGCTTCGGCCGCGCGCTGCGCGATGTCCTTATCGGCGTCGTCAGCGAAACAGGAGAGCGTAAAAGACACGGCAACGACCGTAACGATCAAGAGGTTCCGCATGACTCCTCCCGCAGATTTGCAGAGATAGCCTACCCCGGTGGGCATGGTGAATGCAAGAAAATCGCTGCCTGGCCGGCGCTTGACGGGGGCCGCGTCAGAGGTAGACAATTCCGGGGTCATTTCTGTTCGTGTTTGACGAAAGAAGGGGCCATGGATCAGACCGTCAACACGCTACAACGCTGCGCCAATTGCGATGACGTAATTGGGAAACTTGAGACGCCTTTTCTTTGGAAAGAGCAAGTCGTTTGCGAACGGTGCTACAACAAGCTGGCAAAGGTGGTAAGCCCTGCGGCGCCAGTTGAACCGCGCCGTTGCCCTGTTTGTGGCAGCGGAAAACCGCCCGTGAAGAAAGCCTACGGGTGCGTGCTTGTACCAATAATTCTATTTACAGCCGCATTTCTTCCTTGGATGTTCCTTCCATCGGAATCCGAGAGAGAATTCCATCTCGCCATCAGCATCATCTTTGTCGCCCTGGGGATCGCTTTTTGGATTAGGGGCTTCGGCGTTGCGTGGGTTTGCCCGGACTGCAAGACAAGACTCGGCAGCGTTTAGAGGCGTCCCGCGAGGGCGGACCTGCTTTGTCTCAATTAGAACCCTTTGGCAATGACCTAAAACTGTTCTGGGCGATGTCTCTTAGCGCCACGCATGCCTCGGACAACCCGTGCTGAATCGCCCCGGAAACGAACAGACACAGCGCTGCCGCAAGGCAGTCAACGGTATATGGACCCGTTTCAACGGGCGTTTTTTTACCCAGGACGAGCGCTATAAGCAGGACGAGCGCTATAAGCAGGGCGAACGCCGCAGTGACGTAACAAAGTAGTGCGTTGATCCGCAGAACGAATGCAGCGACTCGCAAGCCGAAATATCGCGGGATGATTTGAGCGCTCCCAGCGGCAAGCGATTCAATTGATTGCCCTTGGCGGATTGATGAGACCAGGATGCCCATTGCGCGGGCGCGGAGCTGAGCATCCCTCTGATCGGAAGCAACAACAAGAACCGATTTCTCTTGCCCGGTTTTTTCGTCCGCGCCTTCCACCGTAAAATACATGTCCAGCCTCCCCAGATAGGTGAGTAAATTTTCTCCGCGGAAGTGAACAGGGTCAACGAGAATCGAGTCCTATTTCGGAGTGATTCAGACCCCAGTAGAATCCAAGCATCGGGACGGCGGGATTGATCCCCCGCTAACGGCCCTGCACCGCTGGCGCGTTCTCACCTTCGCGTCCAGCGGTCCGGGCCTGGCCCGGAAAGGTGAGCCATGCCGAGCATCATCGACGAGGGATTGCGGGAGCGAGACCAGTTGAAACAAGTCAGCAATGATGATGATAAGTTTTACGCGGGCCGCGAGGCGTGGAAAGCAAAATGGCTGAAGCATCCCGATCCGCGCGTCGGGCTGTACTTCTCCATCTACGACGGCCCCTACAAATTGATTTACGCGGCAGCGCACGACATCAATCGGAGACGGGGGGCCGCTGCCCGCCCGCTGCAAGAAGGCACCGATGAGTATATCCGGTGGTGGAAGGCCGCGAATGAATGCGGCATCCGCAACTTGACCCCATGCCCTGACCACGACTTGAACGCACGAGAAATCGATATAGCTTTCCACACGCTGTTGCAGCGCATTCGGGAAACCGTTGACGCCGATAGCCTGGCATCCACCACGCCCAGCCCGGCGCCGCTAGCAGAGCAAGCGAAGGGCAATCAGTTAATTCTACGCAGCGATGTGGCTCGCCGGCTGAAGATTGATCCATCCACCGTGACGCGCTTCGTGAAAGATAGACCGGATTTGCGGGAGAATGACACGCGAGGATCGAGAATTTATTTCGAGCGGTTCCGCACAGAGTGGGAACAGGTGCATTCCCGCCACCAGCGCGATAACGATATTCGCGCGCGTACGGAAAAACGAGCCAATTCGAACGCGCGGGAAGCGGCAAAGCAACTGGGAGACAGGCAAGCAAAACAACCTACTTCACGACATTGATGCGAGCCGTGAAAAATATGGTTGCCGCATTCTTGTCGGTGGTTCCATCTTCCACGGACAGCGTGGTTGCTTCCATTTCATTTTCGTCAATGCCATCCGTGTCGATGCCGTTCATTTCCAGAAACGTCAGGGCGGCGGCGGCCCCGGTGCGTTTGTTGGCATCGACGAAGCCGTGATTCTTCACAAGGTGAAACAAGTACGCGGCGGCCATTTCCGCCAAGGTTTTGTGGAAGTATTCGCCCCCCAACCCCTGTTGCGGTTGCGCGATCGCCGACTCGATTAGTTCGATGGCTCGAATACCATCCGAGCCGCCGAACTGTTCTATCTGGCGAGCGTGCAACCGCAACACTTGATCGAGCGTGAGGAATATCAGACCATCCACCGCGCCCGAATTTTACTTTTGCGCAAGTCGCTTGAACATACGGCCAAACCGCTTTTCAACCTTATCCGAGGCCGCGTTGAAACGTTGCTCAAGCTCTTTCTCGCTCAGCGGCTCCAAAACGATCTTGCGCCCCTCGGAGGTGAGCTTGAGCGGGGTTTGCTCGTTGATGTCCAGCATGTCGAGAATCGGCCGGTCGATGATGATGGCAAATGAATTGCCCTGGCGAGTCAAATGTTTGAGTTTCATGGCCGTCCCTTCGATGTCGCGATGAACTACCGCGTTAAAGCCGCGTCTTCACGTACATACCATCGTCATAATACCGTACGTACATTAAAAGACAAGTCTTTTGTGTGAGTTTTTGCGACCGAAAAATTTATTTGATGTAAGTGGCGTATTCACAGACGGTTGCGAAATGCAAAATATTTGCATCCGTCTTGCGGGGAAATTTTGCGCGCTTAATCACTCCCCATGAATACGCGTGAATCTTCCGAAATTGGTCCGCCTTTGCTTGTCAGTGAGCGTGAAGCTGCCCGGTTGCTCGGAGTGACGCCGCGAACGGTGTTCAGACTTCGCTTGGCTGTCGAGCTACCCGCCATCCGCATCGGGGCACGTGTCCTGTATTCGACCCACCACGGGTCCGTTTTCGTCGCGGCGAAGCGGCACGCTGCGGGGGCGGCCCGATGATCCACGTTGAATCACGATTCATTCAGCGCGGCACAGAATCCGGCACAGCAAGGGTCGGAACCGGCCGGAAATGCGCCGCAACTGATCGGGACAGCAAACGAAAAAGGCCCGGAATTTCCGAGCCTTTCCGATGAGTGCCGAACCTTGCAGGTTGCGGCTATGGGAGCACCAGGATTCGAACCTGGGACCAAGGGTTTATGAGACCCCTGCTCTGACCGCTGAGCTATGCTCCCGACAAAAACCAGAGTATCTTCCCGGTATGACGAAAAGTAAAACCAGAGGCGGCGGACGGGATTTGCTGGCGGTGATGCTCGGCCTGATGCTCGCGGTGTGGGCGGCGCCGGCACGGTCGGCGACGACGCAGCCGGCCACCGAGCCTTCGGCGGCCGCCGCGCAGGACAAGCTGTCGGTCACGCGGCATTCGATTCTCGTCGACGGTCAGAGCATCGACTACGAGGCCACCGCCGGCACGATGGCCCTGACGGACGAATCGGGCAAGACGGAGGCGAATTTCTTTTTCGTGGCGTACGTGAAGCAGCCGGCGGATCAGCCGGCCACGCGGCCGATCACCTTCATCTTCAACGGCGGACCGGGCGCGGCGGCGGTGTGGCTGCACCTGGGGGCCGTCGGACCCAAGCGCATCGAGCTGCAAGACAACGGACTGCCGGGTGCGCCGCCGCATCGCTTGATCGACAACCCGCAGACCTGGCTGGATCAGAGCGACTTGGTCTTCATTGATCCGGTGGGCACGGGGTACAGCCGGGCGGCCGAGGGAAAAAAGCCGCAGGATTTTTTCGGCGTCGAGGGCGACATCGACTCCGTGGCCGGCTTCATCCGCCTCTATTTGACGCGCTATCAGCGCTGGACCAGCCCCAAATTCCTGGCCGGCGAAAGCTACGGCACCACCCGCGCGGCCGGCCTGGCCAGCCATCTGCTGGATCGCTACGGCATCGACCTCAACGGCATCATCCTCATCTCCACCGTGCTGAATTTCCAAACGCTCGCCCCCAGCGACGGAAACGATCTGCCCTACGCCCTTTACCTTCCGTCCTATACGGCCATCGCCCTGCATCACCATAAACTGCAAGCGGAAGACGCCCAGAAATTGCTGGAGGAAGTGAGCCGATACGCGATGGGCGATTATCTGAAGGCCCTGGCCGAGGGATCGGCCCTGACTCCGCAGGCCAGGGCGGAGGTGGTGGAACACCTGTCGCGTTACACGGGCTTGCCGGCCGACCTGATCGACAAGGCGGACCTGCGCATCAGCCCGGACCTGTTCCGCAAGCGGCTGCTGAACGATCAGCGGATGATCCTGGGCCGATTCGACGGCCGCATCACCGGTCCGGACATGGCCCCGGCATCTGACGATGCCAGCTTCGATCCCAGCTTGTCGCTATATCTGCCGGTGTACGCCGGGACGTTCAACGATTACATCCGCCGCGATTTGAAATTCGAGTCGGATTTGAATTACGAGGTTCTCAACGGCCGCGTGCAGCCGTGGGACTTCAAGGGCGAGGGGATGGGCTATCTGGACGTGACCGGCTCCCTGCGAGGAGCGATGGTGGAAAACCCGCACCTGAGAATTCTGGTGGCCAGCGGCTACGAAGACCTGGCCACGGCGTTCTTAGCGACGAATTACACGTTTGACCACCTGGACCTAAGCGGCCGCCTGCGCAACCGCGTCACGCAGACGTATTACGACAGCGGCCACATGATCTATCACGATCCGCCATCGCTGAAGAAGCTGAAGGAAGACGTGGCTGATTTCATTGCCGCAGCAATGAAATCGAAATGACGAAATCCGAATGACGAATGACGAATCCGAGGCAGTTGCTGGTTGCTGGTTTCTAGTTGCTAGGACGGCCGATTAGGCCGCTTTCGTCTTTTCACCAGCGACTGGCAACCAGCAACCAGCAACTAGCAACTTCCCTAATCATTTGGGAAAACGACGGTTTTGATGAATCGCGTATTGGTATCCGCGTTGACACCGCTGCGATCGGCGATGAAGGCGAATCGGCGCGTGGTCTTGAGCTGCGCAGTGGCCGTGCCCGCGTTCTGCCAGCCTTCCAACACGATGTAAACAGTGAAGGTGTCCGATCGCGTCGTGATCAGATTGCTGATGCGGTTGAGGACGGCGAAATCGGCCTGGTAATCTTCAGTGACGCCCGTCGACAGGCCCGTCGGTGCCGAAAGATTATCCGGCGGGGTCAGTAGACCGTTGTTTGTCGTAACGATTCCGGCGGCGCCGGTGCCGTTGGGCGTTGGGATTCCCGCGAGATAACCCCAGGCATTCTGAAAGCCGTGGCCAGCGCCATCCGTGATCTGATTTAAATCAAAGATCGACATGAACGGGCCGTGGGCGGGATGAGCGCCAGTGGTGTCTCCATCGCGCCATAGTACGATGGCCTTGGCCAGGGCCTCGTTGGCGGCCGATGCGTTCGGATGCGAGGCCACGGTCTCGCCAGTTTCGTGGTAGGTGACCATTGGCAACATACTGAGGACTTTCCAGGAGGCGGTGTTGATGTTGATGAGTCCATCGACGCCGACGTTGTCCTGGGTGGTCTGGTCCTGTGCCGTGCCGTCCTTCGCGTAAACGGGCGTGGGATAGCTATATGGCGGCGACGCCCCCGGTGTGGGCCAATACTTCGGAGTATTGGACACGTCATTCAATCCTGGGTCGAAATTCGGCATGTAAGCGTCGTTGTTGGATTGCACGGTCAAATAGTTGAAAAGGTTTCGCGCCCACCCGTAATAGTCCGGATAGGCCGGAGCCGGAGGCAGAAGCACAGCGCTGGGCCGTGCGTAGAGGGGACAGAAGCGGCCGATATTTTCGACCGTGTCGTCGTTGGAATCGCCGTCGTCGGCGAATGAGCAATCCATCGGCAGTGAGTTGAGCTCGAGGAAATTGGCGGTGCCCACCTGATTCGCTGCGCCGCCGTTAATTTGAATGCGATATGCGCCAATAAACGGGATGTCCAGCATGTCGCCGTTGCGGGCGAACGTGCCGAACGGAAAATGCTGCGGGTTGGCGGTGTTGCCCGCGGGGGTCACCACCGCGTTGGGAGTATGTGTGCCGGCGAGCCCGACGTTGTAAACCTGGATCGGCGCGAAGAGATTTATGTATCCCCCGATGGACGGCGCGCCAAACTTTGGCGTGCTATCGGTTGGTACCCACGGTGGCGGTGCATTTGGATTGCTGGCAAACCCCGGGTTCGGCAATGCCGCCGTCACCGGTGCCACGTCCGTACCAGACTGGCGCGTCGCGGGATTTCCGGGAGGGGAGAAAAGCGTATAAAGATTCGGATAGACAGCCTTGAACGCTTCTCCCGCTCCTTTTGCACGAACGTAGCTGTAGGCATGGAATGGCTCAGCTGCTTCCTGCACGATCCCGGTGAAATCGTAAGAGTCGACCGGGACCAAATCCGCGAGGTTTGGCGCACCCGGGTTGCCTTCATTAAAGGTGTTTTGCGGGTCAATGGAAGCCGTATACGTTCCGTCCGCGCGCCGCGGGCGCAGGAGAACCAGTTCGCCTCCGGTTGCTGCTCCATTGGTAATCACCTGGTAAAGGTTGGGGACATAAACATCAACAACGGAATAACCGGGGCCCGGATTGGCGGGAGTATTGGGCAGGACACCGTTGAGCAGTCCAGAGTTGGCAGGACGGTATCTTGCGTTTCCGGTGGCCGGATTTGCGGCATCGTAATTTTCCAAAATCGCATAACCGCCGGCTGGAATGGAAGGCGCATTTGCAATGGTGCTGTTGATGTTTATTGTTCCAACGGCTGGCATCGTGAATTGGAGATTGGGGTATGCAGCCGCTGTGCGCTGGACAAGGGCGAGCTGCCAGTTCGTCAACGTCATTGGCGCGTTCGTAGGATTGTAAAGCTCAATCGCGACATAACCGTTGGGATTTGCCGAGGTATAATTGGTATCGGCCGGGGAAGCCGCGTTATTGGTATTTACATAAACTTCACTGATGTACGGTTGCGGCGCGGAACTGTAAACGCGCGCTTCCACTGGCGTTTGCACTGGCGTGCCACCACCAGCCGGGGGGAGGTACGCGTTCAACGAAACGGTTCGGCTGATGACGTTCTGCGACTCGTCGCGCAAGCCCAGGGTGTTGACCGCGGCAATTGCCGCGCGCAAAAGCATCACGTTGGTCGGGTCCATGACTGTGTTAGGCGTCACCGGCGGGGGGCCGGCCACCGTCACGGTGGGGTCGCGCAGAACGGTACGGAACTGGTGCCAGGGGGTGTATGTCGCACCCGCAATGGATGTGGCGTAAGGACTGTCAATTGTTGCCTGCAAAGCGGCGAACGTCGGCGGATTTGTCCCGAACGGCGTGGAATTGGCCGGATTGCCGGCCATGACGCACCAGAAAGCGCGGAACAGCTCGGCGAAAGTCGCGGTGTTGACGTTGGCCTTGGTGGGATGGCTGCTCCAGGGTTGAAGCTGCCAGCCGCCGTTGGCGGTCATTACACCGCCTGCAACGGTCGCCGGCGGCCCCGAGCCTATGGGCTGGGCAGCAAGACACATGAAGGTGTAGTCGGGCGCGGTTGGGGTCGGGATGCCGCCGTTGGCGGCGTTTGCGGGGGCGTACGCGACAATGTCGCTGACATTGTAGGCCTGGGCCGCAACCCATTGGCCGCGGATGTGCGTTGTGTTCCCGGCGTTTCCGTAAGGCAGCATCGCCGCGGTGTTAGGCGACACCGCCGCCGCGGTGATGATCGGTTCGCCAGCGTTGCTCGGATCGTAAACAGGGTTGATGTAATTGCTGACTGGGTTGCGCGTCACCAGCAGGGGACGAATGGGCATGTACGTCGGAGCAGCCACATCGTAATAGAAATTGTCGTTCCACCATTGGACGACATCGTTGCCGGTCGTGCCGTTGTACGGCGTGAAGCGGTACATGACAGTCGTGGGCGCGGTCTGCTGGTAGTAAAGCGAGTTGGGGAGCAAGCTCTCCAAAAGCGATTGGCCGCTGTTGGCGTTGACCAAGCAGAAGTGATACGCCAGGGCGGCGGTGTCGCTCAGAGGCAGGGCTTGGTAGCGCAGGCCGGGGGCGGCGGCGAATGTATTGTAGCCGGGGTTTCCCATGCGGGTAATGAACTGGTGGTAGAACGCATCGCCCTCGGAGATGTATTGGAAGTCTCCTCCGGGGGGGGCGCTGCGATCGACGGGCGGATTCCCTGGAATGATGCTGGTTTCGTCCAGGGGTGCTTGGTGAGCCAGCGGCCCGGCATCGTTGAAACGGTAGGCGTTGAAGGGGCTCCAGATATTCGGTACGCCGCCAGGAGCAACGACGTCTTTTGTATTCGTCGTAGCGTTATTGAGCATTTCAAGCAGCCCCACGCCGGTGGGGAAAAAGCCCCAATTCGGCAGGGCGGCACCGCCGGGATAGGCGTAGTCCTGATCGCGGCTCCAGGCGGTGTTGGCGTTGATGGCGGCGTTGTTGTCCACGATACGGACGGCGGCGTACCAGGTCAGGCCATCGTTGAAATCACCGGGAATGCGGAACAGGAGCGAATCGGCAATGCCGTCCCCGTCCGCATCCGCGGCGATGACGGTGTTGGCTACGGGCAGCACCGGCGGCGCGAGAGACGTCGGAGCCACGCTGGTGAGGATCGGCACCGTAACATTGTTGAGCGTCCCATACGCCGGATATAGCGGCGTGAACGCCGTGAGCATCGTGCTGCCGTCGGGGGACTCAAATGACACGTTTGGCAGAGGCAGAATCGGCTGAATTGCACCGGCATTGACAGAGTGCGAAATATTCAGCCAGTAAGGCCAATTCCCTACGCCGGCGGCGGTGGGGGGGGTGACGGTGGGGATGGATGGAATCCGATCGGCCAGCCAGGGCTGGGCGAAAGAACTGGTAACGTCGATATGCGTCGTCTGGGTCCAGCCGTTGGCCGGCGGAATGGCCGTCGTACCCGTGGTCGAGGAGCAATAATAAAATATGGGCGGGGTCCCGGTGACCGGCGGATTTCCCTCGAAGTCAACGACATCGCCGTAGTTGTAGGTTTGCGTAGGGATCCATATGCCTCGGTAAACGGAGCGATTCCCCAGGGCGGCGGTGGCGTTCACGCCGCGCAAGTTGCCAAAGGGCAAGGGGCCATTTTGGTCGTTCAGGTCGTCCATGATCAGGCTGGCGACCGTCTTGGCCAGGCCGTCGGCCGTCACATCCGTCTGCGTGTTTAGCAAGTTCTGGGCGCTGGTGATGCGGTCGTTGCGGCTGGTGGAGATGTAGGCCGTGCCCAGGATCGTCAGCAGAAGCAATAGCACGATCACCAGCAGAAGCACGGAGCCGTGACGGCGTGGCGGGCGTCGGAGGAAGGCCACGCCTTGTTTCGCAAGTGACTGGGTTGGCATAAAGCACCACATGAGAATAACGAAATTCGAATGACGAATGACGAATCAAGTCCGAAATTCGAATGACGAATGACAAATCAATTCCGAAACTCCAATGACGAATGCCAAAAGGGCGACCCGGAAATCCATCATTCGAATTTCGTCATTCGAATTTCGAATTTCCCGGCTCATTTGAGCCGGAAGATGTATTCATACCAGGGTCCGTCCTTGAGCTTATCATTCGGGTCGTCCACCTTGATGAGGATACGGATCATGGCCGGCATGTCGTTGTACCAGGCCGCCACATACCGGGCGTTGTTCTGCGGGGAGGGCGGGGTGTGCGTCGTATCGTCGTTGATGTTCACGTGGAATGCGTTGTTGAAGCCGAACCCGCCTGGGGGATTGGAGGGCTGCGGGTTGGTGGCATAGTCCGCCGTGCTGTCAAAATTCACATCCACCTCCCAGGGCGGAACGTAATATCGCGCCGTCGCGTTGGTGGCGCCATTTACGGTATTGAGATACATGCTGTAGTAATCGCGCAGCGGGATTACATCGACGAATTCTTCCATGATGCCGTGAGTGATGGCCGGGTTAACGAGATCTGGATAGGTGGCATTGGCCCGGTCGAGGCCGGGGCTGTAGCCGCGAATCACATAGCGGGTGCCAACAGCGTTCGTATCCCACGGATAGGTGTTGGGCGTTCCGCCGTTGCTACTGCGCGGCATGCCATACCAGCGAATCCTTTTGTGTCGATTGCCTGCGGCATCCGTGGCGATCACGTAGTCGATCTGCCCATCGGGGCCGAGGCCTGTGATCTGGCCGGTTAGCACGCCAGGCGTCACGCTGGTAGCGCCATCTTGCTGCAAGTAATCCCCGGCGTATTCGACGATAAACTGGCTGCAATGCTGGAGGAAATACGGGGCCATTTGGGCGATCGAGGCGCTGTCCAGCGGCGTCTGAATTCGCGGATTGCATGCCACGCGCGCCAAGTCGGGAGCGGGCTGGGGCACGGCGTGGTTTGGAGGTGCGCCTTGAGGAGCGCTATCATCGTTCACCGGGTTAAGCGCGCCAACTCCGCTTGTAACCGTCCAAATACCGAATTGATAAGTTGGCGGCGCGGCCGCCCCAGTGGCAGTGTTGGCAAAGTAGTAAACCGGCGGGGAGGCATTGGCCATATAGGGCGCAGGCCCCGGAAGACCTACTCCAATCGCGTTTTCATAAGCTGCAAGGTTGTAGACTAGTGGGTTCCACCAGAGGTGCGGGCCCGTATACGGCGGGATGCCGGTAGGAGCTCGCCACTGCAAAACCTCGTCGGCGATGGCGCGGCGGACTTGGTCGGGGGTGACGTTGGCCAAATCGTAACGCGACGACTCCACAACGCTCGCGTTCGCATCGTCGGGAGAATAACAACCCAGGGGGGTCATGTTGGCTGCGTAAGGGACCGATGCCGGAAACGCGAAGGTTGTGCCGTTGAGCGTGTACGGATAGCGGGGATAGTTGCGCTCAATGATCGCATTGGCGGGAGTGAGGTTGGTGCTCAAGTCTTTGAGCAGGATCACGCTTCGCGCCAGGACCCAGTCGGCGGCGTAAGCGCCCAGGCGCTGTTGCGGGCCGGCGCCGGTCACGCGCACAAAGGGCGTCCACGGCGCAAAGGTCGGGTCGTTGTAGTTTTCCACGAGATGGCCAGGGATGGTCAGACTGTCCGTCGTCGGGCCGACGTAGACGCTGCCGTCATTGATTGGCAGCATGGCGTGGCCGAGGGTGATAAACGCATCGGTCGCGGTCGTTTGGCTGGTGAATGCTCCGTCGTTGCCCGAGTGGCGCTGGTAATAGCCGTGGGCGAAGAATTTGACCATGTCAGCGCGGTGGCTGCGGTAGTTCAGGATGGCGGGGGATAGCAGGGTCACCGTAACCGTCGGCGGAGCGGGCGGGGTCATCCCGGCTGTTGTGTTGCCGATCCAATCCCAGTCGGTACTGTCGACGACGATTTCTCTAGGGTCGCTGCCGGTTTGTGCATCGGCGGAGTTGAGGAATTGGGTGACGAGCTGGCTGGCGATGATGAAGCAGGGCGCGTCCCTGTCGATGTTGCGGAAATCGTCGAAGAGGATCGTCTGGGCGGACTGGCTGTCGCGGGCAAAGGTGTTGGCCGTCTGCCCCGCCCCGACCGCATCGGTCGTCATCTGAAAGACGAAGTTGATGCCGACGATCAGCAGCAGCACCAGGGCAATCGAGATCATCAGCTCGATGAGGGTGAAGGCCGGCCTTGGCCGGCCGGAAGAGAGGGGGAGAGGGGGAGAGGGGGAGACAAGGAGACAATCAGCGCACGGCGCGCCGAATCGCCTTTTACTAGCAACCAGCAACGAGCAACGGCCAATGAAGTTACTAGTTGCTGGTTGCGAGTTGCTAGTTGTTGGCAAGAGGCGCCCACGGCGTCTACTAGCAACCAGCAACCAGCAACTAGCAACTCTTCGGCTTTTCATCTCAATTACTCGTATTGATACGGACAAACGCGGAGATCGCCGCGATGTCCTGGTTGAGGCCGGTGAAAAAACCGGCGGCATCCGGCGCCCGGCCAATGACGTACACGGGCAGCAATTGGGGAGTTCCTGCGGCGTTTGATGCCGCAACTGTTTCCTCGCTAAGGTCCTTCAAATCCGAACCGGGCTGCAATTGGAACCCAAGCCAAAGGTTCTTGTTGGTCGGTTTGGCAGGAGGAAAGGCTACATCGGCTGGGAACGATGAAACTGGATCGCCAAGGCGCAGCAGTCTGCCGGTTAAAGCGTCAATCGGCCGCGGGGGAACCGGTGGGGTGGCGGTGGGATTGCCCGTGGCGTTGCCTGGGTCCTGGGTCACCAGTATGTAAGCGCCGCTGACGGCGCTGGGAACGGGGTTGTCAAAAGCTGGCGGGCTCAGGACCGTAAGAAAGACGTAGCTGTTTCCAGTGATCGAGGAATACGCCAGTTCAGCCACGATGGGCGACGGGCTCACGGGGGGCGGCTCGGTAAACGTCGGCGGCGGCCCAATCGTGTACGTGAACGCGGTTGGCAATGACCGGATCGGGGGTGGCGCCGATGGGATCGGTATGGGTTGGCCGTATGCCGGATAACTCGCATCCGCGAAATTCGGGTTCTGCAAAGCGATCACCCAAACCTGGGCGTATGGGTCGGTCAGGTTCACTCGGCGATAAAAGCCGACCCAGCCAAAGCGGCGGTCGGATGTGAAATAGCAGTTGGTGCCGACGGCGTTGAGAAGAGCGCCCGTGAAGGGGATAACGGCCGTGGGGGGCACCGGGGACACGGGCAGAGGAAAGAGTGTAGCCGTGGGATTGTCCGTGTCGGCGATGGCTTGGATGTTGCGGAGGGCGTCGCGGGCGACCAGGGTGCCGGTGGTCTCGTTGCTCGTGGCGTTGGTCTCCTGAAGCGCCACGGGAAAAATCCCCGCGATCATGATGAACCCCAGCCCCAGCAATATGATCGCGAACATCACCTCGATGAAGTTGAACCCGCGATGACGGGGAAAGGGGAGAGGGGGAGAGTGGGGGAGGGGGAGAGGGGGAGCGGCGGAGCGGCCGGGTTGCTTCGTACTAGCAACCAGCAAACTGCAACGGCCAAGGAAGTTGTTAGTTGCTAGTTGCGAGTTGCTAGTGGAAAAGCAAACGTGCTCGCCCATGCGCCGCGGGCCGCATCGCCTTTTACTAGCAACCAGCAACCAGCAACCAGCAACTATTTTCCCTCTCTGCATCACTTTTTCACCCTATTTCGCCTTGATCAAGGCGCCATTAAACGGGCTGACCATACTTGCAATCCCGTTCTGATCGAGCCAGGTTTCTTCATCTTCTTTGTCCTGGCAGTCGGCCGCGGTCAGCGGCGGGCTGAAGGCGTAAGGAGGATTCGGCGGGCTCGGCAAAACGTATTGGAAATCCGAGTCCGAAAAGCTGCGTCCGCCACTTGTCTTCTGGCTTAGAAACGCGTCACGGTCGTAAAGCAGAAGACCGACCTGGGAGATTAAAGGATATAGGCCATTCGCAGGCGGCCTGAAGGGAGTTGTGGGATACGCTGCCGGAAGCGGAGGAGTCCCCGATGCGACGGGGACCACGCTGGCCAGGTCGCCAGTGGCGGCTGGATCGGAGGGGGTGATCGGAAGCGGGCGCAACCCCAATCGCTTGCCGAGTTGACTGGGGAAATTTCCGTAGGGTGTTGTCCGCGTTTGCTGCACCGCAAACGGAATCGAGGTCAGCATGCCGTTGGCGTCAAACATGATCGCGCCAAGCCGGACGTAACGGTCGAAGGTCTGGGGAAGCGGTAGTAGGGTGGGATCGTAAATATAGTTGTAGTAATTGTTGTACAGTGCCACGCCGACGCCAGGGGGCAGGAGCACCAGATCGCGTCGATAGGCAAAGCCGCCGGGCACATAGTCGCTCACCATTTCCAATGCGTTCACCGGGCCGTTATTGGCAGGAGGGGGGGTGCCGCCGGGATCGTGATAGGCGGTGTAGAGTGCCCAGTTCGGGGAAACGCGTGCTGGCGTGTAGGTGGTGCCGCCCGTGGCTTGGGGGTCGGCTTGCACTTCGGCCATGGCGACTTGGCCGGTGGCGGGGTCGACGAAGAAGAAGATGCCGATGGTCTGGCGGTTGTACATCGCGTCGGCGCGGGCCGTGGCCAGGGTGGAGGCGATCTGGTTCTGGGCGGCGGCCAGGCTGTGGCCGCCGGTGACGACGTTCCATACGGGAATGGCCACGGCCAACACGATGATCATGATCGTCAGGACGGTGATGATTTCGATCAAGGTAAAGCCGGGGCGGGAAGTTGCTAGTTGCTTGTTGCTAGTTGCGAGTGGAATGCAGCCTTTCCGCTCCCCCTCGCCCCCTCCCCCTCTCTCCCCCTCTTGCACGGTCAGGCAAGGATGGGCACGGCGGTAACTACGTGCACGAAGTTGGAAATTAAATCGCCTCATCAATCCTGGAACGAGTAAAGGTTGTCATCGTGCGTGCTGACGTTTCCATCGGGACCGCCGGAGACCCAGTAGTGCCGCAGGCCCGGAGCACATAGCCCACCCCAATATGCATCGGCGGGGATGCCCGGCGGTGGTGGGCTTGGCGGAGGAGGGTTGGACGGCGACACCTTGTTGCTTGCCATGGGCGATACCCAGGTGTTCAGGTAATAGTGCACGACGTTATTGCTGTCCGTGAACTTGGAAATGACTTGATCGCCTTGGGTGTAGGTTCTTGCTGGATCGAAGTTGTCGACCGCGGATTTTGTTTCCACGCCGTAGAGTCCGATCGCGGGCACAAAGAGGATCGGATTTCCCCAGCCGTCCAGGAGAAGGGTTACCAACGTTTGCGACGTGGCGCCGTTGCCTTTATTGGTGATCGCCAAGGGCAGGATCATTTTTCTTTGAGTGGGCAGGTTGGCGATTATCGCTTTGTTGTCGGGGACCTGCTCGAGGGTGTACATCACGGAAATCGTGTCGACGAGTTGTTGCGGCAGGGTGTTCTTGGGCAGTCTCAGCAGGGTTGAGACAGGATCAGTAGGCGGATAGGGGTACTGATATATGTTGGTGGGGGGTTTGGCAGTTACTACGCCCGTGAGCGCGTCGATGGTGATCGCGCCAGGAGCCGTTTCTCCCATCGCAGTGGGCGTGGATGCGGTGGGTGACTCGTATCCTATGCTCCAATAGGTGACCAAGTTGATCGTGGGCGAGGCCGCGGGGGGCGCCCAAAACGAATTTATCGGTGTCAACTGTGTGTTTGAAGGCGGCCACGTGATGGTGACAGCCTGGCTTAAATTGGTGCTCAAATCCACCAGGGGCTTGGTCAGATGGGTGGCCTGCTTGTAGTTGTCGAAGAGGGTTTTGGCGGCTTCGAGGGCGGTCTTGGTGTCGCGGATTTTGGTGCTCGTGGTGACGTGGTTGTAGGCCAGAAAGAGCATGCTGGCCAGGAGCACGATGATGCCGATGACCGTCAGAAGCTCGATGAGGGTAAAGGCCGGCCGTTGGCGGCCTGAAAAGAGGGGGGGAGGGGGAGAGGGGGCGAGGGGGAGCCGGTTGCCTTTACTCGCAACTCGCAACTCGCAACTCGCAACTGTTTCGTTTTTCATTGCTTAATTATTCGCCCTGTCCAGGGTTGAAGTTAGGGTATGACATCGCCGAAAGTCGTGATGTCATCGGCGGTTCCGTAGATGCCATCCGGCCCGGCGGAGATCAGGATGAACTGATCGACCATTCGCGGCCGGCCGGTGTAGTTGAAGGCGTCGTCGGATGACTGGTCCGTGGGCGTAACCGTCGGATTGGCAAAATACCTTCCCACATCGGGCTGGTTGGCTCCCTTTCTCGTGATCTGGTCGAAGGTTTGTTTGTCCCCCGGGCTCGGATCCAGGAACCGAATGGTGCCGCTACCACCGGCGGGAGCGTTGACGGTAGTGCCGGGGGATTGATTGGGTGGCACCGTCGAGCCGTTGACAGTGACGGGAATCAGGTTGTGTCGGTAGTGCGTTTTGGCCGACCAGGGTGGTGCAGCAAGGATCTCCGGCGGCAAACCGATGCTGAGTCCCTGTGAGGGGCCTGTGATCGGATTGGGACACGTGTAGGCGGCAATCTCGCGAAGATCGTACTGGTACGCCGCGACCGGGGCGGGAGTAGCGGTGCTGGGGATCGTCACCAATCCATCGCTGACGATGCCTCTGGCCCCGGAGCGTGCCCGCAGGTAAAGGATGGGCATGGCGTTGGGGAAGCGATCCACGAATTCGGGGATCGGGCTGTCGTAGGCGTAGGTCAGATCCGTCTGGTCGGTGAAATTTGTCAATTTTTGCAGTACAGCCGGATCCATAGGTGCCACTGAAGTTTGCACCGGGTGGACGCCGGTGACACACCATGTGAGGTAGCTTGTGCTGAGGAAGGGGCTATAGCGGCGCGGGTTGGCGGGGTTCAAGTTGAGGGGGCCTTGGCCGACCTCCTGTGGCGCGAATGCGGGGTTGTTGTTAGCTGGATCAATTCTAAGTCCCCCTAGCAGGCCCAGCACGAGATTCTCCGAGCCAGTCACGTTGTACTTCGAGGTGAATTGGGGCGGGGTGACGTTGGCATTCCACACGTTCCACGGAGTCGCATAAAGAGTGGTGTTGAAAGGAGGCGTACTGGACTGCGTGTAGAACTCCATCGTGTTCGGCGTAACAGTTAGGTTGGTCGGGTTGAATGCGGCGGTGCCTTCGATCTGATCATTGCTGAATGGACCCGGGTACGAGTGGAAGACGCTGTAATAGTTTTGGATGGCGGTGGAGAGCTGGCTGAGTTCCTGCTGGGTGTCGGCGACGTAGCCGGCTTGTCGCACTTTGCTCACCGTGGGGAGCAGGATGCCGATCAGGAGCAGGATCAGGCCGATGACGACCAGAAGCTCGACGATCGTAAAACCGGCACGGCGAGTTGAACGCGAAAGATTCTTGAGCATGGGAGTCCCTTTCTCCGCGGGTCCGCACGACGCACCGGGCGGGGTGAGCCGACTATACACCACCGTAACCCATTTTAGAGCATGTCCACCGGGGTACGACAGGGGGCGAGGGGGGGCAGAGGCGGAGGGCGTTTCCTGTCGCGGGCGGCGAGCGGAGTTGGACGGCGGCGGCGGGGATGGAGAATCAAGGCGCGGGCTTGCAGTTTAAGTTTGCATAAACGAAGTTAAAAAATGCTCGGGCAAGGGGTTGGCCATGGATCAAACCAATGATGTCGAGCGGCGTTTGGCGGCGCTGGCACGGAGGCTGTCGCGCATCGAGCGGGAGTTGGGGATCGAACCGACAGAGGTTCCGCGTGCGGCGCAGCCCGGTGAGGATACGGTGCAGACTGGGCGACCGCCGGTGCCGCTGCCGCGTCCGCAGCCGCGTTTTCCGCAGACGCCGCCGCCGCTTCCACCGCGGCAGCCGGCTCATGAAGCGGGCGCGGGGCCGGTTATGCCTCTGCCGGTGGAGCCTGTGTTGCCGGCTGAGCCGGTGTCGGCGGCGCAGGAGCCGCCGGCCGTCAGGCCGCCGAAGATCCTACGTCCGGAGATTCCTCTGGCGTACGAGCCGGCACTGGCGGCTGAGGCGCCGCGGCAAACCATTGGGCGCTCCTCGCTGGAGCACATCATCGGCTTGAAATGGACCGGTTGGGTCGGCGCGGTGGTGCTGCTGGTGGGGGTGTCGCTGGGGGTGCGGTTTGCCTACGAGCAGGGATGGCTGCGCGGCCTGCCGGACAGCGTGCGGTTGGCGCTGATCGCCTTGGGCGGGGCGGGGTTGATCGGCCTGGGCGAGTGGGCGTACCGGCGGGTCAATGTCTTCCCTGCGGCCAGTCTGTTTGGCGCGGGAATCGCCACGCTGTTTGTCGCCAGCTACGCGGGCTATGCGTATTACCGTCTGTATGATCCGGGGGCGGCCTTCGCCCTGATGGCGCTGTCCACGCTGGTGGGGGCGACGGTGGCAAGGCGGGGGAATCTGGTTTCCATCGGCGTGCTGAGCATCCTGGGCGGAAACGTGACGCCCGTGGTGATTCACACGCCGCATCCGCATTTGGGCGGATTCCTGGCGTATCTGGCGATGCTGGAGGCGGTGGCCCTGCTCCTGGTGTATTTCGGACGCACAGGGAAATGGCAAGTGCTTCGCGGCTTGTCGCTGGCGACGACGGCGTTCTGGATGACGCAGATCGTGGGCACGAATGTGTTCGGTCCGCCTCCGGCGGCGTGGTCCCTGACGGCCAGCATCCTCTTTGCCCTTGGGTATCAGGCGGAAGTGCTGGCATCCTCGCGGCGGGGGCCCGATGAGCGGGACCTGTGGCCGGACAGCTCGGCGGTGTTCAGCTTGCTGACCACCGCGGCGCTGACGGTCGGCGGGCTGTGGGTGTTGCCGACGGGCCAGCTCGGCCAGCGCGTGACGTTCGTGGCCGCCGAGGCAATCGCCTGCGCCGCTGGGGCGGTGGCGCTGCGGCCAATGAAGGCGCTTTCCCAAAGTTTGGCGACGCAAAGCGCGGCGTTGCTGGCGGTGCTGGTTCCGGTGTGGCTTTCCGGGGCTTGGGTGATTCTGGGCTGGGGCGTGCTGGCGATCGCCATGGCCCTGATGGGACGCGGCCAAGGCATGGGCGTGGCGCGCGTGATGGCCATCGGCGTTTGGATTTTGGCGATCGGGGATTTGCTGGGTCGGCTGGCCAATGGAGACGTCCACGACCCGGTTGGGATTCGGCTGCTGAGCGTGCACGGCACGGCGCTGCGCACGGGATTGATCCTGGCCTGGGGGTTGGCGCTGGCCGGTGACGCGGTGGCGTGGCTGACGACTTGGCCGCGGCGGGAGGAACATCCGGCTTGGCAGAAGGCGGCGTCGAGTGTCAGCGCGGCGGCTGCGGGCTTGTGGCTGATCGTGTCGGCAGACCAATTACCGGCCCTGGGCGCGACCGTGTCATTGGTGGCGCTGGCGTGGTTGGCGGCGGGGGCGGGATTCTTCACCTCGCGGCTGAGCTTTTCCGTTCAGGCGATGGCGCTGCTGCTGGTGGCATCCGTGAAATGGGCGGCGCTGGATGCGATCACCCAGCGCCTCTCGCCGAGCTGGTCGGCCATGGGGCAGCATCCGCTGGTCAACACGCTGATGGGAACGGCATTACTGCTGGCGGTGTCGCTGGTGGCGATCGGCTGGCTGCACCGGCGAACCATCCTCGCGGCCCTGCAAGCCAATACGCGGTGGGACCAGCGGCAATTCTTGTTCGCCTTGGCTTGCTGCGTGATCGGGCTGCTGAGCGTGGCATTTTCGATGCAGATCGACCTGGTGATCCAGTTCGCCGTGAGCCAGGGGCGACCGCTGCCGTGGCCGGCGGGGCAGATGGAGCAGCTTGCCTTCACGATGCTGTGGAGCGCGGCGGTCGCGGCGGCGTGGGCGGCCGATCGGTTGCTCAGAGGCGAGCGTGAACGGCCGCGGCTTGGCTTTGCACTGAGCCTGGCTTTTGTGCTGGCAGCCAAGTACGCCGCGATCGACTGCCTGGCGTGGTCCGGCGA
>Ga0208323_1000055_pt1 | contig 82307 bp, 73 predicted proteins | sample June2015DPH_10_1_2_FD_184703 | JGI IMG/M metagenome (GOLD analysis project Ga0208323, IMG submission 184703) | Peatland microbial communities from SPRUCE experiment site at the Marcell Experimental Forest, Minnesota, USA - June2015DPH_10_100... | ecosystem: Environmental > Terrestrial > Soil >... | reverse complement strand
ATGCGCTGGACACGACGCGGCGCTCACCGCCTCCTCAAGCTCCGCCTCTGGATCGCTCGCTGCGGAACAACTTGGTTCGAAGTCTTGTATTCTCGCGGAGCTCAACTGACAAATGCTTGACACAACCGTCGAAGGGAAAAACCTTGACTTTCTTTCAGGCGCTCCGGTAGGCTAGTGTTAAGGGGTGGGTAGTTCCGACATTCGTGTATGTCACGTGTCGCCAGGTCGCGTCTGCGTCCGGAGTCGATCCCGTAGACAGTCCTGAGGAGGCCTAAGAGAACAACATGGCTGGGGCACTTACGAAGGCAGGCCGCTACCAGATCGTCGCCGAACTGGGCCGTGGCTCGATGGGTGTGGTCTATCGAGGTTACGATCCCGTGATCGGGCGCACCGTTGCCATCAAGACGATGTTGATTGAAGGGCTGGCTTCCGCCGAGTTTGAAGAATTCAAAGCTCGGTTTCAACGTGAGGCGCAGGCTGCCGGCGTGCTGGCCCATCCCAACATCGTGACCGTCTACGATTTTGGAGAAGACAATGGGGTGTTGTACCTGGCCATGGAGTATCTGGAAGGAAAATCCATCCAGCAACTCGTGGAAAAACACACCGTCATGCCCATCGAAACGATCGTCCCACTGTACGAGCAGGTTTGCAGCGCGCTCGATCACGCCCACCAGCACAGGATCGTCCACCGCGACATCAAGCCCGCCAACATCATGATCCTGGACAGCGGGTTGGTAAAGGTCACCGACTTTGGTATCGCGAAAATGCTGTCGATGGGGATGACGCAGGCGGGCCAGATTTTGGGAACTCCCAACTACATGTCGCCGGAGCAAGTGAAAGGGCGCCAGATCGACGGGCGCTCGGACATCTTTTCCTTGGGCGTGATTCTCTACGAGCTGGTGACCGGCGAGAGGCCATTCGGCGGACAGAACATCACAACGGTCATCTACAAGATCATCAACGAGAATCCGATCTCGCCCCGTGAACTCGATGCCTCGATTCATAACGGGCTCTGTTACGTCATCTCGAAGGCGTTGGCGAAGGATCCTGACGAGCGATATCAAACGTGCCGCGAGCTCGCTGACGATTTGAGGAATTACAAGAATCTCGGCGGGATGGCTGCGCCGAGCGGCACGGTGGTGATCAAGGTCCCGCCATTCCGGGCGGCTACCGAGCCTCCTCGGCAGCCTTCCTACGCACAAAGACCATCGCTGCCGGCTGAGCGGGCCTACCCGCCGCCTCAGGCTGCCCCGCAACATCCCGCGGCGGCCGAGCCTACCTACGAGCCTCCTTCCTCCGAACCGCATCACGCGCCTGAAATCGGCGAAGTCAGGCCGACAGCTAGGGTCGAACCAAGGCGAGCGGAACAACCGGCTCGCGCGATTCGAGAGGAGCGGCCAGCCCCGCGGCCGGCGCCGCAGCGAGCCGCAGCCGTTGCGCAACCGCAAGCTCAGGGTTCGCCACTGCCCTGGATTATTCTCGCCCTACTTTTGATCGCCATCGTCGGCGGCGGCGGCTACTACTTCCTCCAACAAAACAAGCAAGGCGCCAATCCGCCGGAGGTCACTCCCCCATCGGTTGCCACCAATCCGCCAGCGAGCAGCACACAAACTCCGTCCACACCGACGGGGGCAGAAGCCACGAAACGAAACCCTGAAGCGCCGACCAATCCGACCGCGCCGGCTACACAGCCGCCAGCTGCGGAGACGACTCCACCAGCGCCCGCCGCTGTGACGAAAGCAGAAACTCCGGCGGCGCCCACTGCAGCTTCCAAGACTGGCAAGCTGATGGTGGAGTCAAACGTGAGAGGCGCTCACATTTCGCTGGATGGCGAAACCGATCCCGCTTGGGTTACTCCTCACACCTTTGCGGACTTGTCTCCAGGCCGGCATGAGATCTTGGTAGCCATGGACGGTTACAACCCGGCCAGCCAAAACGTCCACGTGAACGGTGGACGGACGAGCACCGCAAGACTGAATCTCGCCGAAGCGGCGCCGGTGAAACCGCCGCCGTCTCAGCCGCCTGCCCAGCCGGCGGCCGATTCCGGCCTCGCGGACAATGCCACCATCATTATCGAAACCAGGCCCGGCGCATATGAGATACAGGTGGACGGGAAACCCGCAGGGACGAGTCCCGCCCGGGCGACCATCTCCCCCGGCGAACACACTTACACCATCAAGTGTCCGGCCGGAGAGGTTACGAAGACCTTCACCATCTCCGCTGGGAAGCTGAGATCGGTGACTGTAGCCTGCCAGGAATAACGCAGCTCATCCTTGAATAGCTCCGCAAGCCGGCTGGGCGCCGAGACCCACTCCACCTTTCGGGCCATTTTTCATCAGGCGGCTCGATAGTTTCAGCTTTCCAACTTGAACCTGGTTGATGCCAGCGCGTAGAGGCGTCGCCAGAGCAGCCGGTTCACGGTCACCACCATCGCGGCCATGAAGACCGTCGCCCCGAGAAGAAGGCGGAAGTTCCCGGCGTCTGTGGCGCCGCTGATCACCGCGCCCAAACCCGTGGTGGAAAACGTTTGCCCTCGGAAATGAAAATATTCCGCCACGATGCTGGCATTCCAGGCTCCGCCGGATGCGGTGATGAAACCGGTGATCAAATAGGGAAAGATTCCCGGCAAAAACAATTTGCGCCACCGCTCGACTTTGCCCAGATGGAAAACACCACAAACTTCTTTCAAGTCGGTGGGCAGGGCGCTGGCGCCCGCGATGACGTTGAACAGGATGTACCATTGTGTTCCCAGCAGCAACAGGAGCATCGATCCAATGCCCAGCCCGCCCCCGATCCGAATCAGGACAAGAAGCACAATCGGGAACAAAGCCGTCGCCGGTACGGAAGCCGCGATTTGCGCGATCGGCTGGGCGATGGCGGAGAGTTTCGGCCGCAACCCCACCCAGACGCCGACCGGGATCGTCCACAATCCCGCCAGCACCAGAGTCGCCTCGACTCGCAGAAACGTTGCCCCCGCTCCCCAAACGATTTCTCTTAGTTCTGGCCGCGAAAGCGCGCTGAGCAAGGCACTCGCCCCGACGGCGGCATACGTCACTCCCAAGAGCGCAGCCAGCAACACGGCGCGCCAGGCCCATTTCACGAGATTCCGCCCCACGCCACGGGGCCGAGGAGCGGCTTCGGCTCTTGCGAAGTACAGACTCAAGGCTTCCCGCGCCGGCCCCACCGAAACGCGCCCGGCCAGGCGAATGATTTTCGAGCGGCGCAACAGTTCGAGAACCGTCGATCGTGGTGTCTCGGCCGCTTCGACCTGCTCGAACTTGAATTTCTCCGCCCAGGCGATGGTCGGCCGCCAGACGATCTGGTCGACCAGAACGATCACCGCCATCATCACGGCTACACCCCAAACAATGGCTCGAGTGTCGCCGGCGTTCGCTGCCGTCTGAAGATAAGAACCGAGGCCGGGAAGGCGGAAATCGCGGTCCTTGAGCACGAACATCTCGCACGCCATCAGAAAAAACCATGCGCCGGCCACTGACATCATTGAATTCCACACCAGCCCGATGGCCGCGAAGGGCAGCTCCATTTGCACCAGCCTCTGCCACCAGCTCCAATGATAGATCGCCGCCGCTTCGCGCATTTCGCGCGGGATGCTCTTGAGCGAAGAATAGAAGCTGAAGGCCATGTTCCAAAGCTGCCCGGTTACGATCAAAACGATGCATCCCAGTTCCACGCCCAATTGACGAGTCGGAAACAAGGCCACCATGGAAACCATGACTCCAGGGAGAAAGCTGAGAACGGGGATCGACTGCAATGTGTCGAGGAGCGGGATCATGAGCCGCTCCGCGCGGGCGCTGTTGGCGGCGGCATACCCGTAGGCCAGCGCAAGGCCCAAGCTCAAAACATAAGCCAGCGCGATCCGCGCCAGCGACAAGACGGCGTACCTCGGCAACACCCCGGGGCGGAGCAGAATCTCAGGTCGAGTGTTGATGGCCCCAACACCGTAGCGCGCGAAGCTCAGCAGGCCGTAGAACACTGCCAGGCCAGCTACGATGATCGGAATGTCTTTAATGAGGGACGAAACGCCCGCAGGGAATATTCCCCAGGGCGGAACTCCGGATGATGCGCTTTCGCGTTGCCCGTTCATCAATCCTGGCATCAGTGCTGGACAACGTCCTCGGCCGGATGAGACGCAGGCGCGTGCCGAGGCAGCAACACTCGATCGCTCTCCGAGTCGTAGGTGAAAATCTCGCCGTACCGGCCCCAATTCAAGGCCGTCTCAATTTGTCGCTGCGCCTCGCCCTCGGAGAAGTGAGCTTCCAAAATATCGCGGAAGAACTCCAGCGGCATCGCTTGGTCTGCCTTGCTCTTCAACGTGCTGTCGATCTGCTGAAGAATCGGGATGTTCGCCAGCGCCGCCTCGCGGAACAGCGCCTTTCGCGCCGCGATGTCCGCGTCGGCGAATGTCCTCCCTTGCGAGGTGATCTCGACATCGCCCTTATCCGTTCGAGCGAAACCCAGCAGCGTTGCTGCCTCGACGATGGGCAAGAGATCCTCCACGTCCATGCGGAGTGCCTCCGCCATGTGATATAAGTCCTCCTTGCCACCGCGATCGATCAGCAGTTCGAGCAGTCCCGCAATGGCGCCACGCTTGGCGTGGGGCAGCATCGGATACGGCTGTTTCCGGGGCCCTTCCGCAGCGGAGGGCGGCCCGGTCTCGAGCTGCGGCTGGGTCATCAGCTTGTAAATATAGTCGACGTAGACCAGGAATTCCGCCGAAGTCCGCTCCCTGGGATGGGGCAGCGGGACACGAAAATCGGCGCGGATCTTCGCCGGATTCCGCCCCAGAACGACAATCCGGTCCGCCATCAGAACGGCTTCCTCAATGTTGTGGGTCACCAGGAATATTCCTCGCGTGGGAATTTTCTTGGCCAGCCACAATTCCATTAATTCACCCCGCAGGTTCTCCGCCGTCAAGACGTCCAGCGCCGAAAAGGGTTCATCCATAAACAGAATCTCGGGCTCCACGGCCAGGGCGCGCGCAAAGCCCACACGCTGCTTCATGCCTCCCGAAAGTTCCTTGGGGTATGCAGTCTCAAAGCCCTTCAGGCCGACGGTGTGCAAAGTCCGGATGGCGCGCCGGTGCCGTTCGAAGTGCGACAGGCCCCGAGCCAGCAGCGGAGCTTCGACGTTGTCCAGCACCGTCAACCATGGAAATAATGCGAAACTTTGGAACACGATGGCCACATGGGCGCTGCACCCGTGGAGGGTTGCGCCGTGCCAAAGGATTTTGCCGCCGGATGGGGATGTGAGTCCGGTGAGGATTCGCAACAAGGTGGACTTGCCGCAGCCGGAAGGGCCGAGCAGCGCGATGATCGTGTCGGGCTCCAGGGACAGGTCGATGGGGGCGATGACTTGAATCTGCCGGCCATCCGGCTGGAGAAAGCGCTTCTCAATTTGCAATGCTTCAATGATGGGCCGTGGCGCTGCCGTGGGCGGTGGCAGTTTCGGTCCCGCCTCGACGGTTGGCAGTCCTTTCGGGCCCGCTTCGGCGGGCAGCGCGCCGGAAACTTCATCCGTCAAACGCTGCCATGCTTCTTCGGGAAGCTCGTCAAAGAATTGCAGTCGGATGTCCGGATGCAGGTTGCCGACAATCGCGCGCAACTCTTCGATCGGGCGAGTGTGGAGCAGGACATAGGCGTGGTAGTAGGGAAACTCGCTGACCAGCGCGGCCGCCAAGGGGATCGGCAAAGCACGAAAAAGATCGCGCTGGCCGTCGTAGGGCAGGGCCATGAACAGGTCTGCGGCCAAGCTGGGATCGGTACGTTGAAGCAATTGTGCCGCGACCTCATGCCGTCCTTGAGAGAGAATCTCTTGCAGCTTGTCGGCGGTCAAAGGGATCATGCCATACGTCCACATTGCGATCTCTGTGCTCGAAACCCCGGTCAGGCGTGAGTGTACACCGGTTGCGTTTTGTATGGAAATCGCCGGCTCGAATTGCTAACATAGGTTCCGGCGAACGCGGATTTCCCGCGACGATATCCGTCATTAATAATTCGAGCGGCTTCTGATGGCCAGATTCGTCATTAGCGATGCAGCGGGGCAGACTCAGATCTTCGAGATCGGAGATTCGACCGTCAATATTGGACGCGCCGATTCCAACGACCTGGTTCTGAATCACCCCAGCGTGAGCCGGCACCACGCCCGGCTCACCGTTCTCCCGGGCAACACGGCCCTCCTGATTGACCTGGGCAGCCTCAACGGAATCTACGTCAACGGCCAGCAGGTGCACGAGCACCCGCTGAAGGACCAGGACAAAATCAACCTCGGCCTTTATGAACTGAAGTTTGAAGTGGCCGCCGAGGAACCGCTTCATATTGAGGCCGGAACGTCAGACACTGGCGCCCACGTCGAGGAATTGATTACTCCGGGAGCTCTGCAAAGCTCGTTGCGCGTCAAGGCAGAAGCCGGCGCGCCTGCCGGGCTGGGTGTACAAGACCAATTGCGGGCGCTCGAGCGCGAAAACAAATTGCTCAAATTGCTGCTGGGAGTCGGGAAAACGTTGTCCTCCGTGCTTACCCCTGAAGAAATCATGCACCGCGTGATGGAGCTGGTGTTCCAGATGGACAACGTCGAGCGCGGTTTTGTGATGCTCCTCGACGACAAGAAGAATTTCAAGCCCGCGGTCTTGCTTTACAAAAACGAGCGGCTGAAGGCGGATGGCCGTGGCGTCGCGCTGAGCCGTGCGATCATCAACCGCGTGACCACGGATCGCGTCCCGCTCCTGATTCACGACGTGGCCGGCGACGAGCGATTCAAATCGAGCGAAAGCCTGCGCATGTCGGGAATTCGCTCCGCCATGTGCGCGCCCCTGATTTATAAGGACAAGGTCTTCGGGCTGTTTTACGTGGACTGTCTCACCAAGCTCTGGGCGTTCTCCAAGGATGAGCTGAACATCTTCTCCGTCGTCGCCGCCGAGGCGGCCATCAGTTTTGACAACGCCCGGTCGCACGAAGAACTTTCCCGCCGGGTCATCGAGCGCCAGGCCCTGGAACGATTCTTGAGCGGGGCCATTGTCGAGCGAATCCTCAGTAACCCCGACCAGGTTCACCTGGGCGGCGAGAACCAAATCGCCACCATTCTCTTCTCGGACATTCGCGGATTCACGCGCATGTCGGAAAAAATGGAGCCCCAGGAGGTGGTGGAACTACTGAACGAATACTTCACGGAGATGACGGACCTGATCTTTGAAAACGGCGGCACGTTGGACAAGTATCTAGGCGATGGCATCATGGCGCTTTTTGGCGCACCCATCACCAAGCCCGATGACACGTTGCGGGCTGTGAAAACTGCGATCGAGATGCAAAAGTCGCTGGCACGCCTCAACGCCGATTGGGAGGCGCAGGGGAAGCGCTCGCTGCGCATGGGGGTGGGCATCAACACCGGCCCGGTCACGGCCGGCAACATCGGCTCGTCCAAGAGAATGGACTATACGGTCATCGGTGACGCCGTCAACCTTGCCTCGCGGCTTTGCGCCAATGCGGCCGGCGGCCAAATTCTGATCTCCGAATCGACTTTTCAGACCATCGACCAAAACTTGCCGGCGCGGCGGCTCGCTCCTATCTTAGTGAAGGGCAAGGAGACTCCCGTTGAAGTCTACGAAGTCGTCTGGGCGCTCAGCGCCACCGACCCGGTGGGGACCCGACTTTCTTCCGCTCCGTCAGGATAAAGGGATGGTCCGCCATCTTATGTCCATAACCCCGCGGTGCAGATTCCTTCCAACCGTTCTCGCCATTATTCTCGTTCTGGGCCTCGTGGCTTTTTCGGCGGCAAGCCAAAAGGACAATCCGGCAAGCGATCAGCTCCCTCCCGAATTGCGCGGCGCCAAGGTTTATCACCTGCCTGATAAAACGGAGCCCGGCAAGCCGGCCGAGGACCCTGCGATCTACAAGAGTATTTCGTACGCCGACATCAATTATGATCGCCTGCTCTTGAACCTCTTCGTCGCCATCAAACCGGTCGACCGGGCCGCTACCGTTCGAAAGATCTACTTCCAAGACGTCCGCGTCGGGGGCATCCCCGTACACCTGGACACCTTCGACAAGGAGTTCAAGGTTTCCAAAAAAGATCCGGTAGATCTGCCGGCGCCGCTCCGATGCTCGATCGTCTTCACGGACCTCGAATCGCTCGCGCCTCTCAAACAACTGGTGGACGAGCGTCAAATTCGCATCACGGGACAAAGCTTTATCGAAGTGAAATTGAGCTCGCTGGAAAAACTTGCCGTGGGCGGCAAGCAGGTGGTACTGCCCGTCCAGCTCAACCAGCAGATTCCCATGCAATTCCTGCCCGACAGTCCTTTCATGCTGACGGCCGCCAAGCAATTGATCGACACGATCTCGAATCCCACCACTTCCGCCGCCATCGCCCTGGCCAAGGAGCACCTCGCCAAGCTCACCCAGGAGCACACGCTCTCGATGCTGGCGCAAAGCTCGCTCTATCTGATTTATTGCGAATACGCGCTACAGAATCCCAAAACTCACGCGACCGAGAAATTCGTGCAGTCCGGCACCGGTTTCGTCGTCAGCGCGGACGGGAAGCTCTTGACGGCGAAGCGCGTCCTACAGCCGTGGAAGTTCGATCCTCAAGTCGCTTTCTTGATGAAGACCCAGCACCTCGAGTTGGTGGACAAGAGTTACAAGCTCGCCGCCTGGCCGGCGGGCGCCCAGGTTGTTTCGCCCGATGGAGGATTCAACTTCCAGGCGGCGCGCAGTTCGGACCAACAGACTTTGAAGGTCTTGAAGACTGCGCCAGACCAGATGACGAAACAGAATTATCAGGACCCCGACTCGGACGCCGCGGCGGTTCTCGACTTGCACGCCGAAGGCGCCAATGACCTTGCGGTCCTCCAGATTTCTGGCGCCGGGTTCCAACCCCTGGCCCTCGCCGATTCTCCAGCGACGGCTGGAGGCCAGCCGGCCGCGCTGGTTTCATTTCCGTACGGCCTCAGCCAGCCTCTAGCCGTTCCCAAGCTCACCTTCGTGAAGGCGCCGACGGGAACCGAGATCTCGCTTGATCAGCCGTTGAATGCGGGTGAGTCCGGCGCGCCGCTGATGGGTCCCGAAGGAAAAGTCGTGGCGCTGGCCGGAGACGCCCATGAGTGCATCACGGCGGAAGCGCTGCGGCGCGTAATCCAGTGAAATTGGAAACTCGAAACTGGAAACTCGAAAATCGCAAGAACAGGAAACTGGAAACTCGAAACTGGAATATCGCGAGTTTCCATGCGTTCGCTTCGCTCAGCACAAGCTTTCGATTTTCGATTTTCCTGTCCGTTTCCGCCGCTCGCTCCCGCTTTGCGGGACCACTGGCCATTGTCTTTTTGGCCACCGCTCTCCCGCTGATCGTCCCTTCGATTGGCGCCTCCCAACAAGAGACCGAACTGACCCTGAAGGAGAAAATCATCCGCAAAGGGGTTTTCTTCCGTGCCGACGCTCCCTACGTCCTGCGCAACCAACAAGACAGCTTTCTTCCCCTTTCCCTCGAAATTATCAACGGCATCGAGAAGTGCGGACATTCGACAGCCGCCATGCTGGCCAAGTATCTGACGCGCGATCCCATCCGGCTCGAGGGTGTGAATCTTTATGTAAAGCCCGTGGGGAGCCAACACCACTTCTCCCAGGAGCCCTTGCTTCTGGGGTCGAGCGCAGACTTCTCGTTCGATGCGCGCGCCGGTGGCCAGCCTCTGGAAATTCCCGAGCGTCTGAAAAAAACGCTGGAGATACCTCTCGCCGCAATCCGCTTGTACCTCGAACAACATTACGTCGGCGGACCTTACGATAACATCGACCTGGAGGCCAGCTTTCATGCCATCGGCTGGCCCAGCCAAAACTTTTTCTTGCGGGTGAGATTGAACGCTGCGCCTCTTCCCGAGTTGCCCGGCTGGTATCGCGGAGACCTGCACCATCACTCCGCTTACACTAACAACCCGGCGGAGCGCGGCCATCCGCTCAGTATCACCCGGCAAGCGGTGCTCGCCACCGGTCTGAGCTGGGTCGTGCTGGCCGATCACTCGACCGACCTCAGCGAAGAGGATTACGCTCAGGAACTGCGCGAGGTGCAAGGATTTCGGGACGGGCGTTTTGTGTTCATTCGCGGCGAAGAAGTCACGGTATCGTCAAACAAGCCCTCGGACGCAGCCACGGTGCACATGGTCGCACTGCCCTCGCCCGATGATCCGGACAAAGGCTTTCCTGAATCAGCCGGAGGCCCGAGCTCGGTCATCATGACGGGCGATGGCTCGCCGGGCTCGTCGCCGGCTCCGCTCAAAGAAGCCCTGGCGCGTATCGCGGCAGCGGGCGGATTTGTTTATGCGGCGCATCCCTTCGATCCCATCAGCCCGCTGCTCAAAGGAGGCTCGTGGGACGTCGCCCAGGATTTCCTGGCCGCCGACGGAAAGCAACTCCAGCCGCCTCTGGTCGGCTTGGAACCGTGGAATCGCGCCACTACCATGACTGCGGATGATGCGCGAGACCCTTACTGCCTTCATCTCCAGGCCGACCCCAACGCCTGCTTTCAGCCCGACAAAGACGCAAACCAGTACGCGCGCTTGGAAAAAGGCATCGAGATCGGATGGCGGCCGCTTCTCCAGACGGGGCTGAAAACCGAAGGCGACTCGCCTCCCCATAAAGTGTTCCTCGCTGCCGGCTCCGACGCGCACGGGGATTTCAATTTCGAAGCCACGATGGACGTTCTCGACTTCTCCCGGCCGATGCGCGGCATCTCCGGTTATGCGGAAGACAATGCGCTGGGCAAGCTCTCCACCGTGGTCTATTGCCCTTCCGGCATGGGCCGACGCGGAGAGAACGTGCTCGCGGCGCTGCGGGAGGGACACAGCGTGCTCAGCAATGGCCCGCTCCTGACCGCCAGCTTCGACGCGAAACCTGGCGGTTCGCGCGATGACGCCGCTGCGGCCGGACCCATCGGTATTGGCCAGCACGTTTCATTTTCGGCCCGAACCATTCCCCCGCTCCAGATTGAGTGGGTAAGCAGCAAGGAATTTGGCCCCGTTCAATCGGTTAGGCTGATCATCGGGTCAAGTTCGGGGGAAGGCGAACCCATCGAAATTCCCCTTCCCTCACAAAAGGGACTAGCCAGCGACGGCCTTTATCCGATAGACTTAGGCCAACACCTTGCGAAACTCAATTCCGGGTGGGGTTATATTCGTTTGGAGGCTAGAACGCGAAATAATGCGAACGAGGAGTTTCGCTGCTATACTAACCCCATTTGGGTGCGCGTTACGAAGTAAGCGTGAGGCAGGTGGAAAGAACTTAGTGACGAGTGGCAAGGGCGAGCTGTCAGCCGTCAGCTATCAGGTTTCAGCAAGATCGCAGCCCGGCTCCCCCGCTGAGAGCTGATCGCTGAGTGCTGAAAGCTAATCTTGCTTCTTTCCAATAGACTAGTGATCTAGCTTGTGAGGGCCAAAGCTATGGAGCAAACGACCGACGAGGGAACAGTACGGTACATCCGATGCGCGAATTGCGGAATGCCGAATCCGAGCACGCCTGGCGCCATCTGTAGCCGCTGCGGCAAGCCGGTGCAAGCGGAGGCGAAGCCAGCCGCGCCGCCACCGCCACGCCCGGTCAGCGCTGCGCCACCACCGCGCCCCGCCGCTCCTGCTCCCCCTCCAGCTCGTCCCGCAGCGCCCGCACCGCCGCGTGCCCCCGCTGTGATCGTGTGCTCGAAATGCAAGAAAGAACTTCCCGCCGGCACCAAGTTCTGTGGCTACTGCGGCTCACCTCTCGCCGTCAGCGCGCCCGCGGTGGCTGCGCCTCCACCGGCCCCGCCTTCAGCCGTGCCGTCCCGCCCCGCGGGACCGCCCGCGCCGTCGCCTGCCGTAGCGCCGCCCCGTCCGATTGCAGCGCCGTCGGTCGCGCCGCCTGGGGCAAGACCGCCCGCTGCGCCGCCTCCGGCCACTCCCAGGGCCGCGGCACCCGTTGCAAGGCCCACGCCCCCTCCGGTCGCGCCGCCTCCTCCGCCACGAGCCGCCGCGCCGCCAGCGGCCCCGGCCGCCCCACCGCTGCCCCGGCCGCCGACCACCGTGGTGCCAGTCGCACCATCCGCCGGCATTCCGCAAGGAACGCAGGTGTTCACTGGGCTGCGCCTCGCGCCCAAGATCGAGGCCAGCATTCTGGAAGTGAGACAAGATGGCAGCATCGGAAAGAGTCTGCGCATTATCAAGGAGACTTCCATTGGCCGCGGCACCTGCGATGCGAGCTACCCCAACGATGTTCTGCTGGCTCTGCGGCACGCTTCGATCTCGAAGCGCGAGGGCAAGGTATTCTTGAAAGATCTCGGTTCAACCAATGGCACGTTTGTGAAGTTGCGGCAGGATTTGGAGCTCGCTCCGGGGGACGTGTTCCTGATTGGCCGCGAACTGTTTCGCTTCGCCACCCAGAAACTCGCCGAGATGCAGCAACCCCTCGGCGAAGGCACCGTGGTGATGCGGGGCGCGCCCAGCCTTCAGGCCGGGCCAACCACCGCCAAGCTCGAACATATCCAACTCAGCGGCGAAGTGATTAAGGTCTACAATCTGGACAAACCCGAGACCACCATCGGCCGCACCACCGGAGATTTGGTCTTCAAAGACGATCCCTACATGTCGGGGCAGCACGCGCGCGTCGTCGTCCAGCCCGGCCGCTTCATCCTTCAGGACTTGAAGAGCCGCAACGGCGTCTATCGGCGCATCAAGGGCGAAACCGAAATGCACGATCACGACGAGTTCTTCCTCGGCGAGCAACTCTTTCGCGTCACGATCCAGAAGATTGCGGAGGGTTGAGGCGCGGTCAGTTGCCCGTTGTCCGTAAGGCTCGAGCAGACCACGATGGCACCCGGCCCTGGCAATGAGAAGCGCCGCACGCATCAAGCAGCAACAACCCCACTCTCCCGCTCAAGCGTGCATTAGAGCCTCCTGATCAGCGAGGAAGCCCGCGAGCAGCTACGGGCCTTGCCAAAACCGCTTCGACGAAACATCGGATAGCGGCTCGAAGACTTGCAGATTGGCCTCTCGGGTGACGTCAAGAAACTGACCGCGCGCGAACGCAAGTATCGCCTTGGCGTTGGAACATACCGGGTCCTGTTCCGACTGGAAGGTTCGGGCATCTTTGTGTTTGCTGTTAAACATCGAAGCGAAGCGTATGAAGAAGGCGATCACACAACGCAAGCCGAACCGGCTGACCGTCCGCCAGCTTATCTCTGAACTTCAGCGCCTGCGTCGCAGAGTCGAAGACTTGGAGGACTTGCGTGACCTCAACGCGGCCATCGAGCGAAACACTGGCAGGCCCGGCATTCCGTGGAACGCGGTCAAACAAGAGCTTGGGTTGAAGTGAACTGAAGAAGTTATTTTGTGTTTGTGGATTTCCCTCCCTCGGTGAAGAAAAAGATTCTCGCCTTGCAGGGCGCCGAAGATCGGGCATTGCGCTACGCATCCTCGTCAACGTCCATTTGAGGTACAATGGCTCAGGAGTCTGTTCACATGGCACGCGATTCCAGCAACGAAAAACAGCACGCGCATGAGCTGATCGACCGGCTGGGGCCGACAGAGGTAAGCGCCGTGGTCGGGCTGCTCGAAGTGATGCTCGATCCTGTCTCCCGCGCCATCGCCAACGCCCAAGTGGACGACGAAGAGGAAACCGAAGAGGAACGCCGGGCGGTCGCGGAGTCGAAGGCTTGGTTTGCGCGGCACGGAGGCCACGGGATTCCTCACGAAGAAGTGGTCGCCGAGTTCGGCCTCACCCCAGACAACCTCGAGAAAAAGAGGGGCTGGTGTTCTGTCCCGCTTAAGTCTTTACAATCCTTCCCTTGAGCCCTTGAAGGCGGTAGCTGCCGCTACCGCACTCCACGGCGGGCTTCGCCCGCAACCCATGAAAGCGCCGCAGGCGCCTTGGAGTGCGGCAGCAGAGCTGCCGCTTTGCCCTGGCATTGGCAAGAATTAGACGGGACAGGAGCTGCCGCTTTGCCTTGGCATTGGCAACAATCAGACGGGACAGGACACTAGGCGTGAAGAAGATCGCCTGGTCCGAACCGGCACGCGCAGACATCCGCCGCCTGGACCGCGACACTGCCATGCGCATCCTCGCTGGCCTGCATCATTTCGCTGAGACTGGCCAAGGTGACATCAAAAAGCTTAAGGGAGAGTCCGGCGAGCTGCGCCTTCGAGTGGGCGACTACCGCATCCGCTTTACCGAAGAACCCGGCGATACCCTCCAAATCCATTCGGTCCGCCATCGCCGCGAAGTCTGCCGCTGACGGTTCTTGCATGTTTTACGAAGGATAGCAACCGGGCGTTTCGATTCATCCTACGCGCCACCGATGCCGACGGCGTGATTACGCAAAGCGGATGCTGAGCCGGCCGCTCGGGCGGTGGCGCGGTGTGGCCGTGACCACAATCCGGACGTCCCGGCCCAGTCGCATGAGACAGTCCAGAAGGCGACGCTCCGACACACCTCGGAACTGACCTTTAAGCAAACGGGATACCTTGGGCTGGGTGAGCCCCAGAATGTTCGCCGCCTGCTCCTGCGTCAGTCCTCGCCTCCTGATGATGTCTGCTATCTCGGTGACCAACTGAGCTTTTATGAGCATCCCCCTGCTGTTAGCAAAGCCCAGGTCGGCATAAACATTCCCCTGACCTTCTTCCACACTAATGCCGTTCACTAATCTGTGTTTTCTCTTCACGTCAACTCCTTCGCTATTTGTTCCGCAACTCTAAGGCGGGCTCGAATCAAGTCCATGTCCGATTTGGGGGTGGCAATACCGCGCTTGGATCTCTTCTCAAAAACGTGGAGCACGAAAACGGCACTCGCAAAACGGACGGTATAAACGGCTCGATAGGTGCTCCCTTTCCGGTCCTCGACAATTTCGAGCACTCCGGCCGACCCGAAACCCGTCAGTGGTTTAGCTTGGCCGTGCTTCATGCCAATCTGAGCGAGGTAAAGAGCGTAGCCGAAAACGTCGACGACCTCCTCCGGCAAGGCCAGAAGATCCCGCTTGCTGCTGCCGACCCAATGTAGTGGCCTGAGGCTCTGCGGTTCGTCCATCGCCCACCATTATATACCCAAAGCGGTATAAATGGGGCCGGGTGAACGCTCGGCGCGCCACTCAGGTATCTGCCCGATGGAGTTCTGGTGCTCTGCGGAATACAGTGTCTCGGGTTCTCCGACCGCTGCGGCGAGCGAGAGTGAGGGACTTCCTGTAGGAAGTGACCAGAAGCACGTCCTCTTGGTTGAGGATTCAGAAGACGATCGGGAGGTGTACAGCCGTTTCCTATCCATTAAGGGATTCCGGGTGAGCACCGCGGTGAATGGCCGCGATTGCCTGGAAAAACAATTTGAGCTTCAGCCCGACCTTGTTCTGCTCGACCCTTGGCTCCCCGAAATGAGCGGCTGGGAAGCGTCGCAGCACTTGAGGAGCGACGAACGAACCAGGCACATTCCGGTGGTGGTCATTACGGGTCACTCCTACGTCCAGGCTGACAAGCGGGCGTACGACGGCTTCCTGACCAAGCCGTGCTTGCCGAATGATCTGGCGGCGGAGATATGGCGCGTGCTCAACACCCACGACCCAAATGCCAGTAATCCGCAGGAAAGAAACGCTGCGCAGATCGCCGGTGCCAGCATCGCACAAGCCTCGGGGTAGGCCTTCCTAGCACCAAGAGTCGCGAATGGGTTTTACGTAGGGGCGACCCTTGTGGTCGCCCCAGGGCGGGCACAAGGCCCGCCCCTACGACTCACCGCACTCGATGGCTCTCATTCAGCCATACGACACTTGGTCAACCGGTCGGGCCGAGGCGTTCCTCCCATTCACCCCCGTTTTTCTACACTTCGGGGCCAAAAAGCTACACTTCGGCGGAATTGTGTTGACTTTCGTGAATAGAGTATGATAGTGTGGTAACAATGGGATGACGCGGCCTCTTTATGTCCGTGGTCAGTTGCCCGTTGTACCCTCAGGCGACTGGCAGCCAGATAAGCGAACCCAACCGAACCCATTGAGGTTAAGCCTTTTTTATTCTTTAATATACATCGTTTCACGGCAAGGCGAACCCATTGAGGTTAAGACCTTTATCTCCAATTGGTTGCGGACAAAAAAGACCAGATTTTCGCGAAATATGAATGGTGCACGGCTCTCTATCCCGGATTGGCAGAGGCGGAAACTGGAAATTGGAAACTGTAAAATGACGTTCATAGCCGTAATGTGCTTTAGAATGAGTAGATACGTTGTGAGGATACCGCTCCTAATCCGGAATTGGACGCTTGCAGAGGCCGGCTGGGATCGAAAACTTGTCCTCTGGATTCCCGCTTTCGCGGGAATGACCAGGGGATCGAAAACCTGTCCTCCGGATTCCTCCCGCTCTGAGCGGGACGGGAATGACAGGCGAGTGGAATTTAGGAACGAAACTGGAATGTCTTGTAGAATGAGTAGGATAAGCTTGGCGGCTCGGTCACTATCCCCGATTTGAAGGGGCGGGAGAGGGCTGCGCTGAAAAAAAATGTTAAAAAACACGGTTCGAAGCCACCAAGTTATTGAAAACAAACGAGGTCGATTTGGAACGAACCCAAATACGAAGCCAAAATCAGGTGGAACGAAGCCAACTTCGTTAGACAAGCGGCGTGCGGCAAGGCGCTCGAGTCCCACTCCTTTGGCGGGCTCAGCACAGGCTTAGCGCCGGAAAGACCTAAGTGCAAGGAGCTTGACGAATGTCCAAGTTGATTCATCTAATCCTAGTGATGGCAAGCATAACGACGTTGACCGGCGCCCAAGGCCCCGACCAAATGGATTCCCGCTTGCGCGGGAATGACAGTAACGGTGAGGGGTCGCCAGTCCCGCCGGTGGCTAAGAAGATACACACCGAAAACCATATCCTGGGCGGGACGCTGGTGGACGATTATCACTGGCTGCGCGAGAAATCCAATCCCGAGGTCGCCGAATATCTCCAGGCCGAGAACACCTATGCGGACGCCATCATGAAGCCCACCGAGGCGTTGCAGAAAAAGCTTTACGACGAGATGGTGAGCCACATCAAGGAGACCGATGTCGATGTTCCCTACCGCGAGGGAGACTACTTCTACTATTCGCGATGGGAGGCTGGAAAGCAGTATCCGATCCGCGCGCGCAAGAGCAGGAGCCTCGACGCCCCCGAGCGGATTACGCTCGATGTCAACGAGCTAGCCAAGGGCGAGAAGTTTATGGCCCTGGGCGCCTACGAAGTGAGCGACGACGGCCACATGCTGGCCTATTCCACCGACAACACCGGCTTCCGCCAATATCGCCTGCACGTGCGCGACCTCTCGACCGGCCGAGACCTGCCTGACACCGCCGAGAAAACAGGATCGATCATTTGGGCGGACGACAATCGCACGCTCTTCTATACCGTGGAAGATTCCGCCAAGCGTCAGTACCGTCTCTACCGCCACACGCTCGGCGCCGACAGCAACAACGACGACCTCGTTTACGAAGAGAAAGACGAGCGATTCAACATCGGCGCGCACAAGTCTCGCAGCCACCGATGGATTTTCCTGACCTCGTCCAGCCACACCACCTCCGAGGTGCGTTATCTGGATGCGGCGAATCCCACGGGCGACTGGAAGCTGATCGCTCCGCGCCAGCAGGATGTGGAATACTATGCCGACCATCTTGGCGACCAGTTCTATATCCGGACGAACGATCTTGGCCGCAATTTCCGCTTGGTGGCCGCGCCCGTCTCGGACCCCGCAAAAGAAAATTGGAAGGAAGTTGTTCCGGTGCGAAGCGATGTGATGCTCGCGGGCTTCGAGCCGTTCCAGGATTTCTACGTTCTGTACGAGCGGGAGCGCGGGTTGCCGCAGCTTACCGTTGTGGAACTGGGTCGTGGCACGGGCGTCCCGCCCGTGGGAAGTCATGGGCAGGATGCCCATGCCACCCGCATTACTTTCCCCGAGCCCGTCTACACCGCGTCGCCGCAGACTAATCGGGAATACAAGACGCGCGTCTTCCGCTACGCCTATCAGTCATTCGTCACGCCGCCTTCGGTCTTCGATTACGACATTGACCAGCGCGCGTCCGCGCTGCGCAAGCAAAACGAAGTGCCGGGCGGATACGATCCGTCAAAATACAAGTCGGAAAGAATCTGGGCGACGGCGCGCGACGGCACCCAAGTCCCCGTTTCCATCGTGTACCGCCAGGACCTGAAGAAGGCAGACGGATCGAATCCTCTCTACGTCTACGGCTACGGGTCCTACGGCTTTCCGTTGCCTGTCTCCTTCAACTCGAACCGCCTGAGTTTGCTCGACCGCGGCTTCGTGATGGCCTACGCCCACATTCGCGGCGGCGGAGACTTGGGCAAAGCCTGGCACGACGCCGGACGAATGCACAACAAGATGAATACCTTCACCGACTTCATCGACTCGACCGAGTACCTGGTGTCCCATCACTACGGCGCCCGGGACAAGATTGCGATCGAAGGCGGCTCCGCCGGCGGCCTGCTGATGGGCGCCGTCACCAACCTGCGCCCCGACCTGTTTGCGGTGGTCGTCTCGCACGTTCCTTTTGTGGATGTGATGAACACCATGCTCGACGCCACGCTGCCGCTCACCGTGCCGGAGTATGAGGAGTGGGGCAATCCCAATTTACAGCCTGACTATAACTACATGTTGAAATACTCACCTTATGATAATCTGAAGGCGGGCGCGTATCCCACCATGCTCGTCAAGACTTCCTTCAACGACAGCCAGGTGATGTACTGGGAACCGGCGAAGTACGTGGCCAAGCTGCGCACGCTGAAGACGGACCCCAACGTTCTGCTGCTCAAAACCAACATGGCGGCGGGCCACGGCGGCTCGTCAGGGCGATACGATTATCTGAAAGAGAATGCGTTCGACTACGCTTTCATGCTCACCCGTTTGGGCATGGCGAACTAGGGAGGCAAGGGGCGTTGCTAGTGGATGGGGACGCCGCGCTTCTGTAACGCTCGTGCGGCTTGACGTTCGACCATGGGCGTGTGGGTTGCGACGTAGTTGTCCATGATCTTTGGCAGCTCCACGTTCATGCGGGCGACGAAATCATCCTGGGCCTTCTTGAGCTTGGCGTCGATGCCGGCGGCGCTCTGGTTTAGGGCGTCCATCTTCTTCTGCAAGTCTTCCGATTGGGTGATCAGTGTGCTCATTGCCTGCTTTTCGAGGTATTGGCGGAGGCCCGCCAGCTCATCGCTGTTGCGGCTGAGCTGCGAGGCCACGTAGAAGTTGGAAACTACCGACAGCAAGGCCAGCACCAGTACAAACCACAGCAAATTGCGCAGTGTGGAATACCCGCTATCCATGTTCACTCCTCTCGCCTAAAACCATTGGGTGATTGGGTGATTGAGTGATTGGGCGATTGAAAGATGCCGTCGCCGCTTGTCCGTGGACAGCGCTCACAGGGGAGAGATGCGTTGCGTGGCACCACGGACAACTGACGCTTTCAGAGGCGATCACCCAATCGCCAAATCGCTCCATCACACAATTCGTAAAGGGAGACGCGACATCCTCCTCTTAGGCTACGTCCTTGCGCTTCATGAGAATCAAAACCATCCAGATCATCAACAACGCATAGCCCGCCAGCACACCCAGGTAAGGTCCTTTGTCACTCCAGAAATCCGAAGGCAACCGAAAAGTGGGCGGCCCGCTTGAGGTTTGGGCGGGGGTTTCCAAGCCTTTCTCGAGCTTCTCCGCATCGTCGGGGTGGAGCGAAATGCTCACAGTGTTGATGATCTTGTAGGCGGAATCCTGCATCGAGTGGCGGCCGTGCAAACACAGATCAGACAGCGCCTCCATGCCCCAGCGGGAAATGGCCAGCGCCGAGAGCAGCCGCACCGGTGTCGGCATCCCGTCCACGGGCGCCGGCGTAAACCGATGGAAAGCGGTTTGGACCTCCGCCGAAGGGGCAACCGCGCCCACCACATCGCGGGCCGTCTCGCCCTTCAAAGCTGCGGCGGGCGGCCGCTCATTTTGATGCATCAGCGAATTGGCTTTGCGCACGGCTTCCGGCTGCGCGTACAGCTTCCCTTCCATCAACTGTTCAACGGTGAGGGGAATCAGAGTTTGAATTTTGTTGACGGGAAGGAAAAGTCCGGAAAGAAGTAGCTCAGGGATGAGCACCAGGGGAAACAGGGCCAGGGCCTTTTCCGGTGAATTGACGACGGCAGAAATGACCAACCCGATGAGCGTGCCATTCACCGACACCAGGAACATGATGATCAGTGCGCCCAGGATCTCGATCGGACTCAGGTCCAATGCCGGGCGCGCCGGCGTCCACATGAGCAGGATCAGCAGCACCGAAAGACATTGCACCAGAGAAACGAACGACAAGACGAAGAGTTTTGAGAAAACGTAGGAAGGAATCTTCAAGCCCGTCTGCCGCTCGCGGCGATAGATGGTCTGCTCGTCCACGATCTCGCGCACGGCGTTCGAGCAACCAAACCAGAGCGCGGCAAACATGGCCATGAAGATCGTCTGAATCTGGTTCGCCTCGCTCGCCATCAGCGCCACGAGCAGCGCGATAATCGGCGCCTGGAGGAACAAGAGCATCGTCTGAGCCCGATCACCAAATTTCAGCTCCAAGTTGCGCCGGGTAAGAATCTTGAATTGGTGCAAGCTGAAGCCCTTCTCGCGCGCCGCCGCCACGGGGGCAACCGCTGGCTGCCTTTCCTCGGCCACGGACTGCATCGGCCCCGCAATCAAATCGGTGTAGAGCTGCGATTCTGCGAAACGCTTCTTCAGCTCTTGCGAGTAAGAGACTGTGTTGTTGTCGGTCAAATCGTCGTAGACGTCCGGCGCCGCCTCGGCCTTGAAATAATCCAGGAATTTCGTGCCCGGGCCGTAGAAAGCCAGGCGGCCCTGCACCAAAACCACGACCTTGTCCAAGACGCCGAACGAAGCCAGCAGGTGAGTGGTGATGATGATCGTCGAGCCTTGATTGGCAAGCTGCCGGAACAGCATCATCATCAAAGTCTCAGTCCGCGGGTCGAGGCCGGCGGTCGGTTCGTCGAGGAAAAGGACGCCGGGCTTGGGCAGCAACTCGATTCCAATGCTCACGCGTTTACGCTGGCCGCCGCTGAGCGTGGCAACGGAGTTATCCCAGCGCTGCGGGTCAATTTTGAGAATGTCAAGCATCTCATCGACTCGCTTGTTGATTTCTTCTTCCGAGAGGTCGGCCGGCAAGCGAAGCTTCGCGGCGTAATAGAGGCAGTGACGCACGCTCAGTTGTTTGTGCATGATGTCTTCTTGCGGCACAAACCCGATCGTGGACTTCAGGCTGTTCAGGTTCTGATAGAGGTCGACGCCGTTGTAAAGAACGCTCCCGCGACTGGGCTTCACAAACCCATTCAGCGCGTTCATCAGGGTGGTTTTCCCCGCCCCGCTTGGACCCAGCAAGCCAATCAGTTCCCGCGGTCGCACCACCAGCGAGATGTCGTCCAGGAGCAGCTTGGGCTTGCCGGTGCTGCGATCGGTGACCTGGAAACTGACGCCGCCCACGTCCAGGCGGACGACAGACCGGCTCGGCTCGTGGGACAAGCTGGCGCCCGAGAAATGCAATTCGACCGGACCCACCACGATGCGATCCAGCTCCTGCAACGGATGCTTTTTGATCTTGATTCCGTTGACGAAAGTCCCGTTTGTGGAGCCGAGGTCGTGGATGTAAACCACGCCGTTTTGCTTGACGATCTCGGCATGCTTTTTGGAGACCAGCGGATGGTCGATGGCCACATCGTTCGTGGGGTCGCGGCCGATGGTGATCAGGTCCCTGCTCAGGTCAATGCTCTCGACCTTCAGTTCCGGCTCCAGGCCGGTGCGGAAGATCAGCGACTTGCCGGAATAGCGCCCAAACGTAATATAGTCGCCGTCGTGCAACTCACCGGAGCGGATGCGGAAGCCGTTCACAAACGTTCCGTTGGTGGAACGGTCGCTGAGCATCATGTGGCCGTCGGTCGGCTTGACTTCGGCATGGATGCTCGAGACCGATGCGTGCTCCATCACCAACGGGCATTGGGCAGGGTCGCGGCCGATCAGTAATCCGCCATCCGGAATATCCAGGGTTCTGACGGCGTACTTGTCGACGATCAGCTCCACGTGAGGGCGCGCGCTGAGGTCGGTCACTTTCATCTTGACCGTTCCCCCCGCCGATTTTTCTTCCCGAATCGCTGCCCGCACCTCGCCCGTGCTGAGGACGGAGGTGCCGCCGGGCGCTGCGCCCCGCGCTTCCGCCACTTGCCCGGCCGCGAAACCATCTGAAGACGGCTGGGCTTCCTCGATACGGAAAAGGTGACGGCGCTCGTTCCCGATCGAGATCTCATCGCTCAACTGCAACGTGCGTTCTGTGATTCGCGCTTGATTCACGTAGGTGCCATTCGCGGAATGGCGGTCTTTGAGAACCACCTCGCCTTGCTCGTTGAAGCCAATCCAGGCGTGGAGGCGGGACACTCCGTCATCAGCAATCACCACTTGACAGTTGGATGGATCGCGGCCGATCATCAACCCCTTTTCGCCGATGGTGTAGGTGCGGCTTCTGAGAAGCCCCGTGGTGGCCACCAACTTGAAGGTCGGCCGGGCCTCAGGGCGCGGACGCAAAACGGCGGTGGGTGCACCTTCCAGGGCAGGGCCAGATGGCGTGAATGCGGTGGGCCCAGCTTCTTGGGGAACGCGAGGCGGCTGAATCGCGGCGGGTTCGGCATCCTGGGCGGGGGGTGTTAGAAACTTGGAAAGGGGAGCAGTGGCTTCGAGATCTTCAGCGACGAGTAAAGGACCGCCACAATTTCGACAAAAACGAAAGCCTTCGTCGTTGCGTTCTCCGCACCTGCCGCACGTCATGCCAGTCGTCCTTAGTCGAGCTTCAAAGGCAAGAGCGGCGGGAGAGCCCTTCGCATCCGCCGGGCGACGAACTCAACCGGCCAGCACTCCCGAGAAATCTGAGGCTCTCCGGTTCCGCGTGGGGAGATTACGGAACCGGTCTTGGGTGCGCCGCGGTTGAGGATCGCTATGCGCCGGCCTTGAAGTCATCCTCGACAAACTCTTTGAACTCCACCTCAGTCGCGGGGTCGGCCGGGGGAAGGCCCGAGCCCGAAAACTCGGCCATGATCACCGTGATGTTGTCGGTGCCGCCGTGTTCGTTTGCTCTGGCGACCAACGCTTTGCATTTGCCGGGCAGACCGTTTTCGTGTTCCAGGACGCCAGGCATCTCGGCTGGATTCACCATATTGTACAAACCGTCACTGCATAGCAGGATGGAGTCGCCCTGACGAACCTTCGCATAAGTGACTTTGACATCCACCTTTTCGCTGCTGCCCACCGCCTGAGTCAGGATGCTTTTGCGGCTGTCCTTTTCCGGATCGGCGGGCAACTCTGCGCCGATATCGGCTAGATAGTTCAAGAAAGTCTGATCGCGAGTCAGTTGGACCATCTTTTTGTTCCGGATCAGAAACGCTCGCGAATCACCAACCTGTCCGACAAACAGGTAGGGACCAAACAACGTGGCCGCCGTCGTGGTGGTCCCCATGCCCTTGTAAAGCGGACTGGTCGAGGCCTTCTGGAAAATAATCTGGTTGGCGTATTCGATCGCTTCCCGCAACAAGAGGACAAAGATGGACTCGGTCAGAGTCTCAACGGTTTTCAAGTTCTCGTAAATCCGCTTGGGCACCGTTGCCGTACAGATCTGGCTGGCCACTTCGCCGGACGCTTCGCCGCCCATCCCATCAGCCACCATGAACAGGGTCCCATGCGGCCCCAGATCATGCTTCGTGACACCAGGCGAAAGGCCGACCTCCCCGGTGGTGAGGTTGCATACAACGAAGTTGTCTTCGTTGTTTTTGCGAACTCGGCCCATGTCGGACAGTGCGGCAACTTTCACTTGTATCCCGCTGGTTTCAGTCCCTTTGATTTCCCCCACGTTCACTCTCCACTGATCCTAAATATCTCGGCCGCGCTCGCCCACTCGATCCGGCATTCAGGCTCTACGCAACCCGTCGCAAACCGGACACGCCGGTCCCAACCCGCAGCACTCCGCGCGTCGCACACGCACCCCGAACCCCAATGTCCTCTCTCCTGCAGATTGGCTCACGACATACCACCCCGGCCGGATTAAGGCTGATATTGAGTAATTGCGGCAACGTCCTATTATTTACCATAGCCAACCGCTTGGAGGCAAGCATCTTGCACGCATTCATTTTCGATTGACGATTTAATTGTACGTAGTCCCTTGTCCGTCGTCCCTGGACTGTTGGCTTTCTGAAGTTTGTCGCCACGGACAACTGACAACTGACCACGGACAGATTGTTCTCAATCGAATATCGACAATCAATCACAGCGCCACCTTGACAGGAGCGGAAAGCGCCAGATTTCCCCAAGCAATCTTCAGCTTCACGTTGGTGAAGTCGTCCTTGGGATAAGTGAGCGTGATGGTCAGCTTTTCCGGGTTGGCTTCCGGTTTGTCGACGGACATCGGCGCAACGAATTCCACGTTTGCCTTTCGAATGTCGAAGGCATCAAGATGTTCGCTGGCCGCTGCGGCAGGATTGATGAAGGCCAGCGACCATTGCGAGCCGTCCGCAGAGCGCTCCAAGCCAAGATAATAGTGACCTGGCGGTACTTCTTTTCCCGAAATGCTCAGTGGAAGGTCAGTATCGAGCGTCGTCCAAAAATTGCTGCCGAGCCGCCATATCTTCCCTTTCGTCATGCTGTCGAACTTGGCGGGATCTTCGTAGGCCTTTTTCCATACCGGGCGGCCGTAATCGATGGCAAGCTGGCCCGCCGCGGCATCGGTTTTCTCATTCCAATAGAGCACACGGGCAGAGGCGCGATCGTCCGTGCCGCCGCCCTCGGCGACAATGCGCTTCTCCGCCTGCTGGCCCAGTACGGACGCAGCGGACAAAATTCCCACAGCTACAAGCGATAGTCCCATCTTCATTTCGCAACTCCTCCTTTTCAATGTCGCCCGGCACCGGATTCTAGCACAGGCCGGTCATCGACGACCGCCTCAGATGTGTCCGCTAATACATCCGAGCTGCTGGCCAGTACTCGTAACTATCTGGATTTCGAGGCTGTCGGTGAGCGGTATATTCTTGGCGGGGACCCGCAGCAGGTACCACTGACGTGGGGACATCGTTGCTGACCAAACGTCCAAAAGCACGGATTTGACCTCACCCAAGTCCCGGGTATCCACGCCTGACCATTTGAGGCGAAAGCGCAGGTCCCAAAGCTCTGTGGGAACTTCCGGCAACGGAATCAGCCTTGGGAGCGCATCGAACTCGGGCAGCGAGGCAACGCTGGCTCCGGGCCAAATCTCCAGATCAACCGAAACGGGGAACGTTTCAACGGACCCCACTTTCCTGCGGAACTGGGAAACACCGCGCTTTTCGACGCGGACCAGTTTATGGAAGAACAGTCCCGAAAAACCGGCGTAGAATGCCACGTGGCGGCCGAACTGTTGAAAGCCGGTAAAACCCAACGGCGCACCCTCATCGTACTTGCGGGGTCTTCGTATAGGCCTGGGCGGCGGAATCGCGTTGCACTTATTCATTTCCGATATTGCTTCCGCTCGCTCCATCGCGGCCTCTAACGAAGGCTGGGGAGCGTAGGTTTCCGTGAAGGTTCCAGAGTAATTACCTGAGCGGAATCGGCGCGTGAGCGTCAGGGTCTGCTGGTCAGGCGATAATTCCCAGCTTTGCTTCTGGCGGAGACCGTCAAGCGCTTGGGTTTCGATCAGAAGGCTTTGGTTTTCGAAATGAGACCGGTCTTGGGTTTGGTAGCCGTCACGATCCGTATTCCGGGATTCAGCGCCATTCAGGGCGTAATGGCTTGTATTGGTTGCCCAATTCTGAATCGCAGTCACTTCAAGCTTTTCCGAGGTCTGACGTACCAGAAGTGTCAGAGGCGGTAAAGGTTGTGCAAGAGATTTGTGCTTCTGTTTGGGTTTGCCCAAGAATGCGTCCGTGCGGAAAAAGATGCCGGAGAAGTCTGGCCTGCCCTGCCCAAACAAAGCAGACGAACATAAAAGCAACGGCAAAAAATAGCGCCATTTGATCATGACGCGCCTTGAAAGCAGGAAGACTGGCAAACGATTATATCAATCTCTTTCGCTTGGGCGAGGATTCATGGCCTGTGTCGGGCGCCCGACAAGAAAGTGATGGATTCCTATAAGCTCTTTGCTCTCGTCACTGCTTTTCAAGGCTTATCTGAAGCTCGCGCGTAATTTGGCGGGCGACTTCGCGGGCGCGGTCGATGGCGTCCGGCGGCAACGAGATCGCCGCAACCTTGGCGTGACCGCCGCCGCCATAGCGCTCGCAGATACTGGCCAGGTTGGCCGTTTTGGGTGTTGGATTCCAGGGATTGCTTCCTACGCCGACCTTGATGCGTTCACGTGATCGGCTGAGCGCCACACTGTAAACGGAGTCGGGAAAGAGATAATAGGGGATGAACTTATTAAACGTCTGCTGTTCTTCCCCATCCGCCGTGTCCAGCACGATCACCCCGCCCTCCACCCGACCGTGCGCGCGGACAACATCCACGGACTTCAGATGTTGGTCGAACAGCCGGTCAAACGACCTGCGGATGTCCGGCAGCGCCGCGACTTCGGCCAGAGGCTTTGAAGCCAATTCCGGAATGAGCTGCGGCACGAAATCCTTCGAACGAGTGCCCTCGATAACCAGCGTGAGCTGCGTGGCGGGGTCACGCATCTCGACAGCGGTTTTCGGATCGGGGTACAAGGCGCCGTCCACAATGTCCGCCCATTCGATCAGGTCCTGAAGATCGGCAGGATGAAAATCAAATTTCGTGGCGCCGATGTGGGCAATGAATTTCGTGCAGGAATGAAAATCCGGCCCGTAGAATTTCTTGCCGCTCGTATCCCGGCGAAAGTGGGCGGCATCGGCCTCGGTGAGAAAAGCGCTCTGGTGATGGTCAAACCACCAGGTGAGGCGGTCACTCGAGGAATACTTGAAATCGACGATGGCGTTTTCGTCGCCATCGAACATATCCGGGTCAAAGAGCTGCCCGGCGCGATGCCTCATGCCGGTATAGTCGAGCTGTGCCCCGGAATTCACCCGCTCGCGATAAAAGCGGGTGAAGATGGCCGCTGAGCAAGCGCCATCAAAACACTGGTCGTGGAAGCAGACGCGTACGCGCATAGTAGAAATTTGCTAAAATGCGCCGCTCGCCATCAATTGTCAAGTGGAAACACAAATGGAGATCGGCTGCACCCTGAGGAGCGGCGCATGCGCCTGGCGTTTCTTCACTCTGACGCCGGACTCCTGTCTCCTTTTCTTGCCCCTTGCCACTCGCCGCTTGCCACTATCTTCTTGTTCCCATTTTCGATTTTCGCCTTTCTATTTCTCGCCAGCCCACTCAGAGAAGCACTGGGTCGCGGGTATCACCGGTAGTACATGAAGTGGTTTGTGATACAATGTTCCCATGAAGGCGAAAATACAAGCACGATTGGATTCCCGCTCCCAAGCAGCGGTAAAGCGATTGACACGCCGGCTGGGATGGAATCCCTCCCGCGTCGTGCGTGAGGGACTGCGGTTGCTGGATGCCTGCTATGGCGCGCCAGCTCGGGATCGAGTAATCGGCGTCGGGCGGTTCGACTCCGGACTGCCTGATCTCGGCTCCAACAAGAAGCACCTGGAAGGATTCGGCCGATGACGCCGGTGTTGCTTGATACTGGCGTCATCGTGGCCCTCCTCGACCGCAGTGAGAGCCATCACGATACGTGTGTTCGAGTTATGGAGCGCCTGGAACGGCCGCTGGTCACCTGCGAGGCGGTGATCGCGGAGAGTTGTTATCTGTTGCGCCGGTTTCCCGCAGGCGCAGATACGGTAATGGAAAACGTGGAGCGCGGGATCTTTCAGATTCCCTTTCAGCTCTACCGCTCGGCCGCGGTCGTGCGAAGCATCATGCGCAAGTACCGAGATCGGACGGTGGACCTGGCCGACGCCTGCCTGATTCAGCTTGCAGATGAGTTGGGCACGGGGGATATCCTCACCCTGGATCGGGATTTTCGGTCTTATCGATGGCGCCGGACCCGCCCCTTCACTTTCCTTGTAGCCCTGGAGTGAGAGCGGGAACCCGAAGCGGTCGGGGAGGCTATGACCAACAAGTCAGGTGGCGGCTCGTGATGGGAATCGCGAATTTCTCCTGGCTCCTGACTCCTGATTTTGCGGGCTCCTGATTTCCGCTTCCATCGGCTCCCGCTTTTGCCAGCCGCGACACGGCGCTACAATATGACACGACGAACCCAACTACCGGATACAGGCCCCGGACAAAGACGGAGGTTCGTGCTACTTACCTGCAACCCGTAGAAAGAGGCCAGTCAAGCCTGAATGGCGCCACCTATGAAGCGACGAGCCTTTCTTCCGCTCCTGCTGAGCCCTACGGTCGCCGGCCTTCGCGGCCAGGCGGCCGCGCCGACGAGCTCAGCGCCGCCCATGAAGATCGTGCGGATCGACACAACTTATTGGCGGTCGGGCAATGATCTCCCATGGAAGCCGAATTGGATGTGGCTGCGCGTGTATAGCGACTCCGGGCTGGTCGGCCTCGGGGAAACCTATCCGCGAACCGAAACGGAAGCGAGCCTCGTACATTCGAGCGTTGCCGGGACGTTGCTGGGCCGCGACCCGCGTGACATCGAGCGGATCTGGGCAGACCTCTATCGCACCTTCGACTTCCAGGTCACGGGCGGCACGGAAATGCGGGTCCTGAGTGCCATTGACCTGGCGCTTTGGGACCTGCTTGGCAAATCCTTGAATCTTCCCGTCTACCGCCTGCTCGGCGGGAAGTCAAATCCCGAAATCCGTCTCTACAACACGTGTTTTGGTTACAGGTATGATTTTGAAAAAGAGCCTGAGAAAATCATGCACGAGCTGATCGACCGTTATGGAATCAAGGCGATCAAGATTTGGCCCTTCGACCGCGCCGCGCAGCGCAACCAGCACGAGTACATTACGACGGCCGATATCGATCAGGCACTTTCCCCGGTGCGCAAGCTGCGCGATACGTTCGGAGACGAAATTGAGATCCTCATGGAGTTTCATGGCGGTTGGGACCTAACCTCCGCCATCCGCATCGCGAAGGCGTTGGAACCTTATCGCCCCATGTGGCTGGAGGACATGCTCCTGCCGGGGAATTTCGAGCAGTACCGGCAACTCGCGAACGCTACTTCGCTCTCGCTCACCATCAGCGAGCGCATGGCCGGACGGATGCAATTCCTGCAACTGCTCGAATCTCGGGCGGCGCGATATGTGATGTTCGACGTCACTTGGTGCGGCGGACTGAGCGAGGCGAAAAAAATTGCGGCCATGGCAGAAGCATTCGAACTCCCCGTGGCGCCGCACACCGCGGGCGGTCCTCTGCTCTTCTACGCCTCCACTCATCTCTCCACGGCGGTAACGAACTTGGCGATCCAGGAAAGCTGCCAGGTGTTTTATGAATCCACCTGGCCGGCGATGCTCGAAAATCCCATTGTGCCAGGCGATGGCAAGGTGCGCGCCCCGGAACTGCCAGGGTTCGGAATGCAAATTAAACCGGAAGTGTGGACCCATCCATCAGCCGTCACCAGAACCACAAAATTGTAAACGGAATTCTCTCCCCGTGGCGCAGACCTCCGTCCCTGGTCTGCGGCGCGACTCCTCAACCACGACGGATAATCGACGGCGGTCAGCGCACGGCGACGATGATATATGCGATCCGAAATAACAGGGCGACGGAACCGCGATCCGTCGGCTGACGGGCTCAGAATGACAGATCAGCCGCCTCTCAATCCCTGGGCGCGCGGCGAGCTAACGCCCGAGAAGCGCCGGCGTGCCGGGCGGAGACGGGCACGAGCGTTGTCTCCGCAACCGACTCGTCCATGGTCTTGATGAGCGCGCCCTGGTCGTCTTTGAGGAACACGAGCTTGGCGCCGGCGTCGTCCAAATCAACAGTGATGAGATCGCCCAATTGAATCTGCTTCGTGGCCAGGAGATTCGAGAGCGGAAAAACCAGGAAGCGCTCGATGGCCCGCTTCAAGTGGCGCGCTCCGAACTTCGCGTCCGTGCCCTCGCGCAGGAGGAAATCGCGCGCGCGCTGGGTACACTTGAAGACGAACTGGTTGCCGTTGGTGGAAGAAGAAATGATGCGGTCCTGCACGCGGCCCAGCTCGATGTCGAGGATTTTTTCCAGATGCTCGCGCTGGAGCGTGCGGAAGACGATGACTTTGTCAATGCGGTTCATGAACTCGGGCGAGAATTTTCTCCGCGCCGCTTCCGAAGCGGTTTTGTAAATCTTGCGGTCGAGTTCCTCGTCGGTATACCGCGTGCCGTTGGAGAATCCGATGCCGCCGGTCATCAGTTGCATCATGTTCTGCGAGCCCAGATTGGAGGTGAGGAAAACCATCGCGTGCGAAAAGTCCACGCGCCGATTGTCGCCCAAGGTGAGCGTGGCCTTGTCGAGGATGCCGAGCAAGAGCTGCCAGAGCGCGTCCGAAGCCTTCTCGATTTCGTCGAACAGCACCAGGCTCAGCTTCAGCCGGTCGGTGTGGTGCTGGTCAAGCGTTTCCTGGGTGATGAGCGGCTGCGTCTCGCGATGGCCGAGATAGCCGGGCGGCGAGCCGATCAGCTTGGCGATTTCGTGACTGTGCTGAAACTCGGCGCAGTCGATCTTGACGATGGCCCGCGCGTCGCCAAACAACACCTCGGCCGCCGCCTCCACCAGACGCGTCTTGCCCGACCCTGTCGGCCCGAGGAACAGGAGATTCACCAGCGGGCGGCCAGGCATCGAGAGCCCCGCCAAATACACCTGGTAAACCCGCGCCAAGCGCCTCACCGCGCGTTCCTGCCCGACTACCCGCTGGAGCAGGGCTGCCTCGAAGTCGCGGACCTCGGGACTGTGCAACGTCGGATCAAGTTTTGTGCGATGTTGTGTCAACATCGGAGTTCCCTCCACCGCCACGTGCCATCCGGCGCGTGGCACCGCCTAATTTCGAAAGGGCATCGATCGGCCTTTTCGAATCTGGCTCAGCTTCACGTCCAGCGTGGAACGCAGAAGCTTCAGCCCAGATACCATTTGCGACACCAACTCCCGATCCCGCCAAAGTTCCAAAGCCGGCAGGGGCAGATCCGCAAGATCCATGTGAAGGTTGTGAATCTGAGCCAGCAAGTCGCGCAGGTACTGCGAATCATTGGAGAACGGCTGGACGACATCCCGCCAAGCCTTCTCTTTCAGTCCCTCCCAATCCACTCGCACAAACGGGTGCCGGGATTTCACGCCCTCGATCACGCTTTCCGATATGCGCGGGCGCGGACCCAGTCGCGCCAGATGAAGCTGCTGGACCCGGCCCTTCTTCCGGACGTTGTGCACCAGGTAAAACGACTGACCGCGTTTGCGAATAAAAGCCATCGTCGCCCCCGACCCTTCCGCATGGCGGTAGTGGAAATCTTTCCACTACCCCCGCCATCGGCTTAAGCAGTTTTTGTGCCAAACTCTCTGGCCCAACCCCTCAACGTGATTTCAATGACTTAGATCGAATGTCCCCAGTGGTTCCCTGAACGATCAGTGGAAAACACTTGACCTTGCGGGTCGGCAGTTTTCCGCTGGGGGTGGACAAAAACCACCGCCGTGGCGGCCGAAGTGGGCCAACCGCGCGGTCGGTCCCTAAAAGCGGGAGGAGATTCCACCGCAGTCAACATGGGTGCACTCACGGAAAACTGCACCGCGCCGAGGCATCTCCGGCAAAGATCGCATCCGCATGCCTCTTGAAAGAAAGCGTGGTTGCGCCTCCACCCGCGGCCGTGTTGCCGCTCCGTAGTGGAATTGTATCCACCACAAGGCGCAAGGATGCAAGAAAAAAGTTTTACTAGCCCCGATAAAATACTTTTCTAGGCTAGCGACGCTCCAGGTAGCGAGTGGCAAGTCGCAAGCAACAGCCGTCAGCAGTCAGCCATCAGCCTTCAGCAAGTAACCCGGGTCGACAGGGGCTCGCTGAAGGCTGACGGCTGACCGCCGACGCCTCCCGCCTCGCCACTTGCCAGCGCCCGTTTCTTAGTCCACACTGGACCCGAGGATGCGGGACAAAGCCTATCTCATCGGATTCCTACTGGGCGCGGCGCTCCTGCTTTATGTGGGGCGCGGGTTGATCCAAAGTTCAGCGGTCGTTGCCCTGGCGCTCACTTTTGCCGGCACCACGGCGGCGGGCGTATTGGGGATGGTGCTTTATCGCGTCCAGGCGGAACTGAGAGCCAGCCAGCGCGAGCTGGCGCGAAAGGAAGCGGAGCTGAGTTTCGCCCTGGAAGTGCAGCAGTCGCTCTTCCCCCGCCACTTCCCTGCCGACGGAGGCCTCGAATTCTCGGCGATTTGTGTTCCGGCGCGCGGCATCAGCGGGGACTATTATGATGTGGTCGAGTTGCCGGACGGGCGATTGATTTTCGCCATCGCCGACATTAGCGGCAAGGGAATCTCCGCCGCCATTCTGATGTCCAATCTGCAAGCCGTGCTGCGCATCGTGGCGGCAAGCAACCGCTCGCCCGCCGAAGTGTGTGCCCGTCTCAATCAGCATCTCTGCGAGATTACGGACACGATGCGGTTCGCCACTTTCTTCTACGGCGAGTGGAACCGCGGGCAACGGATGCTGTCCTACGTTAACGCCGGGCACACCGTCCCCATCCTGCGCGGGTCCAACCAAGGGCGCAAGCTGAACGACGGCGGCCCCCCTCTCGGATTGTTTCAGGGAACCGAGTTCGAGGTCGGAAGACTTGTTCTCCAGCCCGGAGATTTGATCGTCCTTTACTCGGACGGCATCACGGAGGCGGGGGTCCAGCGTGGCGAAGAATTCGGGGAATCGCGGCTGGCGGAGGTGATCGAAACCAACGGCGACAGGCCGCTGGCAGAAATACAACAGCAAGTACTTACGGCGGTGCGGAAGTGGTCGGGCGATGAGCCGGAAGACGATATGACGCTGCTCATCGCGCGGGCGACGTGATAAGTCGGAAACTGGAAAATGGAAATTGGAAGAGCAGAAACTGGAAATTTGAAACTGGAAATTGGCTCGCGGGGTCAGCGACCTCTTCATTTTCCAATTTCCAGTTTCCAGTTTCCAGCTTCCACGAGGAGTGACTGTGAACATTAACGGACACGGACTTCGGGATCATCTTCTTTTGGTTGCGCCACTCTACGGCTTGATCGCGGCGGTTTGGGCGCTGCGCATGATCGTGGCCGCCGCGGGCGCGCCCCGCATCGTCGTGCTGGCGGTCAGTGTCACCATCGCCCAAGCTTTCTGCATCCTCGTGGTTGTCGTGTTGATTCACGTTCGACGTTTTGGAAGTTATGCCAACGTTGTCTTTGCCTCGTTCTTACTCGCTTGCTGGGCAAACGTGCTGGTCGCAGCCGCCATCGCCTTTACGGCCCTCATGGGCAAGGTGAACATTTATTCCGCGCCGGAATTTTCGGGGCACATGCTGACTCCCATGCAACATATTGTCGGCCACCTCACCTTTGGCATCGGATTTGGCACGATTTTCGGTGGGGCGATGGGCTCTCTGCTCTTGTGGATGCTCCGCCAGTTGCCCGGCGAAGCCAGAAGCCAGAAAAGATAGAAACTGGAAGTTGGAAAATGGAAACTGGAAAATCGAAACTGGAGAAGCAGATCTTTCGTGCAGTTTACCCTGAGCGCCAGAGGAAGATTCTTCGCTTCGCTCAGAATGACAAGAAAAGGGCTCAGGATGACAAGTAGGGACGGTCAGGATGACATGTCATCCTGAGCGAAGCGAAGAATCCTCTCATTGTCTATTTTGAAATTTCCATTTTCCAATTTCTAATTTCCATTTTCCACTTTCCAAGCCGCCCGGCCAATCTGCCAACAAAATCGAGAGTCAACTTCAAGCCCAAAATAATTTCCGCCGGGGCAACAAAAACCCGCGTGATATAATCCCGTTGTTTCGCGCCATCGCGCGGACTTTCCCCGGCTCGCTCGGGAGACAGCGGAGAGGAAAATAATGGCGATCGCCCACTACGAAAAAGTTTGGCACAACGGAAAATTCATCCCCTGGGACTCGGCCACCATTCACGTTGCGTCCCACGTGGTCAGCTACGCGTCGTGCATCTTCGAGGGCATCCGATGCTACGAGACGCCCCAGGGTCCGGCCATCTTTCGTTTGAAGGAGCACACCGAGCGGCTGATCAATTCCTGCAAAATTTATCGCATGGAGCTGGACTATTCGCAGTCCCAGCTCGAGCAGGCCATGGTGGAGCTGGTGCGCGTTAACGACATCAAGCATTGCTACATCAGGCCCGTCGTTTTTCGAGGGTATGGCGAGACCGGAGTCAACCCGCTCAAGAATCCCATCGAGATTTACTTGCTGACCTGGGAGTGGGGCAAGTATCTGGGAGGAGAAGCTCTCGCCCAGGGCGTGGATGTGTGCGTCTCCTCATGGAACCGCATGGCGCCGGATACCCTGCCGGCCATGGCCAAGTCGGCGGCCAATTACATGAACTCGCAGCTCATCAAGATGGAGGCCATCACCAACGGCTACGTGGAAGGCATCGCCCTGGACTCGTCGGGCCAGATCAGCGAAGGCAGCGGTGAAAATATTTTCCTGGTGCGCGACGACAAGCTCTTCACGCCCTCGCTCGCCTCCTCCATTCTCCCGGGCATTACCCGGGATTCGGTGATCGCCCTGGCGCGTGAGATGGGCTACACCGTCATCGAGCAGACGCTGGCGCGCGAGATGCTCTATGTGGCCGACGAAATCTTCTTTACCGGCACCGCCGCCGAAATCACCCCCATTCGGTCGGTGGACCGCATTCAGATCGGGAATGGTCAGCCCGGGCCGATCACCAAGAAACTTCAAGAGCGGTTCCTAGCCATCGTTCAGGGCCACGTGGAGGATAAGTACGGCTGGCTGACTCTGTGCAATCAGCCTGCCACCGTGGTGGTCTAGGCTTCCACGGCTGGTGCTTAGCGAGCTTCGAGGCCTGAACGACCTCCCGACCCTTCGTATCATCGATTCCAGAAAGAGGGTATAACTGTTATACTCGATGCGATTCCATTTTGACGCCCGAAAAAGCGGAAAGCTGAGGGCAAGCCCGATGCGTGGAATCGGCTTCGAGGAGGCGCAGGAAATCTTCTCGCACCCTTATTATCTCGACCAGCGACTGGACCGCCCGGAACAGTTCCGCGCCATCGGGTGGGTGAAAGGTCGCCTTTACACGCTGATATTTGAGGTGCGAGGAGATCAGGAGGGCGAGTTCTACCACCTCGTGACGCTTTGGAAATCAACGCGACAGGAGCACCAGCTTTATGAAAAGAACTCATAGGCAATCCCCATCAATCTCTGCGGAGGCGATTGCCCGAAGGGCTGATCGGGGCGAAGACGTTTCCCGCTTTTTCACCAACCAAGGGCGCATGATGAAACCCATCCACCGCGTCAACGTTGATTTCACGGCTCCCATGTTGAAGGAGCTGGACATCGCTGCAGAGGAGTTGAACGTCAGCCGGCAGGCTGTAATCAAAACGCTGCTGCGCCGAGCGCTCGACCAACATTACCTCGCCAGGCTCAGGCGCCCTGGCGCACGCCGGATGTAAGCGGGAGGTCCCATGCATCGCCGTTCTTTCTTCCAGTCCGCGGGATTGGGCGCAGCCGCAGCTCTGGCCTCGCCGTTGCGCGTGGCTGCGGCGACAGAAGGGCCCGCGATGAAAATCACCCGCGTCCGGTTCTACCAGAACCCACAGTCACCGCCGCACTTCAATCAGAGCTTCCACATCGTCACGGTCGAGACCGACCAGGGCATCACGGGCGTCGGCGAAGGCGGCTCGAAGGACACGGTCGAGCAATGCGCCGGCTTCATCATCGGCGAGGACCCGATGCGCATCGAGCGGCTCTGGCAGATGATGTTTCGCGGCATGTTCTACCCACCGGGCCGCGAGAAGCTCGATGCCCTCGGCGCCATCGATCTTGCGCTATGGGACATTAAGGGCAAAGCGCTGGGTGCGCCCGTCCACGAACTTTTGGGCGGGCTGGCGCGCGATCACATCGAGTGTTATTCCACCGCCTTCCCCCTAAAGGGCAGCTTGAAAGAAACCGCTCGCGCCTGCATCGAAGCCGGATTCCGGGCTTTTCGCTGGGCCACCGCCGACCCGCCCGACGGCCACACTTTTAGCTCGCATGAAATGGTGCGCAAAACTTTCGAAGACTGCCAGGAGATTCGCGAAGGTGTAGGCAAGGACGGCGATTGGGCGCTAGACTATCACACTCGGCTAGATTTTCCTGACGCGGTGCGCCTCAGCGCGCTCATTGAGCCGCTCGAGCCGTATTTCGCCGAGGACCTGATCCGCTCCGAAAACCCGGGCGCCTATCGCGAGCTGCGCGCCCACGTGAAGGTGCCGATCGCGGTGGGCGAACAGTTTGGCAGCAAGTGGGACATCAACACGCTAATCGAAGAGCAACTGATCGACTACGCGCGCGTGACGCTTCCTAACGTCGGCGGCATCACCGAATACATGAAGATTCAGGCGCTCGCGGAAACGCACTACGTCGGATTGATTCCGCACTTCACCGGGCCGGTGGCGGAAGCAGCCCTGGTGCACGCCTGCGGAGTCTTCTCGGGGCCAGTGCTGATGGAAATGCTGGGCGATGGCACGCGCTCGTTCCCGCATTTGCCGGAATCTTATGATTTTCACAACGGCAAGATGTGGCCCAATCGCCGCCCGGGTCTCGGTGTGACGCTCGATGCCAAGCCCTTGCAGCTCGCGGCCGAGATCACCGAGCGCCGGCGGCCTACCCCGATGTTTCAACGGCCAGACGGATCGTTTACGAATTGGTGACTAGGAAAGAGTTGAGAGTTCAGAGTTAAGAGCGAAGAGCTGAACCGGGCGGAGTTTGGAAGGCGGTCGGTTACGGTCTTGGTTTGAACTCTTAACTCTCAACTTTCAACCCTTAACTTTACTACCCTTAACCTTCGACTCGACTTTCGACTCTCAATGTGCTAATTTGTCTGAAATCCGCGATTCGGGCTAAATGAGGACAGCCTATGAACATTGACGAACTTCTGCGGACCGCCTGCGAAAACAAGGCGTCCGACCTGCACCTGAAGGTAGGCAACTACCCTTACAACCGGGTGGATGGCGAGTTGTTTCCGCTCACGCATTTCCCGCGCGTCTCGAGCGAAGACATGATCAACATGGCTTTCAGCATGATGAGCAATCGCCAGAAGCAAAAGTTCAAGGAAGAAACCGAATTGGACATGGCTTACGGCGTGGCGGGGCTGGGGCGGTTTCGCGTGAACGTTTTCCAACAGCGCGGCAACGTGGGCATGGTGCTGCGCGTGATTCCCACCAAGATCCGGACGCTCGAAGAACTCTATTTGCCCAAGGTCATCGACAAAATCTGCGAGGAGCGCCGCGGCATGGTGCTGGTGACGGGAACGACGGGCAGCGGCAAGTCCACCACGCTGGCCGCCATGATCGACCGCATCAATTCCACGCGCACCGACCACATCATCACCATCGAAGATCCCATCGAGTTCCTGCACCGCGACAAGAAGGGTTTCGTCAACCAGCGCGAGGTCGGCGTGGATACATCGCGGTTCAGCTCGGCGCTGCGCGCCTCGCTCCGTGAAGACCCGGACGTGATTCTGGTGGGCGAGATGCGCGACCTCGAAACCATCGGCACCGCGCTGCTGGCCGCGGAAACCGGCCACATGGTGTTCTCCACCCTTCACACCCTCGACGCCACCGAAACCATCCAGCGCATCATCGCCGTCTTCCCGCCGCCCGAGCAGAAACAGATCCGCCTGCAACTGGCGAGCACCCTGAAGGCGATCATCTCGCAGCGCCTGGTGAGGAAGTCGGACGGCATCGGCCGCGTGCCGGCGGTCGAAGTCCTGGTGGCCACAGCGTTTATCCGGGATTGTATTATCAACCCGGATAAAACCCGAATGATCCACGACGCGATTGCCGCCGGCGTCTCGCAGTACGGCATGCAGACGTTCGACCAGTCGCTTTACGACCTCTACACGCAGGGCTTGATCACACTCGAGGAAGCCTTGATCCGGGCGACCAATCCGGACGAGTTCAAGCTCCGCATCCAGGGCATTCGCTCCACGTCCGACGCGGCGCGCGAAGACATGGAACGATCCGCGCAGGTGGACCGGTTTGCCAAAACGTAAAGGCGCGGCGCCGAAAAATCCTTTCTCGACGGCGCTCGCCATGCTCGCCCGCCGGCCTTACTCGATTGCGGAGCTGCGGCGGGCGCTGGAGCGCCAGTTCCCCTCCGATCCCGCGGTGGGCGACGCCGTCGCACGCCTGCGCCAGCTCGGCTATCTCGACGATAAGAAATTTGCTGAACAGACCGCGTACTCACTCGCGCACAATCGCGCCCTGGGGCCGCATCGCGTCCGCCGCGAGCTGAAGGCCAAACTCGTCAACTACAAATTCATTGAGCCGGCAATCGAAGCCGCGTACGGAGAGATCGAACCGCGCCAGTTGCTCGAAAAGGTTCTCGACCGGAAACTTCGCTCGCTCAAACTTCCGGTCACTCAGCGCAAGCTTGCGTCGCTTTGCCAAAGCTTGCTGCGCCGAGGATTCAACTCCGGTGATATCATCAAAGCGGTGCGCGCTCGGCTCGAACTTCGTCCTGTCGCCGAAAATACCGGCCTGACAGAACTTGAAAACTCGGAAGAGCGAGGGTAACCACGAAGGCACAAAAGCACCAAGAAAGGATTCCAGCTCTTGATCTTTCTTTTGGCATTCTTGGCGGCTTTGTGGCTTGGTGACTTTGTGGTTAGATTGATCTGCTTATGAATTCGAACGAAATTCGTAAACGCTTCCTGGAGTTCTTCGTCGAGAGAGGGCATAGGAATGTGCGGTCTTCCTCGCTTGTGCCGGCGAATGATCCGACGCTGCTCTTCTCGAACGCGGGCATGAACCAATTCAAAGATGTATTTTTGGGCCGCGAGAAGCGCGACTATTCGCGCGCCTGCTCCTCGCAGAAATGCGTACGCGCCGGCGGCAAGCACAACGACCTCGAACAAGTCGGCCGCACCACACGCCATCACACGTTCTTTGAGATGCTCGGCAATTTCTCCTTCGGCGATTATTTCAAGAAGGAAGCCATTCCCTGGGCATGGGAATTGGTCACCAAGGATTTTGCCATCCCGCGCGAGAGGCTCTACGCCACCGTCTTTCGCGAGGACGACGAGGCCGAGGACCTCTGGGCCAAGATTGTCCCTCGCGACCGCATTTTTCGTTGCGACGAAAAGGATAATTTCTGGGCCATGGGCGACACCGGCCCCTGCGGGCCATGCTCGGAAATCCATTACGATTTGGGACCAGCCGCAAGCGATTTGGGGCATGAGGATTGCGCGTTCGGCTGCGACTGCGGCCGCTACGTCGAACTGTGGAACCTCGTCTTTATGCAATTCAATCGCGACGGTCAAGGCAATATGACGCCACTTCCCCGCCCTTCCATCGACACCGGCGCCGGCCTGGAACGCATGGCCACGGTGCTCGAAGGCAAAATCTCAAATTTCGATACCGATCTCTTTCGCCCACTCATCGACGAAGCCGCCGAGTTGGCCGACAAAGAGTACGGCGCGAACCACGAAACCGATGTGTCACTTCGCATCATCGCCGACCATGCCCGCGCCGCAACGTTTCTGATTTCCGACGGCGTTCTGCCCTCCAACGAAGGCCGCGGCTACGTGCTGCGCCTTATCATGCGCCGCGCGCTCTACCACGGCCAGACGCTCGGCCTCAATGAGCCATTCCTTTACAAAATGTCCGGCCACGTCGTGGACATGATGAAAGACGCCTATGCGGAACTGGTGGAAACTGCCCACCACGTCGCGAAGGCAATCAAGATGGAGGAGGAACGGTACGCCGAGACGACGAAGGTCGGTCTCGAAAGGCTGGATGAGGCGCATGTGGTGCCCAAGACAGGCGACCCGAAGCTCTTTGCATCATGGAAGGCATGGTGGATGGGCATGGCGCCGGAGCCGGATGAGCTTCCGCTCGGGCGTGTTCGGGGCGACGACCTCTTCAAGCTCCACGACACTTTCGGACTGCGACCTGATTTCGTGGAGGATATCGTCAAGAACTACGGCCTCACAATTGACCGCGAAGGCTACGAGGCCGAGATGCAGAAGCAGCGCGAACGCGCTCGCGCTAGTTGGAAGGGCACAGCAAAGAAAGTCGCGCTTCCGGTTTACCAAGACCTAGCCGAGAAATCGAAAACAAGTTTTAAAGGCCATGACTGCACGAGATTGGATGGATGCCGCATGGTCGCCCTGATTGTGGACGGCCAAGCAGTTAAATCGATTCATCCAACGGACAAAAACTTCGCTGTCGAAGTAGTTCTCGATCAAACGCCATTCTATGCCGAAGCGGGCGGCCAAGTGGGTGACACGGGCCGCCTTATGGACCTTATCAGCCTCCGGGAGCTAGCCCATATCACGGACACTTATTCGCCCGCGAGTGGGATTACTGTTCACAAGGCGGTTGCGCTGGAGGAACTCAAAGTCGGCCAACCTGTCACGGCGGTGGTGGACGCCGAACGGCGTAACGCAATTATGCGTAATCACACCGCCACGCACCTGCTGCACGCCGCGCTGCGGACCACGCTTGGGCCGCATGTGAAGCAAGCGGGGTCGCTGGTGGCGCCGGACCGCTTGCGTTTCGACTTCTCGCACTACGCGGCGCTGGGCGAGCAAGACCTGCTCGACATCGAGGACCTTGTAAACGAACACATCCTCAAAAATGAAGAGGCTGTTACGAGTCTCATGGACCTTGAGGCGGCGGTGAATTCAGGTGCCATGGCGCTGTTCGGGGAAAAATACGCCGACAAGGTGCGCGTACTCACCATCGACGACTTCTCCAAAGAACTCTGCGGCGGCACGCACGTCCGTCGCACGGGCGACATTGGCCTCCTCAAAGTGATTTCCGAGGGCAGCGTTGCGGCGGGCACAAGGCGCATTGAGGCACTGACGGGCGGGGGTGTGCTTGAATATTTGCGCCGCTTGAGCCAAACCCAAGCGCAGCTTTCTGACACCTTGCGCGCCAAGCCCGAGGAACTGCTTCAGGCGGCGGAAAAGCTTGCTGAGTCCGAGAAGAAACTCAAAAAGCAGCTTGAGGCTCAGCAACTGAAGCGCGCCACGTCCGAGGCGGGCGACCTGGTGGAGAGAGCCAAAGACGTGAAAGGCGTGCGCGTGATCGCGGAGCGCGTCGAGGTGACCGACCGCGCCGCGTTACGCCAGATGGTTGACAATTTGCGCCCACGCATCAATTCCGGCGTCATCGTTCTGGGCAACGCCGCGGACGGAAAGGTGTCACTTATCGTCGGCGTCACCAAAGACCTCACGGACCGGCTCGACGCGGGCAAGATCGTGAAGGCTGCGGCGGCGATTGTGGGCGGTGGCGGTGGCGGGCGCAAAGATCTGGCGGAAGCGGGCGGAACGAAGCCGGAAAAGTTAGACGAGTCACTCGAAGCCATTCCGTCGATTATTGAGAAGATGTTGTAGCCCTTAGCTCGTTGTCAGTTGTCCGTTGTCCCAAACCAATGGATAGTACTCGGCCCCGTTTCCTCGCTCTCGCTGCCAAGACCATGGTTTCCCACAGCCTGACCTACTTCATCGTGGGAGCTCTGGCGGCCCACTTTCTGAACTATGCTGCCCTCATGGCCCGTCCCGATTCCGGCATGCTCCCCATCACCAGTCCCTGGGTCATGGCGGGCCCGCTTTTCCAGCCCCTGCGCGGTCTGGTCTTCGCGCTGGTCTTCTATCCGCTGCGTGATTGTCTGTTTGGCCGGAAGAATGGCTGGCTACTGATGGCATGGATGTTGATCGCGCTCGGCATCCTCTCCACTTTCGGCCCAGCGTCGGGATCGATCGAAGGCATGCTCTACACTCCGACGCCGATCCGGTTTCAGCTCCGAGGCTGGCTGGAAGTGGTGCCCCAAGCCCTGCTGCTTTCCGCGCTGCTCTGCTACTGGGTGAATCACTCTGGAAAGAAATGGCTGAACTGGTTGCTCGGCATCGTCTTTTTCATCATGATGGCCATGCCGATTCTGGGCCTGCTGACGCGCAAGGGATAAGACCTCAGCCGGTTTTGGATGACGTTCGGGCAAACCATCCCTGATCCATAAGTCGCTGCCCAACAAGTCGGCGAAGCTAACGGAGCCTGGTCGCCGGCTTCCCTTCGCCGAGACTATAGCCGCGCTCAACTCGCGTCGGTCTTAGCCGAGGCAAGCCCGGGCCCTACGAGAAGTGTTCGGTCGCGGCGCCCAAAGTCCGCGGGCACCGCAGGGTTGAAGTAGATCGACAAAGCCGTTAAGATACCTCTCATGCAGAACGCTACGCTAAACCGGGCTAGCGAATTGGACGCTCCTGTGAAGGCGGCCATCGAGAGCCTGCTTGGCCGGCGACTTGAGGACGACGAGCAGGTGAGCGTTCAGGCTTTCCGGCCTCACGAGGCACCGCAGGGTGAAGCGCGTCGGCACGCTGCGCGTCGGCTTGAAGAGCACCTTGACCAGATGGCCGGCAAGGTCAAGGATGTTTCCGAGGAAGAGATGGAAGCCGCTCTCGACGAGGCCTTAGAACAGGTGCGGCCCAAGCGCCGATGAGGGTTGTGCTCGACACAAACGTTTTGGTCCGAGCAAACCCGAAGGCTGTGGGCTCGGCTCGAGCTCTGTTGGATGAAATCGCCCGGTCTTCTGAACACGCGCTGATCCTCTCACCGTTCTTACTGGCGGAGGTGGAACGAGTTCTCGCGTATCCGCGTGTGCAGGCCCTGTGGCCTCTCACACCGGCTGAAGTGGAGAAGTACGTAGAAGTTCTGGGCGATTTGTCGGAGCTGGTCAATCCCGGACCCGCCCGGAGCGTCGTCTTGACCGATCCTAACGACGATCCTGTGGTCGAGACAGCGTTGCTGGGCAAAGCCGACGTCCTTTGCACTCTCGACCGGCACTTCTATTCGGCGTCCGTGGAGCACTTCTTGGGGGAGCGCTCCATTCGGGTAATAAATGATGTCCAGCTTTTGGCTGAACTTCGAGCCGGCCCTAGGAGTTGAGGGTCGCGAGAAACTGCCGCACTTCGAGTAAAGCGAAGTCTGCGCTGTCCCCCTGAGATGGTTTTTCTGAACGAATACGATCGTCCCACTGGAACTCTTGTGCAGTTCCGCAAATTTGATGATTCGGAGCAGCAGGCTGCGCTGGATGCGCGACTCCAGCTCGAATTGAAACTCAACCGCGAGCACATTCAGCGCGAGGTGGTGATACTGGAAGCTCCCAGCGAAGAGGCGGTTCGGCATACTCATGGCCGCTATTTCAAGGATTTGGCCGAGCTTGTGAGGGAATGGACGGCGAAATCGTAGTAGCACAGCGCAGCCTGGCCGCAACCGAAGAGAAAGATCTCAACACAGAGGTCACGAAGTTCTTACAGAGGCCACAGAGCCTGTACTCAGACTCTTCCTCCGTGATCTCGAACGCTTTCCTCTGTGCGCTCTGTGTTGAGTCATTTGTTCGCGAGCCGGGAACAAGCTTGGGATTATTGCTAGAGAGGGAGAAGGAGCCGTATCTATAAGGGCGCGTAGTTTGCGCTACTAGCACCACCAAGGGTTCTATGGCGGATATCGAGCAAAATTCGGATTGGGAAGATTTTGAGGCGGCGGCGAAGAGGCCGATCGAGCAACACATACGAAACTCGTTCATCCACACTTACAAGCCCGTCTTGGACGACGCCGAGTGCCGCTCGTTCGACACGATGCGAGAATATCGCAAATGGTGCGAGGAAAACCTACCGGACTGGCTGGGGTATGGCCCGGCGAAAGAGCACAGTGGCTCGTAGGCAGTGGCTAGTGGCGAGAAAAAGGTATGTGGCACGCGGCATCTGAGCGCGCGGAGCTAAGCGGACAAGGTAAGGACTCAAGAATGAAAGCAACCTGGCTTTACCGGACCGCCGCAGTGTTACTCGTTCTCTTCGCGGCGGGACACACGTATGGCTTCTTGTAGTTCAAACCGCCGTCCGAAGAGGGCGCAGCGGTGTGGGCGGTGATGAACACGGTCCATTTTCCGCTCCAGGGCCATTCCTATACTTACGCCGGTTTCTATGTTGGCTTCGGCTTGTTTGTGACGGCCTATTTGCTGTTCTCGGCGTACCTGGCATGGCACCTGGGCGGCCTGGCCCGAAAGAATCCGCAAGCGATTGGCGCTTTGGGCTGGATGTTCTTCGCCCTTCAGGCGGTGAGCGTCGTGTTGAGCGTGCAGTATTTTTTCCTGCAACCCGCGGTGCTTTCAGGTCTCGTGGCCGTTTGTGTTGGCTTGGCGGCTGTGCTGGCGAAACAGCAGCGGTGAGTTAAGGTATCTAAACTGCGGTCCTTCGTCTTGCGGGGACGAATCGAACCACAACTCGCATATTCAACGCAGCCCCAATTCTCCTCAGCAGGGGAAGCGAGTGCCCGGCGTAGTCAGCGTTTTCGACACGACAAATAACGGATGCTGTGGTTCCAATCCTTGCTGCCAGTTGGCGCTGGCTGAGCCCCGCCTTTTTGCGCAACTTGTAAATGCGGCTTGCGATCTCCGCGTTGGCGAGCTCTTCCTCGAAAGCCGCCGCTTTGGAGGCGTCATTGCCAACATACCGATCGTAAGCGTATTCGAGCGCAGGCGATTTGAATCGTCGCTGGTCTGCCATTCCTGCCTACGTTCGCATAATTGCGAACGTAAGTCAATGCCACTTTGGGGCAGCGAAGCCGGAACCTCGAAGGAGCGTTTTCTTGTTGACTTCCGTTTTCGATCATGCTAATCTTACTCCGCAGTTGAGAGGGCTGCACTTGCGGTCCGCTGGACGAAGGTCCACTCGGCTGCATTTTTCCTGTGCATCTCCTCTATCTTGATGACTCTGGTTCTGTCCCTAATGTAGACGAGCGGTATTTTGTTCTCGCAGGAGTCTCCGTATTCGAGGCCCAGGCGGACTGGTTTACGCGGGAACTGGACAAGCTCGCCGAAAGCATCGATCCCTCCAAGCCAGCCCAAGTCGAGTTCCATGCTTCGGAGGTATTCTCGCGCCGCTCGCCGCCGTGGAACAAGATGACCCGCGAGGAGGCCCAGGGAGTCATCAAAGCCGTGCTCCAGGTCATGGCCAGAAGTTATGACACTGCCCGAGTTTTCGCATGCGCAGTAGAGAAGGACTCGGTGGGTGTGGGGATCGATCCAGTCGCGCTCGCATTTGAAGATCTTTGCAGTCGATTTGACCTGTACTTGTCACGGCTCCGATCGGCTGGCGACCGGCAGCGAGGGTTGCTGATCCTCGACAAAAGCACACACGAAACATCGCTGCAACGCCTTACCCACGAATTCCGGAAGCTGGGCACACAATGGGGGGCGATTCATAACCTAGCGGACATACCGTTTTTTGTGGACTCGGGCGCCTCAAGGCTCATCCAGCTCGCTGATCACGTGGCGTACGCCGTTTTTCGCCGATACAACGCTGGCGACGCGCAATATTTCGACATCATCGCGCCGAAGTTTGATTCAGCCGACGGTATTGTGCACGGGTTGGTCCACAAGACGTCAAATGCGGCCCAGTGCTTGTGTCCTGCATGTTTAAGCAGGCGCATCAATCGTGCTCCACAAGTGTAGCCCGGAGTCTCTGCGGGTGAAAGGGTAAACGATTTTAGTTTACTTCACCAACAACCGGTGGTAAGATAAATAAGCCACTCGGAACTCTCAGCGTTCCGGGGCCCTGCTGTTTGTGGCGCCAGCCTGAGAGCGCAGGGCGCGCGGGAGAGATCAAGCCGCGTGAGCTTGGGTGGAGAACGGAAAGAGAGCAAGAACGGACGAGTGCTGTCCGAGCCGACCGAGTCGGGGACGACAGGAGCTCGATGCGTAGGGATACACTTATATTGCGTTGCGTCCTGGCGTGTGGACTGGCGGTGGCATGTGCCGGAACGTTTTCGATTCCGGCGCGCGGCCAGATCGCCACGCTGGTGGACGAGCACGGCCATAAGATCTTCGTCAACGAGATCGAGCCTGTCACGCCGACCAAACACGTCGGTCAGAGACCGACGCTCACCGCGCCCCCTCCCGAAATCTCAAACCTAGTAGACAAAACAGCAGGCCAGATGCAGGTCGATCCGAAGCTGGTTCACGCCGTGATCCAGGTTGAATCGGGATACAATCCGCGCGCCGTTTCGCGCAAAGGCGCGCAGGGCTTGATGCAATTGATGCCATCCACCGCGGAGCGCTTTGGCGTCGAAAACAGTTTTAATCCCAAGCAAAACATCGAAGGCGGCGTCAGCTACCTGAAATATCTGCTCCAACTTTTTGGCGGCAACGTGCCGCTGTCGGTTGCGGCCTACAATGCGGGCGAGCACGCCGTCCAACGCAACGGCGGCATACCGCAGTTCACGGAAACCAAAGGCTACGTCCAGCGCGTTACGAGCCTCTATGGATCGCAGAATGCCCTGCTGCGGACTGAGCGGCCTAAGATTTATAAGACCGTGGACGAGCACGGAGTGGCGCATTATACGAATGACGGACTGTAGAAGACAGTAGGCAGTAGGCAGAAGGCAGGAGGCAGCGGGCAGGAGGCAGAAGGCAGGAGGCGACAGGCAAAGGGCAAGTGGCAAGAGGAAAGCGTTGGGTAGTGGCGGGAGGTTGGTGGTTAGGACGGACGCGAGCAAGTGAGTCTGTGATATGAATTGTCAGCCTATGTTGGGAAATAAGGGTCGAACCCATTTCAAGACTGAAAACGAAGCCGCCATATTATTGAAAAGAAAGCAAAAGAGGCTGGACTGAGGCCCACACTGGAAAAAGATGTTAAAAAATGCGGTTCGAAGCCACCATGTTGTTGAAAACAAACAAAAATGGCTCAGGAACGAACCCATTTTTCAGGTTCGAAGCCATTTGATGACGGGCCGGGAGCCGGCCAAGAACAGACTGTAATTTAGCAAGGCACCGACATCACAACGCGGCGAACGCCAGTCGCCGTAAACGCACCGCACGGATAACGGCAACGCCCCGTACCGGACGGTACAGGGCAACGTACTTAGGTAGGTCGGAGGGGAACCGGAAAGACGGAACGGTTGACTTTGAACAACCTTCGAACTCGGACGATCCCGCTCTGCGGAGTTCTCCTGCTGGCCGGATTGCTGGCCTCCCCCACAGATTCTTTTGCCTCACGAGACAAACAAGCGCAGGCGCGCGCAGACTACGATCGCGCTGTGCGTCTACGCACGACACTCGACTCCCAGCCCGAGGATTCGCGCCAGAAGGCCGACTACGAGAAAGCGATTGCGGCCTACCGCTCGGTGTACCGAGGGGCTCCCACGAGCAGCAAAGCTCCGCTTGCCATCGAAGCCGAAGCCGAGCTTTACCAGGAAATGGGCCGGCGGTTTTCGGACGCGCGCGCGCTGCGCAATTCCGTCGCGGCTTACGAGTTTCTGATCCGGGAGTATCCGAAGAGCAGCCTGACGCGGCAGGCGCTGCTGGCGGCAGGGGAAATCTATCGCACCGACCTCAATGAGCCGGTCGAAGCGCAAAAGGCATTTCGGAAATTCCTGGAACTTTATCCGAAGTCGGAGAAAGCGGCTGAAGCCCGAGAAGCGCTGAGAGAAATGCAAGCATCGCCTGTGGACTCCCGCTTGCGCGGGAATGACCGCGCTGGTGTTGGCGGGGAGGTCAGCACAGGCATGGTGGCCTCCAAGGGGGGCGAAGTCCAGGCCGAGAGCCAGCGGCCGGGCCAAGCGTTCGAGGTCACCAGCGTCCGGCATTGGGTGGGACCGAATTACACGCGCATCGTGATTGCCGTGGACGGCGAGGTGGGGTTTGACACGATTCGGTTGTCGTCGCCGGATCGCTTGGTCTTTGACCTCTCGAACGCGCGCCCCAGCCCGGCCTTAATGGGGAAAGCATTTCCGGTCGGAGACGGCTACCTGCGCCAGATTCGTGTTGCGCTGTTCAAGCCTACGGTCACTCGCATCGTGCTCGACGTGGAGCGAATCGAAGACTATTCCGTCTTCCCTCTTCCCAATCCGTTCCGTCTCATCATCGACATTCACGGCCCCGCAACGCTCTTGGCGAAGGGTGAGGCCTCGAAGCCCGTCACCACGGGAAGCGGCGCGAATAAAGCAGCCGAAACCGCGGCGGGGAAACCTTCCCGCACCGGAGGCGCCAGCGTTACGGCGAGCATTACCGCCGAGCCGGCGCGGGCGCCGAGCTCAGGCCGCGAAACAGCCCGAGAAGAATCGGCATCGGCGGCAGACAACACGGGCGCCGATACTTCGTCGAAAACTTCGAGCGAATCGCCGACCCTCTCGACGAAACTCGCGTCGCCGCCCAAGACACCGGCGCCCACGGAGTCCGGCTCACGGACACTCACTCGCGCCCTGGGGCTGAAGATCGGGCGGATCGTGATCGATCCCGGCCACGGCGGGCACGACACTGGAACGATCGGGCCGACGGGGCTTACAGAAAAAGACTTGGTGCTGGACGTGGGGCAGAGGCTGGCCAAGCTGCTCGAACAGCAAGCGGGCAGCGAAGTGGTGATGACCCGCAGCGATGACACTTTCATTCCGCTCGAGGAGCGCACGGCCATCGCCAACGAGAAGGCCGCCGACCTATTCATTTCCATCCACGCCAACGCCAGCCGCGATCGTAACGCGCGAGGCCTCGAGACCTATTACCTGAACTTCACCTCCAACGCTGATGCGCTGGAAGTGGCAGCCCGCGAGAACGCCACGTCGCAGGAGTCCGTACACCAGTTGCGCGACCTGATCAAACAAATTGCGTTGACGGAGAAGATTGAGGAATCGCACGAGTTCGCCACCCAAGTGCAGCGCGAACTGCACGAGCGGCTGGCGAAGGCGGGAGTCAAACAAAAAGACCGCGGCGTAAAGAAAGCGCCGTTCGTCGTGCTGATCGGCGCGAACATGCCTTCGGTGCTGGCGGAGATTTCTTTTCTCACCAATCCCAAAGACGAGCGGCTGCTGAAACAGCCGGATTACCGCCAGAAGATTGCTCAGGCGTTGTATCAGGGCATTCTGCGGTATGTGAATAACTTGGGTGGCGTCCGGGTGGCGGAGCAGTCTCAGTCCTCGAAGCACGTCTCGCAGGCCAACGCGTCCCTCACGAGCTCACCGCGCGAACTGTCACCGGCCAACCGGCCTGATTTCTGATATTCTTGTTCTATGGACCGCGTCATGGCGAAACGGCTCGGCCTTTGTTTCGCTGTTCTTGCGTTGGCTCCTTTGGCGAGAGGCCAGCAAAGGCCCTCGGCGATTGCTCTCGTCCCCGCCGCCGACTGGCAACTGGTGAGCTCCCGGACTTCGGACGTGGATGCGGTGCGCGAGCTCGGCGGCGATCCGGCCATCGAACGCGAGTATGGAGTCGAGGCTCTCGAGGTGCGCAGCTACCGGTTGGAGAGCACTAGCGTGGAGGTAGGAGTCGAAGCAACGCCGGACGCATCCACGGCGTTCGGGTTGTTCACGTACTACCGGACCGAGCAGATGGCGCCGATCTCCGGTATGCCGCTCGCTGCCCTGGCACGCGATGTCGGGTTACTGGCGCGCGGGCGCTATTTCTTTCGCATTCCGCGCCCGGCAGAAACGGCATCCAAGCTTTCGGACAATGACCTTCGTGCCTTGATGTTTCTTCTTGCCGCCTCGCACCCCACCGGCGGACAGAATGCCAATCTGCCCGATTCCCTGCCGAGGAACGGACTCATCCTAGGCACAGAAAAATATCTGCTGGGGCCGGAAGCGGCTCGGCGCGCGATTCCATCTTTTCGAACTGACCTGATCGGCTTCTCCCAGGGAGCTGAAGTTCAAATGGGATCTTACTTGGAAGCAGGAGGAGGTCGAGCCACGGTGTTGGCGATTACCTACCCCACACCTCAGATCGCGCGCGCTCGATTCGGAGAAATGGAATCGATTCTCGGATTGAATCAGGAACGCGGCCCTGGTTCAGTTTTCGGCAAACGCCTGGCGTCCTTCGTCATCATCGTGATGGACGCGAACTCCGCAGCGACAGCAAAGAGCTTGACTGACGCTTTCACCCTTTCAGGTCGAGTCGTCGAGAACGAGCCCTACCCCGGCGACAAGCCCATCACTGTTCAGTTGATGGAGCTTATCGTTAATAATCTCTTGTTCGTATTTATCCTCTCGGGAATTGGCATCGGCGGTGGACTCTTAGTCTTTATTCTTAAACGGCTTGCGAGGAAATGGTTTCCCGACAGCCCCTGGGTGGAGCCGGAGGATGGATGTCTCACCGTCCTGAAGCTGACTTGATTGTAAACCTAATGTTTTCAGCTAGTTGTGTGGACGGCCTTCCCGACTGGTTCCCCGCCAAGAATGGTCAGAAGGGCACATTCATAAAACATTGAAAATAAAGCGCTTGACGGCCACAAAAAATCCGCAGAATTCCCTTGACATCAATCTACCCGTTTTTTACACTCGCTCCGAGTTTAGTCTGGCGGAGCGCGTCCGCCTTTCTATTCTCCTCTCTGCAATGCTCACCTGGTTGGGTCACGGGCGGGAGCGCCGGCTTCGCTGGGTGAGCATTGTTGTCTTGCGCAGCCGGCGTAGCTCAGTCGGTAGAGCAACGGTTTCGTAAACCGTAGGTCGGGGGTTCGATTCCCTTCGCCGGCTCCAGTCATGCGCTTCTTACATATCGAACGCCTTCGGGGCCGCTTCATCACTTGAGGGCCCGTTCTCGACTCTCCAAGGCAAAAGTTCCGTGAGACCCATGAAGTGTTTAATCGGATTGAACATTTTTTTGTCGCGCTCGAACGGTTGGGTCACCCTTGTCCAGTTCCACCTGCTGACGCACGGCACGCACATCAATCGAGTCTAGCTCCGCGAGACGATGCGGCTCTGCCAAAAGGATGAGGATCAGATCTGCGCGAGTGCGGGCCGACGCACTTGCCGCTCATCCCCACCACTTCTCCCCGGGCATCAAGTGCCCGCGGACGAAGTCTTCGTTGAGCTCCGCGCCCAGACCCGGCTTGTCCAAGATCCTGTACTTCCCGTCCTTAATCACCGGGCCGTCGTAGATGATGAACTTCTCCCAGTCTTCAGGGAGCATCCGGCCGGGCGAAAATTCCTGGGCCCGGAAGTCCCGAATCGCCGCCGCACAATGCGCGGAGGCCAGCGTCCCCAAGGGGCTGGAAGCGATGTGCGCGCAGACGGGGATTTCGAAGAGCTCTGCCAAGTCGGCAATCTTCTTTGACTCCAGCAGCCCGCCTGCCTTGGGCATATCGATGTGAACCAAGTGGCAGCCCTGATTCAGAATGAACGGCTTGAAGCCTTGGCGCTTGTACAGATTCTCTCCGGTCAGGATCGGTACCGGAGATTCCGCGGTCAGCTTGCTCCAGGACTCCGAATAGTCCGGCGGCATGGGGTCTTCGAGCCACATCGGTTTAATGGGCGCGACGGCCCGCGCCAGTTCCAGCGCGTCGATCCAGTCGAACTCCCAATGGCAGTGCACGGCAATGTCAATGTCTTCCCCGACTGCCTCGCGCAGGTTGGCAAACCCTTTAGCAATCCGCGAGAGGTCCTTGGGCGTCAAGTGGCCGGTGTTCGGATCGTGACCGGGTTCGCGGAACTGCGGGTCGTACTTGGCGGGGAAGGAATCGGCATCCGACTTGACGGCGGTAATGCCGAAGGGGTGGCTCTTGAGTGCGGCCGCAAACTCGCGACAGGAAGAAGGGTCGAGCATGTCCAGAGGAGAGCGCGTCCAATAGGCGCGCACGCCATCGCGGTACTGGCCGCCCAGCAGCTTGCACACGGGAACTTCCAGAATCTTCCCGGCCAGGTCCCATAGCGCGATCTCCACTCCGCTGATCGCCGTCACCGTCACTCCCGCCTGTGAACCTGCTCCGCCTGTGAAGCGAAGCATTTTGGTATAGAGCGGCTCAATGTCCAGCGGGTCCTGGCCCACCACCAGTTGGCGCAGGTAACCCAGGATCACATCTTTCACTCCACGCCCCCAGTAGGCTTCGCCGATTCCCGCAATGCCGCTATCCGTCTCGATCTTCACCAGGTTCGTTTCAGTGTTTGCCTGGACGAACATGGCTTTCACGTCGGTGATCTTCACTTTCTTGCGCATGGGCGCAGCCATCGCCCGGTAAGTTGAGAGAACCGCTGAGGCGGAGACCGCTGCCGCTAACCCTTTGAGGAAATCCCTTCTGAGCGTGTGTCGCATGACTCTTTCACCCGTGTTTATGGGATCGGCGTGCCGTGTATAGCGGCAAGTCTAGGTAGGCGCGGCCCGCAAGTCAATTGCAAGGCGTGTGCTCTTTGCGTAGCAGTGTGAAATGCATTGGTCGAAAGGCGCCCAATTGTCCGAAAAATCCTGTGTCTCGCCGCAATCCAAGCTGCATCTACGAAGGTGCGCAGTCAGCGAGAGTTTCTGGCTTGATTGAAGGTTGGTTCTTGCAGTGAAATGTCTCCTGGCAGTGTCGTGCCCGTGTTTGCCCGGAAACGCAAACACTTCCCTCGCAAGCACCGCAAGAGAACACAGATATTTTGTTGTGCGGTTTACGCCGCACGGTCGTATCGGTGGTGCAGGCCGCCGAGTCGCGCCGGGAACCAACACGACCCCGAGCTGCCGAACGAACTCTGCCGCCCGGCGTTTCCTTGTTCAATCCGAGGTGGGGAAGGAATCGACTTTTGGCGACAGACACCTCCGTCTGACACTTCCCCAGGGAGGAGCTTGCAAAAGCCAGCCCCTTCCTCCCGAGCGAGACCTTTGAGATCTGTCGCTCTAAACGATCAGCAAAGTTCATCCCTCAGATCAGTTCCCGAAGGACGCGCTCCAGTATTTGAGGCATTCTCGCGGCCAGCGCGGGTGAAAGCTCAGGCTGCATGCGGGCCGAATCGATGCAGATGGCAATCAGACGGAGCCGAGCCGTCTCGAAGGACTGTGAGCCAATCCGCAGTAGGTGTATGACCTGAGTGAGGGAAAGGTGGTGAACATGCCACTGTCGATCCTCCAGACCCCGCAGCCCATTTCCATCCCCAAAAACTACCACGCTTCCCACTTGAGAGGGGTCGAGCAGGGCGTCGACGAGAGTGATCCGGCTCCGCCCCTCGATTTGATCAGAGCAAGCGAGGAGATCTGTCCCACACCAGAGTAGCTCCGTGTCCTCAGGCAGTCTCGGGTCACAGGCGAGCCGCTCAATAACGTGCCACCCGACTCCCTCATCACCCATGAGGCGATTGCCGAGACCAATGACCAAGTGGGATTTCACGAGGGTTGTCCTGTGGCGACGGCAGAAGCAATCGGCAAGCGGATCTTAAAGGTGCTACCTTTGCCGACCTCACTCTCCACCGAGATACTTCCACGATGCGAGGTGATGATTCCATAAGCAATGGACAAGCCCAGGCCCGTCCCCTGTCCGCTCTCCTTGGTGGTGAAAAAGGGATCGAAGACCTGGTCAATCTTATCCGGGGGCACGCCGCATCCCGTGTCCGAAATCAGGACTTCCACGGAATTGTCGCGCGTGCTGTGGCCGGTAGTAATGGTGATGGTGCCTCTCTCTTGCATGGCCTGAACGGCATTCATGAGCATGTTCATGAACACCTGCTCGAGCTCGGATTTGTCAGCCATGACCGGAGGAAGTTGCGGGTCGTAGTTGACGACCACGGTGATGTTCAGGAATTGCGCTTGTTTTGTAACGAGAGACAGCGTGTCTTGGAGGATCGTGTTGAGGTCGGCAAGTTCGGGGTTGAACTTGGAATGGCGGGAGAATTCCAGCAGGCCTTTGACGATATCACGGCAGCGCTGGCTCTGCTTGAGGACCTCCTGGAGGTTTTCCCGGTTGGGATCATCCTCCTTGACGTCCTCGAGGGTGAGGGCGGTGAGCGCCAGGATGGCGCTCAGGGGATTGTTGATTTCATGGGCAACGCCCGCCGCCAGCATGCCTAGCGAAGCCAGCCTTTCCGCCTGGGCGACTCTGGCCTGCATCGCGCCCAGTTCTTCGCTGCGCTGCTTGACCTTTTCCTCGAGGGTGCGTCCCCACTCCTCGAGATCGGCCCTCATCTGCCGCAGGCTCTTCAGCATGGTGTTGAAGGAATCGGCCAAAAGGGCTATTTCACCATGCTGGGGGCTCGACTGGACCTCCTGATCGAAGCGGCCTGCGGCGATGTTTCGGGTGGCGGCCACCATCTTGCTGACGGGCTCCATAATCTTGCCAATCTCGTGATAGGTAATTCCGATAATACAAATGAATCCGATGATGCCGATGCCGAACCACGAAAGGATAACCCGGTCGCGTGTGGAGGTGTATAACCTTTCCAGACGCCCCACGCCCAGCATCCCGATGATTCGGCCGTCGTAGTTTCGCAGGGGGTCATAGGCAGTGACGTACCAGTCCCCCGCTGCGAAAGTCCGCCCGCGATAGCTACCGCCCTGGCTGAGGACCCCATCACGAATATCCGCCGCAATCTGCGTGCCCACCTCCCGCTCGCCGCCGGCCGATTTAAGGGTGGTGGAAACACGCAGGTCGTTCTGGAAGATCGTAACCACTCCAATGTCCTGGTGGTCCAAGCGGTCCTCTCCGAATACCAGTGCCCAGATGCGGTCCACCATTCCGAAATTCCGGTTCAAAACAATGCCCCCATAAAGGACGCCCAGAATTTTGTGGTCGGCGCCGGCCACTGGGGCGCCGGCAATCATCACCAGGCCCGAGGGTTCCAGAATCTCTGTGGCGGCGGCCACTTTACCGGCCAGGGCGGCCCTGACCACACTAATCGCGGAGACGTCACCCTTCTCACCCTCCGGATCAGCGACCCGCAGGGATACGTGCCCCTTCTGGTCCGTCAGGGTGATGAAATCAAAGCCGTTGTCTTTCCGGATGGAATCGAGATAGGCCAGGAGGGACGCTTCATTTCTCGCGGCAAGCAATTGTTGAATGACGTTTCCGGAGGCCACAAGCTGAACCGTTCGCTCCACGGTCTCAAGCTTTTGGTCGTAAAACGAGTGGGCCAGGGCCAAGTCATGGTCCACCGCGCGGTGCGCCTGCATCATGATCGTCGAGCTCATGATCCACGAGCCCAGCAGCGATGTGGCTAGCGCGCCGATTCCCAGAATGACCAGGTAGTCCGAGATCAGCTTCGCTTTGAGAGAGAGCCTCGGAAATGAGAAGTCAAGCCGCATGGTGTCTCTGCAGCAGGTGCACGGAGCATGAGATGCACGGATCGTAAGCCCGCGCGACCATTTCTAGCTTCTTTCTGAGAGCGGGTGCATCCTTGCTCGCGCTTTGCTCGATGGTAGAGCGGAAGTGGTTTTCAATGCTGGCGGCGTTAAAGGCCGTTGGGGTGATAACGTCCGCGGCGGTGATTCGACCCTCGTCGTCGTAGGTATAGCTGTGAACGAGCAGTCCTCGGGGCGCTTCGGTGACCCCCGTGCCGGTACCCGCTTTCGGGCACACGGCGACACATCCTTCTTCTTTAATGCCGTCGCGGAGCAGGCGGTCCACCATGGCGAGTCCGGAATGTACATCATGAACCAATTCGACCCCTTGGGCCTTGTTGTTGTCCATGGGGTTGTCGCTGGGTAGCCGCAGTCCCAATTCGCCCATGGCCGCTCGGGCGCGCTCCGTCAGTCCCTGCGTGTTGGTGGAGAGTCGAGCCAGGGATCCCACCATGAACGGCTTACCGTTAAACGAGCTGTGCTTGGCGTGCGAGCCCGGGACTGCCTTTTCATTGCTCAAGGAGCGGTAGGCCGCGGCGGGGACGCTCTGCCGCTGCCCGTTCGAGGAGACGATGATTTCGTCCCCCGCATAATAACCATGATTCTGAGGGGAGGAGAGCGCGGCGAAAACGGTGTCAGTATGGCAGAAGTCGGCGGCGGGCAAGGATGCCAGCAGCTTGATCGTCGTCTCGCAATCCGCCACGCCCTGGATGAGGGCCTCGCGCAACGCCACCAGCGAGTCCACGCTGGGAAGTTTCCCGAACCCTCCCACAATGGCGTTGACGGGGTGGACGGCCCGACCCCCGAGGGTTTCCTGGATGGAGTTCCCCAGCTTCTTCATGCGCAGGCCTAGCTTCACCGCATCCAGATGGTCCGCGGCAAGCGCGGTCACACTGGGATAATCCAGATAGTCGGGCACGGCCAGGCAGAACAGATGCAGCGCATGGCTCTGGATGCTCTCGCCCCTGTACAAGAGATCCCGCAGCAACTCCGTCTGGGGAGTGACTTTGACTCCCAGAGCATTTTCGGTGGCTTTGAGCGAGGTCAGGGAATGGGCGACGGAACAGATCGAGCAAATCCTGGACAGGATCTGAGATATATCCTCGTAACTTCTGCCTCGCACCAGCCCTTCCAGGAGGCGCGCTCCTTCAAAAATGTCGAAGCGGACCGCCGCGACTGCGCCGTCGTCCAACTCCACCGTGATCCCGCCATGACCTTCGACGCGAGCCAGATGCTCGACCTGAATCCTTGTGCTCATGAGTGATCTCCTGATGTGGGCGCGAAGGTTCGCAACTTGGCGGCTATCCTCTCGCGAGGGATGCCCTTCTCCCCAAACATGGCCAGCACGGAGGAGACGTTCGCCTCATCGACCGGGCCACGGCAACCCACGCAGGGGATGCCCAGCCCCGGGCAGCGGGCGTCGCACCCGGCTACCGTCAGCGGACCGCAGCAGACTTGCGACTTTTCGATGAGGAGGCAATTGTTCTCGCGCATCCTGCACTCCGCGCAAACGGCATACTCCGGGAAGATGGGCGGGTCACCGTTCAACAGGCTGGACACGGCCGACAGAAACTGTTCTTTTTCGATGGGGCAACCCGTGAGGTTCAGATCGACCTTGACCACTTCCCGCAGGGAACGCGGGGGCAGGCTGTCGTACTGGGCCCCCTGATGGCCGTAGATCTCCTCGAGAAGCTTCGCCCGGTCTGCCTCGGGGTTCAGAGCTGCGACTCCACCCCAGACCGCGCAGGTTCCAATCGCCATCAACGCTTTCGAGCGGGCGCGAATCCGCTTGAGCTTTTCCTCGTCGCGTTTGCTCAACACCGCGCCTTCCACCAGCGCCAGGTCGAGCTCACAACTGACATCATTCGCCGATGACGCCATGAGGAAATCCCGGATATCGAGGGCACTCACCAGATCCAGGAGTTGGTCTTCGCAATTAAGAATGACAAGTTGATCCCCCGCGCAGCCGGTGAGACCGAATAATCCGACGGTGGGTTTGCTCATTAGATCATCTCCGGAAGATTGATCGCATCCCAATACGTAAAAATGGGGCCGTGCAAGCACGTATACTTGTAGCCGACCGCGCAGTGCCCGCACTTTCCCACTCCACACTTCATGCGCCGTTCGAGCGACATCAGGATGCGGTCCTTGGGAAAACCGAGAGCCAACAGGCGCTCCAGAATGTATTTGTAAACCACCGGCGGACCGCACACCGCGGCGTACGTGCGGGCCGGATCAATCTCCGCGTGGTCAAACAGCTTCGGCAATAGCCCAACGTAGTTCTTCCAGGTTCCCGTCGGGTCCCTGTCCACGGTCAGCAGGCACGTCATGTCCTTGCGATCCACGAGCGAGACGAGTTCCTCCCGGAAGAGCATCTCTCCGGGGGTTTTGCTGCCGTACATCAGGGTGATCCGGTTGAATTTGTCCCGGTTGTCGAGGGCGTACCACAGGAACGAACGCAGGGGCGCCATCCCCAGGCCACCCGCGGCCAGCAGCAGGTCGTTGCCCATGACCTCCTGGACGGGAAAGCCATTCCCGTAAGGGCCGCGGATCCCCACTACATCGTTGGTATGCATGCGGTAGAGAGCCTTCGTCACGCGCCCCGCTCGACGCACGCACAGTTCCAGAATTCCCGGCCGAGTGGGCGAGGAGGAAATGGAGATGGGCGCCTCGCCGGTGCCGGGCACACTCAGCATCACGAATTGGCCGGGCTGATGCCGGAACATCGTGGCCAGACCATCCTCGAGGAAGCGCAGGGTGAACAGATAGTTGTCCTCAACCATCCGGTATATCCGCACGATCCGTGCCAGGTGCGGCAGATAAGGATTCTGGCTGAGCACAGCTTCATAACTGGGAACTCTATCGACAAGGAGCATTTTCGACTCCCCGCAGTTTATTGATGACTTCGATGATATCGATCTTCACCGGGCACGCGCTGATGCAGCGCCCGCAGCCGACACAGCTCGGCCGGCCGTATTCGGCCACGAACCCTCGCTGTTTGTGGTAAAAGCGATACTTGATGCGGCTGGCCCGGCCTTTCCGGAAGTTCTCTCCGCCGGCCACCAAGGCGTGGGTGGCAAACAGACAGGAATCCCAGGAGCGATTGCGCCTTCCCTCACGGGAGCCCAACTGCGTGTCATCCGCCACGTCGTAGCAGTAACATGTCGGACAAACCATGCTACAGCTTCCACACGACAAGCATTTGTCTCCCAGCTCATCCCAGATCTCGCTCCGGTACTCCATCTCGAAGATTTCCGGAAGGTCGCGAATCTCAATGTCCAGCTTGAATCCCTGACGCTTACTGCTCGAACGACGCTTGTATTCGTCGATGTCCTCCGGAGTTACATCCTGGAACAAAGGCCCAGTGGCCAGGACCATGTCGTCGCCCAAAGCGGTCCCCACAAAGGTCAGGTAATGATCCCCCAGTTCACCCAAAAAGAGGTCGAAGCCGTGGTCCACGAAATCAGCACGCATGGACCGGCAGAAACAATGCTCGTCCGGCCAGCAGTCGATCCCGATAATCGCCACGTTCTTCCTGCGCGCCTGGTAGTAAGGGTCGTCGTATTTTCCGGAAAAAACCTGGTCGAGGATGTTGAGGGCATAGATGTCGCAGGCGTGCACGCCAAAAAGAATGACCCGTTTGTCCAACCCCTCGGTGCAGGGAAGGTAGCCCTCACCCTCCCGAAACCGGAAAAGCGTCTCCCGCGGAGGGAGAAAGTACTTTTTGGGTGGCAGGATCGTCCGCGGGTAGTCGAGGCGAGCCTCTGACCACCTGCTGAGCCGCTTGAATACGTACTTGCCATCCTGCTCGACGGGCGCATGCACTTCCCCGAACTGCTGCACGACCGAAGCAAAGAAATCGAGCTTCTCTTTGGGCAGTTTCCGAATCTTCACGTTGCCGCCTTTCTCCCGACCGCCGTTTCAAGGTTGCGGTGACGCTCTTCCATTCGGCGCTGGATTTTCTCGAGCAGCTCCGGCATGTTCACCGGTTTGGGCAAAAACTCGTCATGCGCAAGCCAACTGCTGTCCGGAGGGATTCCAAAATCCGTGACCTGCGAGTACAGAGAACTCAGGACGAAGATGGGCACGGTCTTCAGCTCGACGGTCCGGCGAATTTCCTGGACCGTAAAAAATCCCTCCGTCCTTTCGTTCATGATGATGTCCATGATGATGAGGTCCGGACGCTCCAGCTTCGCCAGCCTCAGTCCTTCTCGGCCGTCGTGTGCTTTCAGGACCACGTAATGGTGGGCTTCCAAAAACGACGACAGGGCCTCGACAAAGTCACGGTCGTCGTCCACAATGAGTATCTTTTCCGCTTCTGAGGTCATCCTGAACTCCCTTTTTTCTCTTCCTCTTCCGCCGGCGCGCGGTATTCCAGCAAGCGCACGCGGAAGGTGGACCCGACGTTGACCTCGCTGTCAACGCTTATGCTTCCTCCCATTTCTGAGACAAGTCTTCGACAGATGGAGAGCCCCAGACCGGTGCCGGGAGTCTTCTTGTCCCCCTCTCCTTCGACGCGAAAGAACTCCTCGAAGAGGAGGGGATGATACTTTTCAGGTATGCCCACGCCCGTGTCGGCCACCGCAATCGCAACTTCGCCGCCCAAGTCCTCGCCAGAGACGGTGACCTTGCCACCCGGCTTGTTGTACTTGATGGCATTCACGATCAAGTTGTCGAAGACTACGCTCAGACAGTCTCGATCGCCCCGCACAAAGTAAGTGTTTTCGGGTATCCGGCTTTCGAGGGAAACGGCGTTCGTCGCGGCCATTTCTTCGTATGTCCTCAGGATGTCGGCAATGATCCGCTGGAGATCGACTTTGATCCACTGTCGGGAAAAGGATTCCCCTTCGATCCTGGCCAGGCTCAGCCAATCCTTGATGATCGCCTGGAGCTCATCGGTCCTTTTGAGGCAGCGCTCGAGCCACTCCTGCCGCTTGGCCGTGGCGCTTTCCGTGTTGTCGAGATGTTTCAGAACATCCAAATACTGGTGGATGGCCACCAGAGGGGTTTGAAGTTGGTGAGAGACAAAGGTAATAAAGCGTCGCTTGAGGAGCGCACGCTCCATTTCGCTTCGCCGCATCTCCAGCGAGAGCCGGCGGTGTTCCAACCCGCGGTTAACGATCAACCGCAGCTCGTCCGGAGAAAAAGGCTTGGGGAGGAAGTCGTAAGCGCCGCACTTCATTGCACCCACGGCGGTATCGATCGTCGGGTACCCCGTAATGACCACCAGAACGATTTCCGGGCGCACTTCGTGGATCCGGGTAACGACCTCCATGCCGCTGATACCTGGCATCTTGAGGTCAACCAGTACTAGACTGGGCTTCAACTTCGTCACACCTTCCAGCCCCTGGCCTCCGTCCTCGAAGGCTTCGACCCGAAATCCCATTTTGGACAGGATCTTCCGGCAAGAAAGCCGCATGGCGTAATCGTCGTCGATGACGACGATGGTCTCCTGCTCAGCCGGTTCGCTCATGCTAATCTTCTCCGGCGCGGGTTGGGTGAAAACAGTATCGAGGATCAGGACTATGCTCTCCCATGCGAGTGGCAAAGCGCCGAAGCCCTTTGCACAACCTCCAGAAATTTGGGGATGTCGAGTGGCTTGGTCAGGTAGAAGTCAGGGCGGATCATGTCTAGCTCGCCGGCCATTGGAAATCGTTCATCCGGGCTTAAATCAATGGACGAAGTCATGACAATCGGAATACTCCGGTAGTCTGCGTAGGCATCCTGGAACTTAATTGCCTGGTTGACTCCATACCCTTCCGAGTCGCACTCCATCATGATGTCGAGGACAATGATATCGGGCCTTTGCTCGACCACTCGGCGCAAGCCCTCTCTTCCGGAGCCCGCCTCGAGCACCGCGTAACCGTGACTCTCAAGAAGAGATCGGGTCGATGCTCTGAAGTCCGGATCATCATCGATGATGAGTATCTTCAGATTGTCGGCCAGGATCGCCTCCCCCGCATAGCGTCTGGCTGGGGCCTTTTCCTTCTCGGCCATGTTTCCTCCTAGCACGAGCACTGCATTTGGGTGGTTCTTTCCTCATCGTTCGTTTCTTCGAGAGAATGCGAGGCCTTGCGATCACGTTTTAGGTTCTGTTCCATCCTGAAGTCCCCTGATTCCTTAAAGGACACCTACACTTGGTACTCCACATTGCTAAATAATTCGGTGACGCGCGTCACTCCTCGCAGTGAGAATGGCGAGCGGGTCGACAACCCGTCTTGCTCCCCAAGCACCGGGCTGTCCATACCAAGAATCTTGTTCGTATTGAGTCTGGGGAAGTTAGCCACTGAGACGGAACTGTTCTTGAATACGCTCGATCCGTGAGGGCGGCACGGTCATCATGGATGCATCGCTCGCCAGGGTCGACGAGTTCTTCCCCCTCAGCCGGCGCATGCGCGCCGCATGTCCCGCCGTCATCTCGAGATTGAGCGCCGCGCCGAGGTTGGCGTTCTTGATGCCGCCCAGTTCCCGAAGCGGCTACCAATACTGCCGGAGCGTTTTGACTTCGTTCTGATGATGCCGCCCGACCTGAGACCAATCCACCGCGAGGCTGCTTCGAGTCTCACAGCACCCGCCGATGGCTTTTCCCGATGAGGGTTCGGGGTCCTTATACCACGACCCGCGGATGAACGCTGGGGCATCGCTTGCGTTCAGCGAAAGGGAGTCAGTGGCACGATGGTTCGTAGTCATTGCAGGACGGCCATCCCTCGATCGAACGCGCCGCTTTGACGGCCCTCAGGACTGCCTCCGAAACCGTCTCCGCTGCCAGCGATCCGATCACCGAAATCCCGAGATCAGAATCGATCTTGCCGGTGGAGACGGCGAAGGTTGAATCGCCATCGCCGTTGGTGTGGTAAGGATTGATGGTTCGTGCCGCGCCGGTTGAGGCCATCATGGCGATTTTGGTCATCGCCGTTTTGTTGAACCTGGCGTTTGTCGCCACAACTACGAGCGTCGTGCTGTGCAGCACCGGGTCTTGCACGTAGCGGACTAAAGCGTGTGGGCGTTGGCCCACAGACTTCAGAGTTTCGATAATGTTGGCATAGCCCTTGCCGTCCGGACGGCGAGCCCCGGCCAAAATCTTTCCGGTGCGCCAGTCAACGATGTCCCCGACGGCGTTCACCACAACCAGCGCTCCAATCACGACTTCGCCGAGACGCAGGCTTGTGGTTCCAAGACCGGACTTCATGCCTCCGAAGCCCTGGGCGCGGAGCATCTTCCCGATAGTCGCGCCCGCGCCGATGCCGACGTTACCCTCCTCCACCGGGCTAGAAGACGCAGTCTGGCAGGCCTTGTACGCGGCCTCCGCATCGGGCCTGATTCGGGCATCGCCGAGAGCGAGATCATCGATGACCGCGCCGACCACGATCGGCACGCGGACATTGGGGATGCCCCAGTCGAAGCCGGTTTTGCGTTCCTCGAGGTACCGGACCGCGCCGGGGACTGCCGCGAGTCCCATCGGCCCTCCACCCGTCAGCAACATTCCATGGATGGTTTCGATGGGACTCACCGGTTGGAGCAGTACTCCCAGGTAAGAACCCGGCGCCGAGCCGTCGTAGTCCACGCCTGCCGTCGCCTCGCCATCAAAAAGAATCGCCGTACAGCCCGTCGGACGGCGCGAGTCGGTAAAATGCCCGACCCTGATTCCGGGCACGTCGGTGATTGATCCGTGCGCCGCGGCTTCGCTCCGTCGCTCGTTGGCGCCGACCTCCTTCTGCGTCAACCAAACAACACCAGCGGATCGGATGATTGCAGTGTTGAATTCTCTTCGATTCACAGGTCTCATCGCAGTTCTCCTTTCACATTCTAGCGCCGTAGTGTGCCACAACGCGGCCTGCTATAATCTGAGTCGCCCGCGAAAATCTCTTCCTGGAGAACAGTCATGTTCCGTTCGTTGGCGGTAGTGTTGGCCGCGCTCTGCCTGATGTCAAGTGGCATGGCGCGGGAAAGTGCCCCACCTGGGCTGGAAACCTGGTTTGTAGACTCGCTCATGAAAGTGTTCCCAAGTGATGCTCGCGGGACTGAGGGCATACGCATTCCTGAGTTCAGGGGAGCACGGAATCAGCATTTAAGCGTGCAGCTTGCCATACGCTCCAGTCATCCACTCCATGACGTTCGGGCGGAAGTCAAACCGCTGGAGGGTGGAGCGCGCGGCCGAATCGCGAGTGTGGAGGTTCATCGCGTCGGCTACGTGGTGGTGGGCTCGCATACGCCGGATTGTCCGCCCGGCGAGTTGGTGGGAGTCGCGCCCGGCTGGTATCCGGATCCGCTCGAGGACTTTCCCTTCGATCTTGAGGCGAACCATACCACGCCGATTTGGGTGACGATCCACGTTCCCGCCGACGCAGCAACGGGAGTTTACGAAGGCTCAATTGTGATGCGTGCTAGGGAGCGCGTTATAGCGCGCAATCCGTTCCGCGTGCGGGTGGTGGGCGCTTCGGTACCAGAGGAGATGTCTCTCAAGCTGACCAACTGGTTCACGTTGGATGACAAGACGTCGCGCCAGTTCTACGGTGTCGCGGCCTTTTCACCGGAGTGGTGGTCTCTCGTCTCCAATGTGGCTCGTGTGCTCGCGGCCTACCGGCAGAACGTGATCATGACGCCGCTGCTCACACTCATCCAGCCGCGGGTCGAGGGCGGAAGTCTTGCCTACGATTTCACCAACTTCGACCGTTGGGTGGAGACGTTCAAGCAGGCGGGCGCCATCGGGTACATCGAGGGGAGCCACCTGCTCGACCGCGCCGGCAGTTATGACGCGCCGCTGCTCGTGCCTACCTTCCAGATTGTCGACGGCAAGCCGCAGGCGGCCTCTTTGCCGCCTGACGATTCACGGGTGGAGGCATTTCTATCGAAATTCCTGGCATCGCTCTATGCCCACTTGAAGGATCGAGGGTGGGATAAGCTCTACCTCCAGCACGTGCTTGACGAAGCTCACGGGAACGAGGTTCCCTACTACGGAAGATTCGCCGCGCTGATCCATCGCCAAATGCCGGGCGTTCCCACCATCGATGCCGTGGACGCGGCGCAGATGCCGGAGGTGCTCCAGACCAATTGTGACGTCTGGATTCCACAGCTCGGGCGGTTCGATGACCAGATGCCGCTTATCAACCAGCGCCTCGAGAGCGGACATAGCGTGTGGTATTACACGTGTCTGTATCCTCAGAAGAAGTATCTCAACCGCTTGATGGACTTCCCCTTGGTTAAGGTCAGGCTTCTCCCCTGGCTCGATTTCCGCTACGGGTTCACGGGATTTCTGCACTGGGGCGGGAATTATTGGACGCCAAATCCGATGCTGGACACGCAGCCGGTCATCGACAACAACACGGAGCTTTTGCCGCCAGGGGACGCCTTCATTGTTTACCCCGACCGTGAGCACCGCACATTCCGCAGCTCCATCCGGTTCGAGACCATGCGATCCGGCATTGAAGACTATGAGATGCTGAAGGCGCTCAAGGCGCGGGATCCCGCCGCAGCCGACCAGATTGCCGCAGGCGCGATTTCTTCTTTCACCGAATACATCCGCGATGTAGAGGCCTTCCGCAGGCTCGAGCAAGCACTGCTTGAAGCTTTATCGCGCAGCCAGGACTCTCGCGCCGCTCGGTGAGCTCGGCCAGCAGGCGTGTGACCCCCTCTCGCCCTCCAAGGCAGCGTCCCTCGGTCTCGCGGAGCGGAGACGGGGCGTGCTCCGACGCGCATCGGCGACCAGTCTCGATGTACAATCTGCGGGCCCGCTCTAAACAGAATGGAGAGACCTGAAAATGAGCTACAAAAACAGGGTTGCGATGTGTCTTGCAGCGCCCCTTGCAGCGCTGGCCTGCCTCTGCGCCTGCCCCGAGCTGGGCTGGGCACAGACAGGCTTTTTCCAAGTCGAGCAGCGCGCCGGCGTCTGGTGGCTGATAGGACCTGACGGCGCGCCGTCAATCTCAAGCGGCGTGGACACGATCCGATACGAAGGCGACCGCATTCGCGGAACTGGCGCCGCTCCTTATCTCGAGGCAGTAAAGCGAAGCTATCCTAGCCGCGACGCTTGGGAGTCCGCGGTTCTGTCGCGGCTGAGCGAGTGGGGCTTCAACACGATCGGCGCGTGGTCTGATCCTGAGTTGTGGAAGCGAGAATTCCCTTACACGGTTATTTTGGATATAGCCGGGCGCTCAGGGGCTGACTGGGAGCACGGGAAGCCTGTGGATGTGTACGCCACCCGCTTCGAATCAACGGCCCAACAAATCGCGCAAAAGGAGTGCATGCCGCGCACCCAGGAGAAGTTCCTGATCGGATACTTCAGCGATAACGAGTTACGCTGGGGGCCGGACTGGCGGGGGAAAGAGACAATGCTGGAGATGTATTTGAAATTGTCTCCCGATGCCGCCGGCAGGCAACACGCCGTCCAATTCCTGAAGAAGCGCTATGGGGACGATATTGGCAGACTCAACCGCGCCTGGAATGTTGAGGCCAAGGACTTCTCTACAATCCCTTTGCCTGGGATGACTGATGCCTACCGGGCTGACGCCGAGCAGTTCCTGGCCGAGGTCGCAGATCGGTACTTCCAGGTTTGCGCCCAAGCCATTCACAGCGCTGATTCCCACCATCTTTATCTGGGAGCCCGTTTTGCCGGCCAGGTGCCGGATGTGGTTTTTCGCGCTGCACGCTTCGCCGATGTAGCCTCGATCAACATCTATAGCTTCGATCCACGACTCTTGGCTGAGCGCCTTTATAAGCTCGCGGGCAAACCCGTACTCATCACGGAGTTCGCCTTTCGCGCCCAAGACTCAGGGCTGCCGAACACCCAGGGCGCCGGGCCCAAGGTCTCGAGCCAGGCCGCGCGCGCCAAGGCTTACACCGATTACGTCACGCGTCTAGAGAGTTTGCCGGAGGTGATCGGCTATCACTGGTTTCAATGGTCCGATGAGCCGAAAGAGGGCCGCTTCGATGGCGAGAACTCGAACTACGGGGTCGTCAATATCAGCGACAAGCCCTACGACGAGTTTCTTGCGGCAGTAAAAGCAGCCAATGCGGCGGCTCTCGCGGCCCATAAGAAAGCAGTTGCCAGTGGCCAGTAGCCACCTCAGGATGACATATCAGGGAGTTGCACCGGCTCAAAGAACGCGGCGGCCAGGTCTGGCGCTCATGGGCCCCGTCGCTTCTGCGTCAATTTCGACTTGACCTATCGAAGACCGTGATGACGGGCAAAGCGTTGCCCTCATCGTCGAAGAATCCACGAGTCCTCAACCTGCCGGAGACCGCCGGCTCCCACCAGAAGACCCCTTTGCCGCGGTCATTGGGGGTCGCTCGAACCTCCCGGTCAACCTCCTCCAGGAATTGCTTTTGGCCTTCTGGCGTCTCGGGAAAGGGGCCGGGCTGCTTGGTGTACTCGACGGGCTTCCAATTGTAAGCGGCTTCCACGACGATGATGTCGTGCTGATACTGATTGGCCATAAAGTCCAAGTTTTCGCGCAGGGCCTCCAGGCTCCCTTGCCACCAAGGGTAATACGATTGACCGATCACGTCATAGTTCAAGTGGTACGAATTGAATTTGTCAAAGAAGCATTTGGTCCCGGCTTTGTCCCCGCCCCGATCGATGTGGATCATGATGCGCGGATGGGTCTGATTGCCACTGCCCGCCACCACGCCCTCGATTCCGGCTTTGATCAGGTCGGCGAAGTTGTCCCAGTTCTCCGGCAGATGGCCATCCGGCCACATCATCCCGTGGGTCACCTCATTGCCGATCTGCACCATATCGGGCAGCGCGCCGGCGTCTCGGAAAGCGGCTGTGGTTTCCCGAGTGTAATCGAACACCGCCTCCGCGAGTTGCGCGTGCGATTTGCCTTGCCAAGCCTTGGGAATGAACTGCTTGCCAGGGTCCGCCCACGTGTCCGAATAGTGATAATCGAGCAGGACATGAAAACCAAGTTTCTTGGCCGCCCGGGCGAGCGCGAGCGTGTAATCAAGATTATTCGGAAGGTCTGTCGGAGTGTGAAAAAGCCTCAGCCGGACCCAATTGTACCCGTGATCCCTGAAGATCTGGAGCCCCGCTTCGCGCCTGCCGTGGTCCTTAAAGACAACTCCCTGATTTTCTGCCTGCCGGAGAAATGACAAATCCGCCCCCACCGCGTACTCGTCCACAGATACAGCCAACGCCTGCGGTGACAGCGAAATCGCACCAACGATAATGGCGGTGAGTGCCGCGATCTTGTTCTTCACGAGTTTTCACCGCCGAGTTTCTCAGTTTATCAGCACTTCCGTTCGTCAGGGAAGCTGCCTGTCAGTTGGGCAGCGGGTCAGTTTGACGCTGAAGCGGCGAGTTGCGGACACCCCAGGTCCGGCTTTGGGGTCGGCATGGGTGTGGCGCGCACGATTACCACGTTTCGCCGTTATGGGCTAAACCATTGCGACAAAAATTAGTCTTGAAGGCTGACACTCTTTTTGATATCAATGGTGCATGAATATCGGACAAAGGCTATACGAACTGCGCACCTCAAAGGGATTTTCCCAGGGCGATATGGAAAAGCGCACCGGGCTCTTTCGCTGCTATATCTCCAGAGTCGAGAACGGACACACGGTCCCGAGCATCGAGACTCTTGGGAAAATGGCAGGGGCACTTGAAATCGAGTTGTATCAACTTTTCTTCACGGGCGAAGGGAAACCCCAACCAGTTTCCACCGAGACTCTTGCTGCCTCAGACCCCGAGGAGCGAAAGTTGATCGCAAGGTTCAAGACGCTAGACGAGAAAGATCAGCGGCTGGTAATCAGCATGATTAAAAAGCTAGCCGCAAGGGCCTGATCCCGCAGGTGTTGAAGAACTTCATCGTGGATTCGGCTCACCCCGCTGCGACGTAGTGCGCTCGTCAGCGCCCGGCTGGAGCCCAACCTCATTGATTCTCTTCGACAATCGCTAATCCCCAGGGTTGCACCGTGATCGTCTGCCCATGGCTTGTTGGCGTTTGGGTGAGCAAGTCTGCGCCCGCGCCATAAGGGTAGGCGATAGTCTGCGTTGCGCTCGAATAGTTCAGATAGAAGTGGAGAGTCTTGCCGTTGCGGTTCCTGCCATGCTTCACGCGAACCGACGCGGGAATCTCCTGATCCGGGCCGGTTAAGCCAGCCAGCCGAAGAACGCCCAGGACCACGGCGGCCTGGAGCTTATCGCTCAAAACTGTCCCTTCGTAGGTGAGCGTTCCCTTGCCGAAGACATTTCGTGTGATGGCGGGATACTTGCCAAAGAAAGCGTGATCATAGTAAGCGAGGGGTTTGGCCGTATCGGGAATCAACATTTCCGCCCAGTCCGAAACTTTGTTGTCCGCGCCGGCGTGGAATGGGTCATCTTTCAGGGCGAGTGGTTGGCGCAGATTCGAGAACTCCTGGTAATGAAATCCGGCTGCTTCGCGCAGCGGTCCAGGCGCCATCTGCCAGCGCACGGTCGAGTACTCGTTCGTGAATCCACTCTTGAACGCCATCAAGAGGTGTCCGCCATTGCGGACGTATTCCACCAGCCTGTTGAGCAGCGCGTCGCTGGCCACATAGAGAGGGGGAACAACGATTACTCTGTAGTCGAAGAGATTGGTGCTTTCCGGGAAGATGAAGTCGGCGCCCACATTGGCGCGGTAAAGCGCGCCGTACATCTGCATCAGGATGGAGCGATAGTTCGCGCGATCGCTGAATCTCATGAACTCGATCCCGTAATGCGAATCGTTGCTGTAGAGGATGGCAACCTGGTTCTTTCGCTGGAGATCGACGATCTCAGGTCCGATTCGTTGCAGCTCGTGCGCCGTGCGGCTCACTTCGGCGTAAGCCCGGCCCGGCTCCAGGTCGTGGCCCAGGACTCCTTTCCAATAGGTTTCTTGACCGTAGTGGATGGAGTGCCAGTGCCAGTACTCCACCATATTCGCGCCGGACGAAACGTGGGTATAGACGTCGAGGCGAAGTTGGCCGTCATAAGGCGGGAACTGGTTTTTGGAATCCCATCCGATGGCTTCGGCGTTGGTTTCGGTGATGAGGTAGTTGGTTTTCTTGAGCGACCGAACGTAATCGCCGACCAGCGATGACCATTCGCCGTCAAATTCGTCTTGAGTGCCGTGATAAGGATTGGCGGCGGCGATATCCAGACTGCGAGAGACATCTAATTCATTGACCTCAGGCCGCGGCGGGCCGGCGAAATCGTGAGTGATGAACTGGTCGGGCCGTTTGTATTGGTTCACGATCGCGGCCTGCCAGGCGAGGAAGTCTGTCGTCAGCCACTGCGAGTAGCGTTCCCATTCGAGCTTCCATCCCGGATTGATGATGCCGTCGCGAGGCGGCAGCTCCGTCCAGTCATTCAGCCGCTGGCCCCAATAATTCAGGCCCCAGATTCTGTTCAGATCATCGACTGTCTTGAATTTCGATCTCAGATATTCCTGAAACCCAACCTGCACATCGTGGTTGGCGGCGCCGGCCGACGAAGTTTCGTTGTCAATCTGATAGCCGATGACGGCAGGATTGTCTTTGTAGTGCTCCAAAATCTTTCGAATCACTCGCTCGCAATAGAATCGATAGGTGGGATTGGCGAGATCGGTATTTTGGCGCAGCCCGAATTCAACGCGCTGCCCTCCCAGCCGGCTGACGATGATCTCCGGATGTTCTTTGTACATCCAAGCCGGGATGGAATAGGTTGGGGTGCCCATAATGATGCGGATCCCAGCGCGGTGAAGCCTGTCTACCATGCGGTCCATCCATGCGTAGTCGAACTTGCCGTCTTCGGGTTCCCATAATCCCCAGCTTGACTCTCCAATGCGCACCACGTTGATGCCGGCCTTCTGCATCAGGTCCACGTCTGTGTCCAAACGGTCATAGGGCATGTATTCGGGATAGTAAGCCGCGCCGTAGAGAATGGTGTCCATTTGATCGGGACGGAATGGCTCTCGGGCTGACGCGGCGCGAGGCCAATTGGCGGCGCACAATAGCGCGAGGACGAGCAACATCGCATCGAGCCACTGAAGCCGTATTTGCCGCCGGACTGCAGATCGCACTTCCCTTGCAACTTTAGTCTTCATGTCGAATTGCCCCCGAAAGCTTCAAGAAGTCTGAACTCACCGGCCCGTCATGGTTTTCGAGCGCTGCAATTTTGCGATTGCATCGCTCCGCGGTCGGTGCCGCCGCAGGTTGATGCCGGATCGCCCGAAAAGTCAAGCCCTCCGTTATTCGCGATGGCTCGCCCGGCGCCCCTCGCCGGAGAACCCGGAAGTAACTGATATCCGGACAAACTGAGCCGTCCGTTTCCGCCTTGGCCAGAAGCCACAAACTTGGGGTCCGCCGCCAGCGCATGAGGATCATCTGCCGGAACGAGATGGCCATAGTAGACGTTGGAGTCAAACACGTTGTGCTTGCTCTGGCCAAAGCCCGGAACCGTTTTCCAGGCTCCGTTGGCAGCGCGAAACAGTGCGTACGAAAACTGCGCGCTGCCCTCGGCGTAGAAAATGTTGTTGAAGAAGTAGGTTTCGTCAGCCCATCCGTGCCAATCGGCGTGCAGAATCAGATCAACCTTGTGATCTTCGCCGACGTAAATTGTATTGTTGTAGATCGCGGTATTCCTCACTGGGCCGGCGATATTGATGCCTCGTGTCCGGTCGTTTTGGCTGATGTTGTAGCGAACGATCGTACCCACGTTTCCTGCACTGTCTTCCGGCTTCTGGCTCCCGTCGTCGCAGATCAAAAGAAAGCCGCCGTCATTGTCGTGGCTGTAATTGTACTGGATGATTGTGTTCTTGCTATTCCAATCGGAGTCAAACCCTTCGCCGTCGCGCTGGCCCTTGGTGCCGTAAGCTTCGTTGTACTGGATCACCGTATTGTCCGCACTCCAGGGCCAGATCGCCACGTTATAGCCTTCCGATCTCTGATTGGCGTGGCCCACGACGTTATGCTCAACCACCGCGCCATCCGTCGCCACCACGACGATGCCGTCTCCGCCGATGTCATTGAGGATGTTTCCGCCCACGACGACCTTCAGGCTCGGATACCACTTTGAGCGTTGCCATCGGTCTGACCATCCGAAGATGCCGCTTCGGTCCACGTGGTAGATTTCGTTTTTCTCGATGCGCAGATCAACAAACCGGCTCGGCTTCTCTCCACCGTCGCAGGTGTAATCGATTCCACCGTTGTGCTTCACGCTGTCCACGCCGTTCACGTCGTGAATCCTCAGCGAGCGGACATAAATGTGATGGGCGTCGCCGAAATTGTCGACTGCCACATGGACGCCGCGGCGGACGGCAGCAGTTGTTCCAGTGTTTGTAATCTCGAGATTCTGAATCTCCCAGTATTCCTGGTTCTTCAGCAGAACAGTGTCTTCGAAGAGTCCATTGCCGCGAATGAGCGGCCGAACTCCTCCGCCATACGCGTCCACAGTGATTGGCCGCCCTTCCACGCCCGAGCCTTTCGGCCAGAGTTGTCCCTCCCACACCGAGCCGGACTTGAGAAGGATGCGATCACCAGGAAGGAATGTCGTGGAGTTGACCTTCGCCAAACTCTTCCAGGCGGCGGCCGGAGTTGTGCCCAGATTCGAATCATGGCCGTCGATGGAATCAACGTAGTAGGTTGTGGCTGTTCTTTGCGGAGGCAGTGTCTGCCCGGCGGCTCCCTGCGCCGACACACAAGCAAGTGCGGCTAGGAGCATAAGACTTCGGCGTGCTTTTTGCATGTTCATCGGTTGAATGATCCCTCGCATGGGAAGATTCGATGAGACTTGTAGTCCAAGCTACTGGCGCGGCCACTCGTTCCTGGTCTGTGCCCCACGAATCCAACCCCGAGAATTCCTTGAAGCGCGCGCCAAATGCACACTTAATTGGAAACCACCCGAACTGACACCAGCGAAGTTTTGCCAGGCACGTAGTTCTCAACCGTCGTCTTAAGGAGGGCCTGGAAATACGGAGGGGGTGTTTTATGGTCTGGCGATATGTCGATCAGGGCTTTGCGCAACTCGGGCAGCCGCTCGGCGCTGGTGATGTATTCGATCGCGGCTTGCGAGCCCTGCGTATAGATGCCGTAAACCAGCAGGATGCGGTTTTCTTTCATTTCATTGGGCAGCATCAGGACTAGCGCGTAATCGAGAGTCAGTTGGTTGGTGACGGGGTCGAACTCCGGTTTGTAGAGAGGCTTTTCGCCTGGCCTTGGATTCTTGTTCTGAATTACTCCGGCCTGAAAGAGAAAGCCCTCGGGGTTCAGGAAGACCCTGCCGCTCCAAGATTGGTTTCCGCCTAGCAGGATGGCATTGCCCGTCTTGATCTCTTCGAATGTGACCAGCCGCGACTGCCGCAGGAGGCACTTTTGGCCAGCACTCGCGAACAGTTCGAAAAAGTTTAGCAGGCCCGAGGTTTCGCCGACCGCAGTGAAATCCGTTGTCGAGGGGACAAACAGGAACCGCTTCAATTCCCGGAAGTGAATCGTGTCGCGAAATTCGGGCAGTTTTTGCTTGGGAATGTCAACTCCGCGCTCCAGAGTCTGGGCACTATCTCCGTCATGCGCGGCCCGCAGCAGGGGATGGTTGGGTATCACAATGATGGGAGGGGCAGCGGGCGGCAGGAACGGTTTCCAAAACCACTCGAGGTCTTCTGACAATTTCGCAGGGGACGGCTGAGCTTGGAGAGCTTGCTCCGTCAGCGAGCGCTGATGGATGAGCAGAAAAATCAGAATCATACAAGCCGCCGCCAGTCCCAGGATCAGCGCGTAGCCCAGTTTCTGATTTGGCGATGCGGAAGGCCTTGGGATTTGAACAATGGGAAGGACTTCTTCCTTCTCTGGCCCGGCCTTAGTGAAGAAAGGCACGTAATGGCCGGCGGGCAGCTCAATCCTCAACGGGCTGATGCTGCCATATTCTTCGTAGTACGCCTTGAGCGCGCGCCGGATCTCGTGCGCCTGCACGCGCACGATGGGATCGTCCTGTGGGTTGAAATCACTGCCACGCCCGTAGACCTCCACCCCGATCAGGTATTCGTTCAGCTTGTCGGCGTTGCCGAGCAGGGTCTGCTCCGAGACGAATTCCAGAAAGCGGCTCTTTTTGGGAGCGCTGGCAAAGTGTTTGCTTTGAAGCACGCGCCGAAGTTCTTCCCGCCTTTCGAAGAGGGAGATGGTTTCGGTCGCCGCACTATATTGAGCGGGCATTTCAGCACCCTGCGCAGTGTCGCCGCCCAACTTCCAAAGCTGGGCGAGGCGACAGGCCGCTGCTGATACGCAAATTAGCACTCCGTATGAGAAAGGTCAATCAGATGTCTCAAGCCACCGGAAATCTGCTGGCTCCCGCCAACGGTTAGCTAACACGTTATTTTCAGTTACCAGGAGACAGGTCGGAGGTTACCGCACAAAGCTTTTTCAACGGCCAGTCATCCGATGTCGGCTGGCGGTGCTCGGTCGTCATTCGCCAGCGTCTGCAAGTGAGTGGCGCGTCAGTGAGCCATCGGCCCGTTGCATCCCTCGGGCTCCGTTTTCAATTGCCTGAGAGCCCAAAGATTGATCGGCTCAGTCCCAAGAACGGACAACTGACCAGTGACCACGGACAATTGTCCCTCACTAACCGCTCTGATAACCGCCATTACCTTGAAATCCTTATGCCAAGCGCTGAAGCTGGTCGGGACGATGGAGGCGCAGCCGGTGAGCAAGAAGGCGCAAGGCGAGGGCATGACCTTCAGCAAGACTTACGCTTCAGTAGCACCCTTGCGGATGGGTTTCATTTGTTTCTTGGTCCTATGTTTTCCCCCGCTTGCCCGGCCACAGGTGGGACATCTGCGGCTAATTGTCACAAGGCAGTTCGACGACCCCATTCTTACTGTCTTATCTCCGGGCGCTGAGGGAAACAAGTACGGTTTTGAAGGCGGGCGGGTCCTCAAGCTAAATGGCACCTATCATCTTTTCACGTCTGAAATGGTGGGTGATCCCCACTGGGTCAAGATGAAGCTGGCGCACTGGACGAGTGGTGACCGCCTGCGCTGGAAACGAGCATCCACGCTGTTCGAATCGAGCGGCGATTTCACAGGTAAAGACCCGCGCGCGGCTCTGTGGTCGCCGATGCCCGTCTATGACCAGAAGGAAGGCCGTTGGAACCTGTTTTATGTCGCCTATCAGTGCGCGCCCAGCACAGCCAAGCAGTGGCTCAACAACTACGAGGGTAGGATCTGGCGCGCCGTATCGAAGCTCAACGGGCGGGGCGGCATCGATGGCCCTTATCAGGACGTGGGCATCATCCTGCAGCGCGGAAAAGACTCGGACCCTTGGGAAGGATTGCAAGGGACAGATTCGTTTTTCCCCTACAAAGCGGGCAACGAGTGGTTTGCTTTCTATGGGACAGCGCATACGGAGAATCTGCCGATCCCATCCTGGCAAGTTGGCCTGGCCTCCGCACCGGGCCTGATTGGGCCATGGAAGCGACGCACCGAGTTGAACCCGCTGGCCATTGAGAAGGTCTTTATTGAGAACCCCATTGTCACCAGGCTCCCAGAGGGCATTTACGTAGCCGTATACGACAACATGGTGGACCGCTCCGTCGGCTACTCATTCTCAGCCGATGGAATTCACTGGAACGAAGGACAGGCACTCGTCGTGCAGAAGGACCATGGAGTTTGGGCCAGCGAGGTTCGCACACCTCTCGGGCTGGTTCCCGAGGGGGACGGTACGTTCACGCTGTTTTATGCCGGAAACCAAAATCTGCTTGGAGTCCCGCCGGACAAAAACGGGATCAAGCTGACACCGGGCGCGATCGGGTTGGTAGAGGTCAAGCTGGAGCGCTGGTAATCGGTAGACCTATCGGCCTGAACCAGGCAAGGCCTTTTCGTCCAGGCATTGCAGAAAGGGTGCCGGGATATTGTAGTTAGGCATGGATTCATATCGGGGAAGCTGGAATGGCTGTTTGGGCGGCAGATGTGGAAGCGCTTGCATTCCGGCCCGGGACGTCGATTCGCCTTCTGCTTCGGATCACTGCGTACTCGACTTGTCGGAAGTCGGTTGCAAGTCGATATGCATTCTCTTTATCAGTCTGGTCGGGTTCTGAGGTTTGGCTCGAAAGGAGACCGTTATGAGACGAGCTTTGACGCTTCTGCTTTTGGTTTCATTCGCTTCGGTCATTCCGCTGCTTGCGCAGAGTGACCGTGCGACGCTGACGGGAACGGTCAGCGATACAAGCGGGGCTGTAGTACCGGGCGCCACGGTGACCGCCACCAACATTCAAACCAAGGTGGGCAACACCGCGATTACGAATGATTCAGGCTTTTACAAAATCCTGAACTTGCCTGTCGGCGAGTATTCGATTTCGTACCAGAAGACTGGATTTGAGCTGCTGGTGCGAAGGGGAATTGTGCTGAGCGTTTCGCAAGTGGCGGAAGTCGACGTCACGCTCAAACTCGGCGCTGTTGCGCAGACCGTGGAGGTGACGGCGGCGGCGCCGGTCCTCGAATCACAAACCAACGACCTGGGCGGGACGGTGACTCTGACCGCCTTCCGCGAGCTGCCGCTTTCCATCAGCGGCGGCCGCGACATTATGGCCTTTGCTTTCACCACCACGCCGGGAGTGGAGGGCAACAGTTGGACCACCTACATCGCCGGCACGCAGGCGTTCAGCAATGAAGTGCTGATCGACGGCACGCTCGCGCAGGAATCTGAGACCGGGCAGGTGCTGGAGAGCGAACCTCCCATGGAAGCGGTGGAGGAGTTCCGTGTCGATACCGGCGGCATGAGCGGCGCGGCCGCTATGTACACGGCCGGCGGCACCTTCTCTTTCAATCTGAAATCCGGCACCAATCAGCTCCACGGCAGCGCTGTTGAATTCATCCAGAACGAAGCGCTAAATGCCAACTCCTGGATGGACGACTACAACGCGGCGGCCGACCCCAGCGCGGCGTGGGAATTCAAGAAGCCGCGCAGCCGGCATAACGATTTGGCTTTCAGCGGCGGCGGGCCGATCAAAAAGAACAAGACCTTCATCTTCGGGGCTTTCGAGCAGTATCGGAAGGCCGATTACACCCTGGGCTCCTATAGTCAGACAGTGCCCACGACAGACTTTCTGACCGGAAACTTTGGCGCCCTGCTGGACAAAAGCACGCAGTTGGGCACCGATGCCGGCGGCAATCCCATCTATAAGGGAGCGATCATCGATCCCACCACGCACCTGGTCTTCCCCAACAACGTGATCCCGCAGAACCGATTCAGCAAAACCTCCCAGCAGATTGTTGGGTTGTATCAACAGTACTACAAGCCCTTAGATTCCGGGCTCATCAACAATGACCCCATGACCTCCACCAATAACCCCTGGTTCCACCAGACCCAGTTCAGCATCAAGATGGATCACAACTTCTCGGAAAAGAACCGGCTCGCCAGTTCCTTCATCTACGCGCAGCGGCCGCGCATTCTCGACGACCAGGGCGGCATTTGGGACCCTCAAGATCCTAACGGCGGCCCGCTCTCCCACGCCAGAATGCAGGAGGTGAGCGACGCGAAGTATCGCATAAGCGACACGCACACCTTCTCGCCCAGCCTGCTGAACGTCGCGGCCTTCACCTATGAGTACTTCAAGAACCCCAGCACCGCGACCTCGGCGGGCGGCGATTGGCCCTCCAAACTGGGCTTCGGAAACACGGGCGCCGGAAACTTCCCCGACATCAAGTTCGCTAGCACCAACGGAGTCGGGGAAAGCGAAATTGGCAACAGTGACTCCGGCTTTTACATCGATAACAATTATATCTATGATAACACCTTGACATGGATCAAGGGACGTCACACCCTCCGCTTCGGAGGCGAGTTCCGGGCCTTTGAGATTAACAGTCACGGCGCCAACGGCACTCTCGGCTTCAATTTCAGTAACAACCAGACCGGCGCACCCACGCAAAATTGGGGGAACCAGGTGGGATTTGCTTTTGCCAGTTTCCTATTGGGCGATGTCGCGAGCGCCGGGATGGGAACGCCCTATGACCTCTACGGTCGCAGAAAATCGACGTCCCTTTTTGCCGAAGACAGCTTTAGGGTGAGTTCAAAACTTACCCTCAACCTTGGCCTGAACTGGAACCAGACCTATCCGTTCCATGAGAAGTACGGTCACTGGGCGAACTTCGACACCGCGTACAAAGACCCGACCACCGGGGCTCCGGGCGACGTCGCCTATCTCAGCAACGGCAGCCAGAGCTACGAAGGCTCGATCCGGTGGCGGGACTTTGCCCCTCACTTCGGGTTCGCTTACAAACTCAAAAACCGGATCGTCGCGCGCGGCGCCTATGCCATGTTCTACGTGCCCAACGGCACCGACTATTGGAATGGCGTACCCTACGGTTTCGCGCCCGGTTACTTCCCTACCAATCAGGTTCCGCAGACTTCCAACTTCGCGCCGGCCTTCAACTGGGACAACGGCTATCCCGGCAAGTCGGCCAGCGGTGCTCTGGACCCGAACTACCTCAATTGGACCATGGTTACGATGAGTCCGCAATCGCTGCTGCCGGGCATCGTCAACCAATGGAATGGCGGAGTGGAGTTGGAACTCACCAATGACACTCGTCTTTCCGTGAACTATCTGGCGACGCGCGGCACCCACCTGCACGACGGGTCGCTACAGCAGGACCAGGGGCCCCTTAGCGGATACACCAGCTTTCTGCAAAAGGATGGCGGAGCCCACGAATGGGACTGGGTTTGGGACCAGGCTTCTGCCGCAGCATCGGGCGTTCCTTACCCCTATCCGGGTTATTCCAACTATGCCTTTGCGGCTCTGTCCCCCTTCCCGCAGATTTCCGGCGCTTTCGATCAACTCTTCTACGTCGGCTCGCCTGTGGGGCGTTCGCAGTACGATTCCCTTCAGCTCGAACTTACCCACCGCACTTCCCATGGGCTGACGACGGACATGAGCTATACCTTCGCTCGCCAGAGAGCCACCACCATCAGCAATTTCCAGGAAAGTTGGGGTTCCTGGACGGATATCCAGAACCTGTCTGACTTGAGTTGGGATGCCAACTACATCCAGCCTTACAATCAGAGCATCGTCAAAGGCTATGTTCTTTACACCCTGCCCTTCGGCAACGGCCGCCGGTTCGTCTCCGGCCAGAACCGCTGGGTGAACGGGCTGGTCAGCGACTGGACGCTGGGCTCAACTCTCTATTACAGCACGGGTACGCCACTGTCGGTCTACTCGAACAGTTACTATCCGGGGCTGTCCTCGGCGATTTATCCTAACGTCGCCTCTGGAGCTGACCTGAGCCGGCACTTCACCGGCTCGCAGTTCGTTCCCGATCAGAACAATCCTGCTTTCGCGGCCAACAACCGCTACTTCAGCACCGCTGGCTTCTCCAATCCTGCATTCGGCGCTTTTGGCAACTCCGGGCCCTATGTGGCCGGCCTGAATACCTTTGGGACCGCCTCCGAGAATGTAGCGCTCTACAAGGACTTCAAGATCAAGGAACGCATGAAACTGCAACTTCGCGGCGAGTTCTTCAACGTGTTCAATCGGCACTACTTTGACAATCCCAACACCAGCCTCGGCAGTCAGTATTTCGGCGATGTGATGACTGTGGGCGGTAGCCCGCGCGTCGGCCAGCTTGGCGTGCGGTTTGAATGGTAACTTTCTGACTTCGATCTCACCGGGCAGTCCGCCATCGGGGCGAACTGCCCGGTTTTTCTTTTTGGCGCCGTGATTTTTCTACAGAGGCCACAGACTCCACCGCGTGGGGGAAAGCAAGAGATTTGACAAGCTTCCCGTTGCACTCTGACCACGTCGGCCCAATTCCGGCGCACCAAGTCATGCTTCCGCGCTCGCGCTCGTACTCTGTAGACAGGTGAATATTCTTTCAGCGACGCGAGGCACAGGAGCTTGTGACGCGCCATCGCGCGGGTGATACCATGGCACAAAGAACCATCAGCGGAGGCGCCTATGAATCGTCGGGATTTTGTTGCCGGAGGTTTGGTGGGAGGAGCGATTTGGGGATCGAGCACGAAGGGCACAGCCCAGCAGGACGCCGGGTCACCTCCGCTACGGGGACTCCCTGTTCCGGAGCGGGTCGTTATCGAGCACCCCGCGGGTGGTCAGCCTCACGCGGGAAAAGTCCTGGCCGCCATCCATCCTCACGCCGACGACATCCCCCATTTTGCGGCGGGAACGGTCGCCAAGCTTATCGCCGAGGGATACTCGGGACATCTGATCAGAACATCGAACGACGAGAAGGCCGGCGCCGGGTCTACGGGCGAGACCATTTTGAACAACGAAAGGGATAATGATGCAGTCGCAAAAGCACTGGGGCTCAAGCAAACGTTCACTCTCGGATACCGCAATCACCAGATGGATGGCATCTCGCGGGAGGAAATGCGGGAGCGTCTGATTTTTCTTATCCGAACGCTCAAGATCGACACCATCATCTGTTACGACCCTTGGGCCACCTACGAAGAGAACCCCGACCATTACGTGACCGCTCAAGTGGTCGAGGCCGCCTGCTGGATGGCCGGAATGGCGAAAGACTACCCTGAACACCTGGCGGCGGGATTGCAGCCACATGCCGTGCAGGAAAAGTATTACTTTGCCCGGGGGCCACAACTGGTAAACCGCGTTGTTGATATCAGTCCCTGGATCGACAAAAAGGTGGAAGCCAATCTCGCTAACAAAACCCAGGGGCCGGCGGGCGAAAACGGCGCGCGCCTCAGAGCGCGACTGGCCGCTCAAAAATTGCAGCTCCCCATACTCGGGAACGACGATGACACGGCCAATCGCCAATACATTAAACACATTGTGCTCGATTACGACTCGAAACACCTCAGGGGAGTACCCTCGGATCGAGAGGTCGGGCGCCAGTACGGACTTGATTGGGCGGAAGCATTCCACTACATTGGCCCTTCTCAATCCCTGCTGGATCGCTATGTTTCGGAGCACGCGGTTCCCCTGTGAGTGCCGGCGAGCCGGTTCGCCGCCAGGGAACCAACGCCCAACACGAACGTTCGGTACGGAGGACAATCATCGATGCTGAACTCGAATGGATTCTCGCACCTTCTCGCACTAGCTTTGGTTGCACCGCTGGCCTTCGCGGTTAAAGGGCGAGCGCAGGCGCCTCGTTATGATTTGCTGCTGAAGGGTGGCCACGTCATTGATCCCGCGAATCGCATCGACGCCGTGATGGATGTCGCGGTTTCCGGCGGCAAGATTGCGGCCGTGGCGAAGAGCATCGCCGCGAGCGAGGCTGGAAAGGTGGTGGACGCCAGCGGCCTTTATGTCACGCCGGGATTGATCGATATTCACGTTCACGTCGGCAACGGAGGCGCGCCTCCGAACTGGTACGCGCCGGACGCGCGCGTTCATATTGCGCCCTTCGGCGTTCCCGCGGACCTTTTCCTGACCCACGGCGTCACCACTGTCGTCGATGCCGGCAGCCACGGCGCCGAAACGTTTCTGGCGTTGAAAGAGTCGGTGATGGATCATGCCCGAGTCCACGTGCTGGCTTTCCTCAACATCGTGGCGAATGGCATGAATGGCGGCCTCGAGCAGGACGTGGACCAGATGGACGTCCAGCGGTGCGTGGACATCATCAAGAAGTATCCCAACGAAATCGTCGGAGTGAAGACCGCCCACTATTGGACCGAGAAACCTTGGGATGACTCGCACCATCCTTGGTCCGCGGTCGATCGTGCCGAAGAGTGTGGAAAGGCAACGGGCCTGCCGGTGATGATGGATTTTTGGCCGCGACCGCCCGAGCGTTCCTACGACGAACTGATTCTATCGAAGATGCGCCCGGGCGATATTCACACCCACGTTTTCGCGCAACAGTTCCCGATTATCCTGGAGAATGGCAAGGTCAATCCCATCATGTTCGAGGCGCGAAAGCGGGGCGTGATCTTTGACGTTGGCCACGGCGCGGGCAGCTTCTGGTTTCGCAACGCCGTGCCCGCCTCTGAACAAGGATTTCTGCCCGATTCCATTTCCACCGACGCGCATCTTGGGAGTATCATCACGCCCGCCGTCAACATGACCAACGTGATGTCCAAATTCCTTGCCATGGGCGTGCCGCTGGATGACGTGATTCGGCGCTCCACGGTGAATCCGGCACGAGAGATTCATCGGTCCGAACTCGGAACATTGTCCGTGGGACAGCCGGCAGATATCGCTGTATTGCAAGTTCTGCACGGAGACTTCAGCTACATGGACGATGGATTCGCCCGCTTGGACGGAAACGTGCAATTGATTGACCGCATGACCATCGTCGGCGGCCGAATAGTTTACGATCCGTCAGGCCTGAGTATGGTGGAGTGGCGAAAGGCCCCCAAAAAATACTTTACGCCGCCGAAGCTGGGCGGCGATCCAGCGTCGAAAGCGGACAATTATCCAAGATAGGAAGGTAGAAGCTAGAAGTTAGAAGCTAGAATGACCTGCATCGGGTTCGCCGCCGTTTTTCTTCTGGCTTCTGGCTTCTAACTTCTAGCTTCTAACTTCTAGCTTCTTCTCAAAGGAGGTCGGTTTCAATGAGCGCACAAACAGCGGTTCGTCGTGAATTTCTTCGGAAGGGCGTTGGCGGGTTTGCCGCGGGCGCTGCGGGCGTCACTCTCATGTCGCAGCCAGCGCACGCCAAACAAGCCAAGCCCCAGAGGAAGGTCATCACCCGGCCTGGAGAAAAGCGGCCGGTAACTGCGATGTACAGTCCCGGAATCCAGTTGGGCAATCTGCTTTTCGTCTCCGGCCAGGGCGCACGCGATCCCAAGACCAACAACTTCCCCGAAGGCCCATTTCCGACTCAGGTGAAGCAGTGCCTGGAAAATGTAAAGTCGATCCTGGAAGCCGCCGGCTCATCGCTGGACCGCGTTTTGAAATGCACGGTTTTCCTAACCGACATCGCCAACTTCGAGGCAATGAACGGCGTTTACCACACTTATTTCTCGACGGACCCGCCGGCTCGTTCGACTGTGGCGGTCAAGGATTTGCCGGGCAACTCGCCGGTCGAGATCGAGTGCATTGCGTACGCGGATTAGGCCCGCCCGCCGTCAGAACCTCAGGCCGTCACTGTGACACTTTCGAAACTGTCACATTGTCTGTAGCTCCCGCCTTCGATCCTCGTCATTCTTGCGCGGCAGGGATGTGTAATCTTTTGGGCAGTTGAGAGGTGAGGGTCGCCGTCGGCGCTGTGGGAATGTGGAAATCCGGCGACTTTTGCCGGATTTCCAAGCGCGGTGGAAAAGTCAGCCGTTCAGACTTTTCCAC
>Ga0208323_1000053_pt1 | contig 82691 bp, 69 predicted proteins | sample June2015DPH_10_1_2_FD_184703 | JGI IMG/M metagenome (GOLD analysis project Ga0208323, IMG submission 184703) | Peatland microbial communities from SPRUCE experiment site at the Marcell Experimental Forest, Minnesota, USA - June2015DPH_10_100... | ecosystem: Environmental > Terrestrial > Soil >... | reverse complement strand
GTCCGGCCTTGGGATAATGCGGTTCGATCAGCGCAATCAGCCGCGCCCACGGAATCACCGCGTCCATCTCGGCCAGAAACCGCTCGCGCCGAGTTACCTTTCCTTTCTGCGTCCAAGCCACCGAAGCGAACGTCCGCTGATTACCCATCACCGCACCTCCTCATCCGCCACTCAACCAGTTCCTTTGTACACCAATCGATCAACTTATGCAGAGGTTCCCTAGTCAATATCGTTGTCCGCGTATTTCTCGAACGATCCCAAGTCTATAAATTTGCCTTCGCGAGCCTCTTCCAAGCCCTTGACGACTTTTTTCAGCGCTTGCGGGTTTCGGTAGAGCCACACTTCATGCATGGGCACTGGAACCTCGGGCGTCAGCAATACCTGGCCAGCGTCGTTTACGTAGACCCCGAATCGAACCGCCACATCCAATTCGTCGCCCAAAATTTCCTTCAAGGATTCCAAGGCTCTCGTCAAAGAAATTCGCTTTCGTTCATCCAGTGCAACGTCGCCGATCCGCCTAAAGCTTTTGTTCAATACGGTTGCCGTGCCGGTCGTCCTCGTCATAATGGGAGATACCTCAAAAACAACGATGTTCCAATCGGGATGTTGTGTCAATATGGGTAATTCCCATTTGCCCCCACTAGGTTTATACAGCTTACGCCCGCTTGTTTTAGCGGGCGGGGTTACATCTTTGGCGCGGTAGGATATAAATTTCCGAGACTGACGCGCGGGCGGAACGGCGAAACGGGATTTTGCGGCCGCGCCGGCGCTTTCGCGAGGTTTAATTCACCGATGCCATCAGAGTTGCTCAAAGGATTGCGGCTGCTCGATTTGACCGACGAGAAGGGCGCGTTGTGCGGCAAGATGTTTGCCGATCTCGGCGCCGAAGTTATCAAGGTCGAACCGCCCGATGGATGCTCGACGCGGCGCATCCCGCCCTATCTCGAAGATATCGCCGATCCAGACCACTGCCTCTATTCGATCGCCTATCACGCGGGGAAAAAATCCGTGACCGCCAACCTCGCCACTGACGACGGGCGCGCAATCGTCGCCGATCTCGCGGCGCAATCCGACTTCCTCGTCGAGTCGCACCCGCTCGGCTATCTCGATTCAATCGGTCTCGGCTACGACGCGCTCGCCAAGAAAAATCCGCGCCTCATCTACGCGTCGATCACGCCGTTCGGCGACAGCGGTCCCGGCAAAGACTACAATTGGGCCGACATCATCACGTGGGCGGCCGGCGGCATGATGTACCTGATGGGCGAGGAGGGAAAGCCTCCGCTCCAGATGAGTCTGCCGCAAGCCGGATTGCACGCAGGCGGCGAGGCGGCGGTCGCCATGATGCTCGCGCACTACCCGCGCCAAATCGACGGGCTCGGCCAGCGCATCGTCGTCAACATGCAGGCCTGCATCGTGTGGACGCTGATGAACGAACAGGCGATGCCATTCCTGCACGGCAGCTATCTGTCGCGCACCGGAGTTTTTTTCGGCTCGGCTGACGCGCGGCGCAAGATAGTGTACCAGTGCAAGGACGGGCACATCTCGATCATGATCGCCGGCGGCATGACGTTCGGCAATTCGACCAGGGCGCTGATCGAGTGGATGCGGGAGAACGGATTCGGCTCCGACTGGATGCGGACCAAGGATTGGATTTCGTGGGTGCCCGGCGTCTTCATGGATTTGACCGAGCAGGACCACAAGGAGATCGAAGAACTCGAAGCCACCATCCAGCGCTTCATGCTCGCGATGACCAAGCACGAAATCTACGCGCAGGGACTCCAGCGCCGCATCTTTCTCGCGCCGTGCGCGACGGTAGCCGACATCGCAGCCGACGAGCAGCTCAAAGCGCGCGACTTCTGGACGGCGGTGCCGCACGACACCATCGGCCGCACGCTCACATTTCCCGGACCATTCGCGAAACTGACCGCGACCCCGATCGGATCGACCGCGCGCGCGCCGCGAATCGGCGAGCATAGCGACGAGATTTACCGCGGGCTTCTCGGCCTTGCGCCCGAGCGATTGAACAAGCTCCGAGCCGCCGGCTCGATTTAGCCAGGAGAAATTCGAGATGAGCCGTTTCGCATTGGAAGGAGTTCACGTCCTCGACTTCGCCTGGGTCGGCGTCGGTCCGATCACGACCAAGTATTTTGCCGACAATGGCGCCGACGTAATTCGCGTCGAGTCCGCCACCCGCCCCGACGTGCTGCGAATCGGCCCGCCGTGGAAAGACGCGATGCCCGGCATCAACCGCAGTCAGTTCTTCGCCAGCTTCAACACCTCGAAGAAGGGAATCACGCTCGACCTGAGCAAGCCCAAAGCGCGCGAACTCGCCAAGCGCATGGTGCCGTGGGCCGACATCGTCGTCGAGAGTTTCACGCCCAAGGCGATGCGCAACTGGGGACTCGATTACGAAAATCTGCGCGCGATCCGCGCCGACCTGATCATGCTCTCGACCTGCATGCAGGGGCAGACCGGACCCAACGCTCTCTACCCCGGCTTCGGCACGCTGATGGCCGCGCTGTCGGGCTTCTACTACATCTCCGGCTACGGCCCCGGCTCATGCACGCCGCCGTACGGCGCCTACACGGATTTCATCGCGCCGCGCTTTTCCACCTGCGCGCTTCTGGCCGCGCTCGACTATCGCCGCCGCACCGGCCAGGGCCAGTATATCGACATGTCGCAGTACGAGGCCGCGATGCAGAATCTCGCGCCCGCGTTGATCGATTACTTCGCAACCGGACGGGTGCTTGGCCCGCGTGGCAACGCGTCCGCGCGTTACGCGCCGCACGGCGCCTACCGATGCGCCGACGAGGACGGTAACGAGCGATGGATCGCGATCGCCGTCGCGGGCGACGATCAATGGCGTGCGATGCTCACCGCGCTCGCCGCCGATTCCACCGACCGGCGCTTTGCGAATCAGCCCGCTCGCATCGAGAACGCCGCGGCAATCGACGAGTTCGTCGGCTCGCTCACGCGCATCCACAACGCGCAGGAACTCACCGCGAAGTTGCAGGCCGCCGGAGTTGCCGCCTATCCGGTCGAGAACTGCGTCGATATCCACCAGGACGACAACCTCGAGGCGTTCGGCTTCTGGCATTGGCTCGAGCACAAGGAGATGGGCCCGTCGCCCTACGAAGGACTCGAGCATCGCATGAGCCGCACCCCCGGCACGCTTCGCTCGGCCGCGCCGATTCTCGGCCAGGACAACGATGAAGTCTTCCGCGAGATGCTCTCGCTCAGCGCCGATGAGATCGAGCAGCTAAAGAAAGAAAACGTGATATTCTGAGTTCCTTCCGCGGTCCGTCGTGCGATACGAACTCAAAATTGCGCTCCGCTATCTGCGCGCCCGCCGCAAAGACGCCTTCATCTCGATCACGACCATCTTTACCGCCGTCGGCGTGATGATCGGCGTCGCCGCGCTCACCGTGACGCTCTCCGTGATGGGCGGCTTCGAGCAAAGCCTCAAAGAACGCGTGCTCAGCCTCAGCCCGCAGGTCCAGATACTCAACTCGCAAGGATCGATCGACAACTACGTCGACATCGAGAAGAAGGTCGCCGGCGTGCCCGGCGTCAACGGCTCCGACGCGTACATCGTGGGCCAGGCGATGCTGAGTTCGGGACGCGGAATCGGCGGCGTCGTCGTGCGCGGTGTCGAGCCGAACAATCCCGTCGTGCGCGCGCAATGGGGCCGCTACATGATCGCCGGCGGTCTCGACGATCTCTCGCGCAGCTACGCGATCCCCGGCGCCGCCGCGGACCCCGCGGTTGCCGCAGGCGGCCTCGCCATCGGAGTCAGCCTTGCGAAAAAACTCAAGGCCAAACCCGGCGACGCGGTGCGGATGGTCGCGCCGATTATTTCGCCCGACGGTTCGCTCTCAACCAAGAGCGGCCAATTCGCGATCGGCGCGATCTTCGACTCCGGAATGAACTTCATCGATACCAACATGGTCTTCATGGATCTCGCGCACGCCCAGGATTTCTTCGGCCGCACCGGACGAGTGGACGGCATCGATATCCATCTGACCAATCTCGACCAGACCGACGCGGTCACCGATGCGGTGCGCAAACTGTTCGCGAGTCCATACCGGGTGCGCAACTGGATCGAGTTTAACGAATCCGCCGCCGCCGGCTTCGAACTCCTCAAGCGCGTCTATGCACTCGTGCTCGTGATGCTCATCGGCGTCGCCGCGTTCAACCTGGTCGCGACGCTGATCATGGTCGTGATGGAGAAGCGCAAGGACATCGCCGTGCTGATCGCGATGGGTGCGACGCGGCGCGACGTGCGCCTGATCTTCGTGATGAAGGGACTGATCGTCGGCGCGGCGGGAACCGCGGCCGGATTGATCCTCGGCGCCGCCGGATGCTTCGCGCTGGCGCGTTACCAGTTCATTCACATCCCGCGCGAAATTTACGGCATCTCGACGCTGCCGATCGCCGTCGAGCCGTGGAACTTCGCCGCCGTCGCGCTCGCCTCGATGCTTCTCTGCCTGCTCGCGACCGTCTATCCGGCCCGGCAAGCGTCGCGAGAGATGCCTGTCGAAATCTTCCGCTCCTAGCTCCTCCGCACGCCCCACCACACATCCGCGGACAAGTGAAAAACTGACTACTGATTATTTGATGTGTGATTCGTATTCGTGGGGGGTTTGGCGGCGAGCTTCGGTTTGCGAACGACCAAAGTCTCGTGACCGCGAACCTTGATCGTGCGGGCCGGCTCTGACTGAAAGTTCTGACTCGGTCCGTCAGAATGCTGTGGCCGCGACGACGTGCGCTTGCGCCGCCAGTTGCTGAGCTCCTCCGACAGTTTTGAGGCCAGCGAATCGTTGTCCTGGCCGTTCTCGGTCGGTTCTCCGCTTTCCTTGTTGAGGTCGCCCTCAAACTCCGCGGAACTCATTTGCGTTCTTTCTTCCTGTGACGTGGATTTGTCCTCCTTGCTTGGGAGCGTTTAAGAAACAGAATTTTAGTTTCCGAAATTGATGTACTGACAGTAATCGACGCTCGCGCTCGCGGCAGCCTGGGGTCGTTAATCAGTGGATAAGGTTGTGTTTCGACTGCGTACCGAATCTGGATTTTATCGGCGCGTTTGGGCTTGGGATGATTTTATGCGGGATGCTTTGCAGGCGGATTTCCCGCCGGCCGGGCCTGGTTTTGGCTCCGGCCGGCGTTCAATTCATTCGTATCTGAGATTCGTGGTTTAGGCAAACAAACTCTGCATGCGCAGCGCGAGCCCCATGTCGCCCGCGATTCGCAGTTTGCCGCTCATGAATGCGACCTGCCCGTTAAGCTTGCCGCTCGTCATGTCAACGTAGTCCTGCGCCGTCATCGTAATCGTGATGCTCGGCGTAGCGGCCGGTCCGTCTTTGACCGTGCACGTTCCGTCGGCGATTATTACGTGCCACTTGCCTCCGTTATCGCCCGAGAGGTCGAACTGGTACGTCGCAGTCAAACCCTTCGCTGCGTCTTTGTTGAAGCGACCGGGCATCGCCGCAAAGATTTCCTTAGGTGTCGTCGGTGCTGCATCAGCCATGGAAATAGAATCCTCCTGGTGGGCGCGTCCTGTACTGCGCTCTTTCAGCCATATAAGCGCTCGCCTCGGAGCCTGTCAATAGTATCACGCCGCACAGGATTAATCACACCCGGCGGCATCGTCGGGGACCGCAGGTCAGAATCCGAACATGTTTCCGGGCACAACCGTGATCAGATTCGTCCGCACGTGCACCCCTGGCGACGCGCTCTCGGCGATCGTCACTGCTTGCTTCCTTTGCGCATCGCTCTTGACCGTGCCGCCAAGATAGGCGTCGTGGCCGATCACCTTCACCGTCACGCTGTTCAACCCCGCGGCATAAATCTGCGACGCGATCGCAGCCTGGCGCGCTGCCCAATCGCTCTCGTCCGTCGTCAGCGAATCGATCACGTTGCCGACCCCAGGTACCTGGCGCACGATTTTTTCCGTGTACAGCTTGGCGTCGGCGTCGAACACCTTGCCGAAAATCGTCACCGTGCTGCCGCTGGTGTAACAGTCCACGCGCCGCGTCCTCGGATTCGACCCCAGCACCTGCTTGACGCGCTGCTGCAAGGTCAGCGGCGGCGGCGCGGGCGTGCGCCTCGCCTTGGGATGAGGCTTGCGCGGCGCGACCACCATCGCCGGCGTCTCGACCGGCGTCGGCGAGGGAGCGCTCGCCGCTTCCGATGCGGCCGGCGACGGCCGCGCGCTGGCGAATTCCGGCGCCTCGGTCGGGCTCAGTGCGGCCAGCTTCGAGCTGAGTTGCGACTCGAGCGTGTTCCTCGAGGCGGGATCGTTCGTGAAAATTATCGGATAATCGATCTCGACCTGGCCGCCTGTGAACGGCGCGAAATTCCACGCCGAAACGTCCGTCACTACTTCCGCGTCGAACGCCGGATTCGGATTGGTCGAGGTCCGCACCGACGCCGCGTCCACGTTGCCGTTGGGCAGCACCCTGATCCGCACCACCATCGCATCCCGCAGCGTGCTGTCGCCGGCGATCGCATGCGAATAGCTCTCCAGCAATCCGTCCTTGTGGTCTTCGAAAACTTTTCGAGCCGCTTCCTGATTGCGCTCGGGCGCCGCCGCCGATTCCCCCGTCACCTGCACCCCCATCGCCTTCGACAACGCCACCAACGGCCCGCTCGGCGCCGCCGCTGCCACCGACGCGATCGCCGCCGGCGACGCGTTCGCCACCGGCTGCTCCGCGGGCTTGGTGCTGAGATGAAGCGCGAGCCACGCGCCGCCTCCCAGCGCGACTATCGCCGCGATCAAGTACCAAACGAAGCCGAACCGCCCGCGGCCTTCTTCTTCGCCGTCGCCGTCCGGCATCCTGCCCGTGATGCGCATCGACGGCGACGCATCGCGCCGCACCGTCGGCCCGCCCCGCGGCGGTGCCGATCGCGGCGGCGTCATCCGTGGCGGTGCCGACGACGGCTGCCGTGTGTACGATTCCGCCGATTCCACCCCGAGCCGCGCGCCGCAGAAGTTGCAGATAAGTTCTCCCGGCTGCGCCTTGCCGCCGCATACCGGACACTCGATTTGCTCGCCGGCGTCGCCCGCGCCGGTGGCGACCGCCCCCTCGGCAAAGGCGGGTCCCGCCTGCACCAGCGCGGTTCCGTCAGCTTCGCAAAACGTTTCCGAGTCGGGGAAGGTTTTTTCGCAGCGCGGGCACCTTTTCATCTTGGTAAGCGCTCCTCCGGCGCAAGTTCCGATGATATCCGCGCGAATTGCGACGCGCCAACCGGCTGCGCAAAGCTCGCACCCTGATACTGTCCGTTCGCGATCACTGCCCGGCGATTACCTCGGCGCCGAACTTTTCCATCGACGCGATATGCTCCCGCGTCGTCGCGCCCGGCCCGATGGTTATTCGCGACACGCCCATCGCGGCGAATCGCTCGATGTCTCCGGGCTTCAGCGTACTGCCAATCGGGTCGGTCACGGAAGAATGGCCTGATTTCAGATTTCGGTGGAGGCACTGGCAAACACCAACTCAGAAATGCGAGCAATCCTATTTGACCGAGCCTCATATTTCTAATTACAAAACTGTAGTTGCGTAACTTCCATTCTGTTCAGCGCTCCTGCCCGCGAAGTTTTACAATCCTAGTCAGCTTCCAGCTTCACCGCGAAGACCGCCGGATCCTCAACCGTGCGCAAATCGAGATGGAACGAATCATCGACCACTCGCCCGATTATTCGCGCGCGACGGAACATCGCCGCGATCGCGTTGGCGGATTTCTCCGGATGGCTCACCCGAAGCGCGACCGACTTCAATTCCTCGACCGGCATCGCGCCCGAGCCGACCTGCGAAGCCGCATCGACTATTTCGACCACGTATTCGCCGGCCAGCCGCTCCGCCACTATCTCCCGCGCGCGCGGCGCGATTGCGCCAATCTCACTTGCACGCCGCCCCAGCAGTCGGATCGTCGGCAGCTCCTCACCCAGGTCGCCCGAGCGAAGATACAGCCGAAGAGTCGCCGCGAGCGCCGCCAGCGTCAGCTTGTCGCATCTGAGCGCCCGCTTCAGCGGATTGCGCTTGATTCGTTCGATCGGCCCCCGTTGCCCGGCAATCACGCCCGCCTGCGGACCGCCCAGCAGCTTGTCGCCCGAGAACGTGACAATCGCAGCGCCCGCCGCGATTCGCTCGCGCACTAAAGGTTCGCGCGGGATTCCGAACTCCGTCAGATCGACAATCGCCCCCGAGCCGAGATCCTCCATCACGTCGATTCCCCGCGCGCGCCCGATTTCGACCAGCTCTTCCAGCGCCACTTCGCTGGTGAAGCCGACCACGCGGTAGTTCGACGGATGCACCTTGAGCAGAAGGGCCGTTTCCGGACCGATCGCATCCGCGTAATCCCCCGGATGCGTCCGATTGGTCGTCCCGACTTCGCGGATTATCGCGCCGCTTTTGGCCATCACGTCGGGCAACCGAAACGATCCGCCAATCTCGATCATCTCGCCGCGCGATACTATTACTTCGCGCCCCTCGGCGAGCGAGTTGAGCGCGAGAACGACCGCCGCGGCGTTGTTGTTCACCACGGTAGCAGCCTCGGCCCCTGTGAGCGCGCAAATCTCGTCCTCGACGATCGTATCCCGGTCGCCGCGCGCGCCGGTCTCGAGATCGTATTCCAGGTTGACCGCCGATCGCGCCGCCATCTCGACCGCCTCGATCGCCGATTCCGCCAGGATCGCGCGGCCGAGGTTCGTATGCAGCACGACTCCCGTCGCGTTGACCACCGGCCTAAGCCGCGGCTCGTCCGCCGCGACGGCGCGCGCGACCGCGCGCGCCACCGCGGCGATCATCGCGGCCCGATCGCGCCGGATCGCGTCGCGTCCCGAAAGAATCGCGGCGCGCAATTCTGCCTGCGCCCGCTGCACCATCAGTTTGAGGTAGATGCGGCTGAATCCGGCGAGAGCGGGATTCGCCTGGGCGGCGCGGAGGCATTCGTCGATCGGCGGAAGTGCGCGGACGGCCTCCGCGCGCGCGTCGATATCTGCGTCTTTATGTTTTCGCGAATGTCTCGGCACGGCGGCTTGTTTGATTATCAAAGACCGCCCCGCCCCCGCGCAACCCACGCAGAGACACGGACTCCAGACATCGAAACCCCTTACGGGTTTCGGTATCTGAACTCCGCCTCTTCTCCTTGCCCCCTGACTTGCCGTGATCGCGCCTCTTTGCAACTCTCACCCACGTGACTAACGCACTCCCGTCGCGAATCGAACTCCACTTCATCGACGCCGCTGGTCACCCGCGCGCGCTCGATCTCGCCGCGCCCTTCGGTGCGCGTGAATCGAGCGCCATCCGCGACGGCCTCGCCATTTCGGCCCGTCTCGAACACGCGCTCGGCGGCGCCATCGTTCGCGCAACCATCGCCAATCGCGGCGCCGACGCTGTTCGACTCACGTACGCAATCTTCGAAGTTTTGACCGGTTTCGCGCCGTCTGCCCCGGCGCGGTTCTTCAAGCATGGATACCAGTCATGGAGCGCCTCGGGCGGCCACGATGTAGGCGCGTCGCAGAAAAACGATCCGCGCGACACCGCCCATTTCATCATTCGCCTCAATCACCAGAGTGAACCGACGCGCCCGCCTGAATTCCCCGAAGCGGATACCTCTGAACTTTTCACGATCGTCGAAAGTCGCAGTGCCGGGGAGCGCGTCCTGGCCGGATTCATCGGCGCCGCCACTTCGCTTTCGACCCTCACCGTCTCGAGCCCTGAGAAAATAATCGCACGCGCGATCCTCGACGATGTAACTCTCGCGCCGGGCGCACATCGCGAACTCGATCCGCTGTTCATCGTCGCCGCCGATGACTCCGCCGCGCGGCTGGCCGCGCGATGGGCCGACGCGGCCGGGCGGTGGATGAACGCGCGGGTCAGCGCGCCGTTTCAGCGCGGATGGTGCTCCTGGTACCACTACTTTGACGCGATCACCGAGGACGCGCTCCGCGCCAACATCAAGTCGCTCGAAGCGATGCGCTCCCGCTTTCCGCTCGACGTGATTCAACTCGACGACGGCTTTCAGTCCGCGCTCGGCGACTGGGATACCACCAACGCCAAATTTCCGGGTGGGCTGAAAAAGATCGCCGGCGAAATTCGCGCCGCCGGCTTCAAGGCCGGGCTGTGGACCGCGCCGTTTCTTGCCGCCCGCGACTCGCGCCTGATGATCGATCATCCCGACTGGTTCATCATGCACACGGCGACCGGCGAACCCGTTCGCGCCGGCTACAACGCGAACTGGACCGCGAGCAACGACGCGTTCGCATACGCGCTCGACGCAAGCAACCCGGCGTTTCTCGCGCACCTGCGCCATCTGTTCGCGAAGCTCACCCGCGAGTTGGGCTATTCGTATTTGAAACTCGATTTTCTTTACGCCGCCGCTGCACCCGGCCGGCGTCACGATCCAAATCTCACGCGCGGCGAAACCTTGCGCCACGGCCTCGAGGCGATTCGGGCCGGCGCCGGCGACGACGCGTTCATCCTCGGATGCGGCTGCCCGATTGGCCAGGCGGTCGGCGTCGTGGACGGTATGCGCATCGGCCCCGACGTTTCCCCGTTTTGGGGCTCGACCGCTTCCGGAGCGGGCGACCCGTCCACGGTCTATGCGCTCGACGCGATCATCGCGCGCAGCTTCATGCATCGGCGTCTATGGCTGAACGACCCCGACTGTTTGATGCTGCGGGCGCGCGAAACCCGCCTCAGCGCCGACGAGCGCGCCGCGCTGGCCGCGACCATCGTCGCCAGCGGCGGGATGCTTCTGATCTCCGATGACATGGCCATCCTCGACGCCGAAGCGGGAAAATTGTTTCGTGCAGTCGCGCAAATCAGCACCGAGATCGATTCCAGCGCGGCGCGCGAACCGGTACTCGCGCTCGATCTGATGGCCGCGGGCGACGTGCGCGGCCTGATCGCTGAAACCGCAGGCGGCGGCGCAATCGCGATGCTCCTGAATCGCGGCGACTCGCCCGCACGAGTGGATACATCCGATCTTAAGCTGGGCGCCCTCGAAACTGTTGCGCTCGATCTCACCTGCGACGAGAAGACTGAAATATTCGATACGATCGATCTACCACCGCACTCGGCGCGCATTCTCCGCCTCAAGCGTTAAGGCGCTCTCACGCCATGCGCAAATCGATCACGCTCGCGCCCGCGCCCGCATGCAACACGGCTCGCGAATTTTCACTTTTTTCACTGGGCGCGCCGGTATCCAGCTTCGCGTAATAGCCCCGATCGATCGATTCAATCACCGCATCCGCGCTCGCCACGTCGCACAGCGCAACAATCGAACCGCCGAAACCCGCACCCGTCAGGCGCGCGCCGAACGCACCGCCGCGCCGTGCACATTCCACGATGGCGTCGAGCCGCCCCGTGCTGCATTCGAAGTCATCTGCGAGACTCTGATGCGACGCATCCATCAGCTTTCCCATTTCATCGAGGCGCCCCGCCTCGAGCACGTCCGCCGCACGAATCACCCGCTCGGTCTCGCTCAAGACATGCCGCGCTCGTTTCAGAATTTCCAGCGGGCGGTTCGAATCCAGCGCGATCCGAGTCGATCCCTGGCCGAGCAACTCTGCTTCGAGCGCCACCTGTGAGACGCCCAGGATGCTCGCCGCCTCTTTCAGGTCTGCGCCGAGCCGCGCGGGCGCGGCCGCCGCGAGTTTCTCGACGAGTCCCGCGGCGTTCCATCCGGGCGATGCGCGAACCACGTCACCAAGGATCGTCACGCCGTCGAGCTTGAGCGCGCATCCGAGAATTCGCGCCGCCAGCGCGCATTCGACGACCCGCCGATTGTATTCCGCGCGCACCATCCCCGACTTGTCCGCCAGTTCCCGGCTATCTGCCACGACCAGCGCCGCGTTCGCCGGCATCTTCACTGCGCGCACGCGGATCGGGTCGAACTCGATAAACAGCGCATGGTCGCGACGGCCGAGAATCGACGCCGCCTGGTCCATTCCGCCCGCCCGCGTCCCGACGTACCATTCGCTGCGCGCAACCATCGTCGCGGTTTCGATCGGGTCGAGTTCGAGTTCGTTGACCGCCATGAATGCCATCGCGGTCGAAACCGTGAGCGCGGCCGATGACGACAGCCCCGCAGCCGGCGGCACGCGGCCATCGACGACCATCGATGCGCCCTGCAAGTTGTCAATTAAAGTTGCAGGCGTAGAAAAACGTCCGCGCCGCGCAAAGTGATCAATCACTCCCTGGATCGCGGCCTTCACGTAGTTCGCCCAATCGCCGGTTTCGTATGGTGGGATCCGCCGTTCGATTGCAAAACGGCGCGAGGACCAGCCGGGGTCGGCGTTGGCCAGTTCGATTTCGGCTGTCGTGATGGCGGCGGCGACGACGATTGTAGATCGATCGATCGCAACCGGCATCACGGGCAGGCCGCTGTAGTCCGTGTGCTCGCCGATTAGATTGACGCGACCGGGCGCGCGGGCCGCGAAGATTCGCGCGTCGGCGCGATCGCCACCGGCGCGGACTAAAGCGCCGAGGCGTGCAGCGCGCGCCAACTCCCCGGCGTCCCATCCGTCGGGCAGATTCATCGCCGCTTCCCTTTTGGCTTGAACCAGGCGCGCGCCTTCTCGAGGTCTTCGGGCGTGCCGACGTCGCTCCAGAATCCGCGCATATCAACCGCGCGCACGACGCGGCCGTCGGCGATCATTTGCGCGATTGCACCGGGGATTTCGAGCTCGCCGCGCACCGACGGTTCGAGCCGCGCGAGGTAGTCGAAAATTATCCGGCCGGTGGCGAAAAGTCCCGCGTTGTTCCATTCGGTTCTGGCGGTTCCGGGCGCCGGTTTTTCGTCGAGGCGTTCGACCGTCATGTGCCGGGTCACATAGACGGCCGCGCCGCGGAAGGGATCCTTGACGCGATTCACCGCAAGCATCAAATCGTACTCGTCGATCCGCGCGTGATGGATGAAGCGCGGGTAGTTCGCGCGGTCCATCAGAATATCGCCCCATCCGAAGACGAAGCGCGGCAGGCCTGCAAGATGCGCCCGCGCCGCAAGCATCGCGCCGCCAGTCCCGTTCAATTGCGGCTGCCTGACGGTTGTGATTTTGATTTCGGGATTTTCGCGCTGCCAGGTTTTCGCCCATCCTTCGATTTGCTCCGACAGGTAGCCCGTCACGACAATGAAGTGCGTCAGTCCGGCCGCCGCGAGCGCGTCGGCGATATGCGAAATCAGGGGTGAACCGGCGATATCGAGCATTGGTTTCGGAGTCTCGGCGGTCAGCGTGCCCAGGCGTTTGCCGCGCCCCGCCGCCAGCAGGACCGCCGTAGTAATTTCTGCCGCCATGGCGCCCAAGATAGCACCGCGCAGGCTTCGAGGATGCTTGGCTGGAGGTATATAGTTGAGTAAGAGTTTATCGAGAGCCGCACGAATGTTTGGTGAGATAAGTCCCCGCAAGAAAGCCCCCGCGCCGTTCATTTCGATCGAGGAAGCACTCGACGAAACCCGCCGCGGCCACATGATCATCCTGATGGATGACGAACAGCGGGAGAACGAGGGCGATTTGTGCATGGCGGCCGAAAAAGTCACCCCCGAAGCGATCAACTTCATGGCCAGGTTCGGGCGCGGACTCATCTGCCTGCCCATGTCGGCGGAGCGAATAGACAGACTCGGGCTCAGCATGATGGTTGGCGACAACCAGGCGCCGCTGGGGACGGCATTCACGACGGCGATCACCGCGCGGCGAGCGTCGGGGTCGGGTATCTCGGCGCAGGATCGCTCGACCACGATTTTGCAGGCGGTGCGGGAGGACGCCAGCGGCGCCGAGTTCATCACCCCCGGCTACGTCTATCCGCTGCGCGCACGCGACGGCGGCGTGCTGGTGCGCACGGGGCAGACCGAAGGCGCGGTCGATCTCGCGCGGCTGGCGGGACTCAAGCCGGCGGGCGTCATCTGCGAGATCCTGAAGGAAGACGGCACAATGGCGCGGCGCGACGACCTGATCGAGTTCGCTAAAGTGCACGGGCTCAAGATTGTCACGGTCGCGGACATCATCGGGTACCGGCTGCGCAACGAGACGATGGTCCAGCGGATCGCGCAAGCGAAGCTGCCGACCGCGTTCGGCGAGTTCAGCGCGATCGTCTATCGCAACCTGATCGATCACACGGAGCACCTGGTGCTGGTGATGGGCAAGGTGGATCCGGCCAAGCCGATTCTGGTTCGGGCGCATCGCGAATATCTGCCGGGCGACGTGTTCGGCTACTCCGTTCGCAACACCCGCAACCTGCTGCGCTCCGCGATGGAACGAATCTCGGCGGCGGGCGAGGGCGTGCTGTTGTATCTCAAGCGCGAGTCCAACGCGCTTGCGTCGGATTTTGAGGGCGGGCGCCCGGCGCGCCGTGCAACTACGCGGGTCAACGCGCCCGAGGCTGATTTCCGCGACTACGGAATCGGCGCGCAGATTCTCCGCGACGTGGGCGTGCGCAAGATGATTATCATGTCCGACGCGACGCCGCGGCTTGCCAATCTGCCGGGCTACGGATTGGAGGTCGTGGGGTCGGTTCCGCTTTCAACCAACGGCAAGCAGAGCGCCGCCGCCAAGTAGCGGCAGACTGCGCGGATGGAACCAGAACTGCGCCGATGACGTTCTAACTACTGACAAATGATTTCGCGCGAATCCCGATTGTTCCCCCACGGCACAAAGGCTCGTCCGTTCTGGCAGGCCTCGATCGTAGCGGTGGTCTTTGCGCTCACATGGTTGATTTTCGCGCCGGCGGCGCATGCTAATCCGAAGGCGAATGAACTCGTAAAGATCACCTCGGCCACGATCGATCCTCCGCTGCGGGCCGGCGGCGCCGGCACGCTCAAAGTCGCCGCTCAGGTGATCGCGGGATGGCATATCAATTCGGACAAGCCGCTCAGCGAGGATTACATCCCGACCAAGCTCGAGGTCAGCGGCCCGGCCGGCGTGACGGCCGGCGCAATCAAGTATCCGCCTGCTGAAACGATGACGCTCGAAGCCGCGGGCGGCGACAAGATCTCGGTGTTCGGAGGCGATATCAAGTTTGAGGCGCCGCTCAAGGCGGCTGCCAACTTCGCGCCGAAGCCGGGCGACGCGCTCACGGTTACCATCGACTACCAGGGCTGCAACAACAACGAATGCCTGCGGCCGGCGTCCGTCAGTACGACGGTCGCGCTGGCGGCTCCGGGCGCGGCGGCGGGAGCGCTGGAGGGGATAGGCACGGGAGGCGCGAAGAGCGGCGGTATCGGCGGCGGCGGCGATGATTCCGGCGCGGCGGTCGCGGACATCTTCGCCAAGCATGGATGGTTCCTCGGCTTCCTCGTGGTATTTCTTGGCGGCCTCGCGTTGAATCTGACACCGTGCGTCTATCCGCTAATCGGCGTGACGATCGCGTATTTCGGCAGCCAGGGCGGAGGCCATCGCCGCGTGATGTATCTGGCGATATTTTTCGTGCTCGGAATCGCGCTGATGTTCTCGGCGGTGGGCGTCGCCGTCGCCATGTCGGGCGGACTGTTCGGCGCTGCGATGCGCAATCCGTTCGTGCTCGTCGCGCTGTCCATGATGCTGCTGGCGCTGGCGGCGTCGTGCTTCGGTTTGTTCGTCTTGCAGCCGCCGAATTGGATGCTGCAGCGCGCGGGCACTGCCCGCCCCGGATACGCGGGTGCGTTGCTGATGGGCCTGGGGATGGGCGTGGTGGCGGCGCCATGCATCGGCCCGATCGTGCTGGGCTTGCTGCTGATGGTGGAGAGAAGCGGGAGCGCGCTTTTCGGTTTCGCGCTGTTCTTCACACTGGCGCTGGGACTCGGCGTTCCATATATCGGGCTGGCGATGGCGGCCGGGCATATCCGCCGTCTACCGCGTTCGGGCGAATGGCTTAAGTGGGTCGAGGAGCTTTTCGGGTTCGTACTGGTCGGACTCGCGATCTACTTTCTCGATCCGGTCGTACCGAACAACCTGATGACTCGAATTCTGCCGTATTACGCGGCCGGTGTGGGGATTTATCTCGGTTTCATTTCGCGCGAGGGGAGAAGCTGGCGTCCGTTCCTGGTGCTTAGGTCAGCGCTGGGAATAGCTGCGGTGGGAGCGCTCGCGATCATGCTCTATCCGCGACAGGTGCCGGAGAAGCTTCGCTTCGAGCCATTCAACCCCGAGCGGCTCGCATCGGCGGCCCAAGCGCGCAAGCCCGTGCTGATCGATTTCAGCGCCGATTGGTGCATCCCATGCCGCGAGATGGATCATTCGACCTTTGTCGATCCATCCGTGGTCAGCGAGGCAAAGCGCTTCGTGCGGATGAAGGCGAATCTGACGGCGCAGGACAAGGCCACCGAAGCGATGACCAGCAAGTTCGAAATCCAGGGCGTGCCGACGACGATGCTGATCGATTCGGCAGGCAAGGTGGCGCAGCGCAAAGTCGGCTACATCGGCCCGCGGGAGATGCTGATCAAGCTGCGCCAGGTCGATTGAACGCGGCCCATTTCCTCCCTTTTCACTGCTTCACTTTTTCACTTTTTCACTGCCGCACGGAGTTGGTTTGCGCGCGTATCATTTTCGCAAAATGATGTTCTGTTCCAGGCACGGCCCTCTTTTCCAAAAACGGCCTTATTGCGTCGCGTCGATGGGTTGAAAACCGCCCACTGATTGGCTGGTTTCCTAGCTATGGGCGCATAACTCAAATATCGTTTGATTAATTGATCAGACGGTCGGTTGTTCCTTTACTTTTGTCGCTTAGACGAATACTATTTTGACAGGCGGTGGGGATGCGGAAAGGTAGTTCATCGCTCGTCCTTTTCTATGGCAAATAAACAATCGTCCGACGGCTATGGCGCCGAGTCCATCAAGGTACTCGAAGGGCTCGAAGCAGTTCGCAAACGCCCCGGGATGTACATCGGCGACACGGCCGAGCGGGGATTGCATCATCTCGTCACCGAGATCGTGGACAACTCGGTTGACGAGGCGCTGGCCGGTTTCTGTAACGAGATCAACGTCGTAATTCTCAGCGACGATCGGATTTCGGTGGAGGACAACGGCCGCGGAATCCCGGTCGATATGCATCCGACGGAAAAGCGCTCGGCGCTCGAAGTCGTGCACACGATGCTTCACGCCGGCGGCAAGTTCGAAAAGAGCGCCTACAAGGTTTCGGGCGGACTGCATGGGGTGGGCGCGTCGGTGGTCAACGCGCTCAGCGACGAGTTCGAAGTCGAAGTTCACAAGAACGGCAAAATTTATTTTCAACGCTACGAGCGCGGGCTTCCGAAAACGAAGGTCGAAGAGCGCGGCTCGACCAACAGCAAGGGCACCAAGACCACCTTCTCGCCCGACTCGAAGATATTTCCCGAGATAAAGTTCAAGTATGAAATCATCGCGCGTTATCTGCGCGAGATGGCGTACCTCAACGCGGGACTGCGGATCAGGCTTCGCGACGAGCGAATCAACAAAGCGGAAGAGTTTCACTACGAGGGCGGAATTGCCGAGTACGTCGCGACGCTGAGCAAGAGCAACGAAGCGCTTCACGACGTGATTTTCTTCAAGGGCGTGCGCGAGGGCGTCGATGTCGAAGTCGCGCTGCAATGGACCGACTCGATCCACGAGGTGATCTTCAGCTACGCCAATAACATTCATACCGCCGAGGGCGGGACGCATCTGTCGGGACTCAAGTCGGCGCTGACGCGAACGATCAACAATTACGCGATCAAGAACAACCTTTTCAAAAACAAGGATATGCGGCTGGAGGGCGATGACACGCGCGAGGGTCTCGCCGCGATCGTCAGCATAAAAATCGCCGAGCCGCAGTTCGAGGGCCAGACCAAGACCAAGCTCGGCAACTCCGAGGTCGAAGGAATCGTTTCGGGGCTGGTGAACGAGAAGCTCGGCGAGTTCCTGGAGAAGACGCCGCCGGTGGCGAAGAAGATCGTCGCTCGCGCGGTCGAAGCTGCCACCGCGCGCGAGGCCGCGCGCAAAGCCAAGGAGCTCGTGCGGCGCAAGGGTGCGCTCGATTCGGGCTCGCTGCCCGGCAAGCTCGCAGACTGCCAGGAGCGCGATCCGGCGCGCAGCGAGCTGTACCTGGTCGAGGGCGCATCGGCAGGCGGGACCGCCAAAGAGGGCCGCGATCGCAAAACGCAGGCTATCCTGCCGCTGCGCGGCAAAATATTGAACGTCGAGCGCGCGCGCATCGACAAGATGCTGTCGTCGCAGGAGTTGCGCATCCTGATTACGGCGCTCGGGATGGGAATCGGCGACGACAAGGACCTGAGCAAGCTGCGCTATCACACGATTGTGATCATGACCGACGCGGATGTGGACGGCTCGCATATCCGCACGCTGCTGCTGACGTTTTTTTTCCGCCAGTTCATCGAGATTATCGAGCATGGCTATCTCTACGTCGCGCAGCCGCCGCTGTTCCGCGCGAAGAAGGGCAAGACCGAACGCTATCTCAAGGACGAAACCGCGCTGGAAGATTATCTGACCGATCTCGGCGCCGAGGCGGTGACGTTCGAAGCCGGCAAGGGCAAGGACGCGCGCGAGTTCAAGGGCGCTGCGTTGAAGACAATTGTGCGCAAGGCGCTGTTCTTCGAAAAGATGTTCGAGGCGCTGGAGCGACGCTCCAAGGAGCGCTCGATCATCGCGTCGCTTGCCAGGCTGTCAGCCGACAAAACGATTGGCGACGAGAGCTTCGAGTCCGACAAGGCGGCCCACGAGATGGCCGAAGCGATTGTCAAAGATGCCCGTGACACGAACCTGAACTTCGATATTCAGCCCGACGGCGAAGCGCATTGGCGCGCGGTGTTCAGCCATTCGCAAAACGGCGCGACGCCGCCGACGGTGGTCGATCTGACGCTGTTGCATAGCGGAGAGCTGCGCGAAATTCGCCGGCTCGATCCGGAAATCGAGGCAATCAAGGCGCCGTTCAAGCTGAAAATTGGCGAAAGCGAATCCACGGTCGATACGCTCAAGGCGGTGGCCGACGCCGTGCTCGGCGCGGGACAAAAGGGCGTCGACATCCAGCGCTACAAGGGGCTCGGCGAGATGAATCCGGGGCAGCTCTGGGAGACCACGATGAATCCGGAGACGCGGGCGATGCTGCGGGTGCAGATTTCGGATGTCGGTGAAGCCGAGAAAGTTTTCGCCACGTTGATGGGCGACCAGGTCGAGCCGCGGCGGCTGTTTATCGAGGAGAACGCGCTCAACGTCCGCAACCTCGACATCTGACGAGCCGCGCGGAACTCGCGGGAGCCCCGGATTAAATGGCTGAAACCAACGGCAACGAACCGCATCGCAACGAACCCGCGCTGCTGAATATCGAAGACGACATGCGGCAGTCCTACCTGGACTACGCGATGTCGGTGAATATCGGACGCGCGCTGCCGCAAATTCGCGACGGACTCAAACCTGTCCATCGCCGCATCCTGTACGCGATGTTCCGCACCGGCCTGCTGTCGAACCGCCGCTACACCAAGTGCGCAGCGGTGGTGGGCGAAGTGCTCGCTCGTTACCATCCGCACGGCGACATGGCGGTTTACGATTCGCTGGTCCGCATGGCGCAGCCGTTCAGCCTGCGCTACCTGCTCATCGACGGCCAGGGCAACTTCGGCTCTGTCGACGGCGATCCGCCCGCTGCGTACCGATACACCGAGTGCCGGCTGACGCGGCTGGCCGAGCGAATGCTCGCCGATATCGACAAGGACACGGTCGATTTCGTCCCGAACTTCGACGGCTCGCACATGGAGCCCGAGATTCTGCCCGCGCAATTCCCGAACCTGCTCGTGAACGGCTCGGACGGCATCGCAGTCGGGATGGCGACCAACATCCCGCCGCATAATCTCGGCGAGGTTTGCGACGCGCTGCAGGCGCTGATCGACAAGCCGGGCATCACGCACGAGGAAATTCTCGACATCGTGCCCGGCCCGGATTTTCCGACCGGCGGTCAGTTGCTCGGCCGCCAGGCGATTCGCCAGGCCTATCTGACCGGCCGCGGCACGCTTACGATGCGCGCGCTGGCGGTGATCGAGACCGACAAGCGCAGCTCGCGATCGTCGATCATCATTCGCGAAATCCCCTACCAGGTGAACAAGGCGCGCATGATCGAGCGGATGGCCGAGCTGGTCAACGACAAGCGCATCGAAGGCATCAGCGACATCCGCGACGAATCGGATCGCGACGGGATGCGCGTCGTCATCGAGCTCAAGCGCGACGCCGAGCCGCGCATCGTGCTCAACCAGCTCTACAAGCTGACCCAGATGCAGCAGGGCTACGGCATCATTCTGCTCGGCATCCACGAGGGCCGCCCCAAGGAGATGAATCTTCTGCAGATGCTCGTTGCGTTCCTCGAGCATCGAAAGATCGTCCTCACGCGGCGCACGCGCTTCGAGCTGAAAGAAGCCGAGGCGCGGCTTCATATCCTCGACGGCTTGCTGACCGCGCTCAAGAATCTCGACGCGGTCATCAATCTCATCCGCAAGTCGAAGGATGCCGAGACCGCCCGCACCGGCTTGATGAAGCAGTTCGGCCTCTCGCAGCTGCAGGCGCAGGCGATCCTCGATCTCACGCTGCGCCGTCTCACTTCGCTCGAGCGCGAGAAGATCGAAACCGAGCACAAGGAGACCGTCGCTCTAATCGCGCGCTACAAGAAAATTCTTGCCGACGAGAAGGAATTGCTGAAGCTGATCGCAGGCGAGCTCGACGAAATAAAAAAAGAATTCGCAGATCCGCGCCGCACCCAGATCATCGAAGCGGAGGGAGAGTTCTCGGTCGAGGACCTGATCGTCGAGGAGGACGTCCTCGTCACCGTCACGCACGGCGGCTACATCAAGCGCACCCCGCTCTCGCTGTATCGCACGCAGAAGCGCGGGGGCCGCGGCAAGATTGGTGCGACCACCACCGAAGAAGATTTCGTCGAACATCTCGAGCGCGTATCGACGCATGACCGCCTGATGTTCTTCACCAGCGCCGGCAAGGTTTACGAGCTCAAGGCCTACGAACTGCCCGAGGGCGGACGCGCCGCCAAGGGACGCTCGATCGCCAACCTGCTGAGCCTCGCCAATGATGAAACGCTGTCCGCATTTATTCCCGTGCCGCGCGAGACTGCGGGCAAGTTCCTCTTTTTCTCGACCCGCCGCGGCGGCGTGAAGAAGACCGCGCTCGACGAATACGAAAATATTCGCAGGACCGGAATCATCGCGATCAATCTCGAAGACGGCGACACGCTGGTGGACGTGCGAATCACCGACGGCAATCAGCAAATCGTGCTCTCGACGCGCGAGGGACAGGCGATTCGCTTCAAGGAAGAAGAAGCGCGCCCGATCGGCCGCGCCACCGGCGGCGTGGTCGGCATGGAACTCGAGTCGCAGCCCGTCAAGGAAGGCAAAACCGTCATCCTCGTCGAGGACGAAGTCGTTTCGATGTCAACCGTGCGCGACGACGAGACCCTCCTCACGGTTTCGGAACTCGGTTACGGCAAGCGCACGCCCGCCTCCGACTACCGGCTGACCCATCGCGGCGGCAAGGGCGTCATCACGATGAACGTGACCGAGAAGACCGGCAAAGTGATCAGCGTCCGGCAGGTCGGGATCGATGACCAGGTGATGCTGATAACCGACGGCGGCAAGGTGATTCGATTGGCCGTCAAGGGAGTGCGAATCACCGGCCGCAACGCGCAGGGCGTTCACATGGTGCGGCTCGAGGGCGACGAACGCGTCCGCGCCGTGGCCGGGATGGCGGAGCGCGACGAGGACGAAGGCAACGGCAACGGATCCGATGGCAACGACGGCGCAGGGGATTCGGAAGAGTAGCTAGTGAAGTGACTATTCCGCAGTAGTCACTGACTATGCTTTCGCGCTCGGCCGCGAAGACGCATTACTACCATCCTCATGATGCTTCCGCGGGCGGCTCGCCCGCGCCTGTGCCCTCCGCACTGTAGGCATCCTCGGCTGCGGTCAGCGCCCGGCCGCGCGCAATCTCGAATCCCATCGAGCCGATGATTTCTTCGAGCGCGTTTAGCGCCAGCATCACATTTTCGCGCCGCGAACCTTCACCCATCAGACCGACGCGCCAGATCTTCCCTTTGAGCGGTCCGAGTCCGGCGGCGATTTCGATATTGAACAGCCGCAACAATTCCGCTCGCACCTTCGCTTCATCGATTCCCGCCGGCACCGCGATCGTCGTTAGCTGCGGCAACCGGTATCCTTCCTGCGCGGCGAGCTGCAGACCCATCGCCCGCACTCCGGCCTGGAACGCGGCTGCGTTGATGCGATGCCGCCGCCATCGCGCTTCCAACCCTTCCTCGACCACGATCCGCAGCGCCTCGTAAAGCGCATAGTTCATCGTGATCGGCGCCGTATGATGGTAGAGCCGGTCGGGTCCCCAGTATTGCTCGATCAACGCAACGTCGAAGTACCATGAGTGGCACTTCGTTTTGCGCTTGTGCACCGACTCCATCGCGCGCGCGCTGAACGTCACCGGCGACAGTCCGGGAGGCGCGCCGAGTCCTTTTTGCGTGCAGCTGTAACAGGCATCGATGCTCCACTTGTCAATCTCGACCGGCACGCACGCGAGTGATGTTACCGCGTCGATCGCCATCATCGCGCCGTGTCGATGCGCCAGCTCGGCGATTTCCTCGATCGGCTGATGTATCCCGGTCGAAGTCTCGGCGTGAACGATCGCGACCAGCTTCGGATCCTTCGCCGCCTTCAGCGCCGCCGCGACTTGCGCCGGTTCCACGATCGTTCCCCAATCCGCCTCGACCTTGTGAACCTTTGCGCCGAGTCGCGACGCGACTTCCGCCAGCCGCGTTCCGAAGACGCCGTTAACGCCGACCACGACCTCGTCGCCCTCTTCGATCAGATTCGCCATCACGGCTTCCATCCCCGCCGAACCGGTGCCGGAGACGGGAAACGTGATCTCGTTCCTGGTGCGGAACACGATGCGCAGCAGCCGCTTGATATCCTCCATCACCTTCACGAAATCCGGATCGAGGTGCCCAACGACCGGCGATAACATCGCTTTCATCACGCGCGGATTGACGTTGGATGGCCCCGGACCTAGCAGAATCCGCGCCGCAGGCTTGAGTTCTGGAAATGAATCCGCCACGTGTGTTTCTCCTTGCAACGAATCGCCGGGGGTTTCCGCGCGCACCGGTCGCGCGCCCACGAGATTCCGGGCTGAAATCGAACCTTGCTATTATGACCGCGAAGGATCAACCGCAAAAGCGTCACTCGCGCGCCTGGTTCGCGGTCGTGGTAGAGTGCTGCGGGGATTGGATGCGCCGTCGCAATGAGTGCCATCGACCGCAAACTTCTCGATGAGTTCCGCGAAATTCTTGACGCCGACGGGATCGTCTCGCGCGCAACCGAGCTGAAGGTTTACGAGTGCGACGGATGGACCGTCGAGAAGCGCGCCCCCGACGTCTTGCTGCTCCCGCGCTCGACCGCGCAACTGAGCGCTATACTGGCGGCGCTCCATCGCCGCGGCGTCGCTTTCGTTCCGCGCGGTGCGGGCACGGGCCTTTCGGGTGGATGCCTTTCGTTGAACGCGCCCGCGATGATCTGCACTTCGAGAATGAACCGGATTCTGGAAATCGATTTCGACAATCGGCGCGTCGAGGCCGAGAGCGGCGTGGTCAACCTGCACGTCACCAACGCCGTCAAGTCGAAAGGATATTTCTACGCGCCCGATCCATCGTCGCAGGTGGCATGCACCATCGGCGGCAACATTGCCGAGAATTCGGGCGGTCCGCATACCTTGAAATACGGAGTGACCACCAATCACGTGCTCGCGCTCGAAGTCGTTCTGCCCGATGGCGAGGTTGTCGAACTCGGCGGACCGGCCGAAGAGCGATGCGGCTACGATCTGGTCGGCGTCGTCGTCGGCGCGGAGGGCACTGCTGGAATCGTCACGCGCGCAACGCTCAAGCTGATGCGCGAGCCCGAAAATCATCGCACGCTGCTGGCCGCCTTTCCCGACGCCGACACCGCGACGCGTGCCGTCTCGATGATAATCGCGTCGGGAATTGTGCCGGCCGCGCTCGAGATGATGGACCAGCTCATCATTCGCGCCGTCGAGGACGCGTTCAATGTCGGACTGCCTCTCGACGCGGGCGCGGTGCTGATCATCGAGCTCGAAGGTCTCGAGGCTGGACTGACCGCCTATGCCGATGAGGTCGCGAAAACTGCGAACCTGGCCGGCGCGTCGAGCGTCAGGCTCGCGCGTGACGAAGCGGAGCGCGCGCTGTTGTGGAAGGCGCGCAAACGCGCGTTCGGTGCGGTCGGCCGCCTCGCGCCGAACTACGCGACTCAGGACGGTGTCGTTCCGCGAACCTGCCTGCCGCGGATTCTGCGCGTCATCGCCGACGTCAGCCGTCGCTATGACTTGCGCATCGGCAACGTATTTCACGCCGGCGACGGCAATTTGCATCCGATCATTCTTTACGACGAGCGCGAACCTGATCAGGTCCGCCGGGCAATCGACGCGGGACGCGAAATCCTCAAGGCCTGCATCGAGATGGGCGGCAGCCTCACCGGCGAGCATGGAATCGGCGTCGAAAAAATCGGCGAGATGCCGCTGATGTTCTCGCCTGACGATCTTCGCGTCATGACGGAGCTGCGCCACGTGTTCGATCCGATGGAACGGTCGAATCCCGGCAAAGTGATTCCGCAGCCCGGCGCATGCGTCGAGGTCGCCGCCCCGCGCCGGCAGGCGCCGATCTAGTCGCCGCTTCCAACGGATATCGTGGCTGCCACTACATCTTCAAATCTGGCGAACCGGCTCAACTCGATCGTCGGCGCCGACCGCGTTCGCGCGCCAACCGACACTGAGGCGCGCGCCGCGGATGCGATCGTCGAGCCTGCTTCGATCGAGGAAATTTGCGAGATCGTCCGCATGTGCGAAGCGGATCGGATTGCGCTCGCCCCCATTGGCGCGGCTCGCTCGCTCGCGGGGATTCGCCGCTCGCCGGTCGCGCTCGGTATCTCGATGGCGCGGCTGGCGCGAATTGTCGCCTACGAACCCGACGACATGACAATTGTTGCGGAGTCGGGAATCACCGTCGGCAAACTGAATGCTGCCATGGCAGGCGCCCGCCAGCGGCTCCCCGTCGATCCATGCGGCCCCGGGATGACGACTCTCGGCTCGTTAATCGGCGCCGCGCATTCCGGACCGCTTCGTCTTTCCGAGGGCGCCTCGCGCGACCTGCTCATCGGAGTTCGCTTCGTCGGCCACGGCGGCAACCTCGTTCACGGCGGCGGCCGCGTGGTCAAAAACGTCGCCGGCTATGATTTGATGAAACTGATGGGTGGAGCATTCGGTACACTTGGAATAGTAACTGAGGCGACGTTCAAAGTGCGTCCCATTCCATCTGACTACTCTATCGCAGTCGTCCCTTATGCGCGCGCAGCAGACGCATTCGCCGCCGCCTGCATACTCAATGACGCACTGCCACTCAGTAATCTCGATATACTCAGTCCAGCCCTCGCACCGCGCTTCAATTCTACCAGTCAATTTCTTCTTCTGGCCGGTGTTTCTGGAAGTCCACTGGAGATCGGCTGCCAGGCCGGGCGAATTCGCGATTTGGTCGGCGCGCGCGGTGAAATTCTGAGCGCCGACGGCGCTCTCAGGAGTTACGAGCTGCTGCGCGATGTCGATTTTCATTCGGCCCCGCTGGCCGCTCAAATCGCGGTTCCACCCGCGTCTCTCGCGCAAGTGCTGGAGGCCTGCGGCAACGACATTGAATTTCGCGCTCACGCCGGCTCCGGCGTCGCGCAGATAATCCTGGCCGATGAACCCTTGGCCGAAGTCGCGGCCAAGACCGTTGCGCGATGGCGTGAAGTTGCGCGCTCGGCGCGCGGTAGCCTTCGACTGATCGCCGCCGCGCCGGCGTTCCGTGACTCGCTGGAATTTTTCGACACTCCCAACGACGGCGCCCTCGCGCTTATGCGTCGGCTCAAGGCGGCCTTCGATCCGGCCGGGATCTTCAACCCCGGATGCTTCGTCGGAGGAATCTGATGGCCGCGGCCTCCGTCACATCATCGAATTCGGTTCGCGGCGTCTGCGACTACGACCTGCTGTTCGACTGCGTTCATTGCGGACTCTGCGCCGAGGCTTGTCCGACCTACATTGTAACGCGATGCGAGATGGACTCGCCGCGCGGCCGAATCTATCTGATGAAGTCGCTCGCCGAAGGCTGCATCGACCTTGACGACGACGCGGCGCGCCATCTCGATTTGTGCCTCGGATGCCGCGGTTGCGAGACCGCCTGCCCGTCCGGCGTTCATTACGGCCGCTTGATTGAAGGTGCGCGTTTATTCGTCGAGCAAAATCATCGCCGCGGCTTCGTCGATCGATTCAAGCGGCGCGCCGTCGGCGCGATTTTTCCGTACCCCCGTCGTCTCCGGATGCTGCTCGCGCCGCTGAAGCTCGTCGAGCGCCTTGGCCTGAGACCCGCTCTGACAGCCGTCCTGCCGCGCATGATTCACGATTGGCTCGATCTTCTCCCGCCGCTTGAGCCCGACTTGCGCCCGCTCGCCAGGGGAGCAAACAGCGCGCCGCGCACCGGCGCACCGACGGTCGTCGTGCATCATGGATGCGTCGCGCAAGTACTTGCGAATTCGGAAAACCTGAACAGTGAGCGTCTGCTCGCCGCCGCCGGTTATCGCGTCGTCCAACTCGAACCGACCTCATGCTGTGGAGCACTTGATCTGCATTCGGGTAACGGATCGCGAGCCCGCGATTTTGCCCGCGCGAACGTTCGCGCGCTGAAGAACTCCGGCGCCGATTCAATCGTGTCGGCCGCGTCGGGATGCTCGGTGGCGATCGCCGAATACGGTGAACTGCTCAGAGACGAACCGAAATTCGTCGACGCTGCGCGCGCGGTTTCCTCGAAAGTGCGGGACCTGAGTTCTTTGCTGCTCGACGCACCGGCGGGTCCGAAGCGCGAATTTCGATGCAGGGTCACCTGTCACGACGCTTGTCACCTCGCGCATGGACTCGGAGTGCGCGAAGCGCCGCGCAAATTGCTCGCCTCGATTCCGGGCGTGACGATCATCGAGATGACGCAGTCCGATCTCTGCTGCGGTTCGGCCGGATCCTACAATTTGACCGAGCCCGCAATGGCGCGCGACTTGGCGCGACGCAAAGCCGACAATATTGTTGCGACAGATGCGGATTACGTTGTGCTGGCGAATCCCGGATGCGAGTTCCAGATCGCCGCCGAACTTCGCCGTCGCGGTTCGAGAATCAAGGTCGTCCACCTCGCGGACTTCCTCGCTATGGCGTCTCAGTGATCCTGTCCGATGAACGGCAGCCTGTACGAAATCAAGCTCTACTTCGCATACACGAGTCCGTACTCGTACCTCGCGATGCAGCCCGCCTGCGACCTCGAGCTGTCTCATAGCGTGCGCGTACGCTTCATCCCATACGGGGTGAATATCCGAAAGGTTTACGGTCCGCTTGATCGCGAGGACGCCGACCGTCGCAAGGTTCGGTATCTGTATCTCGACGCGCGCCGAATCGCGAAGGAACGCGGACTCGTCATCTACCCGCCGAAAAAGATTTTCAGCGCGCGCCTGGCGTTCTATGGCGGTCTCTACGCCGCGAGCAATGGACAGTTCTGGCCATACTCGAATCGCGTGTTCGACCGATTCTGGAAACAGGTACTCGATGTCGAAAGCCGCGATGCGATTTCAGCGGTCGTTGCCGAGGTCGGTCTCGATCCCGCCGAATTTCTTCGCTATGCCGACACCGGTGCGCGTGCCGACCTGGATGCATGCTTCGCCGAGGCCGATCGCGACAAGGTCTTCGGCGTGCCGACCTTCATCGTGGACGGCGAGCCGTTCTGGGGCGAGGACCGAATTGAGTGGGTGATTCGCAAGCTCGACGCGATGGGTTTTCGCCGCTGAAATTCCCGGCCTCATTCGCCCTCTCACGGGTATGCAGCGATCAGAGGTCAGGACTCGAGGGCAGGAAGGTCTCGCCCATCAGGTAGGCATCGACCGCGCGCGCCGCTTCGCGCCCCTCCCATATCGCCCACACCACCAGAGATTGCCCGCGACGTGCGTCTCCGGCGGCGAAAACTCCCGGCACGCTCGACATGTAACTCTCGCACTGCACGTTGCTGCGCGGGTCGAGCTTGACACCAAGCTCCGAGATTATGCCGTCGGGCTCGGGGCCGAGAAATCCGAGCGCGAGCAGCACGAGGTCGCACTCGATCTCGAAATCGGTGCCCGGAATTTGCTCCATCACCATCCGTCCGTTGTCCTGCTTCCAGTTGAGCCGCGCGCCGTGGAGTTTTTTCACCACGCCGTTTTCGCCGGAGAACTTGCTCGTGTTCACGCTCCAGTCGCGCTGCACACCTTCTTCGTGCGAGCTCGAGGTGCGCATGATCATCGGCCAGTCGGGCCACGGCATTTCGGCGGTGCGCTTTTCAGGCGGCATCGGCAGCAGCTCGAACTGATGCACGACGATCGCGCCCTGGCGATTTGAGGTGCCCAGGCAATCGGAACCCGTATCGCCGCCGCCGAGAATGACAACGCGTTTTCCGTTTGCAGTGATCTCGGCCGCCGGATCGAGCGCGTCGCCGAAGTTACGCTTGTTCTGTTGCGGCAGGAATTCCATGGCAAAATGGATTCCCTTGAGCTCCCGTCCCGGGATCGGCAGGTCACGCGGCTTGGTCGCGCCCATCGCGAGTACGATTGCGTCGTACTTTGAGCGCATCTCGTCCGCGTGGATGTCGAAGCCGACGCGGCAGTTGGTGACAATCTCCAGGCCCTCGGCCTTCATTTGCTCAACGCGCCGGTTGACGATCCACTTTTCCAGCTTGAAGTCTGGAATGCCGTAAGTGAGCAATCCGCCCACGCGATCCGATCGCTCGTAGAGCGTGACCGAATGTCCCGCGCGCATGAGTTGCTGCGCGCACGCCAGCCCCGACGGTCCCGAGCCCACCACCGCAACGCGCTTTCCCGACTTGCGCGCGGGCGGCTGCGGCGCGATCCATTTTTCTCCCCAAGCGTGGTCGATGATGTTCTTCTCGATCAGCTTGATCGTGACCGGATCGTTGTTGATGTTGAGCACGCAGGCTTCTTCGCAGGGTGCAGGGCAAACTCTGCCGGTGAACTCCGGAAAGTTGTTGGTCGCGTGCAGCCGGTCGATCGCCTCGCGCCATCGGCCCCGGTAAATGAGGTCGTTCCAGTCAGGGATGATGTTCCCGAGCGGGCAACCCTTGTGGCAGAAGGGAATCCCGCAATCCATGCAGCGGGCGCCCTGCGCGCGCAGTTTGTCTTCGGGCATCTTGAGATCGAATTCGCGCCAATCCTTCAGGCGTTCCCTGACCGGACGCCGCGAGGGAGTCTCGCGCTTGATCTCCATGAAGCCCGTGATCTTGCCCATCGAAGCCGTTGATCTCCCTGAGTCAGGTCAATTCTGACTAGTCAGTCGATTACTCACTCGTGCCAGCGCCGGTTAAACTGCGGCCAGCCGCGCGAGATCGGAATTCATGTTGAGATGCTGCCGTTCGAGCACCATGCGATATTCAGTCGGCAATACTTTTACAAACTTCGTAGCGTAGTCGTCCCACTTGTCGAGGACTCGCCGCGCGACCGCGCTCTGCGTGTACTGCAAGTGCCGCACGATCAGCGCATGCAACTGCTTGAGTTCGTCCGGGTTGCCGATCGGACCCAACTCGACCATCCCGGTGTTGCAGCGCGACGGGAACGAGCCGTCTTCGTCAAGCACGTACGCCACGCCGCCGCTCATGCCGGCCGCGAAGTTGCGGCCGGTCTTGCCTAGAACCACGACCAAGCCGCGCGTCATGTACTCGCATCCATGGTCGCCGACTCCCTCGACGACCGTGTGCGCGCCGCTGTTACGCACCGCGAATCGCTCGCCGGCTACGCCGCGGAAAAACGCTTCGCCGCCGGTGGCGCCGTAGAGCGCGACGTTGCCGACAACGATGTTGTCCTCGGCCTTGAAGGTCGCTTCTTTTGGCGGACGCACCGAGATAAATCCGCCCGACAGTCCCTTGCCGCAGTAGTCGTTCGCGTCGCCCTCGAGATGAAGCGCGATTCCCGGCGCGAGCCACGCGCCCAAACTCTGACCGGCCGAACCTTTGAGCTGAATCTGAACCGTGTAGGGCGGCAGTCCTTCAGCGCCGAAGCGCCGCGACACTTCCGCCGACAGCATCGTGCCGACGGTGCGGTTCACGTTGCGGATGGGAAGGTGGATTTCGACCGGCTTGCGATGCTCGAGCGCGTCTTTTGCAAGCTCGATGATCTGGTTGTCGAGCGCGGCGCCGAGGCCATGATCCTGTAGCTCGACACAATGCAGCGGTTCGTCCGGCCCGACGTCGGGACGGCGAAGAATATTGGCCAGATCGACGTTGCGCGCCTTCCAATGCGCGATCGCTTCGTTGGCGTCCAGGCATTCGACGTGGCCAACCATTTCGGCAACGGTGCGGAAGCCCAACTGCGCCATGTATTCGCGCAGTTCGTCCGCGATGAACATCATGAAGTTCACGACGTGCTCGGGCTTGCCTGCGAACTTCGCGCGGAGCACCGGATCCTGCGTAGCGATGCCGACCGGGCAGGTGTTGAGATGGCAGACACGCATCATGATGCATCCCGAGGCGACCAGCGCGGCGCTGGCGAAACCGAATTCCTCGGCGCCGAGGAGAGCGGCGATGGCGACGTCGCGGCCGGTCTTGAGCTGGCCGTCGGTCTCGATGCGAATGCGTCCACGCAGACCGTTCATCACCAGGGTTTGCTGCGTCTCGGCGAGTCCCAGCTCCCACGGAACTCCCGCGTGCTTGATCGATTGCAGGGGAGACGCGCCGGTGCCGCCGTCGTAACCGCTGATCAGCACGACGTCGGCCTTGGCCTTCGCGACTCCGGCGGCGATGGTGCCGACGCCGACCTCGGCGACCAGTTTGACACCGATGCGCGCGCGGTTGTTGGAATTTTTGAGATCGTGGATAAGCTGCGCGAGATCTTCGATCGAATAGATGTCGTGATGCGGCGGCGGAGAGATCAATCCCACGCCGGGCGTCGAGTAGCGAATCTTCGCGATGAAATCGTCAACCTTGTGACCGGGAAGCTGGCCGCCCTCGCCGGGCTTGGCGCCCTGCGCCATCTTGATCTGGAGTTCGTCGGCGTTGACCAGGTAATGACTGGTGACGCCGAAGCGCCCCGAGGCCACCTGTTTGATCGCGCTGCGGCGCCAATCGCCGTTGGCATCGGGCACGAAGCGCGCCGGGTCCTCGCCGCCCTCGCCGGTGTTGCTCTTGCCGCCTATCCGGTTCATGGCGATGGCGAGGGTTTCGTGCGCCTCTTTGCTGATCGATCCGAACGACATCGCGCCGGTTTTGAAGCGTTTGACGATCTCGGCGGCCGGCTCGACTTCCTCGAGCGGCACGGGCGGCCGATCGGAATTGAACTTGAACAGCGAGCGAAGCGTGGTGAGCGAGCGACTCTGCTCGTCAACCGCCCTGGTGTAGTCCTTAAACAGCCGGTAATTCCCCGAGCGCACGGAATGCTGCAGCCTGGCGATCGTGTTCGGGTTGTACATGTGGAACTCGCCGGCGCGGCGCCACTGGTACTGGCCGCCGACATCGAGATCGCCGTCGAGATTCGCCGCCACCTTGAACGCGTAGGTGTGACGCGCAGCGGTCTCGCGCGCGATCGCGCCGAGGCCGACGCCTGCCACGCGCGACGGCGTCCAGGTGAAGTACTTGTCGATCACGTCCTTCGCCAATCCGATCGCCTCGAAGATCTGCGCACCGCGGTAACTCTGCGTCGTCGAGATCCCCATCTTGGACGCGACCTTCGTCATGCTCTTGGAGACGGCCTTGGTGAAGTTGTGGACGGCGGTGTCTTCGTCGATGTCCCGGAGCTGGCCGTTGCGAATCATTCCCGCCATCGTCGCGTACGCGAGGTACGGATTAACGGCGCCCGCGCCGTAGCCGACCAGCAGGCAGAAATGCATCGCCTCGCGCGGTTCTCCCGACTCGACGACCAGGCCGACCCGGGTGCGCGTCCCTTCGCGAATCAGATGATGATGCACGGCTCCGGTCGCGAGCAGCGCCGGAATGGCGGCGTAGTCCGCGTTTACGCCACGATCCGACAGCACGATTATCGTGTAGCCGGATTCGATCGCGTCCGAAGCGGCGCGGCAAAGCGCGTCGAGCGCGGCGCGAAGCCCGTCTTCGCCGTCATCAACGCGGTAGAGCGTGGGAAGCGTGACGGTGCGCAGGCCCTCGACGGCCAGCCGTTTGATCCTTTGTAGTTCCTGGTTGGTGAGAATGGGCTGCTTGAGTTGAAGCTGGCGGCAATGAAGCGGCGATTCTTCGAACAGATTGTCCTCGGCGCCGATTGTCGTTTCGGTCGAGGTCACCAGTTCCTCGCGAATCGGATCGATCGGCGGATTCGTCACCTGCGCGAACAATTGCTTGAAGTAGTTGTAAAGCGGCTGGGGTCTGTTCGACAGGACGGCGAGCGGAGTGTCGGTGCCCATCGAGCCGACCGGCTCCTGGCCGTTGGTAGCCATCGGCGCGAGGATCATTTTAAGATCCTCGATCGTATAGCCGAACGATTGCTGCTGCTTCAGCAGCTCGTTGTCCTCGAAGAAGTCAACGGGAGGCGTGTCGTTGTCGTTCGCCTCGGGGAGCGACTCGAGTGCGACGAGATTGGCGTCGAGCCAGGCGCGATACGGCCGGCGCGCGGCCATCGAATTCTTGATCTCTTCGTCCTGCACGATTCTGCCCAGCGCGGTATCGACGAGAAACATTCGGCCGGGCTGCAGCCGCCCCTTGAGGGCGACGTTCTCCGGCGCGATGTCGAGGACGCCGGTCTCGGACGCCATCACGACCAGTCCGTCCTTCGTCACCGTGTAGCGCGATGGACGAAGGCCGTTGCGATCGAGCACCGCGCCGATTCTGATACCGTCAGTGAACGCGATCGACGCGGGGCCGTCCCACGGTTCCATCATGCATGAATGGAAGCGGTAGAAAGCGCGCTTGCCGTCGCTCATCTGCGCGTCGTTCTGCCACGCTTCCGGAATCATCATCATCACGGCGTGCGGCAGCGAACGTCCGGTGCGAACCAGCAGTTCGAGACAATTGTCGAAGGTTGCGGAGTCGCTGCCGTTGGGCTCGACGATCGGCAACAGCTTCTTGATGTCGTCGCCGAACAGCGGTGAAGAGAAAAGCTTCTCGCGCGCGTGCATCCAGTTGATATTGCCGCGCAGCGTGTTGATCTCGCCGTTGTGCGACATGAAGCGGTAGGGATGGGCCCGGTCCCAGCTCGGGAACGTGTTGGTCGAGAAGCGCTGATGGACCATGGCGAGCGCGGTCTTGATGGCGCCATTTAGCAAATCGGGGAAGAACTGCGGGATTTGCGTCGAGATGAGCTGACCCTTATAAACGACGGTCAGCGCCGAGAGGCTGCAGAAATAAAACAGTTCCGGATCGAAGAGGCCGAGTTTTTCCGCCTCTGAAGTGGCGCGCTTGCGAATTACGTACAGCTTGCGCTCGAGCGCCTCGGCGTCGGCCAAGTCCGGGCTGCGCGCGATGAAGACCTGGCGGATTGCGGGCATCCCGCGCCGCGCGATATCGCCGCATGCGGATTCAACCACCGGCACGTCGCGCCATCCGAGCAGACGCTGACCTTCCTCGTTGACGATTCTCTCGAACGCCTCCTCGCAGTCTTTGCGCTTGACTGTGTCGAGCGGCAGGAAAACCTGGCCCACGCCGTATTCGCCGGGCGCGGGCAGCTCGAAGCCGAGCCGGGCCGCTTCGCTCGAGAAAAAGTCGTGCGGAATCTGCAGCAGGATTCCAGCGCCGTCTCCCGTGCGCGGATCGCATCCGCACGCGCCGCGATGGGTCAGGTTGTCGAGCACCTGCAGCGCTTTAGCCACGATGTCATGCGAGCGCTCGCCCTTGATGTTGACGACGAAGCCGACGCCGCACGCGTCGTGCTCATGGGCGGGATCGTAGAGGCCCTGCGCCTTCGGAATGCTTCGGTAGTTGTGCATCATGACACCCGTCTCGGTTCCGGGGGCGCAGATTTCGCGGCGCCGTGGCGATGGCGCCTGCCGTTGGCAGGCTCGTGCGAGTCGCCGTTGGGATGCACCGAAATCAAGCCGCGCTCGGTATGCGTCGACAGCACCACCATCGTCTCCGTCCGCGCCACTCCCTCGATCGAGCGGATCGCACTGATCAGCCGCTCGAGCGACGAAGTGTTGTCGGTTTTGATTTTCAGCAGGAGCGTGTGCTGACCGGTGACGTGATGGCATTCGAGCACGTCGTCGAGCAGTGCGACGGATTCCTTGAACAGCGAGATTGTTTTGGGATGAGAAATCGACACGCCGATAAACGCGGTGACGTCCTTGCCGAGGCGGGTCGCATCGACGGCAGCGTGATAGCCGGTGATAACTCCGCCGTCTTCGAGTTTTTTGACGCGTTCGTTCACCGACGGCGCCGAAAGCCCGACTTGCTCTCCGAGCTTGACGAGCGGAATGCGGCCGTGTTCCTGCAGGAGGCCGATAATCTGCAGATCAATGGCATCGAGTTCGGGGGAATCTCCGTCGAATTTCATAAGGTTATCCTCGTCGAGTGACGATGAAGATAGGTGGAAAGCGAAAGCCTGTCAAGTGTTTATAAGGATTTGAGTTAGTAAAACATGAGTTTGTGCAGGTCCGTATGCTGTGCACCGACGAAATATAGGTCTAAATGAGCGATTGCCGCTCACCCATAGTGCGATTGTTGGGATGCAAGCGCGATCGCTCAGGTAACACGCCGCATCCGCCGAACCCCCGACCAACTACGAATGTGGATAGGCGTCGCTTCCCATCTCAAGCGCATCCAGTCCCGACCATTCCACTTCCACCAGCACGCGGTTGCCCACCGTGCGCTCGACGATCTTGAAGAACAGGATCGCAAGGCCGAAAACCACGACCACGTTCACCGTGACACCGATCAACTGGGCGAAAAATTGACCCGCGTCGCCGTAGAGCAGGCCGCGCACGGGACCCGCGACACCGTTCCATCCGTCGCCGTAGGTGCCGTCGGCAAACAGACCAAGCGCCAGCGCGCCCCATATTCCGCACGCGCCGTGCACGGCGACCGCGCCGACGGGATCGTCGATTCGAAAGCGGAGTTCGAGTTCAAGCACCGCCCACACGACCAGCAGGCCCGCGATCACGCCAATCAGCACAGCCGCCGCGGGCGTTACGAATGCGCACGGGGCGGTGATTGCGACGAGTCCGCCCAGCAGACCGTTGCAGGCGATCGCAACGTCGGGTTTGTTGTAGCGATGCCATAGATAGAGCAGCGCCGCGAGCGCGCCGGCCGCCGAGGAGAGCATGGTGTTCACCGCGATGATCGCGATTCGGGGATCCGATGCGGCTAGCGTCGAGCCGGCGTTGAAGCCGAACCATCCGAACGCGAGAATCAACGTTCCGCTGATGGCCATGGGCAGGTTATGTCCGGGCAACGCGCCGATGGCGCCGTCGCGGCGGAACTTTCCGATGCGCGGACCCACCATGTAAGCGCCGGCGAGGCCGGCCACTCCGCCCGTCATGTGCACGACCGACGATCCGGCGAAATCCAGATGGCCGTGGCCCAGGCCCAGGTTCATGCCGAGCTGCGAGAGCCATCCTCCGCCCCAAACCCAGTTGCCGTACAACGGATACAGGAACATCGACATGAACAGTCCGTAGATGAAGAACGCTTTGAACTTCCATCGCTCCGCCATCGCGCCCGTCGGAATGGTCGCGGCGGTGTCCATGAAAACGAGCGAGAATAGAAACATGCCCAGGCTGGCGGGATCGCGACCGACGTTGAGCAGCGCGAACTTGCTGAACCCGATGATTCCATACGAATGCGCGCCGATCGTGATCGACAGCTCGTGATGGCCGATCGCGGCCATGCCAAGTGAGGGCCAGTGCGCGACGCCGCCCATCATGAAACCGTAGCCGGTGAGCCAGAAGCCGATGATGCCGATCGGGTAGATGATCAGGTTCATCGCCATGGTATTGACCGCGTTCTTGGAGCGCGTGAACCCCGTCTCCACCATTGCGAATCCGAGCTGCATGAACATCACCAGGAACCCCGCGACCAGCAGCCACGCGAGGTTCAGAGAATTGTCCAGCGGCGGCGACGACGCGGCAGTCTGCGCGCGCGCCAGCGGCGAAAATAGCGTCAGCGCGGCGAAAGCGGCGGCGGCCAATCCGAGTTGCGATCGTCTCGGCATCATCTCACCTGCCCTCGATATGACCGGCGCGCGGGAGTCGGCGACGCCGGGTAACGGTTTGCAAGCCAAATCAGAAATACAAAGATCCCGATGAGCGACGTGAAAAACAGCACGTACCCGGCCGTACGACGGGCGCGCTGCAGCGCGAGGCTGCGTGGATGGAGGTTCTGCGCGCGGCCCTTGGGAACGACGCGCGACGGATCGCGCAGGTCCGCAAGCATCTCGGCCGCGCTCGCATAGCGGTCACGCGGAGAGCGCTCGATCGCGTGAAGGATGATCTCCTCCAGATGCGGATCGAGATCGGGCTTGAATGCGGTTGGCGGCTGCGGATCTTCCGCGGTCTTCGCGCGCATCACGTTGTAAACGTTGGGCCCTGAGTGCGGCAGGTGGCCGGTCAGCATCTCGTAGAGAATCACGCCCAGCGAATAGATGTCGGTGCGAACGTCGCCGCGCCGGCCGCTGACCTGTTCGGGCGCCATGTAGTCAGGCGTGCCGATGGTCGACGACAGGCCGGACCACGTCAGCCGCCGCGCGGATTCGTCGAGTGCGATTCCGAAATCCATGATCCTGGTCCGGCCTTCGGCCGTCACCAAAACGTTTTCCGGCTTCAAATCGCGATGCACCACGCCTTCACCGTGCATGTACACAAGCGTCTCCGCCAACTGTCGTGCGAGGTCGAGCGCCTTTTCCACCGATAGCCCGCCGGGTTCGCGCATCATCGCGCGCAGCGAGGAACCCTCGACGTACTCCATCGCGATATACATGCGGCTTTTGCGCGTGGGTGTGAGAACCTTGATGATGCCGGGATGGTTGAGGCGGCGCCCGACTTCTTCTTCGCGCTGAAAGCGTCCGTAGAAGACCACGTCGCTCTCAAACTGCATGTAAGGGACTTTGATCGCGACGGTCGCGCCGTCGACTTGATCGATAGCTTTGAAGATCGACGCCATCCCGCTGCGCGCGATCACCTCGATCAATTTGTACTGATCGAGGTTTTCACCAACGCCGACCTCGTGCATTTTTCAGACCGTCTTGAGAAAAAAACCGGTCAGCGGACGTTAACATCCGGCACGCAGCCAATGGAAGGGATGGCGGCGGCGCACTGGTTCAGTTTGCCAGCCAGACAAACCCAACCAGTGCCCGTCATTGCGCAACTGGTTGCGCTCGCTCGAAGCTCAGACTGCGACGGGCGCGATTTTGAGTGATCGAAAAGGGCGGAAAAGAGCAATTTATACCACCCGTAGTGGTTTTGGGACGGGCTCCCATCTATGGCTAGTTTCGTTCCGTCAGAAATTATTTCTGCCGGAAGCTGGCGTCGCCCGATTTCGGGCGACGCCAGCGAGTATGGGGCACCCTGACGGTTGTCCATACCGTACGCATAGCACACCAATCGGGCGGGGTCAGGCTGAATAGTTCATCCCCAAAACTGAACCAGTGCCGGCGCCCAGGCAGTGATCTAATATGCGAAGAGACGGGGATCATTCGACGGGACGCAAAGAGCGGCTTCCTCGCTCTTGAGCCTCAGTTGCTCCGAGGGACTTGAAGGATTCGGGCTGTGCAGTGCAATCATTCCGTTTTTCGCGGTCTCGCAGTCATCCCTTGACGCATACGGAGGTTTCACCTTGTACCATGCGCTGAGCGGCGCAGTCGTATCGATCCATCGCCCGTTCGGGGTTAGCGGGGGCAGCATCAAATACCAGCCCACGAGCGCGAGGGCGGCGGCGTGGCGGAACTTCACAGCGATTCGATGAGGTCTTGCAAGCGTTTCTTCTGTTGCGCGAGGTTTAAAATCAGATTTCCGCCCGGATGTCGCGGGTATCGGAGAGCACGCGCACTTTTACGTGATGCTCGTCCGAGTCGCCGAGCGATCCCCAATGCATCGCGAAGTTCTCCAACTGCACGTCAGGATGGAAGCGCTCCGACACACCCATAACGACTTCATCAACGTGCAACAGGTAGGCCATCCGCGCGATCGCGTAAATCTGGTCGTTGGAGACCGTGACCAGAGGCGTCACGGCGCGGCCGTGGTCCTCGCACACCTTGACCACCTTGCTGAAGAGCTTTTCCTCGTGGTCGGTGAAGACCTGCGCGCCCTCGCTCGAGGCGAGACCCCGCTCGGTGCGGACGGTCATTGCAATCAGTTCCGCGTTGTCAGGCTCGGACAAGTAGCGATGCAAATGCGCGAGATTGTTGGGGTCGCGGATCGCAACCAGCACTTTGTGCGGCGCGGATAGCCCCAGCCGAATCGGATCGACCTGATCTTCCTCGACCAGTTGCAGATTAAACTTCTCGGGTTCCTAGCCGTAGGCGTGCTGGGCCTGGCCGTTGACTTTTTCCGAAATCTCGAAAATCAGGAACAGCGCGAGCGTGAAGCTGATGCCTGAGATCGTTGCGACCTGCTTGGTAAACAGGTTGATGACCGCGGTCGCTAACAAAACCGCAAACGTCAGCGTGAGACCGAGCGGGAAGTCCTTACCACCGGGGCGGAACCAGGTCAGATTCAGCGGCATCCTCCACAAGCGATGGTACTGGTCCTTGTAGCGCAGAATCAGCACGGAGAGCGTTTTGAAGACGAAGCTCCAGATGACGCCGAATGCGTAGGCCTCGCCGAGCAAGAACATGTCGCCGCGCGAGAGCACGATGGTGGCGATTTGGAGCATCGCGACCATATTTACGATGCGATAGTTGGTGCCGTACTTCTTGTGCGGATGGCGGAACCAATCGAGCAGTACGCCGTCTTCCGCGACGCGAGTAAGCACGCCCGTCGAACCGACGATCGCGGTGTTAACGGCGCCGGCGAGAATCAGGAATCCGACAAATACGACGAATGCGCGCAGCGCGAGCCGCGCCCACAGCGGGCCGACCATGAACATCGCGAGCCCGCCGATCAGATCGCCACCGTAATTGGCCATCCGGACACTGTCCGGGATGATCATGACCGCGAAAAAAGACACCAACGAGGTCAGCAGCAGGCTGTAAATGAAGATGACCAGGCCGGTGCGCAGGAGATTCTTGAGCTTGGGCGCCTCGATCTCGCGATTGATTTGTGCCAGAGATTCCTCACCCGACATCGCGAGGATCGAATGGCCGAACGCGATCAGGATTCCAAGCGTGCCGATAGTACGCGCGCCGGGAAAGTGCTTGAGCCATCCCAGCGAGTCGTCGGTGAACTTCAATTCGAAGGGCGGCAAATGCGCACCACGCATGAAAATCGTCAGGCCGCACCATGCGATCATGATCACGGCCATCACGGTCGTGACCTGCATGATCCGCATCGCCTTGCCACTGGATTCTTCGATGCCAAGAATATTCTGACGCCAGAAATATGCGGTCACGGCAATGGCGAAGAAGGCGGCCGAGAAATCAGCCGGCAGAATAATTCCCGAGTGCGCAAGCTTGAGCAGCTCGTTGATCAAACCGACCAGGTATTGGCCAGCCGAGACGCCGCTGATTGGCCCGGTCAGAATGTAATCGAACATCAGGGCCGACACCGAGATTTTTGCCAGCGTCGAGCCCATCGCTTCTTTGACGACGCGATATACACCGCCGCGCGTGAACATCGAGCACGACTCGACGTACACCGCGCGCACCGCGTACGAGAACAGCATAACGGCGAGAATGAAGTATGGGGCAGAGCGACCGCAGGCCTGCTCGACGATGCCGCCGATGTAGTAGGCGGTCGAAGCAAGGTCGCAAAGGACGATCGCGGACGCTCGCCAGAAGGAAATGAAGGCGAGCATTCCGGTCGTGACGACGATTGCCTTGGTCTGTTTTCCGAACAGTGCCTGCGGCTCGGGCTGATTAGAGCCCGTTGGCCTTATCGGCTTTATAATGGCGGCCAAGTAGAACCTTCTTGAGGCGCCGCCGGAAATGCCGACGCCACGCGGCTATGATGCAAAATGCAGCCTGCGAATTTGCAAATCATAACAGGATGTCTGCTAGGCGCAAATTCGCTGATGCCATGATATTCGCAAAATCCGCAGACTCTCGTTGCAATTTGCAGTATTATCCGGAATTTCCGTTTTGAAACCCAATTCTATTAGATCACTACCGGCGCCAAACGCTTCATCGCCCGAATAATCCTCGCAATCGATCGCGCCATCCGCCGGTGGTCGCCGTATGCCCGGTCGGCGACGTCATTCTGAAGACAGCGCAGGTCAGATTGTCGGCGGTACCGCGCTTATTGGCCGTATCGATCAAGTTACGGCATCCCGTCTCGGCGTCAACGCCGCGCGTCAGTGATTCCAGTTCCTTGTCATCCAGGACGTTGTAAAGTCCGTCGCTGCACAGTATCAGGCGATCGCGCTCCAGCAGCGGCATCGCGATCCGATCGATCGACACGATCAACTCGTGTCCAAGGCTGCGCAGGAGCATCCCGCGCTCCGGATGATCCTTCGCGCGCGCCACCGACATCACTCCCATCCTGACCCGGTCGGCGACCATCGTGTGATCCTTGGTGATTTGCGAGATTTGCCTCTGACGGATCAGATGCAGCCGGCAATCTCCGACGTGCACCGCCGACAGCATCCCCTTCTCCACCGCAACCGCGGTGATCGTGGTCGCCATCCGGCTCAGTTCCGGCACGGTCAGCGCCTTGTCGTGAATCTCGATGTTGGCCCGCGTAATCGCGCGATGGAGCCGCTTGGCGGCGCCCCACGCTGGCGGGCTCTCGCGGTAAGCTTCAAGCGTTATGTCGATCGCCATCCGGCTCGCGATTTCACCGCCTTCGTAGCCGCCGACGCCGTCGGCAATCGCGAACATCACGCTGTCGGGACTCTCGATGAAATGCCCGCACGAGTCTTCATTGTCGGCGCGCTGCGTACCTACATCGGACAACAGCGCCAACTCGAAAGCCTGCTCTACCGAAGGAGAAGCGGAGAGCGACGAATCCATTTGCAGTGAGCTACCCGGCTAACGGTGAAGTGTAAAGTTGATTGAATGGCCAAGGGGCGGGCCGCGACCACTCGCGGCCCGCCCCCCAAGGATTATTCGCCAAACCAGCGCCTGGGATCAGGCCGGCTTGGTTACGAGGATCGTCTCTTTGCCCCGCTTCTTGGAATTACGTACGAAGTAAATCGCGCCGTAGATTCCCCAAATCGCCGCGATCGCGACCGCAATCAGTGGTTCCTTCACGCTGCCGAGCCCCTCCAGCGGTCCGATGATGTAGAACGCGAGGCAGGCGAAGTTCGCGACCGCGCCGAACACCGGCACCACCATGTGCTTGAGTCCATGGAACTCGTCACGCTCCGAGTAGGCGACGATGCACACAATGTTCGTCAGACCGTAGAGCAGAAAGGTTCCGAAGTTTGAAGTGAGAGTGACCAGCAACAACCCGTTGGGCAGCGACGAGAGTGACGCGTTGGAGCTCATTCCGAGCGAGTACCACAGGTTGTGCGGGAGAGTCGCAATCGTCTTGTCATCAGGCGCCGATCCGCCGGCGAAGTAGAACAGCGCGGCGTATGCGCCGAGGATTGCCGATATCGTTGCGAGCACCCAAATCGCGCGATGCGGCGTCAGGTTCTTGCCATGCAGCAGACCGAAGTGCTCGGGCACTTCTTCGTCACGCCCCATCGCGTAGGTCACGCGCGCGCCGGTGTTGATGCACGACAGCGTGGTGCCGATCAGCGCCAGAAAAACCGTCAGCGCTTCCATCAGCATGAACGCCTGGCCGTGTCCGCCGAGCAACGCGTTGCCGATGATCACCATCATGTCGCCGAGTGGCGCCGCCGATCCTTTGGCCTCCGCAAGACTGTACGCGCTGCTCAGGAAATAGTTGGCCGCGAAGTATTCGATCAGGTAGCAGAACAACCCCTGGATCGTGAGCGACAGCAGAACGCCGCGTGGGATGTCCTTTTTGGGGTTCTTCGCTTCCTCGCCCAGCGCTGTCACCGACTCGAAGCCGACCAGCAGCAGTATCGCGACCGTCGCCTGCAGCATCACCCAGTCAAACCGGTGCGGCAGGATGACCGAGAGTGCGCTGGCGTGCGACGGGTGATCGCCGGCTATGCCGTAGCTCAGTGTCGCAGCGATCGTGTTGCCATTGGCATCGAGCGCCAGACCCGCCGAGCCCGCGGGATGCGCGGCGCGGTAAGCTATCGCGAGCGCGGAGAAAAACAGCAGCGCCACGATCTGGATTCCGTTGATCCCGATATTGACGAAGGTGGAACCGTTGACTCCCTGGAACGCGATCCAGGCCACGGCGTAAGCGAAAATTATCGCAACTATCGCCATGAATACCGGGCCGGGAATTCCCGCGTTCATCGTACTCGGCGCGACCGTGCCGACGATGTACCCGATCATGATGCCCATCGTGGCGACCATGACGCCGGGATACATCCAGTAATACAGATGCGACGACCATCCGATTACGAACTTCGCCACGCGCGCGAACCTGTACGCGTGGGTTTTGCTCAGGAAGGCCTGCTCTGCAAACAGGTACGAACTGCCCGCACCCGGATAAAGTTTCGCGAGCTCTGCGTACGAAATTGCGGTCGCGTACGCCAGCAGCAGCGCGACGAAAATACCGGCCCACATCGCCATCCCCGACGGAAACGCGTAACCCGCCTGCTGCACGAATGTAATCCACAGGAAGGCTCCCGGGGCGATGAGCGCCATCGCGTTGACCGTGACTCCGGTCAAGCCCAGCGTCGGCAGCATCTTTTTCTGTTCTTCAGCCATCTTGCCTCCTTCGATTCACATCGCGGATTGGTTTGTTGTCCGCCATATGCGCACGCGTCACTCCCGTTACGGGCGGGAGCATGAAGGAAGCTCAAAGCAGGAAAAGTGCCATTTCAAAATCGAGTGAGTATTGATGAAAAATGCAATGTGCCTGCTCAAACGACAGGCATCCGCCTATCAGGCAGTCATCAGCACCTTGTCGCGGTTCCTTTTCGCCGACTCTTTCAACCTGCCCGTGGCCCTGACTATGATTTCATCAGCGAGCGGGGAATTCCGAGCGCAATCATCAGCAAAGGACTCTTTCCGGCGGCGTGCGGCTCGAAAAATTTCGTCGTGTCGTCGTCGTAGAAGGTGAGTCCCGTCGCGCCGCGGCCGAGCGAATATGCCGCAAGGTAGGCGCGGCCGCCAAGAATTCCAGCCTCGAGATGCGCGTCGCCGTAGCCGCGATTTCCCAACGCGTGCAGCGTGCGCTCGAGATCTGCCATGTAAACAACCAGTGCGGAACAATCCAGGCCGAGCTGCTGTTCGAGGCACAGATATCCGGCCTCGCCGCGGAAGTTGCCCGCCTTCAGCATCTCGAACGCGCGCGCTTGCCGGTTGTAGTAGTACGCTCCGGGTTCCATTGCGTCGGCTGCGTTGACGATTAGATAAGTGTCGGTCAACGGCGGAAAGTCGGCCTGCGGATGCTCGCTTGAGGCGGCCATGATCGTCGCGAGTTCTTCCGCGCCAATCGCATCCTGGGCGAATGCTCGCGACGATCCGCGGCGGATGATGGTCTCGCCGAGTCCCGTGGAATCTTCGGACGCTATTGTTTCGAAACGAAGCTGGCGCGTGCTTGACGACGTTGGCGCCGAGTCCAATTTCGCAGCCGCAACCGTTGCGACCTCATCGGCCGTGACCAGGCGCGATTCGCGATGCATCTTGACCAGGTCAGGGTACGCGACCTCCCTGGACGAGAGCGGAATCGACTCGAGCACCAACGGCTCGATTTCAGGCGATGGCGCGGCTGGTTGGTCCGATCGCCCGAGCGCAACAAGCGCGACCATGCCCTCGCGCTCGCCGTCGATTCCGAGCAGCGCCTCGAGCGCGGGATCCTCGAATGCGGTGATCACCTCCGCGGAAATTTCCTCGGCCGCCGCGGCTGCAAGCAGATTCGCCAGCATGGTTCCCGCGTCCCAATAGCAATAGCGATACGCCCGCGCGCGATATTTCCATTCGCTGCGCCAGTAGATAGCCGATAATACGATCACTGCACGCGCGCGCAGAATCGAGTTGCCCTTCGCGGCCGCGTCTGCCATGTAACTGCGCCAATCGCCACGTCGCAGCCCGCTCATCCGCAAATCAGCGGGTGAAAAATGGTAAAGGCCCGCCTCGAGACCCTCCACGGCTCCCGTCGCCACATAAATCTCGATTGGATATAGCGCGCCCGCCGACGCCGCGGCGCGGAAATGATAATCGTCGGCTCCCACCCGCTTGTGCCGCGTCAGGCCGCCGGCACAGAACAGGATGCGGGTCAGCGCGGCGGTTTCGATCGATGCGGAAAATCCCGCCGGTACGTACGACGAAAGCGCCGACAGCGTGGGCGTCGCGGAAAGATTCAGATCGCGCGGCAAAGCGACGGACGCGGCTCCCGGATAAATCTTGTAGGGGACCGGCTTGATGTCCCAGTCCAGAATGTGCGGCGACGAACGTACGCTGGTATACGAATGCTTGGTGATTTCGTGAAAGACGCGCGACGCTTCGATGTAATCGTTGGCCAACTCGTCACTCCTGATGCCGGCTCACAGCGTCAACGCACCCATATTGACGCGCCGCGGAAAAAATGACTCTGCTGTGCTGCGCCGCAGGTCAGTCTATACTTGACCATGCTTGACCATCCATCCGCTGGAGGAATCTATGCCGCGCCCGAGTACCCACCGCCACTGCTCACGAACGTTGATCACCGCGAGTCCGTCGCCGACCAGCGCGCGCCGCGCTGCCCTTGCAGCGCTGACGATTCTGCTCGCATGCGTGACCTTCTCCTGCAACTCGCAGTCGTTCCAACAATCTGCGGGGCCATCGATGCCGACGCCTCCGCCCGCTCCCGTGCAACCGCCCCCGCCGCCGATGAACCTGGCGAGGTTGCTGAACGGAAACTGGACGGCCACCTATCCGGGCGGCCCGCTTCGAGTGGTTATCGATCTGGACCCGATGTTGCGCGGCCGCAATTACGTCGCGACCCTGGTTGACGGCAACAAAAGTATTCCGCCGGGCAATGTCGTGTGGCGCGGTACTCTCGATCATCACGTGCCGGGCATCGTGGTTGCCGATCAAATATGCGCCGAGCATGGATTCCTGCAGGCGCGATGGGTCAAGGTGCGAATTCTCGTCAGTGACGCGAGTAATTTCCGCGAAGTACTCATCAATCCAAATGACTGCGGCGGATTCCCGGTAAAGTTCACTCGCGTCGGACCCGCGCCGACGGCGCCCGTCAAAGATTGACGGCGTCGTCGCGCTTACACGAGCATCCCGGCTTGCACCACGACGGGTCCGTCGCTCTTGGGAATTTTCGGCTCGGGTTTGCGTTTCATCGCCTTCTCCAGGATCGGCGCCATCCGTTCGGCCTTCTGCCCGGCGCGTTTTTGTTCGCGTTCCTTGAACTCGGGCATGACCTTTTCGGCGAACAGGCTGAGCGACGAGCAGATGTCCTCGTGCTTGTTGTTGCCCGCCTGCGAGATGAACACGACCTGGTCAACGCCGGCTTCCTCGAATTCGCCAAGCCGCGTGCGAATCTGGTCGGGCGATCCGACGCATGAGTTCGCCCCGTCCATGCCCGGCAAATTCATCGGGCTGGATTTGAAATTGTTCCAGATGTTCGTCTTGCCCGGCTCGTGCTGCCCAAACGCATAATGATGGCCAAGCGCGTACGAAAAAAACTTCAGCCCCTCGTCGCCCATCTTGTGCGCCCGCTCGGCGTCGTTGTCGCACATGAAGCCGGTGACGATCGCGATGTTCGCGTTGACCGCATATCCGATCGGCTCGCACTCATTCTCCAGCGTCGTGTAATAGTCGGTGACCCACTGCCGCGCCTCTTCCGGCGATACGAACGCGAACGTCAGCGCGCCGATTCCAAGCTTGGCCGCCAGATGAATCGTCTCGCGCCGCGAGCATGCGACCCACAGCGGCGGATGCGGTTTCTGTACGGGCTTGGGCACCACGTTACGCACCGGCATCTTGAAGTACTTGCCCTCATGGCCAAGAAACGGAGCCTCGACAAACATTCGCGCGATCGCACCCAGCGACTCCTGCCACATCGCGCGCTTGTCCGCGCGCGGGATGCAAAAGCCGCCCAGTTCCAGCTCCGCCGACGATTCACCGGTGCCGAACTCGACCCGCCCGCCGCTCACCAAATCGAGGGTCGCGATCCGCTCCGCGACGCGCGCCGGATGGTTGTAGCCCGGCGGCAGCAACACGATTCCGTGACCGAGCCGAATCTGCCTGGTGCGCTGACTCGCCGCGGCCAGGAAAATTTCGGGCGCCGACGAATGCGCGTACTCCTCGAGGAAGTGATGCTCCACTTCCCACATATGGTCGATGCCGAGCCGGTCCGCGAGTTCGACCTGGTCCAGCGCATCCTGGAAGAGCTTCAGTTCCGAGCCCTCCTTCCATGGACGCGGCAGCTGATGCTCATAAAAGGTTCCCAGCTTCATAAGCGCGATTTTCTCCTTGCGGTTTTCGTCGATTCAATCTCGCAATGCGCGCCGCGCGAATCTACCCGGTCGATGGACCGCCGGCTGCGGTGGACGATCAAAAAGTGAAAAGCGTGCGCTCGACCATGTCGGTCAGCTCGCGCTTGCGCCGGTCAATCATCGCATGCTCGAGCAGGTTGATACTCCACAGCCGCTGGATCATCGCCGAGATCGCGAAGTAGCCAATCGTGATCGCGTTGAGGCCCCACATGAAATGAAGCGGATCGACTTCGCTGCGGAATTCGCCGTCGCGTTGGCCGCGGAAAATAAATTTGACCGCGGTGGAAAAAAGCGGCGGCAAGCGCCGTTTGAGCACTTGCCGGCCGACTCCGCTTTCGTCGGCCATCTCTTTCCACATGATTCGAACCAAATCGGGGTGGCTGGCGATAAAGTCGACCATGTCCGCAACCGCCTGGCGCATCCGCTCCTGCCGGCTATCGTGTGTCCAGACGATCGCCTTGGTCGCATCCTCGACACTCTCGAACAACTGGTCCAGCACCGCGAGGTAGAGCTGCTGCTTGGACGGAAAATGATGCAACAGCGACGGCGCCTTGACCCCGATTCGCTTGGCGATGTCGCGCAGGCTGGTGCCGCGATAGCCGCGCTCGGCGAACAGCTCCCGCGCTACCTGCAGCGCGCGGTCGCGCGTGTCAATGGGCCGTCGCAGGTTAATCACCCTGGCGCTGGCGCGCGCGGCTGAATTTTTCGAAACGCTTCGCACTGACTCGCCAAAAAATCTATCTAACGTCCGTTAGGCTGTCAAACCGCCCCCCGCCGAGCGCCTTCATTCGGTTTCGTTTTGAAACTCCAGCGTCATCGTAGTAAGTTTCGCCACACAAGCGCCCTGGCCTTGGAGGTAACCGCCATGAACGAACTGTACTGGAAGCCGGCGCACGAACTCGCCGCGATGATTCGCAGGCGCGAAATCAAGCCTAGCGAATTGATGGAGCTGACGATCAAGCGAATCGAACAGACCAACCCCAGGCTCAACGCATTTTGCGCGCTGCGGGCCGACGGCGCGATGGCCGACGCGCGCGCCCTCGACGAGAAGATCGCGCGACACCAGGAAGTCGGAGCGCTCGCCGGGTTGCCGCTCGGCGTCAAGGACCTCGAGGATGCCGCCGGTCTGCGGACCACGTACGGCTCGAAACCGTTCAAGGACAACATGCCCAAGTCCGATTCGATTCAGGTCGCGCGGCTGAAAGCTGCCGGCGCGATCGTTATCGGCAAGACCAACGCGCCCGAGTTCGGCTACACGGCTTTCACCAAAAATCTGCTGTTCGGCGTCACCCGCAATCCATGGAATCTCGAGCGGACGCCCGGCGGATCGTCGGGCGGCACTTCAGCTGCCATCGCGGGCGGCGTGGTGCCGATCTCGACCGGCTCGGATGGCGGCGGCTCGGTGCGAATCCCGGCCTGTTACACGGGATGCTACGGGCTGAAACCGACATACGGCAGGATTCCCAACGACCCGACTCTCGGGATGCAACAATGGAACGACACCTCCGTGCATGGCGCGATCACGCGCACCGTGCGCGACGCCGCGCTCTTCATGGACGCGGTCGTCGGCTATCACCCGGCCGATCCCGACTCCGTCCCGCATCCGGGAATTTCCTACCATGCGATCCTCGAGCGCTTGCCCAACAAACTTCGCATCGCATTTCACCCTGACTTCGGACAGCTCGTGCAGCACGACGTGGCGCGCGAAATCCAAAAGGCTGCCGCCGTGTTCAAGAACCTCGGCCACGACGTGACGACCATCGATGACCCTGTCCCCGATACCGGCCACGCCTGGATGCAAGTCGGCGCAACGCAGGGCTACGCGATGCTGCATGAATGGCTCGACAGGGATCGCGAAAATTTCGGCCGCGCGTTCGCCACCGGCGCCGAAGGCGCAACTCGCGTCACGTGGAAGCATTACGGCGCTGCGTATCGACGCCGCCGCGAGTTCAACGATTGGTGCCAGCGCGTGTTCGAGCGCTTCGACTTGCTGCTGTGTCCCGTGCTTCCAACCGAGGCCTTTCCCGCAAAGGGTCCGATGCCGACCGAGATCAACGGTCAGCCGCTCAAGGATCCGCTGAACGCCGTCGTGTTCACCTATCCGTTCAACATGAGCGGCCATCCCGGTGCGTCGGTGCGTGCGGGACTCACCGACTCCGGCCTTCCCTGCGGATTGCAAATAGTCGCGGAGCGTTACCGCGAAGACCTTGTCCTGCAGGCGTCGTACGCGTACGAACAGGCCCGGCCGTGGAACGACAAATGGCCCGAGATTTAAACTAGGACTGGGTCACGATCGAGCATAAGTTTAACTGCGAAAGAGAGGAGACACGCCATGCCGGAGTTCAACGAGAAAGCAATGCGCGAATTCAACCAGAAACTGATCGAAGAGTTTCGCGCCAACGGCGGCAAGGTTCTAAGCGGCCCGTTCGTGGGCGCGCCGCTCCTTCTTCTGACCACGACCGGCGCGAAGAGCGGCCGTCCCTTTACCACTCCGCTGGTGTACACCAAGGATGGCGATCGAATCGTCATAATCGCGTCGAAGGCCGGAGCGCCGAAACATCCCGCCTGGTATCACAACCTCAAGGCTCACCCTACCCCGACGATAGAGCTGGGGATCGAACGCTTCCAGGCCAAGGCTGTCATTACCACTGGCCCCGAGCGCGAGCGGCTGTTCAACGCGCAGGCCAAAGCGATGCCCGCGTTTGCCGGCTACCAGAAGAACACCACCCGTCAAATACCGGTCATCGTTCTGGAACGCATATAGTCGTAACCGGTGTTCCCTCGACGGGCTATGCGCCGAATTGCTTGCGCACGGCCTCGAACGCTCGCTCGGTGACATCCAGGGTCTGCTCGATGTCGCGCTCGGTATGCGCAGCCGAGATGAACCAGTTGTGACGCGGCGCTACGTACACTCCGCTGCGCGCGCATGCGCCACAGAAAACCTTGGCGCGATCGTGATGGCCCGCGTCGGCCTTGAACGTCATGTACGGCATCGCCGGCGGTCCGGAGTACGTCACCTCGAGCCCGGCGCTGCGCGCCTGCGCGAGCAGACCGGTGCGCAGCTTCTCGCCGATCGTGCGCATCCTCTCGATTCCGCCACCCGCCTGCAGCTCCTTGAGATTCGCCAGGCTCGCCGCCATCGGCACGGCGCTGGTGAAGTACGATCCCGTAAAGAACACTTCCTGCGCTGCCTGTTTCAGGCTGTCGCGCCCAAGGCATGCGGCGAGCGGATAGCCGTTGGCGATCGCCTTGCAGTAAGTCGTGAGGTCGGGGCGCACTCCGAACAACTCGCCTGAGCCGCCCATGTGCAGGCGGAACCCGGCGCGAACGTCGTCCAGGATGAAGACCATGCCGTTGTCGTCGCAGATTTTCCGCACGCCGGACAGAAATCCTTCGATCGGCAACTCCGAGTCGTGTCCGGCGTCGTGCTTGAACGGCGACAGGATTACGCCCGCGATCTTGCCGCTGTTTTCCTCGACCGCGTGGTGGAGGCTCTCGAGATCGTTGAATCGAAAATAAACCATGTTCGCGCGGTCTTCCGGCGTCACACCGCCGGGAAGGGGCGTACACCATGCATCGGTGCCGTGGTATGCGCCGGAGCACATCGCGATCTTTGGCCGCCCCGTCGCTTGACGCGCGACTTCAGTCGCCCAGGTGCATACGTCGGACCCGTTTTTGGCGAATACTGTCCAGTCGGCGAACGGCGTGATCGAGACAAGGTGCTCCGCGAGATCGACCCACACCGGCCCCGGTGCGTTGAAGCAGTTGCCGAGTTCCATCTGCCGGCGCGCGGCTTCCTCGACTTTGGGATGCCGATGGCCGAGCACGATTGGGCCGTAAGAGCATATGTAGTCGATGTACTCGTTGCCATCGACGTCCCAAACGTGGGAACCCTCCCCGCGCGCGAAAAATGACGGGTAGGCGCCCCTGGTAAGCAGCAGCGGCGTCTGATGGCCGTAGATGCCGCCGGGAACAACTCTTTTGGCGCGCTCCATCAGCGCGTCACTATGCTCAAATGTGTAGGGTTTCACGGCAACTCCTGTGCGATGATTTTCGCCGCTATGCAAGTCCCGTCTGCTGCCGGGCAGACCGTCAGCGAGAATCCTATTTGCCGGCGCGAGCGTCAAGCCTGCAAAATCGAACGGGCCGTGAGTTGCGCGACTCACAGCCCGTGTGCGAATGCGATCAAGCTTGACTAGTGGCGATATGCCGGATCGATCGACCGCTGCGATAGCGGCAGTGCGCCCACGCGCACCAGCTCGTCGCGCAGCTTGGCGCGCGAGAGCGGCTTGCACAGGACGGCAGACGCGCCGAGTTGGTAGCTCTCCGCAATATCGCGATCGTAGAGCGAGCTCGTGATAACGAACATCGGCACCGCCGTCAGCGCCTCGTTCGCCCGCGCCGCCTGCAACACGGAGAAGCCGCCGTTGTCAGGCAAACGCAAATCCACCAAAAGCAAATCCGGGCGATCGTGCTCCGTGAACTGCGCGATCATGAGCAACGCTTCATCGGCATTCGACGCATGCACCAATTCGATATCGTCGCCTAGCACCTGCCTTACTACAGTGAGCGCGATAAAAACGTGGTCCGGGTTGTCTTCGACCAGAAAAATCCTGACCCCAGGATTCAACAGACTCAGTCCTTTGTCTTGTTCTTTTTCCTTCTCTTCGTCGCTCATAATCCCCCATCACCTGACGAATCCGTGGCAGTGAAATCTCTCGTCAACTAATCATCCAATTGCCGTGCCATTTCCCTCAGCGCTATATTCGAGTCATGACATGACGAGGAACGACACGCCTAATCGACGTATGATGCTGCGAAGCCTATTGAAACCATCGACGACCCGCAAATCCCCGATTTGGACGTTGAACATCACTTCCTTTCCTGTACACCGCCGCTGAGTCGTCGATGCGTCAACCTCCCGCAAGAGATTGTTTGTTGCAATTCTGCGACACTTGTTACTGTGACTGTGCCCGCCCGATACATCGTGCTAGTCATTGAGGTTGCAATATGACTCGCTGAGCCAATTCCAAGTAGGGAAAGGATCGCAGCATTGGGAATCTTGGCGAACTTCCTGGATTCGAGTTTCTTTAAGCATCCCCTATTGCGAAAGTACATCGCTCTGGTCAATGAAGACCTGACGGCAACGTACTCGCGCGACATCCAGAAATGGCTTCTCGTCGCGCCCATCATCGGCATCTTGACCGGCCTCATCATCACCGGAATCGCTGTGCTCATTCTCGGGATCATCTGGGCAGCACTACTTCCCTACTACCTTGCTCATCATTGGGCAATCGTGGCCGGACTCGTCGCCGGCTTCTTCGTGACGGGGCTGATAATGCAGTTTCGAACGCCCGACCCCGACGAACACTCGACCGAGGAGATCGTTCGCTCCTACCACGAGCATCAGGGCGACATCGACATGCATCCGTTCTGGTGGAAGTTGCTCGCCGCGGTGACCACCGTCGGCTCGGGCGGCAGCGCCGCACTCGAAGGACCGGGCATTTACAGCGGCGGCGCGATCGGATCGTGGCTATGGACCAAGCTGCGCCGTTTCGGTCTGGAAGCGCGCGACCGCCGAATCATGTTGATCAGCGGCGCAGCGGCGGGCATGTCGGCGGTCTTCCGCGCTCCCCTTACCGGCATCGTGTTCGCGCTCGAGATGCCGTACAAGGACGATCTCGCGCACGAAGCGCTGCTGCCGTCGCTGATCGCGTCAGTGGTAGCTTACGCAACGCTGGTGTCGATCGTCGGTGCCGAGCCGTTGTTCGGTTTCGCGGGCAGCACCAGCTTCCGGGCGATCGACGTTGCCTGGTCGGCTCTGCTCGGCGCAGGAATCGGGCTAATCGCAATCGTCTTCGACATCACGTTTCGCCGCGTGCGTACGTTTTCCATAGCCAGCAGGATACCGCATACGCTGAAGCTCACGATCGGCGGACTCGGCACCGCGCTGTGCGGCCTCGCGTTCGTGACGATTTACAACGGCCCGCTCATTCCGATCGGCCCCAACTACGAGGCCGTCCGCTACGTGCTCAGGCATCCGATTCCGACCGAAGTGCTGCTGGCATTCGCCGCGTTGAAGCTGCTCGCGACGATTTTCTCGCTCGGCTCGGGCGGTGTCAGCGCGATGTTTGTGCCGCTGCTGCTGGTCGGCGGAGCGATCGGCAACGCCTACGCGCAATCGGTCGTTCACTCGCCGACGCACGATCTCTATGCCGCGGTCGGGATGGCGGCGTTCATCGCGGCCGGATACAAAGCTCCACTCACCGCCGTGGTCTTCGTCGCGGAAACCACCGGCGGCCATTCCTATATCATCCCGAGCCTCATCGGCGCAGCGGTCGCCTATGCAATCTCGGGCGAGGCGTCGGTTTCTGGCGATCAGCATCTTCACGAAACCGCCAAACTCGCGGACCTATCCGGGATGACGGTGCGGGACGTGATGCAGCATCGCGTCATTTCCGCGCAAGCCGGGTCAACGATTCGCGAATTCGTCTCGAGCGTCGCGGCCCGTCATCGGCACACGTTCTTCCCGGTGTACGACGGCGACCAGGTCGTGGGGACGATTAGTGTATCCGATCTCAGCCGGGTCGCTCCCGAGGAATGGGACAAAATCACTGTCGGCGAATTCGCGGACTGCGACGCGATTCGCGTGACGGACGACTGCGATCTCAGCGAGGCACTGCGGCTGTTGGTGCGCGAGCGCGGCGCGCAGATGCTGCTGGTGACGGACGGCGCCGGCGCCCTGAATGGAATCGTGACCAAGACCGACATCCTGCGCGCAGTGAAACAGTGAAGATGTTCGCGGTCGGCGAACAGGCGCATCGGGGCGAGCGCGTCCTGCTCTGCCTCAATACGCACCGAGAATCGCCACGCGCTCGCGATGGTACGCGGGAGAGCCGAAGCACGACTCGTTGAAGCGCGCGCGCTTGAACCACAGATGCATATCGTGCTCCCAGGTGAAACCGATTCCACCGTGCATCAGAACGGCGCGGTCGGTGCCGCGGCTGTAGATATCGCACAGGCGCGCCTTCGCCATCGCAGCCGTGCGCGATGCGTCTGCGGCGCCGGTGTCCTGAGCGTAGGCGGCGTACCAGAGCATCGCGCGCGCGGGTTCCAGGTCGGCGACGATTTCGGCGGCCGCGTGCTTGAGCGCCTGGAACGATCCGATCGGTTTGCCGAACTGCTCGCGGACTTTGGAGTATTCCACCGCCATCTCGAGCGCGCGTTCGGTGCCGCCGAGCGAGTCGGCAGCGACGGCAACAGCGGCAACGTCGATTAATTTCGCGAAAAGATCGGTTCCGCCGCCAAGCCGCTCGGCGGGAGCGCCCTTGAGCTCGACGCTCGAGACGCGGCGCGTCAGATCGAGATTCTTGAGTAAACGAATCGTCACGCCCGGCGCTTTTGCATCGACGACGAACAGAAAAATTTCACCAGCATCACTTTTGGCGGCGACGACGATAAAGTCGGCGACGTTGGCATACGGCACGAACATCTTGGTCCCGTTGAGACGCCATCCTGCGCCGTCTTTCGTCGCGACCGCCGCGATGTCAACCGGATCGATGCTGCCCGCGCGCTCGACGACCGCGACCGTGCCGATTGCTTTGCCCTCGGCGAGCGCGGTGAGCCATTTCGAGTTGAGCTGTTCGGAGCCGCCCAGTTTGAGCACGCTGGCCGCAAGCACTGACGAGAACAGGAACGGCCCCGGCATCGCAGCGTAGCCGCCCTCTTCGAGAATCATCGCCATGTCGAGCATCCCGAGTCCCGCGCCGCCGAATTTCTCGGGAACGACGAGCCCGCTCCATCCGAGCTTCGCAATCTGAGCGTAGAGTTCGCGCGGATAGCCGTCATCGGTGGCCATTATTTTGCGCACGAACGTGGTAGGGCATTCGCCGCTGAGAAACGCGCGCGCGCTTTCCTTGAGCTGCTGTTGTTCTTCGCTGAGTCCGAAATCCATGATTGCCCTCTCTCCAAATTTGGCGTCGATGCACCCTTACCCGCGCCCGTGGCGCGGCCGTGTGTCTGTGACACCTCCCGTGAATAACGGGCGCGGTTCAGCGCGACTTGGGCATCTTGAGGCCGCGCTCCGCGATGATGTTTTTCTGGATGTGCGACGTGCCGCCGCCGATCACCAGCCCGAGCGAGAACATCCACTCATACGGCCAGTAGCCGTGATCGAGCACGGCTTCGTCGTCGCGCGAGAGCATCGAGTAGTCGCCCATCGCCTCCATCGCGGCGGAAGCGAGGTCGTGATTCAGCTCGGTGCCGACCAGCTTGTTGATCATTGCCTCGACGCCCGGATTCTTGCCGCGAATCTGATCGGTAAGTTGGCGGATCGCGTGATAGCGCATCGCCTCGACGCGGATCTCCAGCTCCACGAGCCGTTGGCGGAAGACGGGGTCCTCGGTGAGCGGACGGCCGCCGCGCTTGATCGATTTGGCAAGTGCGAGCAGGCGATTGAAGCGCTGCTCGCTGCCGCTGGCGGAGCCGAGCATGTTGCGCTCATGAAAGAGCGTGGCGTTGGCGACGATCCATCCTTCGTTGAGCTTGGCGACCAGATTTTTGCGCGGCACGTGGACGTTGTCGAAGAACACTTCATTGAAGCCGCGATCGCCGGTCATCTGAACCAGAGGACGCACGGTGATTCCCGGCGCATGCATGTCGATCAGCATGTATGAAATGCCGCGATGCTTGGGCGCTTCGGGGTCGGTGCGCACCAGGCAGAACATCATGTCGGCGTATTGCGCGCCGGAGGTCCAGACTTTCTGCCCGTTCACGACGAACTCATCGCCGACGATTTCCGCCCGCGTCTTCAGCGAAGCGAGGTCGGAACCCGCGCCGGGTTCGGAGTAACCCTGGCACCAGATTTCTTCGGCGGTGAGAATTTTCGGCAGGTAGCGCTGCTTCTGTTCCTCGCTGCCCCACGAGATAAGCGTCGGCCCGAGCATCATTAGTCCCAATCCGCCGACGAGATACGGCGCCTTGGCCCGGACCATCTCGTCGTTGACGATCGATTGCCGCACGGGATCCAACGCCTGGCCGCCGTATTCCTTGGGCCATGCGAGCGCGACGTAGCCGGCATCGTACAGTCTGCGCTGCCAGACCTTGGCCCTGGCGAGCCAGGTCTTGTCGTCCCGGCCCTCGCTGTCGGCGGACAGTCCGCTGGTCGGCATGTTCTCGGCGAACCAGCCGCGGACCTTTAGTCGAAATGCTTCTTCTTCGGACGTGAATTGAAGATCCATGTGCAAGACACTCCTGCGGTCGTGATTGCGCTTCGGGCCGGGTGTACCCCGGCTGCGCGCTCAGCATAGTCAAAACCACGTCGCCGCGAAAAGCGCGCATCGCACGCAGCAGTCGCGGCTGGAGGCCGATTGCCCGCTCAAATCAGCGTTGTTAGAGTTTTTTGAAGTTGATCACAATCCAGCTTTGTCGATAGACCGGGGTTCACAAGATGGCGACGACGATCACGAACGAATGCATCAATTGCGGAGCGTGCGAGCCGGAGTGTCCGAACACGGCGATTTACGCGGGCGGAGTGCCGTGGGAGCTCAACGGCGCGACGAGTCCCGCGATCGCACAGGACATCTATTACATCGTGCCGTCGAAGTGCACCGAATGCGTCGGCTTTTACGACCATGAAGCGTGCGCGACGGTGTGTCCGGTAGATTGCTGCATCCCCGACCCGGCCAACGTGGAGAGCGAAGCCGTGCTGCTCGCGCGCGCGAGGCAGTTGCATCCCGACGAGACGTTCCCCGACGACGCACCGTCGCGTTTTCGCAAACAGGCGGTCGCCACTACCGGCGCGGAAGCAGCGGCCGCGCCCAAGCCATCGCCAGCGCCGGCAGCGGCACCCAAGCCCGCGGAGGAGGCTGGAAAACCTGCGGTCGCGCCAGCGGCGTCCGCACCCAAGCCAGCGCCAACGGAGGCTGCGCCCAAGCCCGTGGTGGAGCCTGCGAAACCTGCGGTGACGCCAGCAGCGGCGGCGGCAACTTCAGCACAGCGCGCGGAATTCGATCCGCTCACGTGGGAAGTGCCCGTCATCTGCAAGGATTGCAACAAGCCGTGGACGATTCCGTATCGGCTGTTCGCGCAGGGCGTGGTGTTCCATTGCCCGTCATGCCTGGGATCGTTTGTGCCGAAGACCGCGATGTACCGGGCGGTGAGGGAGACTTTCGAGGGCTTCTACAATCGGCGACGGGCGGAGCGGGAGGCATTCGAGCGCAAGCCGGCGCGCGACGCGGCGGCGTTCGAAGCGAAGCAGGCGGCCGAGATGGAAGAATTCAAGCAGAAGCTCGAGGCGCTGGCGCATTCGATGAAACCAGCGGGCAAGACGGTGCGGCCGAAAGGCATCGCCGCGATGTTCACGTAGTTCTTCAGCCGAGCGCGGGGACCGTAAAGTCGCAGCCGTGGCGTTTCAGTTGCTCGCGGATCGAGTCGATATGCGCGGGGCCGCGGGTTTCCAATTCTTCCAATTCAGCATCACGCGGGCGCCGCCGATCGCGACGTCGCGACGGGCGCGATCGTGATCGCGAGTGGGTGGCATCGAAAGATTTAGCGATGAAGGGGCGGAGTGAATTGGCGCGGCGTCGCGGCGCCGTTTTTCAGTGAGCGGACCGCAGATAAATTGCGCTGCGTAGTCAGTGCTTGCCTCGTGGCGTCAGTCGGCGGGCAATCGGGTCGCCGAAAGAGTCGCCCACGAAGTCGATTTGCGTGCAGGCGCCGGTCTTGTAGTCGAGATCGAGCAGGAGGTTGCGGATGGCGCACCGCTTGATCGAGGTGATCAGACCGGCGACGGCCTGGGGATCGCCGGCCGAAATCGCAGCGACTTCGGCAGCGTCGAGATTGCTGATGCGGCAGAATTCGCGAGCTTGATCCTCGCTGGAGAACGCGAGCACGCCGGCCCACGGCGCGCCTTTTTCCTGAAATACGATCAGCGCGCCCGCAGAATCGAGGAGCAGATGGAGCTCTTTGGGGATCGAAGAACTCACGCGCCTTCGACCGTGAGCTTGCCCGTGCGAATAGCCGCCGCGCGCTGACGGACCAGCGCCGGATAGGTGTAGTAGTGCTCGCCGCTCAGGTGCAGGAACGAATCGATGTCAACGTCGTCGAGTTCGAGCTTTGCAATCGCGCGCTCGGCGGCCTGGCGGTCGGGAGATTCGACGATCGAATCGTAGAGCATGCGGCCTTGCGCGGATTGGAAATCCTCGCGCGGCGGAAGGCCGCCGGCGCCGAGTTTGCCTGAGTGATAGTTGTCGAGAATGAAGCGCAACGCTTTCAGTTCGTGGCGCAGGATGTCGATCGGTTTGAGCGAATCGCGCGGCATAGGAGCGAGCTTATCGCCGCGAGTTGCGCTGATTCAACACGCGGCGCGAGCGCCGGCGGTTGGGGCGATCAGTCGCCTTTGATCAAACGATGGATGGCGCTCAGATGGCGCTGCGAGTCGCGTTTGCGGCCCATCGTTTCGTACACCTCGGCGGCGTTGCGATGGGCCTCGACGTTGGCGGGATCGCATTCCAGCGTGCGCAAAAAACTTCGCAGCGCATTCTGATGCTCGTCCTTCTTGCGGTAGAGCAGGCCGAGCTTCAGGTGGACGTCGGCGCTGGCGGGAACGATCGCGGCCGCGCCGAGCAGATGGCGGAGCGCGCCGCCGAGGTCGCCCTCGCGTTCGAGCATCGTGGCCAGGCGCAGATGCGCCTCGAAGTTGCCGGGCTCGCGGCCGACGAGCTCGCTGTAGATGGTGAGCGCGCGGAGCGGATCCTCGTCGGCGACCCGGCGCGCCTCCTCGAAGCGCTCGCGCACGCGGGCGGGGCCGAAACCGTCCTCGACCTTGCCGGGCTGATAGCTGCGGTCGAAGTCGAGCAACAACTGTCCCGTCTCAGCCTCGATCAGCGAGGGACCGTCGCGCACTACAATGCGGCCTTCGTCATTGACGAGTTTCAGCGACGTGACTGAGCGCTCCGGATCGACGAGCGCGCGCACCCGCTCGATACATCGCTGGATCGGATCGATATGCTGGCGGCTGCCGAGCAGTTCCTTGGCCATGCGCATCTCGAGCAGATCGTTGAACGCGAAACGATACTTGCGGCCGCCTGAATTCAGCGGGCGCACAAGATTGTGCTTGACCCAGTAGCGAATACGCTCGGGAGTGACCGCGAGAATTCTCGCAGCCGTGCGCGTGGAAAAAGTTTTGTCCCCGCCGCCCGCCTCTACCATCTTCAATCCCAACGTCGAAGAGTATAGGGAGTCGGGGGCACGCTCTCAACGAGGAGCGGATCGGTTTCTCAACACCTGTGGAGCGATCGGGAGCTAACCGCGAATTTCCTTGAGCGCGCGAGCGACGCGGACCACAGCCTCGACGCCGTTTTTGGCGTTGTCGATTCGCGCGACGGCCTGATCGTCAGTCATGCCGGGGCCGGTGATGGCGAGACCGACCGGCTTGTCAAACTCGATCGAGAGCCGGATGCCGGCGTCGGCGATCGCATGCGAGATCAGCTCGTCGTGATTGGTCTCACCCTTGATCACCGCGCCGATCATCACCACGCCGGCGATTTCTCGGCGTTTGAGGAGAGCTTTTACGACCGGCCCCATGTCGTACACGCCGGGAACGCGGACCACGCGCGCGACCTCGACCCCGAGCGACTCGGCGTGGCGGCGCGCCCGCTCCTCCATCGGCATGGTCACCTCGGAGTTGAACTCCGAAACTACGAACGCGATTTTCATCGTGGGGCCAGGTCGACCGTGACGGCGTCGCGAATCTCGACGCCGTTGCGTTTGAGATATGACTTCAGCGCGGGTATCGGATGCTCTCCATAATGAACGATGGATGCGACGATAGCGGCGTCGGCGAGGCCGATGGTGAACGCGTCGCGCAGATGGGCCGGTTCGCCGGCGCCGCCGGACGCGATCACGGGGATCGAAACGGCTTCGCTGATGCGGCGCGTGATCTCGAGATCGTAACCGAGCTTGGTGCCGTCGCGATCGATCGAGTTGATGCACAGCTCACCGGCGCCAAGCCGCTCGCCCTCGCGCGACCATGCCAGCGCGTCGCGGCCGGTGGGCTGACGTCCGCCGTCGATCACGACTTCGTAACCGGTCGGCACGTCAGGACGTGCGCCGGTTTTTTTCACTTGCATCGAGAGCACTACGCATTGGCTGCCGAACGCGCGCGCGCCCTGGGAGATAAGCGCGGGATTGCGAACCGCGCCGGAGTCGATCGAGACTTTCTCGGCGCCCGCGAGCAGGACGGCGCGCATGTCTTCGAGGGTGCGAAGCCCGCCGCCAACGCTGAAGGGAATGAAAATTTCGCGCGCGACCGCGCGCACCACGTCGAGCATGATGCCGCGGCGCTCGTTGGATGCGGTGATGTCGTAGAAGACGATCTCGTCGGCGCCCTCATTGTAATAGTAGCGCGCCATCGCGACCGGATCGCCCACATCGACGTTCTTAAGGAAGCGCACGCCCTTGGTGACCTTCCCTTCACGGACATCGAGGCATGGGATGATTCGTTTCGCGAGCATCGTCAGCAACTCAGCCGGCAGAAGTTGTCGAGCAGTTTGAGGCCGGCCGCACCGCTCTTTTCGAGATGGAATTGAGTCGCGAGCACGTTGCCGCACGCGACGGCCGCGGTGAACGGAATGCCGTAGTCGGAAGCGGCAATCGCCATCGAGGGGTCGTCGGGAATCGGATAATACGAATTGACGAAATAGAAGTGGGTGTTGTCGGGCACGCCGGCAAAGACTCGATGAGGCCGCGTCTGGCGCACGCGGTTCCATCCGATTTGCGGGACCTTGAGGGTACGGCCGTCAATCGAGCGCGGATAGCGCACCACGCGACCGGCGATAATGCCGAGGCAATCGGCATCGTCCTCTTCGCTGCGATCGAGCAGCACCTGGATGCCGATGCAGATGCCCAGGAATGGTTTGCCGGCGCGGGCTACGCCGTTGCGGAGAACTTCGACGAGTCCGAGCGTGCGCAGATTTTCCATCGTGGCGCCGGCGGCTCCGACGCCCGGCAGGATTACGCGATCGGCGGCGACGATGCGCTCGGCGCGATCGGTTATCTCGGATTGATGGCCGAGGAATTCGAGCGCGCGCTGAACGCTGGTGAGGTTGCCGGCTTTGTAATCGACGATTGCGATCATGGCTCCATCCGGAGAAGCCGATCATAGCTGGAGGCGCATCGCCACCCAAGGCTCGGTCCAGGCTGCTGGGGTTTCAGCATCTCGAGCAATTGGTGAAAGAAAGCCGGGGAAGGAACGGAAGACGGCATCGGCGCGCTCCGCGATGGAACGCGCCGATGTTCGAATCGTCATTCAGCAAGCGTATGTGCGCGACTACTTCTTCAGCGCGCCCTCGAGGCGGCTGTGACTCTTCACGCACACGCCGAGGCTGGTGAACGGATCCGGCCAGTCGTGCTTAACGCAATAGGGCAGCGCGGCCATATCGTTGTCAGACAATCCGCGCGACGTGAGTTCCTTCCTGATGCAGTCGCTGTGCGCCTTGTTGGAGCCCGCGACCGCGGCGGCGTCGTCAGCGGCTTCAGTAATCAACGCGTTGCGAAGCGCAATCTTCACCTGCGCATCGTCACTCTTGCCGAGCGAGCCCGCGACGTTGCTCGACGGACCGCAGGTCCCGACCCCATCAATGAACGCCTCTTCGATCCCGGCCGAAGAAAGATCTTTTGCGAGTCCCACACTCACCGCGGTCATCAGCATACTTGTCGCGATCAATGCCACAGCAATTCGTTTCATCGCATTCGTCCTCCAGGTTGAGATGTGACCCGGGAAAAGCGGCCCCATCGTTGGCAATCCGCATTACCTGTACGATGCCGCAGCCCAATAAGTCCAGCGAACGCAACTAACTCTTGGGCTCGGCGGCACAACGCTCCGGTTCCGGCGGGCACACGGCTTGACGGAAACTGCTGCTTGATGAAAGTGTCGCTTCAAGTCAAGGAAAATTCATCATGGCCAAAACTGCACTTGCTTGCACAATACTTCCCGACAGCCCGCCGGCTCGCCTGATCGAATGGTCGCGGGCGGCGGAGGACGCGGGCTTTTCGGGCGTCTTCATGACCGAGGCGAACAACGACTCGATTGCGTGCTCGCTCGCGCTCGGACTTCACACCAAGCGAATCAAACTCGGCACTGCGATCACGAACATCTATCTGCGCCATCCGAATCTGCTCGCCAATGAAGCCGCCGCGGTCCAGGAATTCACCGGCGGACGATTTATCCTCGGTCTCGGCACGGGCCATCGCGAGAGCAATTCCGCGCTGGGAATCGAAATGGGAATACCGCTGATCAGGATGCGCGAAACGGTGAAGACTGTTCGCGCCGCGCTCGACGGGGGCAAGACCGGGCCGCGCGTCAGCGCGAAGCTGCCACTTTATCTGGCGGGGGTATCGCGCCCGATGGTGAAGCTGGCCGGCGAAATCGGAGACGGCGTCATTTTCAACTTCTTTCCGCCGGCGCGGGTCAAGGAAGCGCTCGGCGAGTTGGCCGAGGGCGCACGGATCGGCGGCCGCGATCCCAAACAGATCGAGGCTGCGCTATTCGCCACCGCGTTCATTTCGGACGATCTCGAAGCCGCGCGTCGTCCCGCGCGCAAGCTCCTGTCACGCTACGGCGCGCTCAGGTTCTACGGCAACATGATGGCGCATTCTGGATTCGAGCGGGAAATCGCAGCTATTCGCGCTGCGGGGCGGGACGGCGACGCGGCCGTCAAGGCGGTCAGCAACGAACTGATCGATGCGACCCTGCTGGTCGGCTCGGAAGCGCGCGTTCGCGAGCGACTGCAGGAGCTATGCGCGCAGGGAATCGGCACTGCGATCGTGTTCACGAATCCGGTCAATGAAGATCGCAACGCCGCCGTGATGCGGACGATTCGCGCGCTCAAGCAATAGCGCAGATTCGTTCGCGCCCTTACGGCAGTTCCTCTTGAGGGTTGACCTTGCCGCGGGCGAGTGCGACGCGATCAAAGAAACGCCGGATACGCCGGGCGTTGACGCCGAAATCGCCGATCCCGTCGCGCGATTTCGAGCGCATCTCGATCAGGCTTACGCCGTCGGGAGTCGGCCGAATCTGGATCACGACATCATCCTGGAAATGGAACAGCCGCGAAGTCGCGACGACCTCGAGCGTATTCCTGGCCGGATCGGAATAGGTAATCTTCCACGCAGGCGCGGCGTGGGCGACCTCTGTTACGCGCTCGAATTCCGCCGACGGTTCGAGGCGCTCCTTGATCGGACCGATCGGCCCGTAACCCGCCTGCTGCCTATCCGCGTACTTCGCCTTGTCGTATTTCATGTCGCGCCTCGCTTCATGCTGCAGCCTTTGGGCGAAGACGAACTCGGGCGGATTGTCGAAATCTGTCGTGATGTCGTTGATGGGCGGGTACTTCAGACTGAGTAGGATTGTAACGATCATCGGCAGCGCGATCAGCGCGCATACCACTGTGGCCAACAAGGCCCGATTGCGCCCGGCTGCCAGTTGAGGCTTCCGCGTCAGGAAAATTGCGAGGAGACCGACTAGCAAACCCAGGACGCTAAGAAAAACCCCGAGACCGAACAGCCCGAAACCTACGACCGGCTCTATCAGGTAGAAGTGCGCGCCGACAATTCCTGCCGCGATCAGCGCGATAGCCAACAAAGCGTCAAAAAATGCCAGCCATACAAAAGTCATCGGGTTCTCCCCAGCCAGAAATTCGCGTTCGCACCCGGCGTCTGGTTCCTGACTCTCCGTGCCACGAACTGCGGCAATACGAACAGAAACGAACCTCCCGCGACCAATGAGCGATCAGACGAGGCGGAGTTCCTTCATCGCGATGCGCAACTTCTCCGCGGGGCCTGCTGTCATCGTTACCAACGGCATCCGCAACTCGTTGGCGCACTTGCCCATGAACGCGAGCGCCTGCTTGACGGGAATCGGATTCGTTTCGACGAACAGCGCACGTATCAGCGGGATCAATCGGTAATGGATCTCGCGCGCCTTCACGAAATCACCCCCGAGCGCGGCTGCCGCAAGATCGCGCATCTCGCGCGGAACCACGTTGCCGCACGTCGAGATCACGCCCTTGGCGCCAAGCGCGATCAGCGGCAGCGTCAAGCCGTCGTCGCCGGAAAAGATCGCGAGCCGGTCGCCGCACATCTTGAGGATATCCGACGACTGATCCATCGAGCCCGACGCCTCCTTGACGCCAACGATGTTCTTGATTTCGCTGAGTCGGGCAAAGGTCTCGGGCGCGATGTTCGAGGCCGTGCGACCGGGAATGTTGTACACGAACAGCGGGATATCCACGCTCGCCGCGATCATCTTGTAGTGCCTGAAGATGCCGTCCTGGGTGGGCTTGTTGTAATAGGGCGATAGCAACAGCGCGCCGTCCGCACCCATTTCGCGCGCAGCCGCGGTCAGCCGAATAGCTTCCGCAGTCGAGTTCGAGCCGGTGCCCGCAATTACCGGGACGCGCTTTCGCGCCTGCTCGATCGTGAGCTTGATTACGTTGTTATGCTCGGCGTGCGTGAGCGTGGCGGATTCCCCGGTCGAGCCGCACGGGACCAGCCCGTCGATTCCGCTCTGAATCTGCCATTCGATAAGGTCGCGCAACGCCGGCGCGTCCACCTCGCCATCGCGAAACGGCGTTACGAGAGCAGTCAGCGCGCCATTGAACATCGTTCGAAGCCTCCCGCTTTATTCAACTCACCGGGACCATCTCGTCCGCGCCCAGCTCGACCTCGCCACGAAAAACCTCGACGGCGTTGCCGGTCATGAAGACGTGATTCGCATCGGCTCCGTCGGCGCGCCATTCGATTTCAAGATTGCCGCCGCGCAACTCTACCGTCGCGGTCCGCTCGGAGTGATTTGTCAGAACCGCCGCGACCAGTGCCGCGCATGCTCCAGTGCCGCAGGCCCAAGTCTCGCCCGAGCCGCACTCCCACACGCGCATCCTGAGATTGCGGCGCGACGCGGCCCTGACGAACTCGGTATTTACGCGGCGGGGAAAGAACGGATGATGCTCGAACTTGCGGCCCAGTTCCGCGAAGTCACGATCCGGCAGCTTGAATACGCCGTCATCGGCAACGAACACGACGCAATGCGGATTGCCCATCGATACCGCCGTGATCGACTCGCGCATGCCTGCGACATCCAGCGGATAGTCTATAATTCGGCCGACGGCATTGACCGGGATGTCGCGGCCTTCGAGAATCGGCTCGCCCATATCGACCGTCGCGCCGACCACGCGGCGGGCTTCCAGCCGCAGCTCGACCGTCTTGAGCCCGGCGTCGGTCTCCACAACCATCGGATTCGCGCGCACAAGGCCGCGCTCAAAGGCGAGCCGCGCAAGGCATCGGATTCCGTTGCCGCACATGCGGCCGCGGCTTCCGTCCGCGTTGTACATCTCCATTCGTATATCGGCGTTGCTTGACGGCGCGAGCATGATCAAACCGTCGCCGCCTACGCCAAAGTGGCGGTCGGAAAGCTTAACTGAAAGTGCGGAAGGATCGGCGGGACGCGCGCGCAAAGCAACGATGTAGATATAGTCGTTGCCGCATCCGTGCATCTTGGTGAATTCGAGCGTTGCCATCGCGTTTGTGCGCTCTCACGCCGGCTTGAGGCTGACGATATGTTCGCCGCGGATCAGGTCCTCGAAGCTCTCGCGCTCGCGAATCACGTGCACTTCGGCGCCGTCGACGATGACCTCGGGCGCGCGCGGGCGACTATTGTAGTTCGACGACATGACGAAGCCATAAGCGCCGGCGCTCATCACGGCGAGCAAGTCACCCTCCGCGGGCTCAGCCATCTCGCGCTCGCGCGCGAAGAAATCGCCGCTCTCGCAAACCGGACCGACGATGTCTGCCGTCACGGTCTTGCCGGGCATCCGGCGATCGACGGGAACGATTGCGTGATATGCCTGGTAAAGCACGGGGCGGATCAAATCGTTCATCGCGCCGTCGATAACGACAAAGCGTTTCACGTCGGTCTCCTTGTTGTAGAGGACTCGCGTCACAAACACGCCCGCGTTGCCGACCATAACACGTCCCGGCTCGGTGATTATCTTGAGCCCAAGACCCGCGACCGGCTTCAGCAGAGCGCGCGCGTATTCCGAGGGCAGCGGCGGCTGCTCCTGATAGGGGATTCCGAGACCGCCGCCGAGATCCAGATACTTGAGCGCGATTCCCGCGCTGCGGAGCCGGCCGACAATCGCGGCAACCTTCCGTCCCGCTTCGGCAAACGGCGCCATCTCGGTTATCTGCGAGCCGATATGCGTGCTCAGACCGACGATTTCAAGCTGCGCCAGCGCGCTCGCTTCCGCGTAGTATTCGTCCACCTGCGAGAGCGGTACGCCAAACTTGCTGTCGCGATGGCCGGTGGAAATGTGCGGATGCGTGCCCGGATCGAGATCGGGATTCACGCGCAGGCTGACCGGTGCGCGATGCTTCATCCGGCCCGCGACCTCAGCCACGCGATGCAGTTCCGGGCGCGACTCGACGTTGATCATCAGGATGCCGGCTTCGAGCGCAGCCGCAATCTCCTCGTCGGTCTTGCCGACGCCGGAGAAGACAATCTTGCGGGGGTCCGCACCGATTCGCAGGCATCGCATCAGCTCGCCGACGGAGACGATATCGAATCCCGCGCCCATCGAGGCGAACAATTTCAGGATGCTCAGATTCGAGAGCGCCTTCATCGCGTAGCAGACCAAATGGTCGGTGCCGGCGAAGGCCTCGTCGAAGACCCGGAAATGCCGCCTGAGCGTGCGCGCGCTATATACGAAAAAAGGCGTGTTGATTCGCCGCGCCAAATCGGCGATCGGCACGTCCTCGGCATAAAGCTGATCGTTGCGGTATTCGAAGTAGTTCATTGCGATGTGGCGTCGGTCACGCGGCTGCTTCGCTCACTTGGCGGCGGTGCAAGGCTTCGTTTTTATCATAGCGCAGCCCGGCGAATAAACGGACGCTCGCCGTAGCTCCGCTCGCGCCCGGTGTTATCGAAGCGGCACTGGCGTGGGCACTACGAAATTTTCCGGGTTCGGCGGAGCCGATGCGGCCTTGCGCATGATCGTCACATCGTTCGACGGTTCGCTGACGTAACCGTCGGTGGTGTTGGAAGTCACCTGGTAATGATAGGTCTTGCGCAAAATGGTCGCGCCGTCGATGAACGTGAAGGTGTGTTGTACCTGGTATCGCCCTTCATCATGCACCTGGATGTCGCCAATCTTCTCGACAGGCTTGCCCTCTTCGGCGCGCGAGATTGTAAAGCCGCCCAGGTCGCGCATCTTTTGGCCGTTGGCGTAGGTTTCGGGTCGGGGCCAGGTCAGCCGAATTCCATCTTTCGCATTGGCGGCCTCAAGGCCGAGGATTTTCTCGGGACGCGCCGCCTCCGGTGGTATTGGCGATGACTTCACGCCGCATCCGAGCAACACCGCGCTTGCAAGCGCAGCCATCATGAGCGCAAACGTCAACCACTTCGCACGGCTGGTTTCCCGATTCATCGACCTCCGAGCTCCTTTAGGCGGCGCTTGACTGCGGACGGCGCCGGGCCGCCTTCGATCGTACGCCGGGCGACCGAGTTCTCGGCTCGAAGAATCGCGATTGCGCCGGCGCCAAACGCGCTGGAATGCCGTCTCAACTCCGCGGTGCTCAGGTCCTCGAGCGTCCGGCCCGCTTCGGCCGTCTCGCGGACTATCGCGCCGACGATTTCATGCGCCCGGCGAAACGCAGTGCCACGGCTGACCAGGTATTCCGCGAGATCTGTGGCCAGCGCGAATCCTCCCGCTGCCGCTCGCATGCGTTTGGTATCAAACCGCAGTTTCGGCCAGAACTTCGCAAGCAGTTCGAGCGCCGGCTTGAGCGCGTCGAGCGCGTCAAACACGCGTTCCTTGTCTTCCTGCAAGTCCGAGTTATAGGCCAGCGGGAGGCCCTTCAAAACCGTCAGCATAGCGACCAAATCGCCGATTACCCGGCCGGTCTTGCCGCGGATCAATTCGAGCAGATCAGGATTCTTTTTCTGTGGCATCATCGAACTACCGGTCGAAAATTCATCGGGCAGCGCCGCAAACCCGAACTCCGTGCTCGTCCAGAGAATCATTTCTTCGCTCATCCGAGACAGATGCACCTGCGTGAGCGCGGCGGCCGAAAGAAAATCCACCACGAAGTCGCGATCCGACACCGCGTCCATGCTGTTGGCGGTGATCGCCCTGAAGCCCAACGCTCGCGCGACCATCCGGCGGTCCAGCGGCAGCGTCGTCCCCGCCAAAGCTCCCGCGCCCAGCGGCATGATCGCCGTGCGCGCCGCCGACTGCTCGAAGCGCTCGCGATCCCGGCCAAGCATCTCGACGTAGGCGAGCAAATGATGCGCGAGCGTGACCGGCTGCGCCCGTTGCAAATGCGTATAGCCGGGCATGATCGTGGCGACGTGGCGCCTGGCAAGCCGAATCAGCACGGCGCGAAGCCCGGCGACCAGCGCGATCACCCCGGCAATCTCGTCGCGGAGATAGAGCCGCATGTCGAGCGCGACCTGATCGTTGCGCGAACGCCCGGTGTGCAGCTTGCGGCCGGGCTCGCCAATCAGCGCAATCAGCCGGCGCTCGACTGCCAGGTGGATGTCTTCATCGGCGATATCGAACTTGAAGCGTCCATCCGCGATTTCACTTTCGATACGCCCGAGTCCGCCAACGATTGCGCGCAACTCGCTCGCCTTGAGCAGTCCGGCCTTCTCGAGCATCCGCGCATGCGCGATCGACCCGCGAATATCGTGCCGAAAAAGCCGCCGGTCGAAGGGCAACGACGCGGTGAAGGCTTCGACCTCGGGGATGCGGCCGCGCGCAAATCTTCCCCGGATGAGATTGCGCGCCGCGGCGCCGACCGGCACAGCTTTGGCGTTCTTCTCCCGGCTGCGACGCACTTTCACTCTTTCACTCTTTCACTGTGAAACGATCGGAGCAGGCCGCATCAGTTGGCGGGCCGCAATTGGCATGCACATCCGCGCGCCGCACAACTCATCGAACCGTCGGGATGGGTGATATGGACGTCCATCTTGTGATGGCAGTGATCGCAATCTCCGGTGCGCGGACGGGGCACCAGCTTGGGCTGTGTTCGCGGCGGCTTGAACTGGATGACCTTGCCCAACTCGATGCGTCCTCCGATGATCGATTTGACGATCAGCTCTTCGTGTCCACACGAGCCAGCGCTCTAAGCCTCACGCCCGCGAGCCTGATGAATCCGTCGGCGTCGGCCTGATTGAACCCGCCCGCTTCCTCGAAACTCGCGATCTTCGGATCATACAGGGAGTTCGGCGATTTGCGGCCGGCGATCCATACGCCGCCCTTGAAGAGCTTCAGCCGCGCGACTCCGCTGACGTTTTTCTGCGTGTCATCCACCAGCGCCTGCAGCGCCTCACGCTCGGGCGCAAACCAATATCCGTAATACACCATTTCCGCGTAGCGTGGGATAAGCGAGTCGCGCAGATGCATCACCTCGCGGTCGAGCGTGAGTTGCTCAACCGCACGGTGCCCATGGAAGAGGATGGTCGCCCCGGGAGCCTCATAAACTCCGCGCGATTTGATTCCGACGTAGCGGTTCTCCACCAAATCGACGCGGCCGATCCCGTGGCGACCCGCGATTTCGTTGGCGCGCTCGATAATCCGCGCGGGCGCGAGCCGTTCTCCATTGATTGCGACCGGATTGCCGCCGGCGTATTCGATTTCGACGTACTCAGGCTTGTTCGGCGCGTCTTCGGCAGAGACGGTCATTCGGAACATGTCGTTGTAAGGCTCGCGCCACGGGTCCTCGAGGATACCGCCCTCGTAGCTGACATGGACCATGTTGCGATCCATCGAGTACGGCTTCTCGGCGGTCACGGGCACGGGAATCTTCTTTTCGTTGGCGTATGCAAGCATGTCGGCGCGGCCTTTGAACGGCCAATCGAGACGGCGCCACGGCGCGACGATCTTGAGGTCCGGCGCGAGTCGCGCAAACGTCAGCTCGAATCGCACCTGGTCGTTACCCTTGCCGGTGGCGCCGTGGGCGACAGCGTCGGCGCTTTCCTCGCGCGCTATCTCGACCTGCTTCTTGGCGATCATCGGCCGCGCGATCGACGTACCCAGCAGATAATAGCCCTCGTACACGGCATTCGCGCGCATCATCGGGAACACGAAGTCGCGCGCGAATTCCTCGCGAAGATCGACGATGCGAAGTTTGCTCGCTCCGGTCTTGAGCGCCTTCTCTTCCAGGCCCTGGGTCTCGTCGCCCTGACCGATGTCCGCGCAATATGCGATCACCTCGCATCCGAAGCGATCCTTGATCCAGCGCAGGATCACCGACGTGTCGAGTCCGCCCGAATAGGCGAGCACCAGTTTGTTTATTTCCTCGGTTGCCATGATTCGTCCCGCCGTCACTCTGGCTACGGCGAAGTCTGCAAAATTTCAGGGCGTATCAGCCAGACCATTACCGCCTTCTGCGCATGCAGCCGATTCTCGGCTTGGTCAAGCACGACGGAGCGCGGCCCGTCGATCACGGCGTCGGTGATTTCCTCGCCGCGATGCGCCGGCAGGCAATGCATTACGATCGCGCCCTTGCGCGCATTCTTCAGCAGCGCGTCGTTGACCTGGAACCCCTTGAAGTCGCGCCGGCGCTGCGCGGCTTCTTTCTCACGGCCCATCGAAGTCCACGTATCGGTGTAAACGACGTCCGCGTCCTTTACCGCCCCGGCAGGATCGTCGGTGAGCGTGCCGATTTCCTCGCCGCGCAGCCGATTCATGAACGCCTTCTCGGGCTCGTAGCCCTTCGGGCAAGCCAGCCTAAGCTCGAAACCCGCGATCGAGGCCGCCTCGATCCAGCTCTGTGCAAGGTTGAATCCATCGCCCACAAATGCGACGCGGACTTTCCTGAGATCGCGCCCGAAGTGTTCCTGCAACGTCATCAGATCGGCGAGCAACTGGCACGGATGAAGCAAATCGGTGAGCCCATTGATGACCGGCACTGTGGCCTCGCGCGCAAGCTCGACCGCGGTCTCGTGCGAGAAGGTGCGAATCATGATCAAATCCACGGACCGCGAAATGTTACGCGCGACGTCCTTGACCGATTCGCGCTCCCCGATACCGATATCATTCGGTGCGAGATAAATCGCATGCCCGCCAAGCTGCGTCATGCCGGTCTCGAACGTGATTCGCGTCCGCAGCGACGGCTTCTGAAATACCATCGCGAGTGTCTTGCCGCGCAGGTGCGGATGCTCGAGTCCTATCTTGAGCTCGGCCTTGAGCCGCGCGCCAAGCGCGAGCAGTCCGCTGAGTTCAGCCGGCGAGAGCGAACTGAGATCGAGGAAATCGCGTTTCATCTGGCGTATGCGACGCGAGTCATTTCGGAATTGGCAAGCTCTTGAATGCATTTTCGATAATCGCAAGACCGGCGTCGGCTTCCTCGCGGGTGAGGTTCAGCGGCGGCAGCAGCCGCAGCACGTTGCCCGCAGTGCCGTTGACGAGCAGCCGCTGCTTGACGCACTCGTCGACGATAGGACGCACGTCCTGCTTGAGCACCACACCGATGATCATTCCGAGTCCCCGAACTTCGACGATTCGATCGCACGAGCGCGCAAATTTGCCGAGCCGCTCGATAATATAGCCGCCGACGCTCGACGCGTTGTCCAGCACGCCATCCTGCTCGAGCGCGTCGATCACGGCCAGCGCCGCCGCACACGCCACCGGATTTCCGCCGAACGTGCTGCCGTGGCTGCCGGGCGTGAAGCTCGATGCGAACTCGGGCCGCGCAATCATCGCACCGATCGGAATTCCACCGCCGAGCGCCTTGGCCAGCGTCACGATGTCGGGTTTGATGCCGGCGTGCTCGTACGCGAAAAATCGCCCGGTGCGCCCGACTCCGGTTTGCACTTCGTCCAGAATCAGCAGCATCTTGTTGCGATCGCACCAGTCGCGCATTCGCTTCAGGTAATCCGCGCGAGGCACGACCACGCCGCCCTCGCCCTGGATCGGTTCGATCATCACGCCGACGGTTTCGTCACGCCGGGCGCGATCGAGCGCCGCGAGATCGTCGAAGGGCACCAGTCTGAAGCCGGGCATCAGCGGTTGGAAGCCCTGATGGTATCGCTCCTGGCCGGTCGCGCTCAGCGTGGCCAGCGTGCGTCCGTGGAATGATCCGAGCGTCGCCAAAATCTCGAAGCGCCCGCCGCCCGCGTTGCTGCCCCATCGCCGCGCAAGTTTGATCGCGGCCTCGTTGGCTTCGGCCCCCGAGTTGCCCAGGAAAACCTTTCCCTCGCCGAAACGATTCGCCAGCCGCTCGGCCAATCGCGCAGTCGGTTCGGTGTGAAAGACGTTGGAAACGTGCGTGAGCTTTTCCGCCTGCTCCTTGATAGCGCGCACGACGCGGGGATTCCCATGACCGAGACTGGTGACCGCCAGCCCGCAGAAAAAATCGAGATAACGGTTGCCGTCGGCGTCATACAGATACGCGCCATGCCCGCGTGCGAACGCGATCGGGAGGCATCCGTAAACATCGACCATGTGTCGATGCGTGAGTTCTACTATCTCGGCATTGTTCATCGCGCCTTGCCGCTGCCCTCTGCGTTGCGCGCCGTGTCGGTCAACGCCGACACTTTGGCGCGGCGTTGAACCACTTCGGTGCCGATTCCCGAGCGGGTGAAGATTTCCAGCAGCACCGCGTGTTTGACGCGGCCGTCGATTATGTGGGTCTTCGCCACGCCCTTGTTCAGCGCCTCGATGCAACATTCGACCTTCGGAATCATCCCTTCCGCAATCACCCCGCGCGCGATCAGTCGCCTGGCTTCCGCGGCATCGAGCGTCGGAAGCAATTTGCCGTCCTTGTCCTTCACGCCCTCGACGTCGCTCAGCAGGATCAATTTTTCCGCTTTGAGCGCGGCCGCGATCTCGCCCGCCGCGACGTCGGCATTGATGTTGTAGGTCTGGCCGTCGCGGCCGAACCCGGTCGGCGCGATCACCGGAATGAAGTTGTTGGCTTCGAGCGTGCGCAGCAATTCCGGATTCACCCGATCGACTTCGCCGACCAGCCCGATATCGACCCGCGAGCGTTTGCCGTTGTCATCGGTCACGACCATCCGCATCTTGCGTGACCTGATCAGGTCGCCATCCTTGCCCGAGAGCCCAACCGCGCGGCCACCCTGGCGGGAAATCGTCGCCACCAGGTCCTTGTTGATTCTTTGCAGGACCATCTCGGCCGCTTCCATCGTCGCCGGATCGGTGACGCGCATCCCGCGCACGAAGCGCGACTTCAGCCCGAGCTTGCCGATAAGTTCCGTAATCTGCGGCCCGCCGCCGTGCACGATGATCGGGTTGATCCCGACCAGGTCGAGCAGCACGACTTCCTGCGCAAAGCTTTCGCGAAACTCCTCGGTCTGCATCGCGTGGCCGCCGTATTTGATCACGAACGTTTTGCCGCGAAAGCGCTGAATGTAGGGCAGCGCTTCGATGAGCACTTCGGCTCGATTGTGGACGGCCTCTTTCACGCCTTAACGAACCTCTCCAAAAAAGAAAATCAAAACAGTATTGAGCGCGCCGCGCAATCCATCGCTTGGCAGCGGCTATTACGGCAATTGTAACGGTGAATGGGAGCTACAGAATATACCGCGAGAGATCCTCGTCCTTGACGATTTCATCGAGCCGGCCGTGAACGTATGCGGCGTCGATCGTCAGCTCGCGATCCTGCAGTTCCGGCGCGTTGAACGACAACTCTTCCAACAGCCGCTCGAGCACCGTATGCAGCCGGCGCGCGCCGATATTTTCCGAGCGCGAGTTGACCTTGGCCGCGATCTCCGCCAGCGCCGCCACCCCGTCCTCGGTGAAGCGCATATGCACGCCCTCGGTCTCCATCAGCGCGACGTATTGCCGGGTCAGCGCGTTCTCGGGCTCGGTCAGAATGCGGATGAAATCTTCGCGCGTGAGCGCCTTCAGCTCGACGCGAATCGGAAAGCGCCCCTGGAACTCGGGAATCAGGTCCGACGGTTTCGACGTGTGAAACGCCCCCGACGCGACAAACAAAATGTGGTCGGTCTTGACCGCTCCGTATTTCGTGTTGACCGTCGATCCTTCGACGATTGGCAGCAGGTCGCGCTGCACCCCCTCGCGCGAGACGTCGGGCCCATGCGTCTCCCGCCCCGCGATCTTGTCTATCTCGTCGATGAACACGATGCCTGACTGCTCCGCCCGGCTGATCGCCTCGTGCGCCACCGCCTCCATATCCACCAGCCGCGCCGCTTCCTCCGTTGTCAGCAACTCCAGCGCCTCGGGAATCTTCACTTTGCGCGTGCGCGTTTTCTTGGGCATGAGCTGATTCATCAGCTCCTTCATGTTGAGGCCCATCTCTTCCATCCCTTGCGGCGTGAAGACCTCGATATTCGGCGCGGCGTTCGCGCTGACTTCGAGCTCGACTTCACGATCGTCCAGATGGCCGCCATTGAGCAGCTTGCGCAATTTCTCGCGCGTGTCCTTGTGCGAGTCGTTGTCGATCGCTTCGATATTCCCCTCGGGCGTGATACCCGCGGGCCGGCGGACCTTGGTGGGCACCGGGAACAGCAGATCGAGCAATCGCTCCTCGGCGTTCTCGCGCGCCTTGATCGCAACCCGATCGTGCGCTTCGTCGCGCGCCATCTTGACCGCAATTTCCGCCAGGTCGCGAATCATCGACTCGACGTCGCGCCCGACGTAGCCGACCTCGGTGTAGCGCGACGCTTCCACCTTCACGAACGGCGCTTGCGCCAGCCGCGCCAGCCGCCGCGCGATTTCCGTCTTGCCGACGCCGGTCGGTCCGATCATCAGGATATTCTTGGGCGCAATTTCGTCGCGCAACTCCGGCGCGACATTCTGCCGCCGCCACCGGTTGCGCAGCGCGATCGCAACTGCGCGCTTCGCCTCATGCTGCCCGACGATATAGCGGTCGAGCTCCGAGACGATCTCGCGCGGCGTCATCACTTGTGGAACTGCCATCGGCTGGAAACTTCCTGGAGTATTGTGGTTACAACTCTTCGAAGACAAATTGGTCGTTGGTGTAAACGCAGACTTCCGACGCGATTTTCATCGCGCCTTCCGCGATCTGGCGCGCCGTCATCCCCGAGCCGTGGCGAACCAGCGCGCGCGCTGCTGATAGCGCGTAGTTGCCGCCCGATCCGATCGCCAATATCCCGTCGTCGGGCTCGAGCACGTCGCCGACGCCTGAAATAAGCAGCGAGCTCTCTTTGTCCGCCACCACCAGCATCGCCTCGAGCCGCCGCAGGATTCGATCCGTGCGCCAGTCCTTGGCCAGCTCGACTGCGGCGCGGCGAAGCACGCCGTTGTATTCCTGCAGCTTCGATTCGAACTTGTCGAACAGCGTAAGCGCGTCTGCGGTCGAGCCTGCGAATCCCGCCAGCACGCGATCCTGATGCAGCCGGCGCACTTTCTTCGCCTTGGTCTTCATGATCGTTTGTCCAACGCTCACCTGTCCGTCACCCGCGATGACGACGTGCCCTTCGTGGCGCACGCTCAGAATCGTCGTGTGGCGGATTTCGGCGCCCGGCTCGAGGCCCTTGTCAAACCCGTGGAAAGGCACGTCGATAAACCTCTTTCAAATGATTCACGCTCACATGAGTATACCGCTGCGTGGTCGCCAGGCTCGCATGGCCGAGCATTTCCTGTATCGACCTCAGGTCCGCCCCGTTGCCAAGCATATGCGTTGCGAAACTGTGACGCAGCCCATGCGGCGTGATTCCCGCGCTCAGACCCGCAGCCGCCAATCGCCGCTGCATGATCATCTCGACGCTGCGCGTGGTCAGTCTGCCGCCGCGAAGATTTGTAATCACCGCGCTGTCGGGCTCCCACGCAACCGCCGTCGCGCGCCGCCACGCCCTCAATGCATCCAGCGCCGGCTCGCCCACCGGCGCCAGCCGATCCTTGTTGCCCTTGCCCGCTCGCACCATGACCATCCCGAGCTCTTCGTCGATATCGCGCCAGTTGAGCCCGACCAGCTCGCCGACGCGCAGCCCCGACGAATACAGCGTCTCGAATATCGCGCGATCGCGTATCGCCGCGGGTTTCGAGTCATCTGCAAATGCTTCGATCAGCCGGCGAACTTCGTCCGGCTGCAATATCGACGGCAGCCGTCTTTCGTTTTTTGGCGAGCGAATCGACCGCGCGGGGCTTGGCTCGCCAGTCGTCGTCTCGCGGTAGCGGAAAAACGCCTTGATCGCGCTCAGTCTGCGCTGCACGGTGGCGCGTTTTGCAGTTTTCATCAATTCGGCCAGGTAGCTGCGGATATGATCCGCCGTGATGCCCGTGACGTCGATTTCATCGACCCGTCTGCCGACCAGCTCCGCTCGCTCCAGCAGAAAACTTCGCAGCGCGAGCAGATCGCGACGATAATTCGTCACCGTATTTTCCGCCGCACGCGACGCCTTCTTCAGCGCCGCCGCAAAAGCCTCTACCTCCGCCTCCATTGTCTCGCGCGCACCCACCTGAGCGGCTATGCTATCAGCGGCGATTCAGCCGAAAAAGCATGCCTCTCTCAGCGCGTCCCTCAGGGAACCAACGCTTTCGAATTATGCAAATCTCGCGGCGCATTATGTCGCGCGAAGAACCCATGGCTTCGCCATGAACTGTTGGCATTGCGCGATCAAAATCGAAGTCATCGCCGGGATGGATCGCGTCGGTTTTCGCGACGAATGTCCCGGATGCGGCCGCGCGATGCACTCATGCCGCAATTGCGGCTTTTACGATCCCGCCTACAACAACAGTTGCCGTGAGACCATGGCCGAGCGGGTGGTGGACAAGGAGCGATTTAATTTCTGCGAATACTTCGCGCCCGGCGATGCGGCCGCAAAGCCGCCGGCGAAAACGAAAGCCGGTGCGCAAGGCAAGCTGGAGGCTCTCTTCAAGAAAAAATCATGACCTCCCGCAGATTCCTCCTTCTTGACCGATGCGCCGGGCTTCTTTTCATCGCGGCGTTCGCTTCGATCGTTGCCACCGGATGCCATCCGGCCAACAGCGCGCGCGGCGTCGTCGATCGCTTCGTGGACCAATACTATGTAGCGATCGATCTGAAGGCGGCCGAGCCATTCTGTATCGGCCTCGCACTCGACAAGCTTCATCGCGAGATACAGATGATCGGCGGCCAGAAAATCGACGCCAGTACTCAAAAGCCCGTCGTGCATTACAAACTCATCGCCGAGCGCGACGGCGCCGACCATGTCGAGTTCCTGTTTCGCGCGACCATCGACGTGCCCGACGACGGCGCCTTCAATCGCAACTTGCTGATCACGGCGCGCAAGACCGCCGATACGTGGAAAGTCTCGAACTTCGATGATTACCAATAGCCGGGACCGATCATGAGCGTTGCCGCAATCATCCTAGCCGCGGGCAAAGGGACCAGGATGCGCTCGAAGCGGGCCAAGGTCCTGCACGAGCTTGGCGGAGAACCGATGATCGCGCGCGCGATTCGCGCCGCCGCCGCGCTCGAGCCCGAGCCAATCGTGATCGTCGTGGGCCGGCAAGCTCGCGAAGTCGAAGCCGCAGCAGGCTTCTCCAAAGCGCGATTCGCGCTCCAGGAGCCTCAGCGCGGAACCGGCGACGCGGCGCGATGCGGCCTCAGCCGGATTCCAACCGGCTTCACCGGCGACGTGTTCATCGCTTACGGCGACATGCCGGCAATCACCCCGGCTACCCTGCGCGCTTTTCTTGACGCACATCGAAAGCGCGGCGCAAAGCTCTCGTTCATCAGTATCATGCTCGACGATCCCGCCGCGTACGGCCGGGTGATTCGCGACGGCGGCGGGATGGTCGAGAAAATCGTCGAGTTCCGCGACGCGACGCCGGCCGAGCGCGCCGTCAAGGAAATCAATACCGGCTTTTACCTGGTCGATGCGGCGTTGCTGCGGTCGGCGCTGGCGGAACTGAAACCCGGCAACGCGCAGGGTGAGTATTACCTGACCGATATCGTTGCGATTGCGCGTGCGCGCAACGAAAGCGAAAGCGAAAAAGTCGAAGCGTGGGTTGCTGCCGACCCGGCGGAATTCGCCGGAATCAACTCGCGAGAGGAGCTGGCAAATATGGAAGCGGAAATTCGTGCGGCCGTTAACCGAAAGCTGATGCAATCCGGCGTGACCCTCGTCGATCCCCCTACCGCCTACATTTCTGAGCAGGCCGAAATCGCGCCCGATTGCGTAATCGGTCCCAACGTCCAGATTATCGGGATGTGCAAGCTCGGCGAGGGCGTGCGAATAGACGGCACCGCATGGCTCAGCAACGTGACGATCGGCCCGCGATGCCATCTGAAGCTGGGCGTGCGCGCCGAAGATTGCGTGATCGGCGAAGATTCCGAAATCGGCCCATTCGCCAACCTGCGCGCCGGCACCGAACTCGCCGGGCACAACCGGATTGGCAATTTTGTCGAGACCAAAAAGGCCCGCCTCGGACGCGGCGCCAAGGCCAGCCATCTCAGCTACCTCGGCGACGCTACCATCGGCGCCGACACCAACATCGGATGCGGCGTTATCACGGTGAATTACGACGGCTACGACAAGCATCAGACGGTGATCGGCGACCGATGCATGGTCGGATGCGACACGCAACTGGTTGCGCCGGTCAAGGTCGGCAACGACGTGTACGTCGCGTCAGGGACGACCATCGTTCGCGAGGTGCGCGACGGCTCGCTTGTGATGTCGCATCATCCGCAACGCGAAAAGGCGGGATGGATGGCGGCCTGGCGCAGGCAGCACGGCGACAGCCCCGACGGCAGCTTGAAGCGCACCAAGGACCATTGAGATTAAACGCATCGCTTGAGCAGGGGACTGGCACCGACGTCGATCAGCCGCGCAATCCGGCGAAGCCGGTGACGGTGGAGTAGCGCAAGGCGGGGCGTACTTCACAATACTCATAGTCTCTAGAAACATCGTCTTCATTCCGGCTTTTATGCGATTGTGGCATCGCCCTCTATCGTATTCGGCCGACGCGTTCGCGAGCTTCGCGAACAGCGAGGTTGGACCCAGGAAGATCTCGCCGTTAGATGCGGCCGACACTGGACCTATGTCGGCGGTATCGAACGAGGTGAGAGGAATCCCACTCTCCGCGTTATTTGTGACCTCGCGCAAGCCCTTGGCGTCACGGTGCGCGAGCTTTTTCCCGAGCGCGGTGCGAGATGAAGAAGCATCCGCTCGAAGAGAAATGGAATACCACAGCATGGGATATTCTGTCCGCCATAGAGCGCGGGTTTCGTGCGCAGGTGGACGTGAAAGGCAAGCTTGCCGAGTGGTTTCTCTTTCAGAAGCTCGAACAAATGCAACGGGAAGGTGCTCTCCAAAGCGTCATCTGGCAGGACAAGGACGGCCAACCAGATTTCGTCGTGCCCTATGCAGGTCGGGAGATTAAGATCGAGTGCAAGAACGTCCGTTCGCCTAGCCAAACCAAACGTCCGCAGGGATCGGCGCGCGTCGAACTCCAGAAGACCCGCAACAACAAGAAAGGCGAGCCTACACGCGGCTACAAGCCGGAGGAATTCGACGTGCTCGCTGCCTGTCTCTTTAATTTCACGGGGAAATGGGAATACCTTTTTGTGGCAACCCGCCGTCTCACTAGACGGCCCAAGCCGTTAGAACGATTTCTTACGATTATGCAGCCGGTTCCGCTCCAACCGGAAGGCTTTTGGAGCTATGATCTGTTCAATGCCTTCAAGGACGCGATTAAGTAGCGGGCACTCCGGCGACCCGCAGTTGCCGACGAAACCGCTTTACGAAACAAAGCTGGGTCGTGCCTACGTAGCGAATTCCCTACCCTTTATGGCCGGGCTTGAGGCTGGGAGCGTGAATCTCGCTTTCACCTCACCGCCCTATGCACTTCACTTCAAGAAGGAATACGGCAACGCCAACCAGCGCGATTATGTGGAGTGGTTTCTACCGTTCGCACGCGAAGTACACCGCCTCTTGCGAGACGACGGCAGTTTTGTGATCGACATCGGCGGTGCGTGGACACCCGGTAAGCCGACCCGCTCCTTGTATCATTTCGATTTGTTGATTGCTTTGGTTCGGGAGGTCGGCTTCTACTTAGCCCAAGAATTCTATTGGTATAATCCCGCGAAGCTTCCCTCACCGGCCGAATGGGTAACAGTCCGAAAGATCCGGATGAAAGACGCAGTCAACTGTCTTTGGTGGTTATCGAAGACGCCTGACCCCAAGGCGGACAATCAGCGCGTGCTCAATGAATACAGCCCGGACATGCGACGGCTGGTAAAGCGCGGATACAGAGCGAAGGTCCGTCCGTCCGGACATATCATCACCAAGAAATTCACCGATCGAGGCGGTTCCATTCCATCGAATCTTCTGGTGCATGGCAACAATGACGCCAACGGACGGTATCTTGAACTGTGCAAGCTGAACAATATCAAGCCTCATCCGGCTCGATTTCCTGTTCAGGTGCCGGCTTTCTTCATTCGATTCCTTACCGACTCTGGCGATTTGGTTCTTGACCCCTTTGCTGGAAGCAACACGACCGGCGAGGCGTGTGAACGCGAAGGCCGCAAATGGATATCTATCGAGAACCACTCGCCCTACCTTGAGGCGAGCAGGTTTCGATTCGAGGGTGAATTGGCGCGCCTGCCGGATCGGCTGGCAGAACCGGCTCCGCGCGCGTTACAGACATCACTCTTTTGAAAAAGGTTAAGCTTCGGGGTCACATCGCCGCGTTGCCGTGTGTAAATCGGTGAACGCGCGCCGGGCACACTGGCAGGACGGCATGCTCCGATATACAATTCATGAGATGCCATCGGTTCCTGAAAACAGGCAGAGGTTTGGCGGAGACGCCAACGGGTCTTAAATGAAGTGACCATGGACATCATTGCGAAGGAGGTAGCCGATGAAAAACAAGACTGGGATGGCGAGTGCAATAGTGGTGATGGCGCTGTTAGGCTTGGCCGCCGTGCCCGCGCATGCCGAGGAGAAGATGACGGTCAAAACAGGTTATTTGACCTGCCAGGAAGCGTCCGGATGGGGCTTTATTATAGGGTCCTCGCACAAAATCCACTGTACCTACGCGTCGAATAAGCATCGCACGGAATATTACAGCGGCAGTATTTCCAAGTTCGGCGCCGACATCGGTTATCTGCAATCAGCAGTGATTCTATGGGCAGTTGCGGCTCCAACGACTGAGCTGGGCGCCGGTGCTCTGGCCGGAGACTACGCTGGCGTGCAGGCGAGCGTGGCGCTGGGAGTAGGCGCTGGAGCAAATGTCTTGCTCGGTGGTTTTCATCGATCGATCGCGCTGCAACCCGTGTCAGTCGAGGGCCAGAATGGCTTGAACGTTGCCGCTGGTATCGCAAACATGAGTCTGAAATACGAAGGAACCAAGCCTCCGCGCCACTGAGCTTAGGCGGCGCGGGAAATACGCGTTAATTTGCTCTCCCTGTAAGGAGAGCTTTGCGTAACCCGATCGGATCTTTATTATCCTCGCCCTGTTAGGGCGAGGATAAAGGTGAGGGTCCTTATACAGCGCGCCCGTGGGCACGGGTGGCCATCGTTAAGAATAAGATGGGAACTGGCGCGCGATTCAAGATTCTGCGTCCGTATTCTTCAACCGTCCGCTTCGGTGTTCGTATAGTGCGGCTCGCTGCTACTCGCTTAGTGGAGGCGACAGAATGTTGATCGGGCGCTCCTCGTCAGTTGACCATGGGCGCTCTTCCAGATAGTTGACGTGTTAGCCGTGCCAAAGTCTCTCACCCAATACTATGTCTTCATCGGCTCGCCCGGAGGGCTCGACAAGGAACGAAAGCTCTTCAGCAAAACGCTCGAAAAATTCACTAGGCACCATGCCGAACGTCGGGGGGTCACGTTCCATCCCGTCGGGTGGGAGGACACGATCGCCGGCGTCGGACGCCCGCAAGCGCTCATTAACGAAGACCTCAAAGAATGTGACTACGCAGTATTCGTCCTGCACAATCGCTGGGGCACGCCAACCGGCGGCGGACATTCTTCCGGGACGGAAGAAGAATGGGAGCTGGCGGAGCAGCTTTACGAACAGACAAAGATCCGCAACATAGCCCTGTTTTTCAAGGAAGTCGCCAAATCGCAGTTGAAAGATCCTGGGGAGCAACTGAAAGCTGTCCTCGCTTTCAAGCGGCGGATCGAGAATGGAAAGAAATACCTGTTCAAATCCTACGCGGTGCCGGACGATTTCAGCGAACTGCTGGAAGCGCAATTGGCGGAATGGCTTCTAGATCATGAGAGAACCGTAAATGCTCCTTCTTCTGACAGTCTCATAATCGGTCCACCTACGATGCCGGCTGGCGTAGCGCCTACTGACGCGACGCCAGTGAGCCCAAGCTTCGATTATTGGATCGCAGAAGCGGACAGACTGATGGGGGCTGAGACTCCAGATTACTCCGGTGCCCTATTCTGCGCAGATAAGGCCTTGGCTATGGCGTCCTCCGACATCGAATGGGCGCGAGCCAAAGAATTGCTGGGCGGGGCCCAGTTCTATTTGAACAATCAAAATGAATCGATCGCCATCTTCGCGGAAATCGTCGAACGTTTCGGTTCGGCCACCGACTCGGACGGGCACGGCTGGACCGCGCGAGCGCTGTTTAATAGGGGGGTCGCGCTCGGTCAACTCGGCCGACGCGAGGAAGAAATTGCGGCCTACGACGACCTAGTCGCCCGCTTCGGCTTTGCGTCCGAGGTGCCTGTGCGAGAAGAGGCTGCCAGAGCGCTGTTCAACAAGGGGGCCAGGCTCGGCGAACTAGGCCGATATGAGGAAGAACTTGCGGTTTACGACGACGTGCTGGCCCGCTTCGGCGCTGCATCCGAATTATCCCTGCGAGAACAGATCGCCAAAGCGTTGGTTAACAAGGGCTACAGGCTGGGTCAACTCGGCCGAAGCGAGAAGGCCGTCGCGGTATACGATGACATACTGGACCGCTTCGGCGCTGCATCCGAATTATCCCTGCGAGAACAGATCGCCAAAGCGTTGGTCAACAAGTGTACGTCGTCAGAACCTTTTGGACAAGTCAGCAATCGATTTAAGAGAGGATCTGGCCCATCTGGGTTGAGGTTGAGGCTGCAGTTGAGTAGTGCAGCCGGCGACGTTGGTCGAGGGTCTGCTGCCT